>Ga0208480_1000584_pt1 | contig 13913 bp, 7 predicted proteins | sample NGESurshal092012_4_FD_184485 | JGI IMG/M metagenome (GOLD analysis project Ga0208480, IMG submission 184485) | Arctic peat soil microbial communities from Barrow, Alaska - NGEE Surface sample F53-1 shallow-092012 (SPAdes) | ecosystem: Environmental > Terrestrial > Soil > Wetlands > Peat ... | reverse complement strand
GGCGCCCGCCACGAAGATGCCCGCGAGCACGTAAGCGAATACGTCGGAATAGGCCCGGATCGCCGCCAACGCGCCGTCGCCTTTGCCTTGCAGCGACCAGACGAAGTCCCACAGGCCGCGTGTCGGACTGAGCATCAACAAGAGCGGCACCGGAAGGAACGGCATACCGGTCAGCACGTAATCGAGAATGAGGCCGGGCAGGGCGCGACGCGCGGCAGCGCGGCCCGAAGCGCGACGGATGCCCATGTAGGCGGCGCAAAGCCGATGCGACTCGAACGCGAACAGTCCAATGGCATAGTCGCCAAGGACGAACAGGTGGCAAAAGAACAGGCCGAGCACGAACAACGCCGAAACCGCAAGCCGCAACGCGCGGCTGCGTTCACGCAAGGCGACCCAGGCTGCCAGCGCCCACAGCATCAAACCCATGCCGAACACGAAATTCATCGTGCCGACCAGGAACATGTCGTTATAGAGCAGCGGAAACGCGATCATCGGCAGTGCCGACCAGCGGCCGAACAGCGATCGGTGCAGTGCGAGCGCGCCCGAAATGATCAGGGCGAAGCTCAGCAGCGTGTAGATTTGTCCGGCCAGATAGACATTCATGATCCGCTCGAACAGCGGGACAACCATGTCCATCATCAGGTTCGGAATGACCTGCCAGTTGATCTCGTAATACCGGTGCAGGAAGGGATCGCTGTTTCCCGCCGCGATGATGTGCATCCGTGCCAAGTGATTGATGTAATCGGAGATCGGCGGCAACGGATTGAGCAGGATGGGCACGGCGGCGATCGCCAGCAGCGCGGCAAACAGGAGGGCAATCTTGCCGGCACTAAATGCGGCGGTCCGTCGGGCGCGCATCGGGGCTGCTGTCGCGTCGGCGGGCGCGAAGTTCGGAGCAAAATCCGGAGACTGCGTCAGAGCGAGCATGGCGACGTCGTGCACAATAAATAATCGCGTCCCAGAGACGGGACGGGCAGGGAACGAGCTTGGATTGACCCCCACGATCTATGTGTCAGAAGCCACGTGAACGCACGATGAATACCACCCGGAACCGATTGGCCGGCCGCGGAAAAACGTGCGGAGCAGCCGCCGTCGTGGCGCTCCACCGCCCCCCTCACACTTCCGCCGCAAGCGGCGTGCTAGGAAGGCTTAGCCCTCACCGCCGCAGCCCGCGTTCATCTCGACCATGCGCTATCCGATTATCCTCGCGTTTCTCGCAGCATTTCTCGTCAGCGCATCGCTCGATCCAGCCAGTGCGCAACTTGCGGATACCGGCAATTTTCACATTGTCTGGGAGGTGAAGAATCGCTTCCGGTTATTCCGCAAGGAGAGCGATTTCCTGCATCAAGTGGCGGCCAGCCGCGGCGATGGCGTGCTCGCCGAAGAGCGCCGACTCGAGGCCAGCAACGGCGGCGTCGGTTGGGCCCAGGACGTCGTCGGCAACCTCTGCCTCGACGATTACGGCAACCTGCTGCAGACCTGCAGCCGCGACGGCGCCAACGAGAACTATCTAACCCCCCGGGATCATGCGATTGGCGTCGCGATTTCCGGTCCGGTGCCGCAGGGCGAGACCTGCGCCTGGACGTTCGACGACGGCAGCGGACCGCTTCAGAAGGTCAGCGCGTCCTGCGATGCTGAAGTCAGATTGCGGGTACGTTATGGCCATACCACCGTTGCGACCGTCGACGTTCCGCTCGGCGACGGCACTGCCCAACGGGTGGCGACCGAGATCAACGTGCGCGACCTGCTCATTGCCGGCCTCGGCGATTCGATTGCGGCCGGCGAGGGCGATCCCGATCAGGCGGTCCAGCTTGAAGGCGGCTTCTGTTTCCGGCGGTTCGGCGGCGGCCAATATTATCGGCCGGGCCGCGCCGGCTTTACCGGCGACCGGTCATGCGAGAACGGACCGGCGAGCGAATCCGCCGCCAAGGACTGGGCCCATCACGGCGCGCGCTGGATGAGCCCCGCCTGCCATCGTTCGCTTTACAGCTATCAAATCCGTACCGCGCTCGCGCTCGCCATTGAGCAACCGCACGCTGCCGTTACCTTCCTGCCCCTCGCGTGCAGCGGAGCTTCGGTCGACACCGGCATGTTCAATGGACAGACTTTCGACGATTGCCCGACGGACGTTGGCCTCGATGCCTGCGCCGGAACTGCGCCGGCTCAGCTGACCGAGCTGAAAAATATCATGGCGCGGGTTCACAAACAGGACCCGCAGCGCAATCTTGACATGATATTGCTGACGATCGGCGCCAACGACGTGAAGTTCGCCTCGCTGGTTGCTAACGTCATCGTCGACGCCAGGACCGAACGGATTCTGCTCGGCCGAGGCGGCGGCATCGTCAGCGTACAGGACGCGGAAGCCGCGCTCGAGCAAAACCTGCCGGCGGCATTTGCGCGGCTGCGTGCGGCGCTCAAACCTTACGCCGGCGGCAATCTGGCGCGGGTCGTCTTTATCTCCTATGCCAACCCTGCCATGCAGGCGCCGGACAAACCGTGCCCGGGCGGCCGCTTCGGTCTTGATATTCATCCGGCATTTTCCGCCGATGCGACCCGGCTGCGCGAGGCGGCGAATTTCGTCGACAACAGATTCTTGCCGACCATCCGGGCCTTGGCGACGTGTGACGGTAAAAACGCGTGCCGCGATCCGATGACCGATCGCATGACATTCGTCGATGCGCATCAATCCGAATTCGAAAGCCACGGCATGTGCGTGCAGGGGCCGGACGACCCGACGTTCGATCGGCAGTGCTTTTCGCAAGACGGCAAGAGCTTTGCGACCGACCTGGTCGCCGCCTCAACCGATCCGCTGGTCTGTCCGCTGCCGCCAAGCGATTACCGCCCCTATGCGTCGCGGGCGCGCTGGGTCAGAACAGCCAACGACAGCTATTTCACCGCCATGACCTATCCGGTCGGCATCCCGGCGATGCTGCGGCCGACCGACATTCACGATGCGCTGTGGGGAGTCGTCAGCGCGGTCTATGGCGGCGCCATCCACCCGACCGCGGAAGGTTATGCGGCGATGGCCGATGCGGCGATGCCGGCCGTGCGGGTGGTGCTTGGTGTGCCACAGCCGCCCGCTGTGAGCGTCGAGACGTTACCGCCACCGCCGGGGCCGGAACAATCTCCGGCGCCATCACCCGGACAACCGCCCGCCGCCGCGCCTACACTGCCGCCGCCTCCGCTTCAAGCGTTACCAGCGCCGGCTGTCGTGCCCCCGCGCAGTCCTTAAGCGGTCTCCGATAGCGTCGCTAATCTTCGCGCTGGTCGAGAGATTGTTTCTTCAACGCGCCGGTGCGACGCCGAGCTTCTTCTGCAAGCTGGTGGAGGACGTGGTGTATTGGAATACCAGCCGCTTGTCCGGATAGATGTAGTGGTGGGCCTTCTGGGCCATGAGCGCCGCCTCATGGAATCCAGAGAGGATGAGTTTCAGCTTGCCCGGATACCAGTTGATGTCGCCGATGGCGAAGATTCCCGGCACGCTGGTCTCGAAGCTTGCGGTCTCGACCGGAATAAGTTCGTTGTTCTTCAGCTCGAATCCCCAGTTAGCGACCGGGCCGAGCTTCATCGTCAGTCCGAAGAACGGCAGCATCACGTCGCAGCCGATTTCGAAGGTCGAGCCGTCATTGCTCTTGACGTTGACGGTGCCGATCTGACCGTCGCTGCCGACGAGCGACGTGACCTGCCCGGTCACGAAATCGATTTTGCCCTGGCCGACGAGCGCCATCATCTTGTTGACGCTGTCGGGTGCGGCCCGGAAATCGCTGCGCCGGTGCAGCAGCGTCAGGTGTTCGGCGAGCGGCGCAAGGTTGAGCGTCCAGTCGAGCGCGCTGTCGCCGCCGCCGACGATGAGGATGCGCTTGTCGCGGAACACCTCCATTTTCCGCACCGCATAGAATACCGATTTCCCTTCATAGGGCTCGATGCCCGGGATCGGCGGACGCTTGGGCTGGAACGAGCCGCCGCCGGCCGCGATGACGACGATTTTGCTGATGAATTCCTTGCCCTGGTCGGTCTTCACGCGAAACAGCGGATCGCCGATCTTCTCAACCGACTCCACCATCTCGCCGAGATGGTATTGCGCGCCAAACGGTTTGATCTGCTGGAGCAGCGAATCCACCAGACCCTGCGCGCTGGTCATGGGGACTCCCGGAATGTCGTAGATCGGTTTTTCCGGATAGAGCTCGGCGCATTGACCGCCGATCTTGTCGAGGATGTCGATCAGATGTGTCTTCATATCGAGCAGGCCAAGCTCGAACACAGCAAACAGGCCGATCGGGCCGGCGCCGACAATCAGCACATCAGTCTTGATAGGTTCGCTCATAGCGCGTCGTACTCTGAGAGTTCAGTGGAAACGTCCAACGGTGGCGAGTGTCTAGCGTGCTCGCAGCGGTAGGGAAAGAGGAAGCCTCAGGAGCCTTAACGGGGCTCGGAAATTGTTCCGGCCGGCTCAGTTTCGTCCCAGCCGGCGTTCGCCGTTAAGCCTGCCGTTCCGGCGTGCGCACCGTCAGACCGTCAAGATCCTCGCGGACCTTGATCTGGCAGGACAGGCGCGAATTCGGCTTCACCTCGTAGGCAAAATCGAGCATGTCCTCTTCCATCGGCGACGGCTCGCCGACCTTCTCCCGCCAGTCTTCCTCGATATAGACATGACAGGTCGAACAGGCGCAGGCGCCGCCGCATTCGGCTTCAATCCCCGGAACGCCGTGCTTGATCGCGGTCTCCATAACCGTTGCGCCGACGTCTGCCTCAACCGTGCGTGTCGTGCCTGCGATGTCGATGAAGGTGATTTCGGGCATTGGATAATGACTTGTGGTTGAGCAACGAGAGACTTACGGCTGAGCAACGAGGAACTTGCGACTGAGCAACGAGAGAACAGTGATCGGCGGCGAGGAGATCGGCGCCGCCGCTACGCCGACGGCGCGCCTCTTCTATAGGCTGATCCCGCTCTGCGCCAGTGCGCTACGGCGCGATCGATGGCGGGCGGAAAAGCCGGCAAAACTAATGTGAGGGCTCGGCCAGCCGGGCGCCAATTGCCGCCGTGGCTTCGAGGCTTGCCGCCTTTAATTCGGTAATCGCGTCGCCGATCTTATCCTCGCCACCTTCACAGTTGGCGCGTTCGAGCCGTTCCGCAGCGCCAGCGATCCGCCACGCGCCGATGCCGCGCGCCGAACCGATCAGGGTGTGGGCCGCCGTTGCCACCGCCCCCGGCTTTCCGCTCGAAATACGTTCCAGCATCATGGCGCTCTGGCGCACGAATATCTGCAAAACCTCTTGCTCCAGGCGATCGTCGCCGAGCGTCATGCGCTTGAGGTGCTCCTCATCGATGGCGGGCCGATCAGTGAGTGCGCCCGTTGTGCGCGTCTGTCGGTTGTCGCCGGCCACTTTGACGCCCGATGCGATCATGTCGTCCTCCCGTCGCCAATTATTGCGACCGAAGGCCGAGTGTGCGCGGAAACCAGCCAAGACCGGGTAAAAACGCCCGGAACACCCGGCGTCGGCACGTGTTCTTTCGGCCGTGTGGTGAGCAAATTCCTACGCCGCGGGCACGACGGGTTCCAACTTATCCACCGGAGCGGCGCGCTGACTGACTGCCGCCGGCGGATTCTGCCAGTCCTGGCCCAACGCTGGCCGCATTATTGGCATCAAAATGGCAGTTGCGCTCCCGGCGGCCGTCGCGTGATGCTATGGTAAGCAAACCGTTAACGATGATTAAAATGTCGTTACCGGACTAGTTTTCTTTGATGGGCCAGACCGATAGGATGGGGTATGGGAGTGCAACATGAGGGCGGGGGAGCCCTCTGCACCGCATCGAGGATCTAGACGATCACGCGCTCGTGGCGCGGCCGGAGCTCGCTCCAGGCCGACCTCAGTCCAGCGTAACACGCGAGGCGACGACCGACATGGCCAACTACCCGAAAAAGACGATCGATCCGACTGAGGCGGCGCTGTCGGCGATCCAGGAAGCCCTCAACATCCCGGACGACGACGAGGATTATATCCCGCCGGCCGAGCCGGCCGCGGAGGTTCCTGCAGAGGCGATGATCGACCACGGCCCCGAACATGCCGTGCCGCCTGTCTTCCATAGCGATCTGCGCGCCGAGCCCGTCGGCAGCCGCGATCTGCGCCCTGAGGCGGCTCCCCCGGCTGCCAACGACGACCGCCGATCGATCGGCCAGATCCTGCAGACGCTGCAACGCCGTCCGGCACACACGTCCTATTTTGTTGCCGCAGTGTTCTCCGCCGCCTGGATCGTCGGCTGTCTCGCCTTGTCGTGGGCCTTTCTTTCCGACCTCACAGCGGCCATGGGCCCCGGCCATTCGATGGCTGCGATTGTCGTCGGGCTGAGTGCCGCCGCGTTGCTTCCGATCATCTTTTTCTTTGGCGTTGCCCACATGGCGTGGCGTGCCCAGGAGCTGCGGCTGATCGCTCAATCGATGGCCGGTGTCGCCATGCGGCTTGCCGAGCCTGAGAGCGTGGCGCGCGATTCCATCGTCAGCGTCGGCCAGGCGATCCGCCGCGAAGTGGCGGCCATGGGGGATGGCGTCGAGCGCGCGCTGGCGCGCGCCAGCGAGTTGGAAAGCATGGTGCATAACGAGGTCGCAGCGCTCGGCCGCAGCTATGGCGACAACGAAGTGCGCATTCGCAACCTCATTCAGGATCTCGCCAGCCAGCGCGATACGCTGGTCAGCCAGGCCGAGCAGGTGCGTTCGGCCATCAACAATGTGCACATTGACCTGACGCAGGACCTGTCGACGATCAGCGAACTGGTCGGGCAGCAGGTCAACGAAGCCGCGCAGCGCATTACCAATTCGCTCGCCGAGAAGGGCGAGCACATCACGCTCTCGCTGGGCCAGATCGGCGACGACATGATCCAGCAATTGAGCGACCGCGGCGGCGATCTGTTGGAGCGGCTGGAAACCACCAGCACCGAAACATCGCGCGCCATCGTAACGGCCAGCGACCGGCTGACCTCGAGCCTGAAATTCAAGACGGATCACATCGGCGAGGAATTTTCCGACATCGCCCAAGGCCTCGAAGACATGATGACAGCGCGGCTCGATGCCGTCACCGACGGGTTTTCGGAAAAGTCCCTTGTCGTCATCGATCTCATGGTGTCGCGTTCGCAGGAACTGACGGAGCAGATGGTGTCGCGCTCGCAAGAGCTGACCGACCAGATGGTCGGACGCTCGCAGGAGCTTTCCGACACGATCATCGATACGTCGAGCCGGATCGCCGACCGGATTGCGACCAGCGCCGAAGAGGTCAACAGTACGCTGAAGACCTCGAGCGAGTCGCTTGTGCTTGACCTGAATCTGCGTGGCGGCGAAGTCGCCGCCAAGCTTGAACAGGCCGGCACGCGCATCACCGACGCGCTGGTTTCGCGCAGCTCGAAGATGACGGAATCGGTGCGCGAGAGCGCCGAGCAGCTTGTCTCGGTCATCGTTTCGCGCAGCGATGCGATGAAGGAACTGCTGGCGACGCGGCTTGCCGCCTATGAGGAAATGTTCAGCCATTCAGGCGTCGAACTCGGCGAGCGCATTTCGCGCGATGCCGCCACGCTCGGCAATCTGATCACGCGGCACCTGACCGAATTCGACCGCACGGTGAAGACCTACGGCGCCGAACTGGTCGAACGTCTCGGCGCGCGGACCCAGGACGTGTCCGAGTCGATGCGCGGCTACATCGACAGCTTTGATAGCCGCGTCAGTTCGCGGGCGAACGAGGTCACCACGACCCTCGATCAGCGTCTGACGCGTTTCCAGGAGACGCTCGACAGCCGCACGCAGTCGCTGACCGAGGCGCTCTCTTCGCGCGTCATGGACATCGCTAAGACGCTCGCCGAGGGCGGCAAGGATGTGGTCAACGCGATCGACAAGCGTGTCACCGACGTCGCCACCTTGATCGACAGCCGCGGGCAAACGCTCGCCGACGCAGTGAGCGAGCGCGTCGCCACGATCGATAAGACGCTGGGCGTGGGCGCAATGCAGGTCGCCGGCACGCTCGATTCGCGCATCGAGCAGCTGGAGCAGTTGCTGATCGGACGCGCCGAGGCCGTGGTCCGCGAACTTGATTCGCGCTCGCGCTCGGCTGCTGAAACGCTCAGCGCGCGTGTGACCGAGTTGTCCGAGGCGGTCAAAGTCAACGCCGACTATGCCGATAAGACTTTGAGCCAGCTTCTCGCAACCACCAACGACTCCCTCGGCAAGAGCGCGGCGGCGACGACGGCGGTGACCGAGGCGCTTAACCGCAGCGCTCTCGAAACCGCGGCATCGATGAATCACAGCGCCGAACAACTGACCAATTCGGTCGGAAAAAGCACGGCGGAAGCCACTGCCTCGCTCAATCGCACAGTCGAGGTGCTTTCCATCTCGGTTGGCAGGAGTGCGGCGGAAGCCGCTGGAGTGCTTGGCCACAGCGCCGAACAACTGACCAATTCGGTCGGGAAAAGCACGGCGGAAGCCACCGCCTCGCTCAATCGCACAGTCGAGGTGCTTTCCATCTCGGTCAGCAGGAGTGCGGCGGAAGCCGCTGGACTGCTTGGCCACAGCGGTGAGCAACTGACCAATTCGGTCGGGAAAAGCACGGCGGAAGCCACTGCCTCGCTCAATCGCACAGCTGAGCTGCTCACCACCTCTGTCGGCAGGACCGCGGCGGAAGCCGCAGCAGCGCTCGGTCAGAGCATCGAGCTGCTTACGACCTCGGTCAGCAAGAGCGCGGCTGAAGCCACCGCTTCGCTCAATCGCGGCGCCGATGTCTTGAGCAATGTCGTCACCAAGAGCTCTTCGGATGCGACCGCAGCTCTCCATCGCAGCGCCGAATTGCTTGGGACGGTTGTCGGCAAGACTTCCGCCGAGGCTAGCGCGGCGCTCGGCCGGAGCGCTGAATTGCTGACCAACGCCGTGGGCAAAAGCGCGACCGAGGCCGCCGCGGTGCTCAATCGCAGCACGGTGGCGCTCAACAATACGATCGCCAAGAGCGCCGCCGCGGCCAGCGAAGTCATCGACAAAACGGCCGCTGGCAGCAGCCAGGCGCTTGCGCTGAGCGCGGCTGCCGCTAGCGACATCATCGAGAAATCGACGGCCGGCAGCAGCCAGGCGCTGAACCGCAACGCTGCCGCTGCGACCGAACTGGTCAATCGGACGGCGGTGAGCGCCAGCGAGGTGCTCGGCAGGAGCGCTGCCGCAGCGACCGAGACCATTGGCAAGACGGCGGCGGCCACGACCGATCTGATGAACAAGACCGCGCGTACCAGCGCCGACGCCATCGGCCGTACCGCGAGCGAAGCGGAACGCACGCTGGTCGGCATGAGCGCAGACATCGCCAAGAATATCTCCGGCAAGGCCGAGGATATCCACTCCGCAGTGTCGCAGCGCGTCGGCGAACTCCGGCAGGTGCTCGAGGAAAAATCGGACGAACTGCTCGGCGCGCTGACGACCAAGGGCGAACAATTCGCCAGCGAAGTCGGTCGTGTTACCGACCAGGCTGTGAAGTCGATCGAGGCCAAGGGATTCGTCTTTACGCAGACGATGATGGACAACAGCGAGGAAATCGCCCGCCTCATCAACGATGCCGGTCATAACGCAACGTCCGCGGTCACCCGCACGCTCAGCCAGCTTCAGGAGGGCGCGCAGGGCGTCGCCGACGCGGCCAAGACCAATATCTCGCGCACACTTGCGGATCTGCACGAAGCGACCCGCACCGCGATCGACGAATCCAAACAGACCGCGTCGGCGACCGTCGCCGATATGCTGGAAACGCACAACATGCTGCGCAACGACTCGACCGCGCTGTTCGAGCGACTGCGCGAAGCCAACATTCTGCTTCAGGAAGTGCTGAGCGGCGCGCACGAAAATATGAACGCGATCGAGCACACCATGGTGTCGCGCGTCTCGGAATTCGTCACCGCCATGAACGATCTGAATTTGAGGAGCGGCACCGCGACTGCCAAGGTGGAAGAGCATCTCGGCTCGTTCAACACCACGACCATCAAGGTGTTGCGCGATCTCAGCGAACTCGCCACCCAGTTCACGTCTCACGGCCGGGGGCTTGCCGAGGCGGTCGAGCTTCTGGAGAAGAGTAACCGGCGTACCGACGAATCGGTTGCCACCCGGCACGCCAATATCGAGGCGCTGGTGACGACGCTCGATGCGCGCACCGACGACTTCGAGCAACGGCTGCGGCGGTTTTCGGGTCTGCTCGACGAGTCGCTCGACTCCGCGACGTCGCGGGCGCGGGAGATTGCCAGTATCGTAGCCGAAAGCAGCAATGACAGCGTGCATACGATCGAGCAGCAATTCGATCTGATGCGCAGCCAGGCCGACGAGCAGCGCAAGCGCACCAGCGAGACGCTAAGCTCCGCCTATGAGGAGAACGCCGGCGAATTGCAGGCCATATTCACGCAAACAGCCGAACGCTTCGCCGACATCATGCAGGGCATGAAGCAGATGGCGTCGGACATGCAGCGTGAGCTCGAGAGCACGCGCGCCGAGCTGCGGCGGGGCGTGTTCGAGTTGCCGCAGGAAACCGCGGACAGCGCGGCGCAGATGCGGCGTGTCATTGTCGACCAGATCGAAGCGTTGGCCGAGCTTAATCGTATCGTTGCCCGCCACGGCCGCGCGCTAGACGCAGTCGAGCCGGCCCGCCGCGAAGCGGAGCCGGCCTACGCGTCCGCCGGTGGGCGCGCGCAGCCGCGGCCGGTTCGTCCCGAGTCCGGCGCGCCCGCTCGTCCGGCGGGGCGCGACATAACCGGTGCGCCTGCGCGGCGGTCCGACGCTCCGTCACTGAGCCCGATTCAGGGCGGTAAGGACGCGGCGGGCAATCCCCGCGGCGGCTGGCTCAGCGATTTATTGACGCGCGCGTCGCGTGACGAGAGTCCGCCGGTCGCGCCGGCCACCCCGTCCACGCCGCGCGACCCGTCACGCCCGGTCCGCGACTCGGCGAGTGCGCTCGAGTCGCTGTCGGTCGACATCGCGCGGATGATCGACCATGACGCGACGGCCGATTTGTGGGAACGCTATCAGCGCGGCGAGCGGGGCTTCGGCAGCCAGCAGCTCTATACCGCCCAAGGCCAAAAGGCGTTCGAGGAAATCCGCAATAAATACCGCGCCGATCCGGAATTCCGGCAGACCGTGGAACACTACATTCACGAGTTCGAGCGGCTGCTTGATGAGGTTTCGCGCGGCGATCGCGGCCCTGCGGTGGCGCGCAATTACCTCACGTCGGATACCGGCAAGGTTTACACCATGCTGGCACACGCGGCTGGACGGTTCGACTAGCGGCCAAAGCCAAAGCCAAGCGCAGACGCGCCCAAAGGTGCGTCTGTTTGTTAGACCGCAGTGCGACGTTGGCTCTTGCTGTTGCCGCAATAGCGGCGCTACCGTTGCGGTATGGACGCCCCGGTAATCCTCCCGACGGTCGCCGACGTGGACGAAGCCGCGCGCCGGCTCGCCGGTGTCGCGTTGCATACGCCGTTGCTGTCTTCGGACGCCCTTGACGCCATAACCGGCGGACGCGTCTTTCTCAAAGCCGAAACCTTGCAGCGCACCGGCTCGTTCAAGTTTCGCGGCGCCTACAACAAGCTCGCAGCGCTGCCGCCCGAACAGCGCGCCGCTGGTGTGGTCGCGTTCTCGTCTGGCAATCATGCGCAGGGTGTGGCCGCGGCGGCGCGGATCCTCGGCATGCCATGCGTGATCGTGATGCCGAGCGATGCGCCGCGCGCCAAGCGCGAACGCACAATCGCGCTTGGCGCTGAAGTCGTCCTGTATGACCGCCTGCGCGAGGACCGTGAGGCGATTGCCGAGGCAATTGCCGCAAAACGCGGCGCTGCGCTGGTGCCGCCTTACGATGATGCCTTGGTCATCGCCGGTCAGGGCACGGCGGGACGCGAGATCGTCGAGGATTTGGCGGCGCTTAGTCTGGAACCCGACGTTGTCGTGGTGACCGCGTCCGGCGGTGGGCTGACGGCCGGCATCGCGCTTGCCGTTAAGGCACGGGTGCCGGCGGCAATCGTCTACACCGCCGAACCGGCCGGCTTCGATGACCATGCACGGTCGTTCAGAAGCGGCAAGCGCGAGCAGAATGCGGCGCTGACCGGCACCATCTGCGATGCGCTGATGGCACGTACGCCGGGCAAGCTTACTTTCGCCATCAATCGCTCGCTGGTCGGTGCCGGTGTTGCGGCGAGCGATGACGAGGTCGCGGCCGCGGTCGCCTTTGCGTTTGCCGACCTGAAGCTCGTGGTCGAACCCGGCGGCGCGGTTGCGCTGGCGGCCCTGATGACCGCCAAGATCGACGTCCGGGACAAAGTCGCGGTCGCCGTCCTGTCGGGCGGCAATGTCGATCCGGAATTGTTTTCGCGGCTCGTCGCGTAGCACGCGGGTAATCGCAGCATCGCCGCGCTCAACCGCTCCCCGCCATCACGGAGGTCACGGTCCACGCAAGCCGGCGCCTATCAGCTCCGTTCCGCGCAGCCCACAGGCGGAGCAAATAATCAGGCGCCCGCGCCAGGTATGAAACAGCGAATTTGCGTTGCGCCGTTCATGTCCTGGTACGGCCATACCACGGCCGGGCCGAAGCGATTTGGCTCGGTGACGACCGCGGTATCTGGCACAACGAGCCACTGTCCGTTGAGCCGCACGCGATAGCGCCCGTCGTTCGTGGTATCCCAGTCCACATCCTGCACGCTGACGCCATCCGCGAACGAACAGCATAAGCCCTTGCCGCTGGCGAGCTGATCAAACCAAGGCTTCAGCGGCGAATTGGCAAACCGCCCATCGTCATGTGCAAACAACTGGCTGGGAACGAAAGCGTTGGTGCACAACGCTACGGCCGCCAAAGCGGGTACGGTAAGTCTGTGCATTCTGGCCTCCAGTAGCTGATCTGTACGGACCACCAACAACTGGTCCTCCTGACCTGGAGAAATCGCACATTGCCTACGCGTCGTCGTCGATCCGCAGTCTCCCGTGAAAGCAACTTCTGTGCCGCTTACGCGACTCACGCATTGAAGGAAGAGTCCGAATAATAAAGGATTAATGACCGCGCGGCGACACTTTTTCGGATTCGGGAGAACCGCCAAGATAACGCTGCCTAACGCCGCTGGTTCACTGTTACGTGAAGAGGGCGAGCAATTCTTCCGCGCTGAGCGTGTGCATGGCTGCCAGCGGGTCAACGCTTGCCGCCGCAGAGTGCGGCTTCGTCGCGACGGTGTGTATGGAGATTTCGCTCGTGAACTCGGACTCGGCGAGAGTCGCCGCGACAATCGGCATTGCTGCGTCGGTGGTGGGCTCGAACAGATCACCCGGGTCGTCCTGCGGATCCACCAGCGCCAGTTCGGGCAGCAGAGATTGCGATGACTCCGTGACGCGTGGCGGCGGCTCATCGTGGGTCGCGGTCTCCATGACCGCCTCAACGGCGTCGTGCTGGGTCGACTCGCTGACGATTTGAGTCGGGCCATCGCCGGCGTCGCGAGGCATGTCTTGATCGGATGGCTGTTCAGCGGCGGTGACGGAGGTGGCTATGTCCGCCGGCGGTGAAATAGGTTCGTCCTGCGACTGTAATTCCGGCTCCGCGACGGAAGCTGCGAGTGGCGAACTGTCCGGCGTCTGCGCGGTCTCGCTGTCAGGCATCGGCTCCGGCACCGGCGGCGACAGCGCTTCACTCGGTATGTGGGGCAAGTCGATATCAGGCGATAAGGCGACCGTGTGCCCGTTCAACAATGAATGATCGCGAGAAGCTTCAGGTAAGTCTGATGACGGCGGAGCGTTCGCGCCGGCCAAAAGGGCTTCTCCGGATAGCGTCTCGTTCACGCTTTCGCTCACCAGCGTCGCGTTCGCATCATCGTTGGGCTCATCCGGAAGCGTATCGTGCGCAAGAACTGCGTCGTCGCATGCAAGCGGCTCGTTGATCGCCTC
>Ga0208480_1000580_pt1 | contig 13944 bp, 11 predicted proteins | sample NGESurshal092012_4_FD_184485 | JGI IMG/M metagenome (GOLD analysis project Ga0208480, IMG submission 184485) | Arctic peat soil microbial communities from Barrow, Alaska - NGEE Surface sample F53-1 shallow-092012 (SPAdes) | ecosystem: Environmental > Terrestrial > Soil > Wetlands > Peat ... | reverse complement strand
CCTTTGTCTGGACCGCCAAAGCATCCGACATCCTCGAAAAGGTCAAGCGTGCCCGGCACACTCTCGATAATCGGTATTCTGCTTGACGCAGACCACTAGTGAGCTGTTCCGGTGATATCTTTACCAATGATTTGGCGCGCGCGTTAGTATAAGTCCAGCGAATCGGCCGGGCTGAAGGCCTCTAAGATTACCTTCTGAGGATAGTAGTGGCGCGGAACTGTCGCAGTGCTCGAGATTCTCATCGAGATTAGAGATTCGCAACTCTTCGGGCAAGGCCCAGCGCCTCACTCCAGAACGCTGTGGGAGAGTGAGCGAGTTGGACTACTTGGCAAATGGAGTCGATTGCTTCGTCAATCTGGCTTTTGGAGATGATGAGGGGAGGCGCAAGCTTCAGAACCATGAAATTGTTACCGCAAATCTGAGTCAAGATCCGGTGGTCCCGGAAGAGCCGCATCACGAGAACTTGGCCGAACATCGCGGGGTGAATTCTGCTGAAAGCCTCATACGTGATGCGTAAGGAAATCTTCTGGGGAGGTCGGAAAGCAATACCGGAGAAGAGTCCTTCGCCTCGAATCTCTTCGACCATCTCGAACTCGCGGAGTAGCTCTCGAAGGCGTCGGCGCATATATGCGCCAAGCACCGCGGATCGAGGGCCTAAATCCTCGTTTTTCAGCGTTTCAAGTACCGCCAAGCCGACGCGCATGGCAAGTCCGTTTTCCGAAAACGTGGAGGTGTGAATGAGTGAGCGCTTAAGAGACCCGTACACGGAATCGTAAATCGTGTTCGTCATCAATACGGCACCGCTCGGCACAAGACCACCACTCATCGCTTTAGCCAAAATGAGTATGTCCGGTTCTAATGAATAATGGTGTGCTGCGAGGAATTTGCCGGTTCTGAAGAATCCGGTCTGCACTTCATCGAGAACAAATAAAGCTCCATATTGGTGGCATAAAGCCTGCGCTTCTGCAAGGTATCTGGGCGCCGGAAGCCTGATACCTCCCTCGCCCTGGATTGGCTCAACAAAGAAGGCCGCGTACTTCTTACTCTTCAGTTTTTCAATCAACGCAGGCAAATCATTGAAAGGAATCTGCTCCGCATCGGTGAGCAGAGGACCGAAGCCCTTCTTCCAAAACGGATCGCCCATGAGAGAAAGCGCGCCGCACGTCAGGCCATGAAATGCACCCTGCGCATACAGAAGCCCTGCTCTCTTCGTGTGCGCTCTCGAAAATTTTATAGCTGCTTCCACCCCTTCGCTGCCGGAACTGCAGAAGAAAACCTTTTTGAGATCTCCTCCGGCCATCCAACACAACCGTGCCGCTAGTTCGCCCGCACGCTCGGGGACATGGCTCTGCAACATGGCAGGGCCTTGTCGATCCAGTTCATCTTTGATAGCCGCGATGACCGACGGATGATTATGGCCCAGGTTGTGAACGCAGTAGCCCGAAAGAAAATCCAGTATTCGACGGCCATCTTTTGTGAACAGCTCCGCTCCGAGGCAACGCTCGTACTGGACATTCATCTGCAGCAGTTTCAGTAATCGCGTCCAGTGAGGATTTACGGCATCGGAGTATTGGTCTTCAAAATTGGTGTTAACGTCAACAGTGAAGTCTTTCTGAATGGGCGGAGCGGCAGCCATCGCTTAATTGAGTTCTCCCCGTACAGAGCGGGCCGGGCACAAAATCCAGCACCACGCTATGAAAGGTGTTGGACGTGGGGCTGTAGTCTGGAGGTTCCTAAACGGAGAATAAATACAGACTACTGTTGCTGCGAGCGTCTATCGAACTTCCAGAGGCTGCTGGAGCACGCTAAAAATGTCTGGCGACAACTTATCTGCATGGGCGAGCATCAGGCTGACTTGCCACATTTCCGTGTCATTCAATGAATTTATATAGGCAGGCATCCCCGTCAGCCGAATGCCATTGGCCACTTTCCAGTACGTTTCGCCTGCGGGGTCGTCTGTCACGCCATGTCCTTTAAACAATTGCGGCGGTTGTGGGAACATGCCTTTCGATACAGAAGACCCGGGTTGGTCTGGAAGTCCGTGGCATATCGCACAATGTGTTCGATAAACGTGAGCTCCCGCCATAAAAGCCTCATCCGTCGGTTGAATCGGTGCATTCTTGGGCGCTTCCTTTCGTATGCGGGCGTTCAATGCCATATGGGTCAGTTGTTTTTCAAATGGCATCGGCGAAGAAGCAGTCGCTACGGGAGCGTATCCAAATCGAAAATACAACCATCCGAATAGCGGCAACACAATCAAACCGATTACAAAACCTACGACTAACCGTTGCATTCGAAGCTTTCATCTTAGGGGCACTGGATTATAAGATCAAGATGCGTAATAGACAAATTGTCCGTCTCGAATGCAATTTATCGTCCGGTTATTTTGATCGATGCGATAGGGCGACTAATAATCGAAGTGCGGACCGCCGGACCCGGAAGCGCTGAATGCAGATCTCGACAAGAATCCGATTAACCCTCTACTTCACCGCGCTATTTGGCGTCATCGTCGCATCCCTTGCGATCGCATCATACCTGCTCATAAGGAACGATGCCTATTCACAACTAGACTCGGCTTTGCAAGTAGCAACCGGCGCAACGGCCATGTCAGCCGAGCACGAATTCAACGAGCACTCGACAAAGGGAGCAGGCGAAACAGATGTGCGATCTGTCCTGACCGAAACCGGGAATGCTTCTCTCCGGCATACCCAGATTCTTGTTCGCGAAGGGAACCGGCGGGTGGCGTACAAAGGTAGCAAGCACTCGACCACGGATCTTCGAACAATTGACCTCGGTACTCTGGAAAATCGCGTCACGCTACGCGGTCTTCGCATTGCGTATCGGGAGCTGCGAGTGCCGAAATTCCACGCAGTATACCAGATCTATTCCGCTAGAGCCATTGAGCCGGCGCTGAGCCAACTTGCGCGTCTGCGGGTCGCATTACTGGTCCTGGTCCCACTCGGGCTTGGATTAGCCGCTTTAGCGGGATATTTGCTTGCTCAGAAATCTCTCGCACCGATTAAAGAACTGGCACGAACGATCAATGCCGTTACATCGACTGACCTAAGTGCTCGGGTAGCGGTGACCAACCCAGAAGATGAGATCGGCGCGCTTGGGTTCCTCTTCAATTCTCTTTTAAATCGCCTTGAGCACGCATTTAACATTCAGCGGCGCTTCATGGCGGATGCATCTCACGAAATTAGAACACCAGTAACGATCGCGCTCACCGCAGCTCAAGTGACTACGCGCGACGCAGATCCGAGTCTGCGTGACTGCAAGGAATCTCTTCAAATCATTGAGCAGCAGATGCTTCGATTGGGAAGAATTGTTCAGGATATGTTCTTCCTGTCTCAGGAAGATACCTCTTCCCTGAAGCTCAACTGCAGAGAGATGTATTTGGACGACGCCGTTTCCGAGGCGGTACAAGCTGCGAAAACCCTTGCGCGAGCGAAAGATCAGAGATTAAAACTGAATACTCTGACCGAAGCGAGATGCCTAGGAGATCAGGATCTGTTGAGGCAGGCAATTCTGATCCTGCTTGACAATGCAGTGAAGTTCACGCCTGTGCGAGGGAATATTGAGGTTGCACTTACGCTACGAGAGCAGTACTGGATCTGTTCGGTGACGGATTTTGGCATTGGAATATCGGAAGAGGCTCAACCGCGCATATTTGAACGCTTCTTTCGAGAGAACCAGGCAGGCAATGGGCGGTCGTCGGGAGCCGGCTTAGGACTGGCGATAGCGAAATCGATCGTTGAGAACCACGCAGGGAAGCTAATTTTGGTCGGATCACATCCTGGACTCACTACGTTTGAGATGGCGATTCCGGTCTTTACAGAAGAGAGGAGTTCTCGTGATCCTCACGAGAATTCTTTGGCCGTAAGGATGTAACCCTCACCGCGCCGTGCGTGAATAAGCGGCTTCTGGCCCTCCAAATCGATCTTCTTCCGCAATCGCTTGATGTATTCTTCGATCAAATTCGAGAAGGGATCGTAAGATTCGTACCAGACTCGCTCCGAAATAGTTTCGCGGCCCAGGAGTGCATCCGCATCCCGAGCGAGACACTCTAGAAGCGCATATTCTTTGGCTGTGAGCCGCACGAATTGCCCGGCCCTCGTGACCGTCCTGGACCGAGTGTCAAGCTCAAGCGTATCCACCTTGATTACCGTACCTTGGATCAGCGGCTTTCGACGTAAAAGGGCTCTCACCCGTGCAAGGAGCTCGTTCACATCGAATGGTTTGACGAGGTAATCGTCTGCTCCAAGATCAAGTCCCTTGACCCTATCTCCGGTTGATCCGCTCGCAGTTAACATGAGAACGGGCGTTTGCAAACCCGCCTGCCGTAACTCGCGGCACACAGTCCAGCCGTCTTTGACTGGCAACCGGATATCTAGAATGATCAAATCGTAGAGATGTGAGAGGCCTTTCTCTAGCCCAGATTGGCCGTCGGCCGCGACATCCACCGCATAGGACTCCTGGCGAAGCCCTTTCGCGATCATTCGAGCTGCGTCCTCTTCATCTTCAACAAGCAGCAACCGCAAAGAATTGTCCTTTACTAATCAATTATGTTGCACCGTCGCGCTGGGTTTCCTCAGTTTCCAGGGGACATCCTAAACGGACGATAAAAATTCCGGATTAGCGCTCGAAGCAGATGCCCGTCTTCTCGGCGGTCCAAAAGAAAGGCCACCAGCGCGTTCACAATCTTCAGTTTCGTTGGTAACCGACAATAGACGAAAGCCGTCTGAACCGTGCAAGTAGGCGAGACGAGCGCGGTAGATCCCCAACTCCCCAACCCCAAGTGCCTACCGCGCCTCGGCCTTTCGGATCGTTCCGCCGCGATGGCCCACCGCCCAATATGAAAGGACCAAAGCAGGGGCTGCGCGGGTCGCGGCGAGAAGAAACGGCTCGTTTCATTGCCTTCCGTTCACACTGGAGATTCGAGATACCAGAAGTGGAGGATGCCAACGACGAGCAATTCGGAATGGAGAGAATCGCGGAAATTGTGGCGCGGAATGCCGACGGCCCTCTGGCGGACCTGACGGAGAGGTTATTCGCCGCGGTCCGGCAGCATGGATCGCGGACCGACGACGAGACGTTAGTGCTCGTGAGGGCAAGCGCGAGAGAGATGGGATAGCGGGTCACCACTACCACCATCTTGCTGAAGGACAGCCATGAGTCGGAGCAGTACCACCGAGAGCTAAGTGTTCGGTGTGACGGGTGCGATTATGTGGTGGAAGCGCGTGCTGCGCTCCAGGATGGCAAGCGCTCGCCCGGTTCGTTCTCATTCTGTGAATGCCTGATAATTCGGGCGCGGAAACGTGGGTTGTTGCGGAACAATACTAATCGCTGGCTCCGGACGAAACGATCAAGATGACCTTCGCCGACTACACGGCGCTGCGCGATCCGGTGTTCGAGCGGGCTGTCGCGCTGGCCGCCAATTAGTCCCGGCGAGTACCTGGCGTTTTGTTTCGGGTTTTTGATCCAGTGCCGCGGTTCAGTAAGCGCCGTGAAAAATACTCTTCGGCCGGGAGTTTAGATCGCGGGATAACATTAGTTTGAAGGTTAATTTATCGGCGCCTGCGGTGAGGCCGAAGCCGACGCCGGCTTCGATATTCATGATCTTGCTCTTGTGATCCATCACGGCCCAGATCTCGTGAAACTGATCGTTCGAAGGCAAGAAGTGACGCAGCGGTCCTATATCGGCGTACTCCTCCGCGGCGACAGCCCATTTGTCGTTTAGGTTGTAGGCGAGGCGCGTTGCAGGAACAAATTCGAGGTTTCCAAAACCGCCCGTGTAGTCGGTATCCACGATCGGATTGAAAATGAAATCCCACGGATGCAGGTGCACGCCGACGATGGGACGCACTTCGGAGGTAAAGTGCCGGGACTCCCAATAACTTTGGTTCACGCTGAACTCGAAATTGACGCCGTAAAAGAAGGTATGGTCGGCGGCGTGCGGCCGCACAAATAGCTCCCTTATCTTGAAGCCGTTATAAGTCGGGCCGCGCCCTTCGGAATAGAGGCTGTAGACGGGTAGATAAAGGCCTTGCTCGAACCAGTCGGTGATGCCGTAAGCCCATTCGGCGGCGCCATTGAAGGAATCGTTGGCAATGATGGCGCCGGGGAAATCCGGAGTTTTGCGGCCAATGGGGGTGAAGTTCATATGGACCATCAGGTTGAATACACCCGGAGGCTCGATTTCGGCGTCGTAGACCTGGATCTCGTCTGTTTGTGCGAAGAGGGCTGCCGGCGCGGCGAGCAGGAGCAACGCTATTACAAAGCGGATTCCCATCTCGTCTAAAGAGGCAGTCCGCAGATCCGCGCACACATGGCTTCCAATGTACCAGCGGCTCTTCGGCGGGGCTATTCGCGACTGGAACCCACTTTGACGGTTAGTCGGCGATGCGTCCCTGTGACCAAGAACCGGGCCGATAAGACGTAATATCGGTAGCTAACTCCGGCGGTCGCGAAGCAAAAGATGCCGACATTGCCTCCCAAATTTGGCATAGCGGAATTGGGCGACAGTGCTATTTACCTTTTGGCCGCCACTGAATCACGATTTCTCTATTGCACGAAGGGCACTTGGTCTTGCACACCTCCGTCTCAATGTGACGCCCACAGAGACAATCGCAGCAATAGAGCGATCCTTCTCGCATTTCTCGACTCGCTGTTCTAGAATCCATTCGCTTCCCGTGTCTTAGCTCAGTTCTTCAGGGCACGAACCGGCTTCCTGCACCTCCGCAGGCCCGTTTAAGAGCGCACGCGCCAAGTCAAGCATGTGTCCGCCGCCCGGCTCTTGGGAGCGCACGCTGCGGGCAATCATCTCCGTTTCCCGCGAGCGCTGGTCGCAGCAAGCCGCAGCAAACAGTTTCAGCACGTAATCGCCACGGCCGCTCATCTGCACCGACGAACCGTCTTCAAAGAACAGCGTTGTCGGATCGGTAACCAATCTGCGCTCTAACGCCTCTAGCCGTCGTTTGAAGTTCATTTCTAAAAGCCTTTTGAATTTGAATTAGAGTACTGTTAGCATCTCGGGTAAGTACGCCAACAGCTTCATCAGATCTAGGGCGTCATGCGAGTGTCTTGCCGGCCCATTCCAACACAAGCGTGTCGATCGGATCCGGCTCGACACGGAAACATAGTTTATCCGGCTGACTGGCACTTTTGTATGCGCGGGCTGCCGACGTATAGCTCTGATGAACGTCACTCAGCGGAACTGCGTCGCCCTGCGCTCCGACTGGATTGACGATCCAGAGGGCGCGCGGCGCAACCGCTCCGCTTAGTTCCGGCAAATCGAATTCACGCAGCATACCGAACGCAACGCTGGAAAGTGGCAGATTGTAGTTTTTTGATGCAACTACCGAATCAAGAGTAAGGAGCGTTCGATTCAGCATCATCGATCGAATGCGCGGATCGAGGACAGCCCCCGCAATACAAGGCAAGCCGCTTGTCCCCGTCCCGAACACGCCGATACGCGATCGGTCCACATCCCTTCGGCCTTCGAGGTAATCGAGACCGCGCAGTAAGTCCCAGGTCTGCTGGCCGATGAGAGGCGAACCGAGGCTGAGGTTCACAAGCGAGTAAGCCAGTTCTACGCCGTGCCCGTAAAAGAGTGGTCCCGCGCTCGGAAATCGCGGCCGCGTGGCACCGTTCGTCCGCAGATCGATCGAGAAGATCGCGAACCCGGCACGTGTGAGTTTTTGAACGAGTGGCCAAGCCTCGAACAAGCCATCCTTCCCTCGGTCTTCGCTTATGAGAACAACCGGGAAGGCTGACCCCGTCGCCGAGGGCTTTATAAGCCAGGCCGGAACGCGGATGCCGGGCTCAGATTCGTATTCGACATCCTCGACACTCACATCTTCGTATGTCTTCCCCGGTAAGGACGTCCCCTGTACGGACGCTGCGGATGCCGGAATATCGAGTATTTTGCGAAGCGCTGTTTGAATCTGATATTTGTCGCGAGGCGCATCGTTTTGCGCTCGTATCGCTCGCAGCCTGTCATAGTTCACCTGAAAGGCCGCGCGGCCGCCTACCGAAGTGAGCACCTGACCGGTAGAGGTACACCGGAGCGTCGATTCCGGAGCATTGTCCAATGCAATCTCTTCCGCATCTCCTGTCCCACTGCCGAGCCATTTGTTGAACCAGGCATAAGTCGCGCGGCGCTGAAAATAGTCGAAGTCGTGAGGCAGCGGCGAGCTCGTGAGGCCGACTTTCTGTTCCGAGTTATATAGCGCGTAAGCAGCCCGCAATTCGTCTGCGATCTCTTCTGTTCCCTGCACGTAATGCGCAGAGTACGTTGTGCCGTTATCAATCGGCGTATAGCAGATCAACAAGGGCTTCGGCGCGAAGGCCCCGAGTAGGTCTCCACGATCGAGATGAATTTTCAATCCCCCGATCAGATTCTGTTCCGCGTCGGCATATGCGCCCGGAGGTTCATAATCGGCCCCGGCCAGGTTCTCAGTGTGGCCTTCCACTACTACTGCCGCTTTAATGCGGGGCTCCAGTGCACACAAAAACATGGTCTGCGTGCCGCCCCCGGAATGCCCGCAGCAACCGATCCTCTGGGAGTCCACCTCCGGGCGACTCAATAGGTAATCAAGCGCTCGAATGCCGTCCCAAACTTCAAATTGAGTCGTAGAGGAACCAATCAGCAGCGCCGGCCAGCCGAATCGATCATGTTCGCCAGTCGGTCCGTATACTGAAACGTTTGTGCCGGGCTGAATGTATTGCACTCGCTCGCCCTGCCCAACAGGGTCCCAAGCGAAAACCACAAATCCCTTGCGCGCGAGATTCTGAAAAGCGGTTTGATAGCTCCTGTAAGCTTTGCTCTCCTCGGTATGGCCGAGCGGAGCAAGGATGGCCGGCAAGGGGTTGTGAGCCGATTTCGGAAGGTACAGGTTTGCTGTGACGTAAAACTCGGGCTGACTTTCGAAAATCACCTTCTCGATACGATATGTGTCGCGTTCAATGATCCCGGTTGTCCGGGTATTTAAAGGCGTGTTGCCCAGTCTGCCTCCAATGAGTTCCCAAACTCTTGCGCGGACCATCGAAATGCGCTCGTTCATCGCATCGGTCGACTTTAGCTTTGCGAGGTCCGATTTGCGTTTCGCACGCGCAGCGTTTATCTCCCTGATCATCCGGCCCGGCAAGTCGTTCCAATAGTCTCGCTGCCGTATGAATGGCGCCTCCGGAGCCGTCTCCCGCTGCGTTGCTGCTCCCCGCGAGTCAGCAGCGAAAGCTGCCAGCGCCATCGAGCTTGCTTCCAGAAATTCGCGTCTCGAGTTCATGTAATGAGCGTTTCTTGAGCCGTAAGTCTATCATGATCGGATGGATACAAGAGGCATTTCCTGTAAATGAGAAAGAGCTTCAGAGAACGAAGGCGCCACGCCACAACGCTGTTTCGAGCTGCCGTGGCCGTTTGCGGCCTGCCGCTCCTATTGTCGGCGGGTTCGGTAGAACTGAAGCGGAGCGGCGATCAAATCGACGTTCTGATCGGCTCCCGGCCGTTTACTACGTACTATTTCACTCCGGACATTGCCAAACCATATTTGATGCCATTGAAGACGGCAAGCGGGATCGTCATTAGCCGGCCGTTTCCCGTCGGCAATGATGTTTCTATGGGGGATCCAAAGGCGTCTTTCTTTGAGCCGCACCAGCGACCTCTGTACTTCGGTCATGGCGACATTGATGGCTTGAACTTTTGGGCAGAACCCGTCTTCGAAAAGTATTACGGCGGGCACTCTCAGGAGGCGTTTGGGCATTTGGCCAATGCCACAGTGCAAGAATCGCTCCAAGGCTCTGATGCAGGCGTGATTCACGCAAATTTCGCGCTCGAGGATCAGAATAACCGCATCATCGGTCGCGAAGATCAGACGTATACTTTTCGCGGGGACGACCGTACGCGCACCATCGACTGCGAATTTGAGCTGAAAGCGGACCACGGTCCAATCGCAATTGGCGATACGAAAGAAGGCACGTTCGGCATTCGCCTTGGTCCCGATTTAAGTGCGCCACTCGGGCAAATGATCAATTCGCAAGGCGGCCGAGGCGAAAAAGAGATCTGGGGGAAACGCGCGGATTGGGTGAATTACTCCGGAACGGTCTCCGGAAAACACGTTGGTATTGTCGTGTTCGAACACCCAAAGAGCTTTCGGCACCCCACCACGTGGCACGCGCGAGCGTATGGTCTGCTCGCTGCAAATCCATTCGGCTGGCGCGAGTTTTCGGGCGATCCCAATCGGGATGGGAGTTGGGCCATTCCCGAGGGCAGCTCGCTTCGGTTTCGTTACCGGGTCGTGATCTATGACGGCGACCTCTCACCTGCCGACCTTGACAAAGCCTATAAGGAGTATGCGTCAATCCCTTAAGCTCGGGCTGTTAGCCGCTTCCAGAACTACCATTCTGTTCAGCTGCTGTGTGGGCCTCTGTTCATCTCAGACCGCAGCGCCCAAGCTCTTCGATTGCCACGTCCATCACAACGGAAGCGAAGAGTTTCTCCAGAAACTTGTCGTGAAGCTCGAGACTTTGGACGGTATGGCCCTGCTCATCACGATGCCGAAGGATCTGGGGCAGGTGAGCGCATTCATGAAAGCTCATCCCGGACGCTTGGTCGGCCTGGGGCAGATCGATCTGGATTCGCCCGATGCCCTTCACACGATCGATCTATTTCATAATGCCGGATTCCGGGGTTTGGGCGAGTTCACAAAGCCGCAATACTCGTATGACGACCGGCGGTACTGGCCCATCTATCGGCGAGCCGAACAGTACAGAATGCTTCTTCTGTTTCATACCGGAATTGTGAATCGCACCAACCCGAGCGTAGCTTCTGACTCCAGCTCAGATCGAATGCGGGTCTCAACGCTTGACCTGATCGCCCGTGAGTTCCCCCAACTGACCATCATCGGCGCACACCTCGGCAATCCCGATTACGCTTGGGCCGGCGAAATTGCTCGCTGGAATCCTAACGTGTACTTCGACCTGTCCGGCAGTTCGTTGATAAAAAAACAGGAAGACTATGTTTTTTTCAAATCCGTTTTCTGGTGGACTAGCGTGGTCAGTGCTCATACGCCGAAATCGACCACGCCCGCGTTTGAGAAGCTGATATTTGGATCGGACGTGTTCGAAGGCGATTTGAGCGAATTGGATCGCGAACTCGAACGCTACCGCCGGATGCTAAAAGCCTGCGGCGTTGCGCCTGAATCGCAGGCCAACATCTTCGGTGGAACGCTCTGGCGCATCTTGAACCAGTAAGCACGAAACCCAATCCGCACCTGCACTGAAGAAAGGAATTATCCAGTGAATCGACGGTATTTTCTCATGGGTTCAGCCGGAGCGCTGGCCACTTTCAAAGGCGCTCAGGCGAGCCCGAACGACACAGTTCGCGTTGCCTGCGTCGGAGTTCGGGGACAAGGCCAGAGCCACATGCGTGCGTACGCCAAAATGCAAAACGTCGAGATTGCGGCACTCTGTGATGTCGACGAAAACATCCTCGAGCAGCGGCTGAAGGATGCCGAAGGGCTTACAGGCAAACGGGCCGCCGCGTTCGTGGATCTGCGCAAGCTGCTCGAGGACAAATCGATCGACGCGATTTCAATTGCCACCCCGAACCACTGGCACGCGTTGCAGGCTATTTGGGGCTGCCAGGCGGCCAAGGATGTTTACGTCGAAAAGCCTTGTGCGTATAACATCTTCGAAGCGCGGCAGCTTCTTGCGGCCGCGACCCGCTACAACCGCATGATTCAGCACGGCACCAACGCACGCTCTTCGCCGGCCATGCAGCAAGCCGTTCAGAAAGTGCGTGATGGTGTGATTGGCGCGCCTTATATGTCTCGTGGCCTCTGCTACAAGTGGCGAGATACGATCGGTCGTGCCCCCGCGGAGCCCGTTCCCGCCGGCGTTCATTACGATCTGTGGCTTGGGCCCGCTCCTAAACGCCCGTTTACCCGCAACCGATTCCACTACAACTTCCACTGGTTTTGGGATTACGGCAACGGAGACATCGGTAATCAGGGAGTTCACCAGATGGATGCCGCTCGCTGGCTGCTGGATGTCAAGTACCCGACCAAGGTCACCGCTACTGGCGGCCACTTTATGTTTGATGACGATCAGGAAACACCGAACACAATGGTCGCTACCTTCGAATTTGATGAGGGCTCTCGCAAGATCCTGGTGTTTGAAGTGCGTCACTGGATCACAAACAGCGAAGCCGACATCCTCTCGGTCGCCGATAAAATGTCCGGTCCTGCTGCGGGCTCACACGCGACAGTGGGTAACGTGATTTATGGTTCGAAGGGGTATTTGAGCAGCGCTAACGGTTTCGAAACTTTCCTCGGCAAGGAGCAGCAGCCAGGACCGAAAGCGGAAGTCGCGGAAGAACGCGGCAACAACTGGGCTAATTTTATTCAAGCCGTGCGCAGCCGTAAGCATTCAGATCTCAATGCGCCCATTGAAGAAGCGGTGCCGTCAGCGGTACTAATTCATCTCGCAAACATCTCCTACCGCCTCGGTCGCTCGTTGCACTTCGATGCGAATACGATGACGTGTAGTGGGGACGATGAAGCAAACCACATGTTCACGCGCGATTACCGAGCGCCGTTCATAGTACCGACGCTTGCCGACACGACTGGATAGCAGTGAGGGCAGCTGCGGGCGATCAGGTCGAGCGTTGAGACCCGCATTCGATCTGAGCTGGAGTCAGAAGCTACGCTCGGGTTGTCGCTCGCAGGTCAGAAGCCAAGCGGCGTCCGCGCCGGGCAGGTGATCGACACACTCGGCCTATCCCGCGCAACGATGCAGTCGGATTTGGTCGGCAAGGTGGACATTGAGTCCAATTCTCGCGTGCGCTTGATGGCAGCGCATGACGATGAGCAGCGGCTGGCACTGGACCACGGCACGATCCATGCATTCATCTGGGCCCCCCCGCCCGGTTTGTTGTCGACACGCCCTCGGCGAAGACCGTTGACTTAGGTTGCGAGTACACCTTATCTGTGGCGAACGATGGCAAAGGATTTCTGACGGTGGAAATGGGTTGGGTAGCGTTCCAGTGGCGCAACATTGAATCGTTCATTCCAGCGGGCGCGGCATGCACTACTCGGCCGGGTCACGGGCCGGATACGCCGCACTTCCTTGATGCACTCGAAGCTTTGACCAAAGCCGTAGCCGACTTCGATCTAACAGGGAACACCCAGGCATTGAACCTGGCGCTTTCGGCGGCGCGGCCGCGCGATGCGTTGACGCTATGGCATCTGCTCCAGCGAACGCAGGGAGCAGAACGAGCCGAGGTGTTTGACCATTTTAAAACTTTGGTAAAGCTGCCGTCCGGCTTGGCGCGAGAAGGTGTTCTGAGCGGCGACCGCAAGTCGATGGATGCCGCCTGGGACGCCTTGGACCTCGGGGACACAAGTTGGTGGCGTGGCTGGAAACGGCAGTGGTGAAACGAGACCCGCCGTACAACGCGTTTCCGGCACTTAGACGTAAGTCGGTGTGTCGGAAAGTTGATCCGGATTGGATTACAACCGAGATGTCGGCTAGCCTTCCTTGCGACTAAAGTCCTCCCCGTTAATATCTGTTATCGGTAGCTATCCTTCCGCTACTGTGGGCGAAAACAGTCTCCGGCACGTGCGGGCCCGAGCAAGATCGCCCGTACAAGGTCCATCAGATGACCACCACCCGGTTCTTCGGAGCGCACGCTACGGGCAATCAGCTCAGTTTCCCGCGAGCGCTGGCCGCGACAAGCCGCGACGAACAGGTTCAGCACGTAATCGCCACGGCCGCTGATCTGCACCGACGAACCGTCTGCAAAGAACAGCGTTGTCGGATTGCTAACCAATCTGCGCTCTAACGCTTCTAGTGGTCTGCGTCATAAATAGTAACTATTAACAATTAGATAGCGTCCTTACAATTGGAAGGACGGATTCGGATGCGCATTGCTCGGCCGGTGCTGCT
>Ga0208480_1000577_pt1 | contig 13975 bp, 12 predicted proteins | sample NGESurshal092012_4_FD_184485 | JGI IMG/M metagenome (GOLD analysis project Ga0208480, IMG submission 184485) | Arctic peat soil microbial communities from Barrow, Alaska - NGEE Surface sample F53-1 shallow-092012 (SPAdes) | ecosystem: Environmental > Terrestrial > Soil > Wetlands > Peat ... | reverse complement strand
CGCCGATCAGCCTCACGCGCGGCGCGAACGGCTCGCCGGCGATGATCTCGCCCGCCGCTTCGCCCCGCCAGTTGACAACGCCGCCAGGTGCAAGCCCGAAGGCCTCGTCGCCCTCGCTCGCCAGCAAGCCAAGCCGACGGGCGACCTCGGGGGCGACAACCCGTTCGACCGCGCCGCGCAGGGCGCGATTCTCGAGCGCGGTCGCGCCACGCTCGGGCTCGAAGTGGAAACCAGCGAGCCGGCCGACCAAATGACCCTCCACCGTCACCGCGCCATCGCCGTCAATGCCGCCAAGAATTGGGCCTGCGCGTTGAGTCAAGCTGCGCAGAAGCGCGCTCGTGCGCCGATCGACGAAACGCTGCATCAGGGATTGGTGCAGCGTGTCGGACAGCCGGTCCTCAAGGCCGCGAGCCTTGCCCTGCCATGTTTGCGGATCGGCAAGCCAGTCCGAGCGATTGGCGACATAGGCCAGCGTGCGCACCCGGGCGAGCCGAGACGACAGCGCGTCGATGTCGCCGTCGGTTCGATCCAGGCTTGCGAACTGTCCCTGCATCCAGTCTTCGGGCATCCGCCGGTCGCCTTGGGTGAGGTGCTCGAACATCGTCCCGATGAGGCGCGTGTGCTCGTCCTGCGTTGTCTTGCGAAAGTCAGGGACTTGGCAGACCTCCCACAACCGCATCAAATTGGATCGGTCGCGCGTGCGCCGCATGACCATTTCGTCGGTCGCCAATTGGCGCAACGTCGTTTCATCCTGGCTCTCTGCCGAGAGGCGCAGTCCCGACGCAGGCGGCGATGCGGCCAGCGAGCGAATCAGGCCCTGAATCGACTGGAAATCGAGCCGGTGATTACGCCATTCGGCCGCCATGACTGAAGGGAAGACATGGCCTTCGACCGCCGCGACGATGTCCGGGTCGAGATCAGGCGCATCGCCGGTTACGCCGAACGCGCCATCCTTGCGAAACCGACCGGCGCGCCCGGCGATCTGGGCGATCTCCTGCGAATAGAGCCCACGCAGCCGGCGCCCGTCGAATTTGCGTAAACCCGCGAAGGCGACGTGGTCGACGTCCATGTTCAGCCCCATCCCGATCGCATCGGTCGCAACCAGGAAATCGACTTCGCCGGACTGGAACAGATTGACCTGAGCGTTGCGGGTGCGCGGACTGAGCGAGCCCATGACCACGGCCGCGCCCCCGCGCTGGCGGCGGATGAGCTCGGCGATGGCGTAAACCGCGTCGGCGGAGAAGGCGACGACGGCGCTGCGCCGAGGCAAGCGGGTCAGCTTCTTGGGGCCGGCGTAGCTGAGCTCGGACAGCCGCTCGCGGAATTGGATCTCGGCCCCGGGACAGAGGTGACGGATCAGCGAGGCGACGGTCGCCGCGCCCATCAGCATCGTCTCGGACGACCCGCGCGCATGCAGAAGCCGATGGGTGAAGACATGGCCGCGCTCAGGATCGGCGCAAAGCTGGATCTCGTCGACGGCGAGAAATTCGACCTTGCGGTCGAGCGGCATCGCCTCGACGGTGCAGACGAAGTAGCGCGGCCAGGCGGGCACGATCTTTTCTTCGCCGGTGATCAGCGCGACCTCGGCCGCGCCCCGAACCTTGACCACCCGATCGTAGATCTCGCGCGCCAGAAGCCTCAGCGGCAGGCCGATCATGCCCGAGGCATGTCCCAGCATGCGCTCGACCGCCAAATGTGTCTTGCCCGTATTCGTCGGGCCCAGAACGGCGATGAGCCGCGAGGCTTCGCCCCGCGCTGGCGAGCGATTCATGAGCATCAATGTGGAGGATGCTGGTCGTCCCCGCAAGCCTCAACGCGCGTTTCAGTGCGCTCATCTTCTTACGCCCGCAGTCACTTTTCCTTGACATGGGGCTGCCGGCGCCGCTCTTGCCCTTGCGCGCCGAAGGCGCCAACCTTAACCGAACGGTCACCACATCCAACGGGGGGAAGAATCATGTTCCACGGGCAAGTCGATGGCACGGAACTCGTTGTGCTGGACAAGCGCTTCGGGAAGCTCTTCGCCGGCTATATGCGGGTCACGCGCCACTGGACTGGCACCGTCTGGGCCGAAGGCCCGGCCTGGTTCGCGGCCGGCCGTTATCTGATCTGGTCGGACATTCCCAACAATCGCATGATGCGCTTCGTCGAGGAATCGGGCCAGGTGTCCGTTTTCCGGCAGGGTTCCAACAATTCAAACGGCAACACGGTCGACAACCAGGGCCGGCTGGTCACCTGTGAACATCTGACGCGCCGCGTGACCCGCACCGAGTTCGACGGCTCGATCAAGGTGCTCGCCGACAAATATGAGGGCAAGCGTTTCAACTCGCCGAACGACGCCGTCGTGAAATCCGACGACTCGATCTGGTTCACCGACCCGGCTTACGGCATCGACGGCGACAACGAGGGCGATCCGGCGACGCCCGAGATCGACGGCTGCCACGTCTATCGCATCGACGCGACCGGCACGATCACGAGACTTATCGACAATATGGTGCGGCCGAACGGCATCGCCTTCTCGCCCGACGAGAAGCTCATCTATGTCGCCGACACCGGCGCGACGCACAAAGACAATACCCCGCGCGCGATCCGCCGTTACACCATCAACGCGGACGGCGAGAGCGTAAAGGGGCCAGGCGAAATCTTCGTTGAAGCAGCCCCCGAGGACGGATTGTACGACGGCTTCCGCGTCGACCGCTCGGGGCGAATTTGGACGAGCACGGGCAAGGGCGTCTATTGCTACGAACCGGATGGGAAGCTGATCGGCAAGATTCTGATCCCCGAGATCGTCGCCAACGTGACTTTCGGCGGTCCGAAGCGCAATCGCCTCTACATCTGCGGCACAACCTCGCTCTACTCGGTCCTCTTGATGACCAACGGGTCGAAGCTCGGCTGAGGAGCGCGCCAACGATCGCATGAAGGGCCGGTCGGTCATACCTTCCGTCTTTAATCCGTTGCAGATCTAAACACGCGGAGACCACCGGTGGAGCTTGGCCTCAAAGGTAAAGTCGTGCTCGTCACCGGCGGCTCGAAGGGCATCGGCTTTGCCTGCGCCGCAGGCTTCGCCGCCGAAGGCGCGCGAATCGCGATCTGTTCGCGCTCCCGCGAAAACATCGACAAAGCCAGCGCCGAGCTCAACGGGGCGTTTGGCGTCGTCGCCGATCTCGTGGACGCCGTGGCGGCGGAGAGAGTGATCGACACGGTTGAAGACCGCGTCGGGCCGATCGACATCCTGGTGAATTCCGCCGGCGCTGCGAAGCGAACCCCGCCGGATGACTTGAATCCCACGGTCTGGCGCGACGCGTTTGACGCCAAGTTCTTCTCTTACATCAATGTCATCGACCCCATGGTGAAGCGCATGGCGAAGCGCGGGAGTGGGGTCATCGTCAGCGTCATCGGAGTTGGCGGCAGGGTGGCGTCGTCCACCCATCTCGCCGGCGGCTCGGCCAACGCCGCCTTGATGCTGGCCACAGCCGGGCTTGGCGCGACCTACGCCAGCAAAGGCGTTCGCGTCATCGGCGTCAGTCCAAGTTTGACGGAGACGGACAGGGTGGCCGAGGGGCTCGCGGCGGACGCTCGGCTTTCCGGCATCTCGGTTGAAGAAGCGCGCAGCCGCGGAGTCGCCAAGCTCCCGTTGGGCCGCATGGCTTCGGCGGAGGAGATTGCCGACGCGGTGCTTTTCCTTGCCTCGGCGAAGGCCGGCTACATCACTGGCGTAACGCTATCGATGGACGGCGGCCAGAATCCGGTCGTGCTTTGAGCGACCGCGATCTGATCTGCGCGTCTTGGCCGACGATCAGGAGGCCCTTCGGCGCGCGGCCCAAGGGGCCATGCGCCGGATCTGGGCCACGCTCGCCTGCTTGGGCAGCTTTTCAGCAATGCCATAGACGCGCTCCCGACGGTCGATTTCTCCCATTACGTCGGCAGGGGAAACACCACATTCGGCCCAGATGACGGCCAGATGGTAGAGGACGTCGGCGCTCTCCAGAATCACCGATTCGCGGTTCATCTGCACCGCGTCGAGCCCGACCTCGACCGCCTCCTCGACCAGCTTCTTGGCCATTTTCTGCACGCCGTCACGGAACAGCTTCGCAGTGCGGGACGCCGAAGGGTTTCGGTCCCGGGCCTCCTGGACGTCAGCGAACAGCCTATCGAGCGAATCAGTCATGCGTTCGGATTATCCTTACTCACACCAGATGATGCCGAATAAGAGTTCACGCAGTGTGACATAACGACTGAAACAGAAGTTTTTTTGTGAGAACCTTGGGGATTCGTTGTGGGCGGCTTGGCGCAGGCCGTCGGCCCTGGCCTGGCTAATAGGCCCACTCAGGCTGCGAGCGAAGCGAAAAGGGCCCGTCCATCAGTTCCGCCGACCAGGGGATCGATCAGGTTTTCTGGATGCGGCATCAAACCCAGCACATTGAACCGGTCGTTGAAGACGCCGGCGATGGAATTGATGGCGCCGTTGGGGCTCGAATCGTCCCCGACCCTGCCCTCAGCGTCGCAATAGCGGAACGCGACCCGGCCCTCCGCCTCGATTCTGCGGACCGTGTCGTTATCGGCGATGAAGTTTCCTTCGCCGTGGGCAACGGCGAACTTGACCACCTGTCCCGGCGCGTAACGACGCGTGAATGGCGTTTGCGCGTTCTCGACCCGGACATGCTGCATCTTGCAGACGAAGCGCAACTGCGCGTTGCGCATCAAAACGCCGGGCAAAAGACCGGCCTCGCACAGAATCTGGAAGCCGTTGCACACGCCCAGCACCAGGCCGCCGCGCGCCGCGTGCTGGCCGATCGCCCGCATGATCGGCGCCCTGGCGGCGATTGCGCCGCAGCGCAGATAATCGCCGTAGGAGAATCCGCCGGGCAGTACGACCAGATCCAGGCCCGGTGGCAATTCGTGTTCGGCATGCCAGACGATCGCGGGCTCGGCGCCTGTCGCCTGCCGGAGCGCGCGCGCTACGTCGCCTTCGCGATTAACTCCGGGAAAGATGATGATCGCCGCGCGCATGCGCTCACGCGATCTCGATGGTGTAGTTCTCGACAATCGTGTTCGCGAGCAGGCGCTCGCAAGCTTCGCCGAGCTTCCTGCGCGCATTTGCGTGGTCGTCGCCGTCGAGCTCGATGTCGAAGACCTTGCCTTGACGCACGCTTGTCAGGCCGTCGACGGCCAGTCCTTTGAGCGCGCCCTCGATCGCCTTGCCCTGCGGATCCAGGACGCTCGATTTCAGTGTCACGATCACGCGCGCTTTCATGGGGCGTAGGCTCCCGGCCGATCAGGCCGCATTCGAGGTCGGCGCCATGGTCAGAAGGGCGTAAAGCGCCGCTGGATCCTTCGTCGCGCGCAATTGGGGCGCGACCCCGCCGTTACGCAGCAGGCGGGCGCTCATCGCCAGCGCCTTGAGGTGGTCTGCTCCCGCCGCTTCCGGGGCGATCAGCATGAAAATGAGATCGACGGGGAGAGCGTCCGGGGCTTCGAAATCGATCGCGCGCTCGAGCCGCGAGAAGACGCCGAAAATCTGTTGGCATTTGGCGAGCTTGCCATGCGGAATGGCGACGCCGTCGCCAACCCCGGTCGAGCCGAGCCGCTCGCGTTGCAAGATCGCGTCGAAGATTTCGCGCGCCGGCAGGCCTGAGACCAGCGCCGCGCGCTCGCTCATCTCCTGCAGCGCCTGCTTCTTGCCGTTCACTCTCAGAGCGGCCAGCACAGCGTCCGGCTGAAGGAGTTGCGATAACGCCATATTCGTCCCGATTAAGCAGTGCGCGGCGGTTCGCGAGGGGCCTGGGGATCGATCCAGCCGATCGCGCCGTCGCGGCGACGGTAGACAACATTCACCCGGCCGCTGCCGGCATGCTGGAAGACAATGACCGGAGCGCCAGCGAGATCGAGTTCGGCGATGGCCGAGGCGACTGAAAGGGATTTGAGATCTTCTGTTCCTTCCGCCACGACGACGGGATCAAATCCTCCGGAGGGCTCTTCCAATTCCTCGGACGGCGATTCGATAAGATAGTTGGCAACCTTGCCCCGCGCATGCGCCGCTGAAGCGCTGGCATGCCCCTTCAGCCTGGTCTTGTACCGTCGCAAGCGGGTTTCAATCTTGTCGGCGGCCTGGTCGAAGCAACGGTAGGGTTCCTGCGCGCGGCCCTCGGCGTGCAGGCTGATCCCCGAGCTCAAACGCAAGGTGCAGTCGGAACGATAGCCGGAGCCTTCGCGCGTCATCACCACGTGGCCACCGACGGAACCGCTGAAGTATCGAGCGACCGTCGCCTCGACTTTTTCCAGGACGTGCTGACGCAAAGCTTCCCCGATGTCGAGGTTCTTACCGGATACCCTCAAGGTCATCGACCGCTAGCCTTACCACTCAGGCGCAGGAGCCTATGGCCCCCCGCTCCTCCGCCGCCCCCAGCGCGTTCCTGCCCGCCCCTTCCGTTTCGGCTCGCCCCACGGGCCGAGCCGGCGCTAGGGTTAGGAGCCTGCCCGGCGCATGTCAATCGTCGTGATAAAGTGTTCATATCTATACTAAAATCGCTATTATGCTTCGACCGAAAGGGAATTGTGGCGCCGAACGCGCGTGGGCGCCGTCGCCATCTTTATTTTGCGCCTTTCGACGGACGAAGGGATTCTCAGGCTGTCGCGATATTTAGCGACCGTGCGCCGCGCGACAATGACATCCGCCTTGCGAAGGCGTTCGACGATCACGTCGTCGGACAACACGTCGTCCGGGTTTTCGTCCTTGATCATCTGCCGGATGCGCTGGCGCACCGATTCGGCCGAATGGGCATGTCCCGGTTCGCTCGATGCGATCGCCGCGGTGAAGAAGTATTTCATCTCGAACAGGCCGCGCGGCGTCTGAATGAACTTATGCGCGGTGGCGCGCGACACCGTCGATTCGTGCACGCCGATCGCTTCGCCGATCATTTTCAGGTTGAGCGGCCTTAAGCCCGAGACCCCCTCGAGAAGGAAAGTATCCTGCCGCCGCACGATCTCGCTCGCCACGTTGAGAATGGTGCGCGCGCGCTGTTCGAGGCTCTTGGTCAGCCAGTTGGCCGACTGCAGGTGGGTGGAGACGTATTGGCGATCCTCGTCCCGCTTCGCGCCACGTCGGATCTCGGCCGCATAGACCTCGTTGACGAGCACGCGCGGCAACGCCCGGGTGTTGAGCTCGACCCGCCAGCCGAAATCCCGCGCCGCGGTGACATGGACGTCGGGGATTGCCGGCGCCGCTGGCGGATCGCCAAAGGCGCGCCCGGGCTTCGGCTCGAGGCGCCGGATCTCCGCCAGCATGTCGCGCAGATCCTCGTCGTCGACCCCGCACAGGCGGCGGAGCAGCGGAAAGTCCCGTCTGGCGAGCGCCGGCAGATTCTCGAGCAAGGCCTGCATCGCCGGATCGAAGCGGTCGCGCTCCCTGAACTGAAGGGTCAGGCATTCGGCGAGCGAGCGCGCAAACACGCCCGTTGGCTCCAGGGTCTGCATGCGCACGAGCACGCGCTCGACAAGTTCGACGTCGGCGCCGAGGCGCTCGGCGATTTCGGCAATCGAGCCGACGAAATATCCGGCCTCGTCCAGCCCATCGACCAGCGCGGCGCCGATGATGCGCTCGGCTGGATCGGGCAGCAGGATCGCGGCCTGACGCTCAAGGTGGTCGCGAAGCGACACGGTTTCCGCGACATAAGCTTCGAAGTCCGGGGCGTCGCCAGCCTCGTGTCCGGCGCCGACTCCCGTCCAGGCGTTCGCGCTCAAGCCCTCAGCCGGCGCCGACTGGATCGCCGGCGCGGTGCGATCTCCATCGAAGGTGTTCTCGACCTCAGTGCCAAGATTGGCGGCAAGGTGGCCCGCGTCTGTTTCCAACGCTTCGCGCGCCCAATCGCCCGGTTCCGGCGCCGCTTCGGCAAAGCCCTCGCCTTCGCGCTCGACCTGCTCCAGGCTCGGCTCCTCGCGCTCCTCCGCTCGCTCAAGCAGCGGATTGCTCGCCAATTCGTTCTCGATGAACTGGGTGAGTTCGAGATTCGGCATCTGCAGCAGCTTGATCGCCTGCAGAAGCTGCGGCGTCAGGACCATGGCCTGACTTTGCCGCATGACCAACTTGGCCAAGAGCGCCATACTTACCGTCAGCCCCTTACCGCACCCCGTCCCAGCCGCATTCGCGCCGGGCGGTTCCTTTTGTTATAGCGGGCGTCTCATAGCACGTTCTCAACGGCTGTCTAATGCAAGAATCGCGCCGTTTTCCCGCCAGCCTCCGCGGCCTTATATTGAGAGCAAAATCCATCACTCTCGTATAGCACATGTGAATTAAGCAAATAACCACGTCGCCAGAAAGGACAATGGACCTAAAAATTGATATAAAGATTTGCTTATATGTTTATTGCACGTTTCCGGCCTCCCTGATAAGAGACCCGTGTTAGGAAAAAAGGACTTTCGCCGCCCATGACCAAGACCGCCACGACGCTCGTGAGCAAGGCTCACGATTATGCCATCGCCGACATCAAGCTTGCGGATTATGGCCGCAAGGAGATCGCGATCGCCGAAACCGAAATGCCGGGCCTGATGGCCACGCGGGCCGAATATGCGGCGAGCCAGCCGCTCAAGGGCGCCCGCATCGCCGGCTCCTTGCACATGACGATCCAGACCGCCGTCCTGATCGAGACGTTGAAGGCGCTGGGCGCCGACGTCCGCTGGGCGTCGTGCAACATCTACTCGACTCAGGACCATGCCGCCGCTGCGATCGCCGCGACCGGAACGCCCGTCTTCGCGATCAAGGGCGAGGGCCTCAAGGACTATTGGGACTATACCCACCGCATCTTCGAATGGTCCGACGGCGGCGCGCCGAACATGATCCTCGACGACGGCGGCGACGCCACCATGCTGATCCATCTTGGTCAGCGCGCCGAGAAAGGCGACACGAAGTTCCTCGACACCGCCTCGAACGAAGAAGAGGAGGTGCTCTACGCCGCCATCAAGGCGCGGCTGAAAAGCCATCCCGGCTGGTACGGCAAGAACGCCACGTCGATCCGCGGCGTCACCGAAGAGACGACGACCGGCGTCCATCGCCTTTATATTATGGCCAAGGAAGGCAAGCTTCTTTGGCCCGCGATCAACGTCAACGACAGTGTGACCAAGTCGAAGTTCGACAATCTCTACGGCTGCCGCGAGTCGCTGGTCGACGGCGTCCGCCGTGGCACGGACGTCATGATGGCGGGCAAAGTGGCGATGGTTGCGGGCTTTGGCGACGTCGGCAAAGGCTCTGCCGCATCCTTACGCAACGCCGGCTGCCGGGTGATGGTTTCCGAAGTCGATCCGATCTGCGCGCTTCAGGCGGCGATGGAGGGCTACGAAGTCACGACGATGGACGACGCCGCCCCGCGCGCCGACATTTTCGTCACCGCCACCGGCAACGTCGACGTCATCACCCTCGACCACATGCGTGCGATGCACGACCGCGCCATCGTCTGCAACATCGGCCACTTCGACTCGGAGATCCAGGTTGGCTCGCTTCGCAATTACAAGTGGAGCAACGTCAAGCCGCAGGTCGATGAGATCGAGTTCCCCGACGGCAAGAGGATCATCCTTCTGTCGGAAGGACGCCTGGTCAATCTCGGCAACGCCACCGGTCATCCGTCCTTCGTGATGTCGGCCTCGTTCACCAATCAGACGCTGGCTCAGATCGAGCTCTTCACCAAGCCCACCGAGTACAAGAAGCAGGTTTACACCCTGCCCAAGCACCTCGACGAGAAGGTCGCCTCGCTGCATCTGGCGAAGATCGGCGTCAAGCTGACCAAGATGACGCCGGAACAGTCGAAATATCTGGGCGTCGCGCAGACGGGGCCGTTCAAGCCGGATCACTACCGCTATTGAGGTCCGAAGCGGGCTTGTTGGCGCCGCCCGGCGGCGCTTTCGAGCGACGAGGGGGTCAGTCCACAGCCTCATAGATGCCCGCTTTCACGGGCATCTATGAGAGGCACGACCGTAGGCTGGGTTCCGTTTGCAAGCGGAACCCAGCCTGAGCAAAGGATGGACTCGTCAGCGCGAGGAGCCATAGGGCGTGGGAAGACGCCCGTCTTTCGATGGGCTATGGACGCGGCGATCCAGAGCCACCGCCGCAGCACTTCATCCCTGGACCGCCACGCCCTCGCTCCGCCAGGTTCGCGATGGCGTCGCGGTCGAACACATCATCCCTTAGAGCACTCGCGCGATAAAGCCGTCGGCCGCCCCGTTAGCACTCTCTTGCAATGAGTGCCAACCATCGCTATGTAAGCGCCGTCGACAGACTGCCGTCAGGAGCTAGGGCATGATCCCGGGCCGGCGCCGCAGCTCGACTGAAGGAAACGCCCCATGAAATTTCGACCTTTACACGACCGCATCGTCGTTCGCCGCATCGAGGCTGACGCAAAGACGAAGGGCGGGATCATCATTCCCGATACCGTCAAGGAGAAGCCGCAGGAAGGCGAGGTCGTGGCTGTGGGACCCGGCGGCCGCGACGAGAATGGCAAGATCACGCCGACCGAGCTCAAGCCCGGTGAGCGCATCCTGTTCGGCAAGTGGTCGGGCACGGAAGTGAAGATCGACGGCGAGGAACTCCTCATCATGAAGGAGACCGACGTCATGGGCGTGATCGAAGGCGCGGCTGCGCCGAAGACGACCTCCAAGAAGGCCGCCTAAAACCAAATCCATTTTTCAAGAATTGAAGGAATCAAACCCAATGGCAGCCAAAGATGTACGTTTCTCTTCCGACGCGCGCGACCGCATGCTGCGCGGCGTCGATATCCTCAATAACGCCGTCAAGGTGACGCTGGGCCCGAAGGGCCGCAACGTGATCCTCGACAAGTCCTACGGCGCGCCGCGCATCACCAAGGATGGCGTGACCGTCGCCAAGGAAATCGAGCTTTCCGACAAGTTCGAGAACATGGGCGCGCAGATGGTGCGCGAAGTCGCCTCGAAGACCAATGATCTTGCCGGCGACGGCACCACCACTGCGACCGTGCTCGCCGCCTCGATCATGAAGGAAGGCCTCAAGCTCGTCGCCGCCGGCATGAACCCGATGGATCTCAAGCGCGGCATCGACATTGCAACAACGGCGGTCGTCAAGGACATCGAAAAGCGCGCCAAGAAGGTGCAGTCGTCGGAAGAGATCGCGCAGATCGGCACCATCGCTTCGAACGGCGATAAGTCGATCGGCAAGATGATCGCCGACGCGATGAAGAAGGTCGGCAACGAGGGCGTCATCACGGTCGAAGAGGCCAAGACCGCCGAGACCGAGCTCGACGTCGTCGAGGGCATGCAGTTCGACCGCGGCTATCTCTCGCCCTACTTTGTCACCAACGCCGAGAAAATGCTGGCCGAGCTCGAGGATCCCTACATCCTCATCCACGAGAAGAAACTCTCCTCGCTGCAGCCGATGCTGCCCGTCCTCGAGGCGGTCGTGCAGGCTGGCAAGCCGCTCCTCATCATCGCTGAGGACATCGAAGGCGAAGCGCTGGCGACCCTGGTCGTCAACAAACTGCGCGGCGGTCTGAAGGTGGCTGCGGTCAAGGCGCCTGGTTTCGGCGATCGCCGCAAGGCGATGCTCGAAGACATCGCGATCCTCACGGCTGGCACGATGATCGCTGAGGATCTCGGCATCAAGCTCGAGAACGTCACCCTTCAGATGCTCGGCCGGGCCAAGCGCGTCCGCATCGAGAAGGAAAACACCACCATCATCGACGGCGGCGGCAAGAAAGCCGACATCGAGGGCCGGATTTCTCAGATCAAGGCGCAGATCGAGGAGACGACCTCCGACTACGACAAGGAGAAGCTGCAGGAGCGTCTCGCCAAGCTCGCGGGCGGCGTTGCGATCATCCGCGTCGGCGGCTCGACCGAGGTCGAGGTGAAGGAAAAGAAGGATCGTGTTGACGACGCCATGCATGCGACCAAGGCTGCGGTCGAAGAAGGCATCGTTTCCGGCGGCGGCGTCGCGCTGTTGCGCGCCAAGGCGGCGATCGGCAAGCTCACCAACGAGAACGAAGACGTCCAGTCCGGTATCAACATCGTGCTCCGGGCGCTCGAGGCCCCGATCCGGCAGATCGCCGAGAATTCCGGCGTCGAGGGTTCGATCGTGGTTGGCAAGATTCTCGAGAACAAGTCGCAAACCTTCGGTTTCGACGCGCAGACCGAGCAATATGTCGACATGCTGAACGCCGGCATCGTCGATCCGGCGAAGGTGGTTCGGGTCGCGCTCCAGGACGCGGCTTCGATCGCGGGCCTCATGATCACGACCGAAGCCATGATCGCAGACCGGCCCAAGGCCGACGCTCCGGCGATGCCGGGCGGCGGCGGCGGAATGGGCGGCATGGGCGGGATGGACTACTGATCGCGCCGATCTGCTAAGCGACTTAAACAATGGTCGGCGCGACGCTCGCGCCGACCGCTTTATTTTTGATAAGTCATGTGTTTCGAGGTGACGCCGGGGGGCCGCTCGTTCATCGGGTCGTGAGACCTGCCTCAGAGGCCGGCCATCCATGCTGATCCGTTACGGTTATGAAATCACGGTCAATTGCGCGCAGCCAACTCCGATGGTTTGCCTGCTGTCGGTGAGCGAAGATCGAAAGACGGACATACGCGTCGCCGAAAAGGTCTTCACGACGCCGATCATCCCGACCACCACCTATCTCGACACGTTTGGCAATCGATGCCGCAGACTGGTCGCGCCAGTCGGCGACTTCGCAATTTGGGGCGACGCGACGATCGAAGACGATGGCAAGATCGACCCCGCTAATTTTGCCGCGGTCGAAGTCCCCGTCGCTGAGCTGCCCGATGCCTGCCTGCTCTTTCTGATGGGGAGCCGCTATTGCGAGACCGACAAGCTGAGCCAGGCGGCCTGGGACCTGTTCGGCAATGTCCCGCCCGGGTGGGGGCGCGTGCAGGCCGTGTGCGATTTCGTCCATCAGCACATCAAGTTTGACTATCAGCAGGCGCGATCAACGCGGACCGCGTTCGAGGCTTTCGAGGAGCGGATAGGAGTGTGCCGCGATTTCGCGCATCTCGCCGTCACGCTTTGCCGATGCCTCAACATTCCGGCGCGATACATCAACGGCCATCTCGGCGACATTGGCGTGCCTGTTGTCGATCCCATGGATTTCAGCGCCTGGATCGAAGTGTTCCTCGACGGGTCGTGGTGGACGTTCGATCCTCGCAACAACATTCCCCGGATCGGCAGGATCGTGGTTGCGCGAGGCCGGGACGCGGCGGATATTCCGCTCATCAACTCGTTCGGACCCCATGTTCTGAAGTCGTTCCGCGTCTGGACCTATGAGGTCACTGAACAGCCCGCGATAGCGCCAGACGTCTGAGGGCGCGTTAGCGCCGGCTCACGCCGTTTCGGCGTGGGCGAATTCGGTGAAAAGGAACTTGGAAAAGGCGCGCGCCGATGGTTTGGCTGCACGACCTGCGGCGAATACGGCGCTGAGTTCGATCATTCCCATGTCCCATTCGGGCAGCAGCCTGACAAGCGAGCCGTCCCCGAGTTCCTTGCGGCATGCGCCGAGAGTCATCGAGGCGACGCCGAGCCCGGCGACCGCGGCCGCCGTTGCGACTTCGTTCAACGTCACCGTCACCCGCCCGCGCACGCGCACCGACGTCTCCCGGCCGTCCTTACGGAATGACCACGCGCCGCCTTGCGCGCCGGGCCCAATGATCATCGCGTGAAGCGCGAGCTCCTCCGGCGTATTTGGCGCGCCTTCGCGAGCGAGATGAGCGGGGGAGGCCGCCAGGATGCGCGGCCACGTCGATATGCGGTGCGCGGTCGCCGTGGCGCCCGTCAGCGCGCCGAAACGCAGCGCAACGTCGACGCCCTCGCCAACAAGGTTTTGGCGCGAATCGTCGGCGAGCAGGTCAACGCGGAGCGCCGGGTGGCGCGGGAGGAAGACTCGCAGGCGCGGGAACCACGTCCCGTAGGCGAAGCTCGACGAGAGGCCTACGCGCAGCACGCCGCGCAATTCCCCGGCGC
>Ga0208480_1000576_pt1 | contig 13975 bp, 13 predicted proteins | sample NGESurshal092012_4_FD_184485 | JGI IMG/M metagenome (GOLD analysis project Ga0208480, IMG submission 184485) | Arctic peat soil microbial communities from Barrow, Alaska - NGEE Surface sample F53-1 shallow-092012 (SPAdes) | ecosystem: Environmental > Terrestrial > Soil > Wetlands > Peat ... | reverse complement strand
CCGCTTGGCCGCAGACCTCACCATCTCAGCGTCATAATCGGCCCGAAGCGGAATCGGCATGGCGAACCTCCTCTGTTCGCCACCTTGAATCAGACCCCAGCCGATTCGGGAATCCCCATCCGAGTCATCCCTTCAGAGATTGGGTATAAGCCGTTAGAATCATTAGCGCACGTAAACTTGTGCGCGAGCGTCTGGTAGCCCGGCGTCCAACTTCAGGCGGGCAGGCTCAGAAGCCCGGCCGCGCCGGAATCGAGACCGAACAGGAGCTGAGAGCCCGTCGCATTCCAGCCAAGCGCGCTGACCGCGCCGTCACCGGGATGGCGCACAAGAATTTCGGCCGCGTCGCCGAGGCGGACGAGCAGCACGAGGCCGTCGGCGTAGCCAATGGCGAGGACCAGCGCCTTCGGATGAAAGGCCACCTGGGTCACCCGCGCTTGGCGAACGCCGCATTCGCGCGGGGCCTTGCCCATCGGCCCGTCCTTCTCCTTGAACGGCCAGACCACGGCGGCGTCAGCGCCGGAGGTCGCAAGCCATTGCCCGTCGTGCGACCAGGAGATCGAGCGCGTCTTCCCAGGATATCCGGTCATGCGCATGTTGCGCGAATCCTGAAGCCGCCAGCCGTGCAGCGCGTTCTCCTGCATTGAGGTCACGAGAAAACGCCCGTCGGGAGAGAAGGTGACGTCGAGATGCGCGCCTTTCCACTCAACAGTCTGAGGAGCGCCCTCGACCTTCGGAAACCAGAGCGTTGCGCCATTGTAATGGGTCGCCGCGAGGCGAAAGCCCTTGCGCTGGAAAGCAAGGCCCCGCGCGGTCGTCGGCGCGGCCCAACTCTTGATGGCCCCGCTTTCATCACGCGCCCGCACCTGCTTGCCGGCGCTCCACGCGCAAGCCTTGCCGCGCAGCGCGAGGGCGTCGATCCACCGGCCCTTCTCGTCGGCGATGTCCTCAACGCTCCCGTCGGCTAGCACCGCGACGACGCGTCCATCGTCGCCACCGGTAAGCAGCGTCTTGCCGTCGCTGATCGCTGTCAGCATGGCCGCGTCGGGGTAGATAACGACGCGCTTTTGCTCCCGAGGATCGCCGATCAGCACGACGCCGTCAGCCAGCGCCAGCGTTGGGGCGCCATCGACGAACGCCGCCGCCACGACATGCGCGCCCGCGTCGAACAGCTGCGCGTGCTGCGCCAGCGAAGAGGCCGCGTTGTCAGCTTCGGTCATCGTTCCCCTCATCCGGCCAACAGGCTCGGGGTGAGGGTGATAGCGCCGTCAAGCGGCGCAGGCCAGGAATCCGTTGCGGATTTCCTCTTCCATGAGATCCCGGCCAATGAATACGGCCTTAGACTCCCGTTTCTCGTCAGGCCTCCAGTCGCGTTGCGAATCGCCATCAAGCATCATGTGCACGCCTTGGAAAACGAAGCGCTTGGGGTCGCCCTTCATCGCCACAATGCCCTTGCAACGCAGGATGTTCGGGCCCTGCTCCTGGGTAAGGCGATTGATCCAGGGCATGAACTTGGCCGGATCGACGTCGCCATCGAGTCTCACCGCCACCGACTGCATGTCCTCGTCATGATAGTGCTTGAGGCCATGATGATGGCCGCCATCGTGGTCGTGGTGGTCGTGATCATGGCCGTGGTCGTCCTCGCGGACGAGAAAGTCGGGTTCGATGTCGAGGATTCGGTCGAGATCGAACGCGCGCCGCTCCAGCACATCGGCAAGGGGGACGTCGCATTTCTTCGCCCGATGCAGCGCCGCGTAGGGGTTGATGGCCCGGATGCGCGCCTCGACCTCCCGCAATTCGGCCGGGCTGACGAGATCAGTCTTGTTGAGGATGATGACGTCGGCGAAGGCGATCTGGTTCTTTGCTTCGGGCGCATCGCGCAGCCGCTGGGCGAGCCATTTGGCGTCCGCGACCGTCACCACCGCGTCGAGCCGCGCCGCCTGTTTCACGTCCTCGTCGACGAAAAAGGTTTGCGCCACGGGCGCTGGATCGGCGAGCCCGGTCGTCTCGACGATAATCGCGTCGAACCGGCCCTTGCGCTTCATCAGCCCCTCGATGATGCGGATGAGGTCGCCGCGCACGGTGCAGCAGATGCAGCCGTTATTCATTTCGAACACTTCTTCGTCAGCGCCGATGACGAGCTCGTTGTCGATGCCGATCTCGCCGAACTCGTTGACGACGACCGCGTAGCGCTTGCCGTGCGGTTCGCTCAAAATGCGGTTGAGAAGGGTCGTCTTGCCGGCGCCGAGATAGCCGGTAAGGACGGTGACAGGAATTTTCTCCGGCTCGTGGCTCGTGGACACGCGCTCATCTCCTCAATGAGAAAGGGATCAAGCTGGCATATAGGACCGGGCGGCGTTTATGGGTAGGCCGGCCCCGGGCTTCGAAACGATCGGCGCTACCAGGAACCGGATCCAGCACCCCCGTGGAGGCCAACGTAAGGCCCGGTCCATCGCCATGCCGGCGGCGTGATATAAGTAGGCGAAGCGTAGACAACCGGCGGCGGCATCTCGTCGCCCGGCAAGGTCGCAGGTGGAGGCCCCAATACGACCGCGTCCACCGGGATATAGCCGACTCGGCCGCGCCACGACGCGCGACACCAGCCGCGGACGCATTTTTCCAGAACGATTTCCGCGCTTTGAGGGATGCGTTGCACGAGGCTGGCCTTGCCGGTCGGTCCGGCGCGCATCACGACAGGGGCGCCGGTCATCGCCAGTTCCGCGCTTGCCGGCGCGATAAGAGCGATGGAAAGGCCAACTCCAAAGCAGAGACGCACAATTGCCCTCATATTTTTGTCGCGCGCCATGTCGGCCCGTTCGGGCCGAAGGCCGGTTCGATGCGAAAATTATCATTGGCCGTCATTGCGCCAAGAGACAAGGTCTCGTCGGGCATGACGAGGGTCGCTTGATCGCCCACAAACATGATGACGTGGCGCTTCTGCTCGAGCAGCCTTTTCGCCATGCCGCGCAGGCCGTCGAAATAGGGCGCCCTTCGCCAAGCGCCCGCCGCGCCGGGATCGACCTGACCGTAAACAAACCCGTTCGTCGGATAGATGGAGAGCACGAACCGCGCCCGGTCGGGCTTCCACTCGGCCGGCATCGTCCCGTCCGTCATCCACAGGCAGAAGAAGCGCCGGCACTGATCGGGCGGAGCCTCGTGGATCGCGCAGCCCTTTCCGGGCGCGCAATGCTTGCACCAGACGCCCGGCGGTTTGGTAAATTCGGGCAGCGCGTAGACCTTGCAGCAGAGCGTGCAGGCGCCGCATTCGCGTCCCGGCGCGGCCGAGTAGGACGTAAGGAGCATGGCGGTTGAGGACATTCGTGCGTGTCGCTTGGCCAGGTTGATGAACCGGACCGCTATCGCGACCGGCTCGGGCTGGCAAGTTCCAGCAGCCAACGGCTGCCCAACGCCGGCCGGTCGCGAGCACACATGCAAACCGACGCCTCGTTGCGGACCGGACGCTCGCAGGTCTTTTCATGACCAGCATACCACCCTAGGACTTGACCAATCCCGCGATCAGCAATCGTGATGAAAGGCGTCGAAGAGAGAGAGAGTTTTTGCGCCAAATTCTGTTCGCAATGATCCTGACCGTTGGCGCTGCCTTGGCGCAAGATCCGCCAACGCAGACAACGCCGACCATTCCGTTCGACTCGGTTCCCGACTTTCTCAAGCTTCCACCGGACGTCTATCTCGGCCAAGCGGTGGGCGTCGCGGTCAATTCGAAAGGCCACGTGGTCGTATTTTCCCGCGGCGGGACGAGCGGACCGGCCTACGGCGCCGCGGCAGCGCAGCTGCTGGAGTTCGACGCCGACGGAAAATTCGTGCGCGAGATGGGCCGCAATCTTTACGCTTAGTCCTTTGCCCACGCTGTCCGCATCGACAAGGAGGACAACATCTGGGCCGTCGACAAGGGCTCGGACATGGTGATCAAGTTCAATCCCGACGGCCGGGTCATGATGATGTTCGGGCGCAACAAGGAAGCCTCGGACGAGGCCGCCGAGCCGTGGAAACATCCGAGTCCCCCCGCGCCGCCCGTCGACGGCATGTTCAGGCAAGTGACAGATGTCGCCTGGGATCCCGCCGGCAACACCTACATCAGCGACGGTTACATCAATTCCCGCGTCGCGCGGCCATCGCCACCAGCTGATCCGCTGGTCATCTTGCGAGTCATCGGCTGATCGGACTAACGTTGGCGCCAGAACGACGCCGGTGAGGCGCGGGCCGGAGGATTCGCCATGAAGGCCTATCGCGTCAATCGTCGATCCCTGCTCGTCGGCATGGCGGTCGCCCCGGCCGTTGTGCGGGCCGCGCGGGCCGCGCCGATGACCATGCGCCTGTCGTCCTCGTTGCCGAACGATCCGAAGTTCGCCAACGGTCGGGTCTATTACGACAATCTCGTCAAGCGGCTTGCGGCTCACGGGCTTTCCGACCGCATCGACGTTCAATTTTTTCCCGACAACCAACTCGGCCAGGAGATTGACATCGTCAGTTCGGTCAGCCTTGGCGTCATCGACTTGATGGTCACCGGTACTTCCATCTGGGCCAACGTGGTGCCTTTGATCGGCGTGCTCGACCTCGGCTATCTGTTCGAAAGCTTCCCGCAACAAACAAAAGCGCTCGACGCTGGCGCAGCGAAGCCACTCGAAAAAGCGCTGAAAACCGGCGCCAACGTGCAAATCATCGGCTGGGCCTACAACTTCGGTTCGCGCAGCGTGTTGTGCAAATCGGCAGTCAACGCGCCGGCGGACCTTGCCGGCAAAAGAATTCGAACCCTACCCAACAAGATCATCACCGAGTGTCTGAGACTTATGGGGGCGGCCGCGACACCGATGGCGTTCGGTGAGATTTACACCGCGCTTCAGGCCGGCGTCCTGGACGGGCTGGAACATGACCCACCCACGATTGCAGCAAGCAAATTTTACGAAACGGCCAAATTCTATTCGCTGACCCAGCACAATTTCTCCGCTCTCGGCATATTCTGCAGCGGGCTCACGCTCACCCGGATGGAAGCGCCGCTGCGCGATCGGTTTTTGGCTGCGGCGGCTGAAGCGGCGGTCGACACCAGAGCCCGCGGGCTCGAGGCAGAAAAGGAGGCGATTGAGACGCTGAAGCAAAAGGGCGTCGAAATCATCGCCTGCGATCGCGAGCCGTTCCGCAAACTGACGCTGCCGCAGATCGACGGGTTCATAAAGGCGCAACCCGAGGCGAAGCCGATCATCGATATCGTCCACAACACCAAGACGTGACAGGCTCGTGACTCAGTCGACGGGCGCGAGCGAGGCTCTGGATAACCCGGTCCGGATCGCCCCCAGCGGGCTGGCTTGGCTGCTGGTTCTGGTCGACGCGGTCGCCGCGATCCTGCTGGCGGCGGACTTGATCGTGGTGTCGCTGTCCGTATTTTATCGCTACGTGCTGGCTGCACCGATCGAGTGGGCGGATGATGTTGCGCGCGGGCTCATGGTGGCGATGGCCTTCTTCGGCGCCGCAGGCGCGCTCGCTCGCAATGAGAACGCCGGCGTCACCTTCTTCGTACAGAAGCTTGGGCCGCAAGCCCGCCGACGCGTCGACGCCATCGCCGCGTTGGTCGTCTTGACGGCGGCCGGGTCGGTCGCGTGGTACGCAATTGCGCTGGGTCGGTTCACTACAGGCCAGACGACTGGCTCCGGCTTGCCGCTCGAATTAACGTTCTTCCCGATGGGCGCAGGCGCGCTGTGCATGACGATATTCGCGGTTGTCCAGTTCTGTCGGCGCAAGCTGTCCGACATCGCGTTCGCCGTCACTTGCGCGCTGGCGTTGACGGGAGCAGCCTACGGTTGGGAGTTCATCGGGCCGGGCGCGGTGCGTTCGGGTCTGCCGATGCTCCTGGGCTTCGTGGCGAGCCTGGTCGGCGGCGTTCCGATCGGATTTGCGCTGGCGTTCACCGCGCTTATTTACATCTGGATCGAAGGCGCCCTTCCCGGCCTTATTTTTGCGCAGCAAATGGCGCGCGGCATCGACAATTTCGTGCTGCTCGCGATCCCGTTCTTCATCCTGGTCGGCTATCTCATGGAGGCGAACGGCATGTCCGTCCGTCTGATCGCTTTGCTCGAACGCTTAGTCGGGCGCGCGCGCGGCGGCCTTAATGTGGTGATGGTGCTGTCGATGGTGATCTTCTCGGGCATTTCTGGCTCGAAGATGGCCGATGTCGCGGCGGTGGGTTCGGTGCTAATCCCAGCGGCCCGTCGCTCGCGGCAAAACCCCGGGAGCGCAGTGGCGTTGCTGGCTGCTTCCGCGGTGATGGCGGAAACAATACCCCCGTGCATTAATCTGATCATACTCGGCTTCGTCGCCAATCTCTCGATCGGCGGACTATTCATGGCGGGGCTGTTCCCGGCCGCCCTGATGGCGCTTGCCTTGGTAGGGGCCGTGATCCTGGTCGGCGGCGATACGCGTTTGCCTGTTGAGGCTCGGCTGTCCACAGCGCCGCTCTCGCAACTATGGCGCGGCGCAATCGCCACACTTGGGCTTTTGGTCATCATCTTTGCCGGTTTCAGGTTCGGCATCGCCACCGCGACCGAGATCTCAGCCTTCGCTGCGCTCTACGCCCTGTTGGTGGGAGGAGCGGCCTTCCGCGAGCTGGGACCCCGAGCTGCGGCGCGAAGTTTCGTCAACGCTGCGACCCGCTCAGGGCTGGTGCTGTTCATTGTCGCAGCAGCCCAGGCGCTGGCCTTTGTGCTGACTCTGCAACAGGTCCCCCATGCCCTGGCGGAAGCGATGGTTGCGCTGTCGCAGAACGCCGGCCCCTGGCTGTTCCTGCTTCTGTCGATACTTATCTTGATTGTCATGGGCTCGATTCTGGAGGGCGCCGCGGCGCTCATCATCTTCGGTCCGCTGCTGATACCGGTAGCCGGCCAGATCGGCATCAACGGGCTGCACTTCGGCGTGGTTCTGGTGATTGCTATGGGCATCGGCTTGTTCGCCCCGCCCCTTGGGCTTGGGCTCTACGGCGCATGTCTGATTGGCGATGTGCCGATCGAGACGACAGTGCGGCCGATGCTGGGTTATCTTGGCTTGCTGCTGTTGTGCCTGTTGGTGATCGCGTTCGTCCCGGGTCTGACCCTCTGGCTTCCGCATCGGCTCGGCTACCAGTAGACGCTAGATCCCGTCGCCTCGAGATGCCTGAGCATGCTTGGCGGACCTCAACCGTCATGTACAATCGGATCGCCGCGCGTGTGCGGGTTGACCGCGCTCGGCCGCAGGATATGGTTCATGAACGCGTCGGTCATAACGACTGCCCTAGCCGCGCCCAAATAACCGCCGCTGTCCCGTCCATCCTCGATCGAGACCATTGATCCATGCCGCATCTGTTTAGCAAACTTCGTATGCGCGACGTCAACTTCGCCAACCGCATCGTCGTTTCGCCAATGTGCCAATATTCGTCGGTCGACGGCTACGCGAATGATTGGCATTTCGCGCATCTTGCCGCGCGCGCAGTCGGCGGCGCCGCCATGGTATTCACGGAGGCCGCCGCGGTAACGCCCGAGGGCCGCATTTCGCCGCAGGATCTTGGCGTGTGGAGCGAAAAGCATTTCGAGCCTCTCGAGCGGATTGCGCGCTTCATGGAAACTCAGGGCGCACGCGCAGGCATCCAGCTCGCGCATGCGGGCCGAAAGGGGAGCACCTATCGGCCCGGGGCGGGACAAGGCGCCGTTGCGGAAAGCGCCGGCGGGTGGCGGCCGGTCGCCCCGAGCGCCATTGCGTTCAGCGACACCTATGCCAAGCCCGACGAGTTGACGATCGACCAGATCAAGTCTTTGCAGAGGGCGTTCGCGGTGGCGGCGGAACGCGCGGCTGCCGCAGGCTTCGGCGTGATCGAAATTCATGCCGCGCACGGCTATCTGATCCACGAATTCTTATCGCCGTTCAGCAATCGTCGCGTCGATGCTTACGGCGGCTCGTTCGAAAATCGGACGCGATTTCTTCGGGAATGCGTAGAAGCGGTGCGGCGCGCGCTGCCCGAGCGCTGTCCGCTATTCGTACGAGTCTCGGCGACCGATTGGGTTGAAGGCGGATGGGACATCGACCAATCGGTCGAGCTCGCCCGTCTTCTGCTCTCGTTTGGCGTCGATCTGATCGATTGCTCGTCGGGCGGCAATCTCGAGAAAGCGGAGATCCCGATCGGACCCGGATATCAAACGCCTTTCGCAGAGCGGATTCGGCGCGAGGCCAATATCGCCACCGCCGCGGTCGGCATGATCACTGCACCCGCTCAGGCCGATCAGATTATCCGCAATGATCAGGCTGATTTGGTGGTGCTAGCACGGGAAATGCTGCGCGATCCCTACTGGCCGATGCATGCGGCGCAGGAGCTTGAGCAGATCGCGCCGTGGCCAGTGCAATATTTGCGCGCCGCGCCGCGCGGCACACCTGAACGCGATTCTGCGCCCGTTTCCCATGATCGCATCAGGCAAACTGTCGGTTCTTGATCGACAATTGCGAATAGTCCACGCAAGCCGGCGGCGGCGAAAAGAAAGACGAAAAGACCGGGTAGATAGGCTTGGCGGAGCGGTCCTGCTCGCGATAAGCTGACTCGGCGCCCCGACCTGGGTGCGAACGGGGAGTGACATGCGCAATTCGTTCGTTTCGTGGCTGACGGCGGCGGCAATCGTGTTTGGATTTTCCGCTGCGGGTGTGAATGCGGCAAACGCGCAAAGCGTCATGAGAGCATGCGCAACCGAATGGAAGCAGGCCCAAGCGGGTGGAACGACCGGTGGTCAGGCGTGGCCTCAGTTCTTGGCGCAGTGCCGTGCCCGCCAGGGTTCAGCCAGTTCATCGACAGCCGCGCCGGCCCCCCAGTCAGGCTCCCTATTCCCATGGTCGCAGCCATCGGCGCCGAATTCCACCGCAGCCTCGAATGTCGGCGCTCCGGCAGGCCGCCAAAGCGTCATGAGACTTTGCGCGAGCCAATGGAAAGACGCCAAGGCCGGAGGAACGACCGGCGGGCTAAGCTGGCCGCAGTTTTTATCGCAATGCCGCGGTCGCGAAACCTCCACGGCTTCGTCCTCGGGAGGTTTCGCTCCCGCGTCGGCCCCTGCGCCAGCGCCCGCTCCCCAGTCAGGCTCCCTGTTCCCGTGGTGGCAACAACAGTCCGCGCCCTCTTCCGCAACCGCACCCAATGTCGGCGCGCCCTCGGCCCTGCAGGCCGGCCAATACACAACGGAGCTCGCGGCGCGCGCCCGTTGCCCATCGGACACCGTCGTGTGGGTCAACACGCCGACGCGCATCTATCATTATTCGGGAACCCGCTACTACGGGCACACCCTCAAGGGCGCATACATGTGCGAAGCTGACGCGCGCGGGGGCGGCTATCGTGCGGCGCGGAACCGCCCACGTGAGGCCGAGGCCCATTAGGGATAAGGGTCGCCAACGCTGATCCTCGATCGTCCCGGCGTTCGGCGCTCGGGCCGTCGCAAGACGAGTTTTGATTCCAACTTATCGCGTTTTGCGAACACGAGCGGCCGAGTCGCTGTGTGACGCGGCTCACGTTACGGCATGCTCAATTCATGTCTAACTGACTGTCGCCGCGCCATAAAGACGGCAGGCGGTGGGTCGTTGTTAACAAAATTGCCGCAGGCTTCTTTTGTTGGCTTAGCCCAGACGCGAACCCGCACAGCAAGTGAATAGTGGAACGTGAGATGCACCCTTTTCTCCAGACGGATGCGCGCCCGGGTCAATCCGATCGCGGCCACCATTTCCTCCACACGAACGTCTTTCTGCGACATGCATGTGGCGCGTCGGGGGAAGCCGAAGAGTACATCGATAGTATTTTGACCCAGGCTGCCGTTCTGAAACGTCGCGTATGGGTCAGCAGTTTTCTGTTTGCTCAGCTCGCGCCGTCAATGTTCGTTCCGGCGCAGTTCGGCACTCTTCACGAGTTGACCCGATATATCCGCTCGCTGGTGACGTTGGTGACGCCAATTGACCCGCATTCAGCCCTCTCGTCAGGCGCGCTCCATCCGGCAATCAGCGCCAGCCGAGTCCAGCGCAATTTCCTGAGGGTCCGCGCTGATAAAGCGAACTGACAGCCGCGCTGGCGTCTCGGGTATCCGTTTGAATTCAATGGATGAACTTGTCAGCCGGCACTAAACGCCGCATGCCAATTCGTTCATTGCCCGAATACCCGTTCGAAGATCGTATCCACCTGTTTCAGGTGGTAGCCAAGGTCGAACAGCGCCTCGAGCTGACGCGCGCTCAAGGCCCTGGCGACGTCCTTGTCGGCTTTGAGAAGCTCGAGAAACTCGCCTTGGCCCCGCCAGGCGGGCATCGCGTTGCGCTGGACGATCGCATAAGCGTCGTCACGCGCCACACCCTGCTCAGTCAGCGCCAGCAGAACGCGCTGCGAATGGATGAGGCCCCCAAGGCGGTCGAGGTTTTTCTGCATGGCCTCCGGATAGACCACAAGCTTGTCGATCACCCCGGCGAGCCGCGCCAGCGCAAAATCGAGAGTGATTGTAGCGTCGGGACCAATCATGCGTTCGACCGACGAATGCGATATGTCGCGTTCGTGCCACAGCGCCACATCCTCGAGCGCCGGCGTCACCGCCGAGCGCACCATGCGCGCTAGCCCCGTGAGGTTTTCCGTCAGCACCGGATTGCGCTTGTGCGGCATCGCGGATGAGCCCTTCTGTCCTTCAGCGAAGAATTCCTCCGCCTCCATGACTTCAGTGCGCTGCAGATGCCGGATTTCGGTCGCGAGCCGCTCAACCGACGACGCCACGACTCCTAGCGTCGCAAAGAAGGCGGCGTGGCGATCGCGCGGGATCACTTGGGTCGAAATCGGCTCGGGTTTCAGGTCGAGCTTCGCCGCCACATAGGCTTCGACCCTCGGATCGATGTTGGCGAAAGTGCCGACCGCGCCGGAAATGGCGCAGGTCGAAATCTCCTCACGCGCCGCGACAAGCCGGGCGCGAGCTCGGCCGAATTCTGCGTATGCGAGAGCCAGCTTGAGGCCAAAGGTGGTGGGTTCGGCGTGGATTCCGTGCGACCGACCGACGGTTGGCGTCATCTTATGCTCGAAGGCGCGACGCTTGAGCGCCGCGAGCAGCGCGTCAACGTCGGCGATGAGGATGTCGCTCGCGCGCCTGAGTTGCACGGCGAGGCACGTGTCGAGCACGTCTGAGCTTGTGAGCCCCAAATGGACGAAACGCGCGTCAGGGCCGATGAACTCCGCGAGATGAGTCAGGAAGGCGATGACATCGTGCTTGGTCACCCTCTCGATCTCGTCGATTCGAGCGACGTCGAACTTGGCTTGTCGCCCCTTCTCCCAGATCGTCTTCGCCGCCGCTTTCGGGATCACGCCAATCTCGGCCATCGCTTCTGACGCGTGGGCTTCGATTTCGAACCAGATGCGGAAGCGCGTCTCGGGCGACCAGACGGCGGTCATCTCGGGGCGGGAATAGCGCGGGATCATTGGCGACTATGCTTTCTGTTTGTTCCTTTGGGGCGGGGTCTATAGGAACGGAAGTCGAGAATCGAGCAGGGCGCGCCGCAGCATCGTGACGCCGCGTCCAGTCAGGAAAACCGCCCTCCCATGCCCGCGAACACTGTCGACGTCATCGTGCTTGGCGCTGGAATCGTTGGCGTATCGGCGGCGCTCGCGCTTCAAGCGCGTGGCCGGGCTGTCGCGCTTGTCGATCGTCTGCCTGAAGCGGCCGGTGAGACGAGCTTCGGCAACAGCGGCATCATCCAGACGGAAGGCGTTCTCCCTTATCTGTTCCCCCGCGCGCTCGGCGAGGTTGTGCGGGCGGCCGCAAACCGCGATCCGCGCGCTCACATGCGCCATGGTTCGCTGCCCTCGATTGCGCCTGCGATCTGGCGCTATTTCCGGGCCTCGACGCAACCGCGAAAGGTCGCGACCGGCAGGGTCATGGCCCCCCTCATGTCGGCGGCTGCGGACGAGCACCTGAAGCTCGCGCAGGACGCGGGCGCCTCAGCGCTCTTGCGCGCCGGCGGTTGGATCAAGGTCTATCGCAGCGCGCGCGGTCAGGCGCTGGCGCATGCCGAAGCTGAAGAACTCAAGCCGTTCGGCGTCAAGCCAATCACGCTCGACCGGGCCGCGCTGACTGCGCTCGAGCCGCATGTGGGCGAAAAGGCGATCGGCGGCATCCACTATTCCGAGCCGCTGTCGACCTCCGATCCGGGCGCGCTGGTCCAGAGTTACGCCGCCCTGTTCGTCCAGCGCGGCGGCCGAATGGAGCGTGGCGACGCGCTCAGCCTGGAGCCTGCGGGCTCTGGCTGGATGGTCACGACTGACTTAGGTCCCCTTGCCGCTCACGACGTTGTCATCGCGCTCGGACCCTGGTCGGATGAGCTTGCCCGACGCTTTGGCCTGCGCCTGCCGTTCTTCGTCAAGCGCGGCTATCACATGCACTACGAGGCCAAGGGCAACGCGGGCCTCACGCGTCCGGTGCTCGACCTCGAGCGAGGCTATCTCGTGACCCCGATGGCGCGGGGCCTGAGACTGACCACAGGCGCCGAATTCGGCCGGCGCGACGATCCGCCCTCGCCGGCGCATCTCGAGCGGGTCGAGCCCTATGCGCGCGAATTGTTTCCCATCGGGGCCCGGAAGGACGCCAAGCCCTGGCTCGGCCGGCGTCCTTGCCTGCCGGACATGAGGCCCATCATCGGACCGTTCCCTGGCAGGCCAGGGCTGTGGCTCGACGCTGGCCACCACCATCTGGGATTGACCCTCGGCCCCATCAGCGGCCGGCTTCTCGCCGAGATGATGACCGGCGAGGCGCCGTTCGTCGATCCCGCGCCGTTCAAGGCGGAACGGTTTGGAACATAAGCGTTCGTTGGCGGCCGCTCGGCCGCGCATAAACGCTAATAAACGTCAATAAGCGCTAGTAAACGCTAGTAAAATAGCTATCGTTTACTAGCGTTTATTTTTTGGAATCGGGACTTTTCAATGGGTTATGAGCGTTTGGAATAAAAAATTCGGTCCCGCCTACCGCCCGCTCAAAATCAAGTCGACTACTCCTTCCTCTCCATCTCCCATCGCGACGCCTCCGGGCGGGTGTGAGTCCGCCGAATAGAAATGTATAACATGATTTCTGTTTTTTATCAACAAAAAATGGAGACTTATGGAAACTATAAACCAGCGCCGCCTCGGCCAAAAGTTGACCGGCCGAAGCGCGAAGGCTCCGCTTTTCGACCCATCGCTCGCGGCAGAATCCGATCCGCGCGGACAACTGGCGGCATTGCATAAATCAAGAATTATGCAAGCGCATATACGCGGAAGGTCAGGATCGCCCCGGCTCGAAGGAGACGACGATTCGTTTCGCCTTTATCCGTCCATGGACGCCGTAATTGGAATCGAAGCTGAGGGTGACCCCGTTGTCATCAGTTTCGATGTCGAGCCCGTCCATGATTCCGGCCTCCATAAAATCGAACAGCTCAACCTCGATCAGTTCGAAGATAGTCAGCGTCACGGCCACATGTTTAGTTAGAAGAAAATAGCCCTGAGCATCGACTTCAGATTCCATTTGGAAAGTCTGAGCGACCAGCAGCCCCGGCGCACCTTGGCGAAGCTCCAACACGCGCAATGTTGCGTCGTGGAACGAGGGGACACCTGCGAACCAAGCACACAGGGCGCCGCCACCCTCCAATTGGTCGATTGAAGTCTTTGCCATCGGCCTCACTCGCTGAGGCGACACTAAACAATGATATTTTTAAAAAAAAGGAGAACCCGGTGTAGCGTTGCAAAACTCAAGATTTGGGCAACGCGACCGGCCTCAGCAGGATCAGTAGGTTACGCCGTGCAGAAATCAGGCGCATAAAGGTCTACTCCCCGCACCCACGGCAGCCGCGCCACCCGCTTCCTCTCCCACCCACGATGGCTTGACCGCTCCCGGACCGCCCCCTAACGAAGACGGAGTTAAAAAATTCGGGAGGAAACACCATCATGCAAACGAAGCGCACCTTTGTTCTGTCCACGCTG
>Ga0208480_1000575_pt1 | contig 13977 bp, 14 predicted proteins | sample NGESurshal092012_4_FD_184485 | JGI IMG/M metagenome (GOLD analysis project Ga0208480, IMG submission 184485) | Arctic peat soil microbial communities from Barrow, Alaska - NGEE Surface sample F53-1 shallow-092012 (SPAdes) | ecosystem: Environmental > Terrestrial > Soil > Wetlands > Peat ... | reverse complement strand
CGAGGGCGCCGATGACGAGGGACGCGGCGATGCCGCCGGCCCAGGCTTCGGTGGGGATGACGGTGGCCCAGTGTTTGGTGTGGGCGTAGACGGCGGTGGATGCGCCGCCGAGCGCGACGCCGACGGTGCCGCCGAGCAGTCCCAGCAGGACGGCTTCGGAGAGGAACTGGGTGCGAATGTGGCCTCTGGTGGCGCCGAGGGCGCGGCGCAGGCCGATCTCGGAGCGGCGTTCGAGGACCGAGATGATCATGATGTTGGCGACGCCGACCGCGCCGACGAGGAGGGCGACGGCGCCGAGGCCGAGGAACAGGCCGTTGAGGGCGCTCTTGGCGTCGGCCTGGGCGACGAGGGCGTCGGATGGTTGGCTGACGTTGACCTCGCCGGGGTTCTCCGGGTTGGCGGTGGCGGCGAGGAGGTTGTCGACGGTGTTGACCTCGTCGTCTTGGGCGCGGAGGTAGACGGTGGAGGGGTGGCCGTCGAAGCCCAGGTATTTGCCTGCCGCGGGATAGCCGACCAGCACGGAGGTGTCGATCGCCGAGGCGAGCACGGCGGGTTTGAGGATCCCGGCGAGGTAGAACCATTGGCCGCCGACCCAGATCCGCTCGCCGGCGTAGATGCGGTCGATCCCGAGCAGCTGGGCGGCAACGGCGCCAAGTACGGCTACGGGTTCCTGGGCGGTGGCCGCGTTGAGGTAGCGGCCTTGGGCGACGGTGGTGGCGAGGACCGGCAGCAGGTCGAGAGATGCGGCTTGGACGGTCAGGCCGTTGGTATCGACCGAGGGGACGTAGGGGGTGCGGTAGGCGTTGGCGCCGTTGACCGCCCCTGTGCTCTGCGCCTGCTGCACACCGCCGATCCGGCCGATCATGGCCGGAGCCGTGGTGGGCAGTTCCGTGGTTGCCCCGGTGACGCTCTGGCCGTTGCTGACGGTGAGCAGGTTCGTGCCGAGCTGGTTGATCTCGTTGAGCAGGCCCGCCTGGGAGGAGGCCGACAGGCCGAGGACGGCGACGATGGCGGCGACGCCGATCGCGATCCCGAGCGCGGACAGCCCGGCCCGCAGCTTTCGGGTGCGCAGTCCGACGGTGGAGAGCCGCGTCAGGTCGGAGAGCTGTAACCGTTGCCGGCTCAGGGTGGCGGTGGTCGTCACGACGGCTCCTCGCCCACAGGCGCGCCGGACGCCGTCTGGCGTGCGTGGGCGGGCGGCCCCGCGAGCGGGCCCAGGCGGGGTCTGGCGCCGGCGGCGGGGCCGGTGTCGGCGACGATGCGGCCGTCGATGAGCTCGACCCTGCGGGGCATCCGCTCGGCGATGGCGTGGTCGTGGGTGATGACCACGATCGTCGAGCCGGCCTCGTGGAGCTGATCGATCAGGGCGAGGATCGACTGCCCTGTGGCCTGGTCGAGGTTCCCGGTCGGCTCGTCGGCGAGCACGATGGCCGGCTGGCCGACCAGGGCCCGGGCGATCGCGACCCGTTGGCGTTGTCCGCCCGACAGCTGGGTTGGACGGGCATGAGGACGCTCGGCCAGGCCGACCAGCTCGAGGGCGTCGAGGGCGCGCTGGCGGCGCTGCTTGAGGGGGATGCCGGCGTAGAGGAGCCCGTCGGCAACGTTGTCCAACGCGGTCGCGTGCTCGGCGAGGAAGAACTGTTGGAAGATGAACCCGATCCGGGTGGCCCTCAGGTAGGCCACGTCCTCGTCGGGCATCGCTGCCACGTCGAGCCCGGTGATCCGCACCCGGCCGCTGGTAGGCCGGTCGAGGGTCCCCATCAGCTGCAACAGGGTGGTCTTGCCCGAGCCCGAGGGGCCGACGATCCCGACCAGTTCCCCTGGCCCGATCGTGAGGGTGACCCCGCGCAGGGCCTCGACGGGCGGCTCGCCGGGATAGGTCCTGCTCACGCCGTCCACGTCGAGCACAGGCACGGCTGCACCGCCGAGAGATGCGTCACCGGCGGCTGCGACCGGGTTGTTGGCGGGTGCGGGTGCGGGTGCGGGTGCGGGTGCGGGTGCGGGTGCGGGTGCGGGTCGCGGAGTCGAGGTCATGTCGTCGGGACCACCACTTCCTGGCCGGTGGCCAGCCCGGAGCCCGTGACCTGCACCAGCCCGGCCGCGTCGTCGAACAGACCGAGCGAGACCGGCACCAGATGGTTGGACGCGCCTGCGACGACGACCTCGACCGCGTAGCCGCCGCTGGACTGGGCCAGCAGCGCGGTCACCGGCACGACCAACGCGTTGGGCGCGGCGGCCGTGGTGATGCCGACCTGCACAGGCGCCTGATCCCACGTGCCGGTGGCGGCGCGGTCAGAGGGGGTGACGGCGACGGTGACGGTCGGCGAAGCGCTCCCCGAGCCGCCCGAGGAGCAGATGTCGGTGCTCGGCGCGGCGGAGCTCGATCCCGGCCCGCCCGACCCGGGGCTGGAAGGGCAGCTGGCGACGGTCCCCACCGAGGAGACGACGCCTGGAGTGGTCCGGTTGTCGGGCAGCGTGATGCTCACCCTGTCCCCGACCGCCATGCTCGTCTGCTCCGCGGCGCTCAACGCCACCTGCACCTCGCGAACCGTCGAGGTACCCTGCATCACCGTCGCGCCGGCCTGGGCGCCACCCCCGAGCAGCGCCGGCACGCTCGTCACCCGCACCGCGGAGGGTTCGAACACCACCTGGCCAAGGGTCAGCCTGCCGTTCTGGGTCACTCCCAGGCCGGCCTGCCACTTCGTCACGGCCGCCGTGGTGGCCGGCCCGAAGGAGCCGGACGCTGGGCCGAGCTGAGCTCGGGTGGCATAGCCGAGCGCGACCAGATCCGCGTTGAGCTCGGCCACGTCGGGACCGGCCGCCCCGGCCGACAGGGTCCGGTAGGCAGGTGTCGAGCCATATAGCAATACAACCGGCCAGTCGTTCACCCGGTAGACCACTCTCCCCTGCGGGACGACATCACCGACCGCGGGCAGCTGGGTGTATATCCCGGGCGCCTGGTTGATCACCGAATACGGCGAGCCGTCCGATCGCGCCCGATAGGTCAGGACCCCAGCCTGCGAGACCATCGCCGAGAGCGTCCTCCTCTCCACCTGCGCGGTACTCGCCGGCGGCTGCGCTGCGCCGAGGGCCTGTTGTTTCGCACCGGACATGACGACCACGCCGACGGTGACGACCACCGCAGCAAGGGCGATCGCTGCGGCCAGTGTCCGGGTCTTACGCCTCATGGCCGGCCCACGCCTGCCGCTGTCGCGAAATCGCGGCACTTCAGCATCGCGGCATTGAGAATGCTCATACCGCTGCTAGTCGCGGCTGACGGGATTCGATTCGTGTCGACGAGAGGCTGACCACTGATCGGGTCCGGAAAGTCATTGACGCCGTTCTCGCGGATGCACTGGGCGAACTTGAGGGCCGCCGACTGCTGCCCGGTGCTCCGCTTGCCGCCCGTGAACCCCGCCGGCTCGAGGTCCTTACAGGCGCTGAGTGCCTGTCTGAACGCCGGGGCGTTCGTGTCGAGCGACGAGCCGTTCGCGACCCCATCGATGGTGAGCTCGCCCGACGGGCCCGGGTCCGGGAACTCGCTGACCCCGTTGCTGCGCATGCACTCGGCGAACTTGACGGATTTCTGCGCAGTAGAGGCAGTGCCGGCGCCGCCGCCGCTGCCGGAGGCGCTCTCGGCGGGCGCGCTCGAACCGCACCCGCTCAGGGCGACCACGGCGATCAGGACAAGTGCGGCCGGCGGCCGTCGCGGTCTATTCATATTTGCTCCTGTGGGTAGTGAGGGCGCTGACATCAGCTCTGCGATGAGGGGCGACTGGAAGCGAGCAGCAGAGGAGGGCCGCCGGCGTCTCCTTCCGGGCCGCGGGCGCCGGGGCCGGCGAGCCCGCGCACACCGACGTCCGGCGCGACGGACTCGACGAGCTGCGTGGCCGCCTCGCCGGCGGCGCCGAGGAGCGCAGACGTGTCGCTGCCCTGTCCCTGTCCCAGCACGACGCCGACCGCGGTCTCCCCGTGCCCGCCGACCGTGACGCGGGTGAAGAAGGCCAGGCACCCCCCGGCCGCGGCGTCGGATCCGGTCTTGCCGGCGTAGCCCTCGGCGATCAGCGGGTTGAAGTTCGAGAGCGTGCCCGCGACAGGCAGCGTCACGCTGGCCATCGAGACGATCTGGCGGAAGACTGGGGAGCGCATCGCCTGTCCAAAGATGCGCAGCTGATCCGCGGCGGTTGAGACCGTGCCTACATCGAACCCGCTCGGATCGGCGTAGATCGTGTGATCCATCCCGAGCGCGCGCGCCCGCGCGTTCATCTCGGCGACAAAGGCCTCCTCGCTGCCCCCCACCCCCGTGGCGAGCATCCGGGCGATGTTGTTGCCGGAGGGGATCAGCAGCGCCTCGAGCAGCTGGCGCTCGGTCAGCGCCTCGCCGGGCCGTACCGCCACGTCCGACTGGCCCTGACCGGTGTCCTGGGCCTGGGCGTCGCTGACGGTGATCGTGAACCCGTCCTCTGCGCCACTCAACGGGTAGTGCTCGAGCGTCAGGTAGGCGGTCATCACCTTGGCCAGGCTCGCGATCGGGACGGGCTGCTCGCCCGGGCTCGTCGCCGGCCGGCTGGTTCCGAGCATCAGCGCGGCCTGGCCGCTCTGCGGCCACCTGGCTGGCGACGGGTCGCCGCGGCCCTCGTCGCCGAGCACCGGCGTGTGGTCGATGGGCGGGTGGCGGGCTGCCGCGACCGCGGTGTAGCCGAGAAGTAGAGCGAATACCGCGCCGAGCAGCGCCCGGCGGCGGCGCGGTCCGTACACGGTCGCTCGGGTACGCCTGGCTGCCGTGCGTACTGGGGCCCTGTGGGTCACGCCGCCCAGTCAAGACGGACGGGCGTTGCCGGACCGTATGCGGTTTTCGATATGCCGACGATATGCACCAGCTCGTAGCATCGAGAGCATGCGGGTGCTGATCGTCGAGGACGAGCCCTATATGGCGGACGCGATCCGCGATGGCCTACGCCTGGAGGCGATCGCGGCCGACATAGCCGGTGACGGCGGCACTGCGCTGGCGCTGCTGAGTGTCAACGCCTACGACATCGCCGTCCTCGACCGCGACATCCCCGGGCCGTCGGGCGACGAGATCGCCAGAAGCATCGTCGCCTCCGGCAGCGGCATGCCGATTCTGATGCTCACCGCTGCTGACCGGCTCGACGACAAGGCCGCCGGGTTCGGGCTCGGAGCCGACGACTACCTGACGAAGCCGTTCGAACTGCGAGAGCTCGTCCTCCGTCTGAGGGCGCTCGACCGCAGGCGCGCCCACAACAGGCCGCCTGTGCGAGAGATCGCAGGTCTGCGCCTCGACCCGTTTCGGCGTGAGGTCTACCGCGACGGCCGCTACGTCGCGCTGACCCGCAAGCAGTTCGCAGTACTCGAAGTGCTCATCGCCGCCGAAGGCGGAGTCGTCAGCGCCGAGGAGCTACTGAGACGGGCGTGGGATGAGAACGCGGACCCGTTCACCAACGCCGCGCGCATCACGGTCTCCGCTCTACGCAAGCGGCTCGGCGAACCGACGATCATCGCCACCGTGGCCGGCGCCGGGTACCGCATCGACACGGGACCAGAGGCCGGGCTCGAGGAAGGCGACCGTGGATAGAGCCCCGGGCCTGAGCGTCCGACTCAAACTCACGCTCAGCTACGCCGGGTTCCTGATGCTCGCAGGCGCACTGCTGCTCGCCGCCGTGTGGGTCTTCCTCCTGCGCTACGTCCCCGACCGTGCGATCCTCATCAACCCCGATAGCCGCGTTCCCGGTGTTTTTCCCGTCCGGTCCAACCTTCTGCACGTTTTCGCTCCGAGGGCGGCCGCGGTGATGGCGTTCCTGCTCGCGTTCGGTCTCGCGGGAGGATGGCTCCTCGCCGGCCGGATGCTCGCCCCGCTGGGCCGCATCACAGGCGCCGCGCGCAAAGCCACGACCGGATCCCTCTCCCACCGAATCGAGCTGGAAGGGCGCGAGGATGAGTTCCGCGAGCTTGCCGACGCCTTCGACGTCATGCTCGAGCGGCTCGAGGCACAAGTCGCCGAACAGCAGCGGTTCGCCGCCAACGCCTCCCACGAACTGCGCACCCCACTGGCGATCACCCAGACCCTTCTCGACGTGGCCCGCAAGGATCCCAACCACGACCTCGACGAGCTCGTCGACCGCCTCCACGTCGTCAACGGCCGGGCGATCGACCTCACCGAAGCACTGCTCCTGCTCAGTCGCGCCGACCAGCGGTCCTTCGCCCGAGAACACGTCGACCTCTCCCTGATGGCGGAAGAAGCCACTGAAACGCTGCTCCCGTTCGCAGAGGAGCGCGGCGTCACCATCGAGACCTCCGGCGACAAGGCCCCAACCGTCGGCTCACACGCCCTCCTGCTGCAGCTGACCACGAACCTCGTGCACAACGCGATCGTCCACAATCTGCCTGAGCGGGGCACCGTGTGGGTCACGACCAGGGCTCATCCCGAAGGTCCGGTGCTCACCGTCGAGAACACCGGCAGGGAGCTCGCCCCAGCCCTGGCTTCTACGCTTGCCGAGCCGTTTCGTCGCGGCGCCGAACGCATACGCACCGACCACGCCGGTGTCGGCCTCGGTCTGGCAATCGTCAACAGCATCGTCCAAGCACACGACGGAACCCTCACCCTGACCGCCCGGGCCGCTGGCGGGCTCCGTGTCACGGTGCAACTACCCGCCGCGCCACCGCATAACGGCAGATGAACGATCAGGGGAAAGCCGCACGGTCCGCGAGGAACAGTCAGGCCCTGTGACTCACCGTGGCATGCGACGGGAGGCGCTCGTCGAATGTGGCCGCGAGCTTGGTCCAGGCGAGTTGCGACGCTTGCTCGACAACCTGATCGCCATCGCCCAGGCCGTCGAGTCCGCTGGGGAGCCCGACCGACTCCGCGATCGGCGACGCCAGCTCAGCGACCAGGTTGCCTGGCCGTGCCGAGCATGACCAGTTGCGATTCGCGGCGTGGCTCGATCAAGAAGGCCGCGTGCGTCGGGTCCGACACGTTCTGATGGCTTGGACCTGCAAATTCTCCTGTCCCACTTCGGGGAGCTGCGCGGGGCTCTATCGAACCCAGAGACCCGCGCCCTGCTCCTCAGACTCGCTGAGGAGCTGGCCGGACTCGGCATGGCCATCGGCCAATCACGACCAGAGTCGCCTGAGAGTCTGATGGCCGTGACTGCGGGCGGGCGCGCCAGACCCCAACGCGACGAGCGAGGCTCCCAATCCGAAGAATGAACGAGGACGGAATTCTGGTGAGGCAACGCAGGGGAGGCGTGTGGGTAGATGTGCGACGCTGAGCCGATGTCGATCCACGAGCGATGAAGATCATCCACCGTTGGGCTGCGTGCGTCGCGGCCGTCTTCGCACTCGCGGGCGCCACCGTCGGCGTGGGGACGACGGAGGCGGCCGCCACCTACGCGCCGATCGACCAGCCCGGGCCCGCGCTGAGCGTGCCACAAGCGCAACTGGCGGCCAGCCTGCGATGCACCGGCACTCTCGCGCACGCCCCTGTGGAGCCCGTGCTGCTGGTGGCGTCGACCGCCGTCGACAGCGCCGAGAACTTCTCTTGGAGCTACGAGCCTGTGCTGCGCGATCGCGGCATTCCCTACTGCACCAGCGACCTCCCCGGCGCGGATGCCGAGAACATGGACGACATCCAGAACCGCGCGGACTACCTCGTGTACGCGATCCGCACGATGTACCGCGCGTCGGGGCAGCGCATCGCGCTGATCGGGGCCAGCCAGGGCGGCGAGGCCGAACGCTGGCCGCTGCGGTTCTGGCCGGACACGCGCGCGATGGTGGCGGATGTGATCGGGCTGGACTCCCCCAACCACGGGTCGCTGACCGTCAACGCGCTCTGCGCGATCACGTGCGCTCCCGCGCTGTGGCAGCAGACCTACGCCTCGCAGTTCATCGAGGCGCTCAACTCCGGACAGGAGACGTTCGCCGGCATCTCCTACACCGACATCGCCACCTACGTCGACGACTTCGTCGAACCCAATCTCCCAGGCGACAGCACCGTGTTCCTCGACGGGCCGGGCGACATCACCAACGTCGCGATCCAGGACATCTGCCCGCTCGCGGTCGCAGACCACCTGCTCGTGGCCTCGACCAACCCGATCGCCGTCGCCCTCGCGCTCGACGCGGTCACCGATCCCGGCCCGGCGACCCCCGCCCGGATCGACCGTAGCGTCTGCGACGCCGGGCTCTTCGCTGCCGGTGTCCCGATCGGGGAATCCATCTCCGGCTTCGCTGCGGCCGCCGCCCAGGTCGCCGGCCAGCTGGCCCTCGCAGGTCGGGTCAATGCGGAGCCCGCGCTGGCCTGCTACTTCAACGCCTCCTGCCCGGCGACCAGCCCGCTCGCCCTGACGGTCAACCACACGCGCGCCGTCGCGCACCGCCCGATCACGCTGCGCTTCACCGTCACGGTGACCGTCGCCGGCGTCGTGTCGCCGGTACCTGGTGCGACCGTCTCGATCGGTTCCGGCCACCGCCTCACCACCGACACGCAGGGCCGCGCGACCACTACGCTCGCGTTCGGCACGCCCGGACGGCGCCGCATCATCGCGACCGCCAACGAATATCTCAGCGCTCACACCACGATCGCCGTCCGGCCGCGGACTCTGCGGATATTCGCCCCCCAACGCAAACGGCACCGCCGGGCACAACCATAGCTCTGTCCCTCCGCGCCTCAGACCAACGGCCGGTCTACCGATCGAGAGCGAGCACCACGGTCCGCGGGGCGGGTGCCCTAAGGGTGTGGAGCGTCATCTTGACCTTGCTGGCTCGAGCCGCCCTATCGACGCGACACAGCGGGCGTCTGACCCGGCCGAGCCCAAGGGGCGCCGGGCTCGCCCTGATTGCTGGCCTGGCGGTTCTGGCCGCTCTCCTGACCGGCTGCGAGGCCGCGAACCCGACGTCCCCGCCCCGCCGTGCGGCGAAGGCCCGCCCGCCGATCGCGGCGGTTGATCGCCTGTCGCTCGAGCAGCAGGTCGGTCAGACATTGATCCTCGCCTTCGCCGGCACCAACGAGCCGTCGTATGTCGGACGGATACTCCGGCGGCGGCGCGCCGCCGGGGTCATCCTCACCGGCGCGAACGTCGCCTCGCCGGGCCAGGTGCGCGCCCTCACCCGTGGGCTCGAGCGCTCCGCCCGCGGGTTGGCGCTGATCGGCGCAGACCAGGAGGGTGGCGCCACGCGCACCCTCCCGTTCTCCGCCGCCACCACGCCGCAGTCCGGGCAGCCCGACGCGGCGGCCGCCGGCGCTGCCGCCCGGGCCACCGGGCGCGCTCTGCGTCGCCTCGGGTTGAACGTCGACTTCGCGCCGGTGGCCGACGTCGCCTCGGGCGACGCCTCGATCATGCGCTCGCGCGCCTTCCCAGGGGACGCCGCCGCGGTGGCCGAGGCGACCGCCGCTGCAGTCGCCGCCTACGCTGCGGCCGGCGTCGCGGCCACCGCCAAGCACTTCCCCGGCCTCGGCGCGGCCAGCGCCAACACCGACGACGCTGCGGTCACCGTCGCCGCCTCGCGCGCCCAGCTCGACCGCCGCGACCTCCAGCCGTTCCGGGCGGCGATCGCCGCTGGCGTCCCCCTTGTCATGGTCTCGCACGCGCTCTACCCAGCGCTCGACCCCGCCCGGATCGCGTCCCAGTCACCCCGCGTCCTCGACGACCTCCTGCGCCGCTCGCTCGGCTTCCGTGGCGTCGTGGTCACCGACTCGATCGAGGCCGCCGCCGTGCGCCGACGCTCGAGCGTCCAGATCGCCGCAGGGCGGTCGATCGCCGCCGGAGCCGATCTCGTCCTGATGACCGGGCCCGGCTCCTACCACCTGATCTACCCGTACCTGCTCGCCCGCGCCCGCCGATCCCCGGCCTTCCGCGCGCGGGTCCGCCAGGCGGCAGCCCGCGTCCTCGCCCTCGAGCGCCGGATCGGCCCTGACGCTCGCTGACGCCGATCGTCGGGCGCATGTGACCCCGAGGCACAGCCGCGCTGCACCGTCGATACTAGAATTGCGGTCATGTCCTTGCACCTCTTCGCGGGGCTGCGCGTCCGGGAATTCGAAGCCGCCCGACCGTGGTACGAGCGGTTGCTCGGTGAGCCCACGTTCTTCCCCCACGCCACTGAGGCGGTGTGGACGCTGGCCGAAGAGCGGTCGATCTACGTCGTGGAGCATGCCGACGGCGCGGGCAACTGCGTGGTGACGGTCTGGGTCGACGATCTCGATGCACGCGTGGATGCGATCGCTGCCCGCGGGCTTCGGCCCGACGAGCGCCTCACGTTGTCCAACGGAGTACGCAAGGCCCTGTACCACGACCCCGACGGCAACGAACTGGGCTTCGGCGGCGCGCCGCTCGAGACCGGTTCATAGTGGCCGAGTCGACCTCCACATCACTCTCCCACGCGACGCGGCCGTGGACAATCGAAACCAGTGGTGCTGGTCGCGCCGGGCCAGCGCGGTCGGCTTCGTTGCCACGGGCCCGGGCGCCGCGCCGACGACACAGTCCATTCGTCCGGAAGCGCCTGGCACCTGCGACCCACGCAAGCAGCCGGGCTCCGTGTCCGCTCTACGCAGTGACGGCGAGCTTGAGCTGGTCAGGCCGGCCGGGTAATCGCGGTTTCTTCTGGCCGGGAAGACGGCCGGCGCACGCTGGCTCACCCGACGTCCGGCGCGCTCCGATCCGCGCAACCTGCCTCGGACCACTCCCGGCCACGCCGCCCCGACCACCGGTGAACGCCCAGTCACCGAGCCGCTCGCCACCGTCCGGCCTGCCGCTTCGGAGTCCGGCCGCCCCGGTCGAGGTCGCGGCTCACCGACGCCTGCTCAGCCGCGCGGATCAGGTCCCGCCGGCGCTCGATGACCATCAGCTGGTTGAGCTGGGTCATCGTCCCGCCCCCCGCCCGGCCCGCGGGGCGAACCGCAGCCGGCGCCCGGACCGGCGATCCCGGGAGTGGCGCCGGCCGTGGCGGACACGCAGCAGCTCGACCAGCGCCGAGGTCGACACGAACGGGTCGGCGATGACCCCGCCGTCGGTGATCCCCAGCGCAGCCCGGAGCTCGCCGTCGACCTCGGCGAGGAGCAGCGGACCAGTCGGCACCGGCGCGCTGTCGATCGTCGCGAGGCGGATGATCTCGGCCGCGTCGTGCGAGGTCGACGGCCGGAGTGTTACCTGGCTGGCGGTGGAAGTGCTCATGCAGACCACGATGCCACCGACGACCAATAACTTCAAATGAGGCTTAAGCGCACTTGCGATAACCTGGGGTAATGCTTGATCTCAACCGCCTGCGCGTCCTCCGAGAGGTCGGCCGCCACGGGTCCTTCTCGGCCGCGGCGGCCGCGCTGACCTACACCCAGCCGGCGATCTCTCGGCAGATCGCCACGCTCGAGCGCGAGCTCGGAGCCACGCTCGTCGAACGCAACCCCCGCGGCGTTCGCCTGACCGACGCCGGCGAGGCCCTCGTCGTGCACATCGACGCGATCCTCGCCCGCCTCGCCGACGCCGAAGCCGAAGTACGCGCGATCGGCGAGCTCCGCGGCGGCCGCCTGCGAATGTCGGCCTTCCCGACCGTCGCCGCCACGATCGCCCCCCTGGCGATTGCCGCGTTCCGGCGCGCCTACCCGGACGTGACGCTCACCCTGACGATGGCCGAGCCGGCCGACGCCCTCCCAAGACTGGCCTGCGGCGAGCTCGACATCGCCTTGAGCCTCGGCGGGATCGGCGAGCCGCTCGCTCCGGGGATCGACCACCTCTGGCTACTCGACGACCCGATGTACATCGCCCTGCCGGCCGCCCACCCGCTCGCCCACCGCCAGAGGATCAGCCTCGGCGACTTCCGCCACGAGGAGTGGATGCTCGGGACGACCACGTCGTGCCCCGACAGCCGGATCTTCTCGACCGCCTGCCGCGCGGCCGGGTTCGAGCCCAACCTGACATTCGAGAACGACGACTACGCGGCGATCGCCGGATTCGTCGCCGCCGGCGTCGGCATCGCGATGATCCCCGACCTGGCGGCAACCAGCGTCCGCGGAGACATCGTCCTGCGCAGCCTCGGAACCGACGGACCCGTCCGCCAGATCGTCGCGGCCACCAGGGCGAACGGATACCACTCACCCGCGACCAGGGCGATGCTCGCCACGCTCGTCGACGCCAGCGCCACGTGGGTGACCTCGAGATCCGCAGTGATCCCAGACGGGCAGCCGGCCGGACTCGTCGGCGCCGCCTAGCATCCCGACCACGACCGCCCTCGACGACTGGAGATCCCTTGGCACGCCGGGCCCCCACCCCCCTCGCCGTGATCGCCTGCGGCGCCCTGGCCGGCGCCGCCGGGACGGCCGCGATGGACGTCCTGCTCTACAGGCGCTACGCCGCCGACGGCGGCGATCAGGGGTTCCGCGACTGGGAGACGGCCGCCGGCGTCGAGTCCTATGACGCGGCCCCGGCTCCGGCGCAGGTCGGCCGGCGGCTCGTCGAGGGGTTCCTTCAGAGTGACCTTCCACCCGGCAGCGCACGACTGATGACCAACGTGATGCACTGGGCGACCGGTGTCGCATGGGGCGTCAACCACGGGATCGTCGTCGGATCGATGACCCGCCGGCGCCCGTCCTACGGTCTGATCACCGGGATGACCGCATGGAGCGCGAGCTACGCCACGCTCGCCCCGGCCGGGCTGTATGAGCCGATCTGGCGCTACCCGCCCGTCGTGCTCGCCGAGGACGCGAGCGCCCATGCCGTCTACGGGCTCGTCACCGGCACCGTCTTCCGGTTATTCGCCGGCCGCCGCGCCTAGGAGCCGCGGAAGTCTCGCCCACGCCTCGCTCGCGGTCAACCGGCGCTCGGCGGAACGCGCGGTGGAGGGACCAAAGGAAAGTAGTTGCCTGAGTCAGTCGGCCTTCGCGGTTTTTTGGCCCGGCGGTGGCCCATGCGTGCCCGAGGTCGCGTCGGGGGCTCGGCGGGCGTGCCGTCGAGGATCATTGTCCGGGCTTCGGGAGGTCGGGCAGCCCTCTCTGCTGTGCGACTGGGTGGTGGAGGGGACTCTCCAAGAAAAGTAGCTGACTGAGTCAGGCAACCACTTTGCGACGAACGTCTCAGCATCCTCCTTCGCCGCCCGGGAGGAGTCCGGCCGAATCACATCCCAACCCCGGTGCCGACCCCCCCTCGTACCCGACCGCGCTTCCGCCCGCGCCCCGCACCGACGTGCAGCGGGCCAAGCGAAAAAGTGCGAAACCCGAGTGAGTCGGTCAACTGCTTTTCGAAACGAACCGTGCATCTCCTCGCCCCGGAGTCCGCCCGCGCTCACGCACCGCGATCCGGCTCATCCCCCGCTCGCGAACCGGTCCCGCTCGACCACGGCCAACCCGTCGACCCGCTCGTTGTCCAGTGTTCCCGCGTGGCCCCTCACCCACGTCCACTCGACCTCGTGCCGGCCGCACTCCACGACCAGCTCCTCCCACAGCTCACGGTTCTTCACCGGCTGCTTGTCCGCCCGCCGCCAGCCGTTGCGCTGCCACTTGACGAGCCAGCCCTTCGTGAAGGCGTCCATCACGTAGCGCGAGTCCGTGTGGAGGAGCACTCGACACGGACGCCGCAGCGCCCGCAGCCCCTCGAGTACCGCCAGCATCTCCATCCGGTTGTTCGTCGTCAGCCGCTCCCCGCCCGACACCTCACGCTCGCGCTCGCCGATCCGCAACAGCGCCGCCCATCCGCCGGGCCCCGGGTTGCCCGAGCACGCACCGTCGGTCCAGCATTCGACCACCGGGATCGTCTTGGCGTCGCCCACCCAGGCACGATATCCCCGCCACCGGCGACCGCACCCTGACCGCCTCCCGGTCGATCGGCGTGACCCCGACCGCCACTCCCGGCGCCCGCTCCCGGCCCGCCCGCTCCCGGCCCGCCCGCTCCCAGCCCCCGCTCCCGGCGCCCGCTCCCGCTCCCGGCGCCCGCTCCCGGCGCCCGCTCCCGCTCCCGGCGCCCGCTCCCGCTCCCGGCGCCC
>Ga0208480_1000573_pt1 | contig 13992 bp, 17 predicted proteins | sample NGESurshal092012_4_FD_184485 | JGI IMG/M metagenome (GOLD analysis project Ga0208480, IMG submission 184485) | Arctic peat soil microbial communities from Barrow, Alaska - NGEE Surface sample F53-1 shallow-092012 (SPAdes) | ecosystem: Environmental > Terrestrial > Soil > Wetlands > Peat ... | reverse complement strand
ACGCCCGTCGCGCCCGTGGTGCCGACGCCGGTCGCTCCGGCCGCTCCGGTCGTGCCGGCACTGCCCGTGGCTCCGGTCGTGCCGGCGGCGCCGGTCGCCCCGGTGGTTCCCGTCGGCCCCCCTGCAGGCCCCGTGGCGCCGGTCGCGCCCGTGGTGCCTCCACCCGCACCGAGGCCAGGGATCTCGGCGGGATATTGCTGGTACGTGCGACGACCGGACATGGATCTATTCTCCTATTCAGACCGAAACGACCATTACGATGATGCTGGCCTTGACGGCCGACACGGTGGGCGCCCCGTTGGCAAGCTCCCCATCGACCGTGAACACGTAGTTGCCCGCGGCGAGCCCCGTCAGCTCGATCGAGCGCGCGACGATCTCGTGGCTCGGCGAGCCTGGCTCCACGTCCTGCTGCGGGTTGTCGTAGACGGTCGGCGTGGCGTCTCGAATCCGTTGCGTGACCGTGTTGGCGCCTGCCTCGCTCGCCCCGCCGTCGTACTCGACCGTCGTCCAGATCAGCACCTTCTGACCTGCGGCGACAGCCACGCTCGGCGCCGACACGATGGGCGTGAACGAGGCGTTGCTGAGCGCGATGGGCCCCGCAGCCGTCGCGGTGACGGTCACGAGCAGCGTCGCGGTGCTGCTGCCTCCACCGCCGGCCGCCGCACCGCCGGGAAGCTCCGCGGGGTACGGCTGCCATGTGCGTTGTCCGTGCATGGGCGGTCCTAGACCGACCCGTTCTCTTCCGCCGAGAATTCGACGTTCAAGCCCGAGAGCGTTCCGGCCGCGGCGGTGAGGGCGAGGTACAGCACGCACGTCTCGCCCAGCACGAACGGGATCTTGCTCGTCCCGCCGACCGAGAACGAGAAGAGACCCGAGGTCCCGACCGTGGTGGGATCGGTCGCCACGGCCGAGATGGTCTTCACGGCGAGCGTCTTGGCGGCCGTCGCGCCCACGAGCGCGATCGGGGTGCCGGCCACCGTCGAGGTGTCGCCGAGGCTGTCGCCCGCGGCGAGCGCGGTGGTCCCGAACTGGGCGGCTGGCGTGCCGCCGGTCAGCGTGATGGGCACGCCGGGTGCGCCCTGCTCGGCAGCGAGCAAGGTGAGGGTCACCGACTCGCTCGACGAATCGGTGAGGTTCACGTGGGCGTTGACGCGGAAGATGCCGCTCACCGTGGGCGTGAGGACGATCGCCGCGATGGCAAAGAGCGTCGGAGCTGCCGACGTGTTGGCAGGTACGCCGCGATCGATCGCGGCGTAGTTGCCGGACGCAGCGCCACCAGCACCGCCACCTTCCCCTGCGCCACCGGGCGTCTCGGAAGGGTACGGAAGAAACGATCGACGACCGGACATGAGGGACTCCTTGAGAGTGGGGGTGACGCGAACGGTACTCGGGTGTTGTGTTACCCGATGCGATTGAGCGAGAACATCCGGTTGTACGAGCCCGCGTCGGCGCCGGTCGCCGCTGGGTTCGTCACGGTGACCGTGTCGGTGACCGTGTTGGTGCGGTTGTGCAGCGTGACGCTCTGCCCTGCGACGAGGTGCAGGATGCCGTGACCCACGACCGTCTGCTGAAGCGTCGGGTTGAGCGCGCCCACGAATTCGGTTCCGGTGGGGTTGCCCGTTGTGCCGGTCGTCGCCGCGCCGTTGATGAAGACGGCCATCACGAGGGGGACCGTCGCCATGGCGGCGTGCGTGCCCGTCACGTAGAAGTCGAATTCGTAGTCGCCCGTCGCGGCGACCACGAACGCCGAGCCACCGGGCGCAGGAACGCTCGTGAATCCGGCGTTCGGGTACGGCGACGCGCCGAGATCGAACGTGACCGCCGCGTCGGCTCCGAGAACCGTGGCGCTCGCGCCGTACGCCACGCCGTAGGCGGGGGTGGGGCCTCCGCCGGCAGCTCCCGTGGCTCCCGTGGTTCCCGTGGTTCCGGTGGTTCCCCCTGCGCCGGTCGCGCCCGACGAGCCCGTCGCTCCGGTCGTGCCCGTGCCTCCGCCGCCAGCTCCACCAGCTCCGCCGGGAACTTCGGCGGGGAACGGGATTCCGTGTCGTTGACCGTGCAGCATGCGAATTCTCCTGGGGACTATGCGTTACTTGACGATGCGCGCCGTGTAGTGGACGCGCTGGGGGGGTTGCTGTTGCGAGATCGGTTGTTGCGAGGTTGTTTGCTGCGGCGGCAGGATGCCCGGGGGCAACATGGCGCGAAGGCGCGTCAGCGCCTGCACCGCCGCGCCGCGCACGTCTTCGATGACGCTCTCTGCGGCGGCGTCGGCCGCGCGCCGGGCCGTGACGAGAAGCGCCTCGCTGACGACGTCACGGAGCTGCATGGGTTGCGCTGCTCGGCGGCTCATTGCACCGCCCCTTGTGTCGACGTGCCGAGCTTCAGGATGACCTCGTCGAGCGCCGCCAGGACGGCCTCGGCAAGCGATGAAGCGAGCGACACGACGCCGCCGAAGAGCACGGCGTACCAGAAGCGCTCTCCGATGACCGTCCAGGGTTGCACGGTGCCGAGGTACGGAAACGACAGTACCGTAGCCCAGAAGCCCATGTGCCAGCCGAGGCACTGCGCGCAAGCGAGAAACTTCACGAGCCGGCGCACCCGCGTGAAGAGCGTGCTCCTCACGACGATCACGGTCAGGCCGACGAGGCCCACGAGGTGCACCAACTCGATCATCCCGTTCCCTTCGGCAGCGTCGCGATGAGCAGCGCGCGCAGGCGCACCACCTGCTCGGGATCGAACTGGATGAGCTGATCGCCGTCGACGCACTTGAGCGTCCCGTCGTTGAACAAGGTCACGACGGGACACCTGCGCCCACCGCAGCAGAGGTCGAGGGTCTCGATGGGGATCCGAGTGCCCTCGGGTGTGATGGTTGTGTTCATGGTGCTCCTCTTCACGCCGGGGGCGGCGTGCCCGTCGTCTGGGCGTGCTGGGTGTGCGCGGTCCCGTTGATGAGCATGGCCGCGACGCCGCCCGCGATGCCCGCGCCGATGGCCGCGCCCGCCGCCGCAGAGCTGACGCTGTCGAGGTGCAGGCGCGACGGGAGCTTCGGCCCGAGACGCAACCCCGCGTAGGCTCCGATGCCGGCGCCGAGGGCGCTGATGAGCGCGGCGCCCGCAGGATGCGGGAGCTTCAACTGCGCAGCGACGCCGCCGTACCAGGGCGTCACCGCACCGTTCGGGTGCTGCACGACGACGACGGGCGTGGCGGCAGCCGCCGGAGGCACGACGACGACCGGCGCGGCTCCACCGGGAGCCATCCCCGGAGGAGCCCCCGGGGGCGCGTCGGTGGGGGTCTGCCCCATCCCGAACTGCTGCGACGGATCGTACTGGGACTGGTCGTACTGCTGCGGCGGATAGGCGGGCTGGTAGCCCGTCTGGTGGCCGTAGTGGTGCCGGCCGTAACGGTCCTGGTAGATCGGCGACTGGTTGTGGTCGTAGCCGACGTGGTAGTGGTCCGGGTATCCGACGCCGACGCTCATGGCTCCGACTCCTGTCTCGTGGCCGACACCCACTTCGTGGGGAAGACCGTTGATCGTTCCACCGCCCTGACCGTACTGGCTCCACCAGCCCTGGTAGGCCGAGTACGGCGAGCCCGGGTGCACTTGCTGCCACCGCTGCCACGAATTCATCGCGACGGGCGGAGGCGGCGCAGCTCGCCCAGGAAGGACGGGTGGTGCAGGTCGTCCGGGGAGGACCGGCGGCGCGGGCCGTCCGGGGAGAACCGGCGGCGCGGGCTGGTACGGCACGGGCGGCGGGATGTAGGGCTGCTGCGGCGGGGGCCCGTAGCCGCCGTACTGGTAGTCGGGGACGTTCGCGCCCTGCTGGTAGCCGCCCGGGTAGAGCTGCTGCTGGTACTGCTGCTCGACCACCGGCACGTACCCTTGCTGGCCGTACGGCTGGCCGTAGCCGCCGCCGTAGCCCTGCTGGCCGCCGCGCATCTGCGCGAGCTGCTGATCGTGCTCCCACCGCAGCCGCTGCTGGTGCTGGTAGGGGGTCTCGCCCACGCCGACGCCTGAACCGTTCATGATGATCTCCTGATTCGTCTTTCAGCCGCCGTACCGCGAGAAAAGTTCGTCGTGGCGCATCCACCGCCGCTCTGCCCAGTCGTAGCCGTAGCCCGGGTACCTGCGATCCATGTACCGCCACGAACCGCGCGGACCCCTCACCCAGCCCTCGACGGATGGCTGCGGGTAGCCACCGTCCGGCTGCTGGTACGGCACTGACTGTTGGTAGGCGGTGTCGGCTTGCACCGCGCCGCCCGAAGCGAACGCGTAGTCTTCGAGCTGCGACTCGGGCACCCACTGGTTTTCGTAGTAGGCGTAGCCGGGGTAGCGCTCGTCACGGTACCAGGAGTGACCGCTCGGCGACCGCACGTAGCCCGTCTTCACATCGGGCTGCACTCGGGGCGGCGCGGGCCGCGGGGTGGGCGCTGCGGGCCTTGCGACGGGCGGCGCAGGCGCCACGTGGGCCGCGGGAGGCGGAGGCGCCGCGTGAGCGATGGGCGCCGAGGGCACTGAGGTGTGGATGAGGGGCAGCGCAGGCGTGGCAGGTGCTGCGGGCGCGCCGAGATGACCGGGAGGCGTGTTCACTTTGAGCCCCGAGGTTGAAAGGTTCTGACCCCACGATGCGGGGACGTGGACGATCGTTCCCGCGGGCAAGAGAGCGTTGGGATCGACAGAGCGGAGATTCGGGTTCGCGACGAAGAAGGCGTCGTTCGGCGCGGCCTTGGCCGCCGCGAGGACCGCGTTGATGGCGAGCTTGCCGTCGCTCGTCACGAACGCGTGATCCGCGTACTCACCACGCGCGCCGCGGTGAATCCACGTGTTCTTTTCGAGCGGGAAAACCCAGCCCGGGTACGCGGGATCCTCGTACGTCCACTTGCCGTGCTTGTTCTGGTTCCACGCCGCCTTCGCCGCGCCGGGGGGCGGGCAGTTCGTCGCGTCGCCACCCGGAGCGGGCTCGCCGTCGGGGCACGCGATGATCGCGGCGGACGACGGCACGAGGTGCGCGTCGGGGGTCTCGGCGATCTTCTGTCCACAACGCTTCGGATCGTTGCCGGGCGCAATCGTGCCGTCGGGACAGAGGATAGGCGTCGAGCCCCCGGGCGGTACGACGTCGGGGAGGATCGGCGACGGCGCGCCTGCGCCGTTCGTCACGGGTACTGCGGGAGGTGCTTGTCCGACGCCCATGTTGTTCCCCACACTGTACCCAGCTTGCTGCAGAGAATCTACCCAGCGTTCGGGGACGTTCACGCGCGTGCCTGCGGGGAGTGACACGTTGGGATCGACGCCTTGCAAACGCGGATTCGCGTTCGTGAACGCGGCACTCTGAAAGCCAGGTGGGATCACCTGATCGGGATGCGCCGTCATGATGAGCGCACCGAGCGTGAGCTGTCCCTCGCTGATGACGTAATACTGGCCGTACACGCTCGCGCCGCCCGTCGCCGGGTAGAGCGAGTGGTCCTGATTCTCCCAGGCGTTCTCGAAGACGCCGCCCGAGCCGCCGTACTTCGGACCGAAGGCGCCGGGGTACTCGGCTTGCCTCGGAGCGCCCACGCCCGAAGCAGTCGGGCCGCCTTTGCTGCCCCTCAACCACGTGTCGGGCAGCGTGAGGCGCTCGCCAGGCAAGAGCGACGAGAACGACAGAAGTCCGCCGACTGTCGTCGCGCCCTTCTGAGGATTCGCGCGCACGAGATCGGCACTGTTCACCGGGGAGCCCGTGAAGAGCTGCGCGATCTTGCCGGCGCTGTCGCCCATGCGTGCGATGTAGTCCACGTCAGCTCTTCTTCTTTTTGATGATGGCGACGAGGAGCCCGAGCACCGCGGCGCCACCGACGACGCCGCCGATGATCCACGGCGTCGAGATGGTGCCTGCGGCCTTGTCTGCCGCCGCCTTGTCCGCTGCGGCCTTGTCCGCTACTGCCTTGGCGGCGGCAGCAGCGGCGACAGCCATCGCCGCGGGAGACGCCCCGGGACTGGGCGCGGTGAGCTGCTGCGCACTCGCCGAAGCTCGCGGCGTCGGCACCCCCGGCGCAGTAGGCACCGGGACGTGCGGTGCGTCCACGTTGGGGCTCGGCGCGAGAGGCGTCGCCGCGACCACCGCGTTCGCCGCGTTGATGTACTGCTGGATGATCGCGGCGAGCAGCGTCCTAGCCTGGTTGGCGTCGTCGATCGTCGCCGTGCCCGTCTGGTTCACGGCCGCGAGCTGTCCGTTGAGCACCCACGCCTGCTGAGTGAACGGATGGGCGATGGCGGGTGTCAGCGTGATCTCGACGTCGGGGCTGACCATGTTGATGGCGAGCTGTCCACCCGACTGCTGACTCTGCACGTAGGTGCCGTACGTGACGGCGCCCAGAGGATCATGACCGTCGGGCGTGATGGTCGCGCCGTTGATGGCCTGGAGCATCGCGATCGACGTAGCGAGACTCGCGGCGGTGCCGAGGCGACCGATGCCTGTCGTTTGCGTGGGGCGGTGCACGCCGTAGCCCGCGCCGCGGAGGTTCGCCGTCCAGCGGTGCGGCACATAGACGCGTGTGCCCGCGGGGATCGGCGCGGCCGGGTCCACGCCGTGGAGATGCGGGTTCGAGAGGTGGAATTCGTAGTCGTGCGCGCGCGGCGACTGCGCGGCGCCGTAGAGCGACGAGACGGTGAGTCCACCTTCCGAGACGACGAACGGCTGCAGCGGCTGAAGGAAGTGAAGGCCGCGCTCGGCCGTCACCTGTCCGTCGCCACCGAGGACGAAGTCGGTCATGCCGCGCACGTCGACCCGGTTTCGGATCGGGGGGCAGACCTGGGGGTTCGGGACCGTGAATTCGGGAGGCACCGTCGTCGAGAGCCATGCCCCGCGGCTCTTCAGGTACGCGAGGTTCGGGATCGCGGGATCACGAAACTCCCAGTCGCCGTCACGACGCTGCGCCCAGCCGTACTGCGGCGGCCCCGACAGGCCACCTTCCCGCTGCGTCATCCCGTAGGGGTCCACTTGCCGAAGCATGGCGTCGGCTTTGGGGCACCCGTCGAGGCCGATGTGCTTCATCACTTCGTCTCCACCACGACGATGTCCGACTCGTAGCCGTCGTGGTTCACGAGCGACCGTTTCACGTCGGCTTGCCTCTCCTTCTTCGTCGTCTCGGGCGAAGTGTGGAAGACCGAGTCGATGATCTTCCCGTGAATACGCACGTTGTACTTGCGCGACTTCCGGGGGTTCTCCTCGGGCTCGATATTCCGACTCCGCCCGAACCGCCCATGCCCAGGTGTCGCCTCGATGACCATCGCGACCGCGGTGCCCGCCGCGAGAGCCGCCGCCACGATCGCGAGCGCCTGACCTGCCTGATTGCTGAGAGCCATTACTTCACCGCCTTCAGTGCAAGGGCCACGAGCGCCGCGCTGACGACTGCCGCTGCGACGACGCCGACTAGCTCCACCGTCCTCGGACCGCCGCCCATCACCTCTCTCATGAGGCCCCCGATGGCGCTCTTCGGCTGCCGATCATGCGAGGGAAAGCGTGGATCGTCCGGCTGGCTCGTGGCGGACGGGTAGATGTTGACAGTCGTCGCGCCCGCGCCCGCGCCCCCGGTGACGGTCGCCGTGAAGTTTCCGGCGGTGTACGCCTCGGTCGACGTGTTCGTCGGGCTCCGCACTTCGGTCGACGTGCGCGTCGGGCTTCGCACGTCCGACGAAGTCCTCGTCGGGCTCCGCACGTCCGACGACGTGCGGGTCGGGCTACGCACGTCGGTCGGGCTCGCCACGTCCGCGGACGTCGGGCTCGACACGTCCGCCGACGTCGGCGCGTAGGAGTATGGGTTGCCGTTGCTCATCGACGCGCGCCACCCTGTCGAAACGAATGATCGGGATGATCGGGCCCCTTCACGATCCGCGTCTCCTGTCCCGTATCCGCCCGCCACTTCGCGGCATCCTTCGCCGCCTTGGCCTTGGACGGCGCGGAGTAGACCTCTTTCCACCCCGTGGGCGTCTTGGCCTCCACCATGTACTTCATCCCCTGGAGGATGCGGCGACTGCGGGGATTCGACCTCGGCATCGTCGAGCTGACGGCACCGACGGCGACCGCGACCGCAGCACCAGCGGCCAGAGCTGACGCGACGATCGTCAGCATCTGCGTTGTCTGGTTACTGAGGGCCATTACCGCACCGCTTTCAGTCCGAGGACCGTCGCCAGCGACACCCCTAGCGACGTCGCGAGGATGGCGATCGCTTCGAGGGGTTTGCCGCGGAGACCCTTGCCGGGCATCGCCCCGAGGCCACGCTGGACCGACGGATCCCACGGAATGCCCATGCGGAGAGCCCAGCGAAGCTGATCGAAGTCAGGCGACGCCGGGAGATTCGACACGTGCCCGAGCCCGCACACGGGCTCGGCAAACTGCTGGTTCACCCACCAGCAGTTGAACGCGATCTGCTCGTCCTTGTGCCAGGTCGTCCACCAGGGGAGCGTCGGCTGGTAGGCCATCTTGCCCGGGGGCCTGAGAGGCATCTGCTGGGCGACGGGCACGTACGTGAGCGGCGCCACGAAGCCGTCCGGGGTCTGCCCGGGCTGCACCGAGTGCTGGAACGCCCACGGCGGGGTCGCGCCGCCGTGCCCACCGGCCGTCGACACGGGCGCACCCGGCAGCGGCGCACCGCCACCCGGCGAGACGTTCACGTATCCGGTCGATGGTGGCGTCGCGCGCGTCGCTGCGGCAGCGCCGAGATCGCCGCTGTCGTCACCGCCGCCACACCCGCCGCCGCACCCGCCGAGCGCGCCGAGTCCCGTCGGAGGATCGGGCAGCGTGATCGCCGGGTGCACGTGGCCGCACGCGTCGCCGACGCCGACGACCGTGCCGCCGAACGCGTGCGTAGCGTGCTTGCAGAAAGGACAGCTTGTGGCCCCAGGGCCTTCTCCACCGAGCCCGACGGGCATGCCCGCGAGCCACCCAGCCATGCCCACGTCGCCGAGCGCACCGAGACCTGCAGGCGCGCCACGCAGCGCCGAGAACTTCGCTTGCTGGATCGGCACGCTCTGCGCGAGGCACTTGCGCACGGTGACCATCTCGTTCTCCAGCGCGAAGAGGTAGAGCCCTGTCTTCGTCTGCTGCGTGACCGGCTGACCGTTCGCGTACTCGACGAGCATCGTGGCCGTCGAGTAGAGGAAGCCATCGATCTCGCCCTTCTTCAGCGGAGCGCTCCACTGCCCGCACGCGGCCGTGTACGGGTTGGTCGGCTGGGCCTGGGTCTGGATGTACGTCGGGTACGAATCCCAGGTGCCCCACGAGGGACCGGGGTTCGCCGACGAGAAGCCATGTTGCGGCTGCGAGAGGTTCTGCGGCGGCTGCGACGGAGAAGACGGCGTCTGCGTCTGTCCCATCCGGGGCGCCACTGCGCCGACGCCCACGAGATCACCGAGAGCCCCGAGCCATCCTGATCGCGTCGCCGACGGTCGCTTGGTCATCTGACGCTCTGCTGGCTGGGGTTGTATTCGTCGCAATTCTCCGCGAAGACGAGCGCCCCCGCGATGCGCCAGTAGGCCGCATTCGTAGGGAACGTCAGGAGGAACTGGTCCTCGGGCGCGAGTGCGCTGAAGCCCGCCGCGTCGGAGCACGCAATCGGACTACGTGGCAGACTGGGCAGGTTTCGCGACTCGGTGTTGGTCTGCTGCACGCTCGCGTAGAGAACGATGTCGCACGGATCGTTGATCGGCACGTCGACGGACTCGCGCCACGAATTCGCAGAATCCCACGGCCACCGCATGTCGTGGATGTTGCCGAGATCGGGCGTCAGCGGCACGCCGAAGGGACGGCCTCCATTCGGAGGCACGTAGGACGCGTCCCCCATGCCGCTGTTGCCCAGGATCGCCGGTCCAGAGGTGTTGTTGAACGCGAAACCGGGGGCCTGGTTGTTGATGTTGCCCGTCACGCCAATAGGTAGCGCTCCTAGAAACGACGGCGTCGGGACGTTCGGCTGCAGCGCCATCACGTGCCAGGAGATGTTGCCGTCGGGAAAGCGCCACCGCGGCGTCACGATCGGCTTCTCGAAGTAGCTCGTGTAGATGCTGCTCGGGAGCAGTGGTCCGTCGACGGGGTCGCCCAGGGTGAGGGAGCTGCCCGGCGCGCCGCCGCTGACGCCCGTGAACGTCGTACCGGAGCCGATGGCCGTGTACGTGAACGACTGCGGACCGATCATCGTGTCGATGGTGAGGGTGCTGGGGCCCGCGGGGAAACCCGCCGTGGCGACGACGTTGAGGACGCCCGCGACGAGAGGCAGCGCCTGCCCGTTGCTCGCTTCGGCGACCGTGGTCGATCCCTCGGGCGTGCCGTTCGTCTGCGTGGCGCCCATGCTCACGTACTGCCGGATCCCAACGAGCCGGACGCGACGCCCTTGGTTGAACTTCGCGCGCGCGAGCATGATCAGGTACCGACCCGACCCTTGCACCTGGGGGATCTGGATCCCCGTCGAGACGCTGCCTCCGAAGGCGTCGCCGCCGGCCAACGAGGCTTGAAGGAACGGGTCGACCTGTACGGTCGAGACCTCGAACTTACGCCCTTGGCGGTACGCAGCAGGACCGGACGAATCGATCCCGCCGACGCCGCCCGGCATCACCTTCTGCTTCAGGGCTCGTGTCGAGAACATTCGTCAGAACCGTCCAGGGCACCATCGGAGTTACGTGGGTCGAGAGTTACTTGGTCTGGTCGACCAGCATCGAGAGGTCGGGCACGTCGAAGCCGAGCACCTTCAGACGTCGACGAGCTTCCTCGTCCGAGATGTCATCCAAGCTCTTGTCGAGGAATTGAAACCCGAGGAGCGTCATCGTGAGGATGAGCGGGATGCTCGGAGGAGCGCTCGTGAGGATCAGCTCGGCCTGCACGCTCTGGTACTTGAAGAGCGGCCAGCCGGCGGGCCACCCGACGGCGAGAAGGTCGGCGAGGTTCTCGATCGGGCAGAACTGGTTGTTCAGGAAGTAGCGCGGGCCGGACTGCACCATCACGCGCGCGGAGATATTCGGCACGAACTTGAACGCCGCCTGCGATGGCGCGTCGAACGGCGAGCCCACGTAGGGGCTGTTCGGCTGGATGATCCCGTAGTTGATTCGGTAGATCCAGGTGTCCTGCACGATCGTCGTGTCGAGATCCGCAATGACAGGAGCCGAGAACGTCGCAGGGCTCTGAAACGCACCGACGAGGTTGCCGACGAAGGGCACGCGAGGAACGCCGACGACGATGCCGTAGGCCGCGCGGGGATTCTCCAGCGCGAGGTCGCGCACGAATGAGGCGCTGGGTTGTGCGGCACCGAAAGTCATGGGCAGACCCTCACGGCAGAAAACAATGGGGCCCCAAGAACCCCACCTACCACTTCGCGCGCGGTAGGCGGGGCCTCAGAGCTACTCGGGCTTCAGCGGGGGTAGCCGCTCATGCCGGGGGGCGGGGGCACCATCCCGGGGCCGGGCATGCCCATCGGGGCCTGCATCTGCACGGGGCCGGCGCCGTTGGTGCCGGGGAAGTTGAACATCGACTGGCAGTTGCTGTTGATCCACTGCTTCCAGGGACCGGGGACCTCGAAGCCCTTGAGCAGGATCGCGAGCTTCATGATCCCCCCCTTGAACTTCGCGCGCTCCAGGTTGACCTGCTGGATGTTCACGGTCGACGCGGTCGCGCCGGGGCCCGTGAGCGACAGCTCGGGCGCGCCCACCGTCAGCGGGGCCAGGGCTCCCCAGACGCTGATGATGTTCGAGCCGCTCTGCTGGTTGTCGTCGCAGCTCATGTACTCGTACATGAGGTTCTGGTGCACGGCGTCGACGACGCGGAGGAACATCCCGATCGGAATGCCGCGTTCGAGGAAGCAGGGCTTCGTCAGGCGCCGGAACGGCTGGGCGCCGCCGCCCTGGTTCTTCAGACCGCCCCAGGTGACCGGAGCGAGGTCGAAGTCGCGCGTCGGGTGGAAGACGCCCGAGCCCGCGATCGTCGCGGTGCCGGTGCGTCCGTCGCCAGCGGGGCCGGCGATGACGGCGCCGCCGCCCGGCAGAGAGCCGAACCGACGATAGTTCGTCGGGAGGAAGACGCCCGCGTTCGGGAGCTTCTGGCTGTAGCGCTGGTTGACGTGCGCCGCGTAGAACTGCACGGGCTCCTCGGAGGTGCCCGAAGCGTACGCCTCGGCGTAGGGGCCGTAGTAGGCCACGTCGCTCGCCAGCTCGTCGATCACCAGCTCCCGCTGGTTGGTGATCCACTGGAACTGGTAGGCGTTCATGAGGTGCCAGAGGGCTTCCCAGGCCGGCCCGCCCCACTCCAGCGTCGCCGGAGTGATGTCCTGCACCGCCGAGAGGCCGAGCGCGTTCTCCGCGGAGAAGACGCCGTAGCCGCCGTTCGCGTCGGCCGCCGTGAAGACGTCCGGCGAGATGGGCACCGAGCTGCCCGGGCCGGTCGGAGACGCCGGGCTCGGGGTCAGCGCGTTGCCGACCGTCGTGAACGTCATGGGCTCGGCGTAGCCGTGGATGCCGAAGCCGAGCACCAGCATGTCCGTCTGGAGGATGCTGTTGACGATGAACGTCGAGTCGACCGCGTCGACGCCGATGACCGACTTGCTGTTCGTGAGCACGTCGATCTCGTCACCGAACGTGGCCGTCAGCTCGCTGTCCTGCAGCGGGAGCTGGATCGTCCAGGTCACCTGCTCGATGACCGGCACGACGCCGAACGAGCACGAGAGGCACGAGTCCATCGCGCGCTCGCTCGGGTTCATCTGCCCGAGGCCGACGACAGTGCCGGCGTTCGGGAGCTTGTTTCGCTTCGCCTGGTTGTAACCCATGATCTCTTCTCTCTTCTCTTGGGGTCGCCGTTTTCAGCAGACGCGCCCCGGGTGGCCGTGACGTTGGAGTTACGTGACTCTTGTTGACTCGTTGCCTCGCGAGTTAGTCGCGGTCGCGAGGATCGCTGTCGGGGTTCATCTGAAACGGCAGCCGTCCGAGTCCGAGCGACTCGTCCTGCTGACGCAGCTCGCGCCGGCCGGTCTCGTAGATCATCCGCATGTTGTCCCGACGCATGTCGGGAGTCGCGCACGGGGGCGAGAGCTGAATGCCTCCAGGTCCGCCGTGGTAGCCGTGGTGCTGGTGACCGCCGGGAGGCGGCGGGGGTGCGAACGGCGTCACCGCAGCCCCGGGGGGCGGCGGAGGCGGCGGAGGCGGAGCGCTGAGGTGCCCGTGGGGAACACCGAGCTGGTGAGCCTGGGGCTGCGAGTAGGTGCCCTCGGTGTAGCTCGGGCCGTACCCGACGCCGTACCCATGCATCAAGTGCTTGGGCACCGCCGGGAACATCGCGTGAAGCTCCTCGATGAGCGGAGGATGCCCGGCGAGAGCGCCCGCCACCTGGGTGTTGCCCGCGGCGATGTCGGCATGCGCCTTCGCCTCCTGCGGGAACAGCCTGGAGACGAACGCCGTGTTCTTCAGGACCTTCAGCAGGACGAAGTCCGTGATGACCTGACCGAAGAGGTGCGCTCCGGCGCCGACCGCGAAGCCCTGCATCGCGCTCTTGACCTGCGGCTGGTGAATCTTGCCGTACTTGATCGCGACGAACGGCAGGACCGCAAGAGCCGCCTGACCGCCCATGCTCATCCAGTTGGACGGCATGGCGATGTTCTTGGCGTTGGCCGCCGTGCCGTCGCCGCCCGTGAACTTGTCGGTCGGCAGCTTGTCGCCGAACGGGTTGTACGTGTGCGAGAAGCGGTGCCAGAGCTTGGCCGCGAGGACGCCCGCGCCGGCCGCTGCGACCGCCGAGAGGATCTCGGTGACCGAGTTGAACGGATTGCTCCGCGCGTGACGGCGGTGGTGACGGTGCCGCGGATTCGCGGACGCCTTCGCACGCGCGTGACGCCGACGACGACGCGGGTTGCTCACGGTGGACGCGCGCGCCCGGCGACGACGACGGGGATTCGCGGCAGCGGAAGCCCGAGCCCTTCGACGACGACGCGGGTTCGCTGCAGCCGACGCGCGAGCGCGCCGACGACGCCGACGGGGGTTCACGGCAG
>Ga0208480_1000570_pt1 | contig 14016 bp, 11 predicted proteins | sample NGESurshal092012_4_FD_184485 | JGI IMG/M metagenome (GOLD analysis project Ga0208480, IMG submission 184485) | Arctic peat soil microbial communities from Barrow, Alaska - NGEE Surface sample F53-1 shallow-092012 (SPAdes) | ecosystem: Environmental > Terrestrial > Soil > Wetlands > Peat ... | reverse complement strand
AAAGCACCAATTTAAGATTCGCTGCGCGCTGCGCGCTTCTTGATTGCGCATGCCTGCAGCTTTGAGACCTGGAGCCGCATGAATGAGCAGTTCGCCCGAATATACCCCGCCAAAGGTCTGGTCCTGGGACAAGCCGAGCGGCGGCCAGTTTGCAAACATCAACCGGCCGATCTCCGGCTCCACCCATGACAAGGAGCTGCCGGTCGGCCGCCATCCGTTCCAGCTCTATTCGCTGGCGACTCCGAATGGTCAGAAGGTCACGATCATGTTCGAGGAGCTGCTCGCGCTCGGGCATAAGGGGGCCGAATATGACGCATGGTTGATCCGGATCAACGAAGGCCAGCAGTTCGGCAGCGACTTCGTGGCCATCAATCCGAACTCGAAGATCCCCGCTTTGATGGACCGCAGCGGTCCGAAGCCGATCCGGCTCTTCGAGTCCGGCGCGATCCTGCTTTATCTGGCGGAGAAGTTCGGAGCCTTCCTGCCGACCGAAGCCGCCGAGCGCGCGGAGTGCTTCTCATGGCTGTTCTGGCAAATGGGCTCCGCGCCCTATCTTGGCGGCGGATTCGGCCATTTCTACGCCTACGCGCCGATCAAGATCGAATACGCCATCGATCGCTTCGCAATGGAGACCAAACGCTTGCTCGACGTGCTCGATCGGCGCCTCGCGCAAAGCGAATATGTCGCCGGCCCCAACTACACGATTGCGGACATGGCCATCTGGCCCTGGTACGGCGGCTTGGCGAGAGCCAACAGTTACGGCGCGGCCGAGTTTCTCGGCGTGGACGATTACAAGAATGTCTTGCGCTGGGCCGATGCAATCGCCGCGCGTCCAGCGGTGAAGCGAGGGCGCATTGTGAACAAGACCAACGGCGATCTTGCAGGTCAGTTGCATGAGCGCCACGACGCCAGCGATTTCGACCTCAGGACCCAGGACAAGCTCGCGCCCCAACCGCCCGCCGCCTGACCGGACGCCATAATCACGCATCGCCCTGGCCGCACGATCGGCGCCGCGGAAGCCAAGCACGAAAGCCGCGGCTCGTGCGCGCCGGCCCGGGCCGCCCATGCATTCGTTCGCAATGCAACGCAACGCCCGGCTGGCTGTGACATAGGAGATCGTTCATTCTGATCGCCGCGACAATCGTCGTCCTCGCGCTTCTCTGGTACGCGAGCCTGCGCACCGCCGCCGCAACCCGCGGCGCCGTCAACGTGGTCGCAAGAGCAGCCTTCCTCATCCTGACCTGCGTCGCCTGCATCGCGATCGGCTTCTTCCTGCCGATGGCTCCTGTTATCAGCGCACTGATCGGCAGCGCGTTCTGGGCGGGATTGCTGGCGACCGCCGGCGCGCTCGCCGGCATGGGCCTATCGGATGAGCTTCTTGGCCGCCTCGAGACGCGCGGATCCGGCGCCCCGGCGGCGGCGCACGAAAAAATGCGGCCGCCGGTGTGAGCAAGGGGGCCATTGTTATTCCGTCGCAGGCGCGCTTGCTCGCAGCAACGGAACTTGAGGCGACGCCAACGGGCGACTCGCCAGCCTGATGACCCGCTTCAACATTCACGGGCTCGGGTTCACGCTTTTCCTCGCCGTCCTCACGGCGCTGCCGGCGCTGTCGATCGACATGGTTTTGCCGGCCCTGTCGATGATCCAGGCTGAGTTTCATGCGCCGCAGACGGAAGCGGCGTCGGCGATCGCGATCTTCATCGCCGGTTTTTCGAGCGCGCCGATCGTGGTCGGTCCGCTCGCCGATCGATTCGGGCGCAAGACGGTCATGACGATCGGCCTTGCTCTCTTCACGCTATGCGCCGCAGGCGCGGCTCTCGCCCCCTCGATCCATGCGCTGCTCGCGTTTCGCCTGGTGCAGGGGGCGGGCGCCGGAGCGATCGGCATTCTGCCCCGCGCGATTATCCGCGATCTGTTCGAGGGCCGCGAGGCTCGCATACAGCTTTCCGCGGTCTCGGTCGTCTTTGGCGTCGCGCCACTGATTGCGCCCGCGATTGGGGCCGAAATCCTGACCTTCGGGTCCTGGCGGCTGGTTTTCGTGGTGCTGACTGGCGTCTCGATCCTCGTCACGATCGCCGTCATTACGCTGTTTGACGAATCCCACGCGCCGGAAAATCGGCGAAACTTGAGGCCGTCGACTGTTTTCGCTGGCTACAAACGGGTGTTGACCAATCCGGCATGCGTCGGCTTTTCTCTGCTGGGTGGCCTCGTGTTCTCGGGGCTCTTTGCCTACGTCAATGTTTCGCCGCTTCTGTTCATGCAGGGTTATGGCGTCTCGAAAAGCGCGTTCGCGGCTCTGTTCGCCATCACCGCCTCCGGCGTTATCGTGGGCTCCTCGGTCAACGCCTGGTTGCTCAGTCGCCATGTCAGGGCGAAGACGCTGCTCGACGCCGGACTGGCGCTGAATTGCGTGGCGGCGCTCACGCTCCTGGCCGTCGGCCTTGCCGGCGTGGGGTCAGCCGTCATTGTTGCGGTGCTGGTGATGGTGTTCATTTCGGCGTTCGGCCTCGTTTTTCCGAACGCCGTCCACGAGGCGATCCATCCCCTGCCGGAGATCGCCGGCCTCGCCTCCGCATTCGTCACCACGACCCAAATGCTGTTCGGAGCGCTTGGCGGCGTCACTTCGGCCGCGCTTTATCGGGACGCCTCGCCCACGGCCCTCGGCGCGATCATGAGCGTCGCGGCGATAAGCGCCGGCGCGCTCTATGCCTTCCGGCTGCGAAGGCGGGTCGAGGGGTGACGGCCAACCCCGGCGCTTCTCTCGTCGAAACGCGCGAAAACCAAAAACTGGGCTTGCAGCCACAATTTTGTGCGCTTGTCTCTATGGAAATGTCGCTTTTCGTGACTACCTGAGCGTCTCGTGCAGCTGGCGCCTTAGGCCGCGAGCCGCTTTCCCACATTCCGAGCCGAATATGTATAATAGAAGCGCTAATCTCGTGAACGTCGCCATCTCCGATGGCCCCGCGCCGTATACCACCTATTTCGCCGATCAGGAGCTGATCGACGGGAGGTTGACCGTCGTCGACCTGACTGACGGAACTTGCCGCTGGCCGACTGGCAATCCGCGCGATCTCAACACATTCCGCTATTGCGGCGGGACCGCGCACACCGGCCCCTATTGTGACCGCCATGCACAGCTCGCCTATTTGCCCCGTCTGCCGCGAGCCGCCTGATACTGCGGACCCGTCCCGCTCCGGGGTCGGCTAAGTCTTGGGTGGCCGCCCTGGCGGCGCCCGTCTGGTGTTTCCGGGGTGCTCCCGCCGTCGGCGATGCTCAGGCGACCTCGAAATAAGCTCGGGCTGAACCATCAAATGCGCTTCAAGGCCACCCCTGCCCCGGCCTCGGGTGGATGAGGCAGGCCGCTTTGCGCCTTGGCGAGCGCTTCGAGTGCAGCCTTGGTCTCGAAGCTCCACGCGACAGCGCGCGCGCTCCCATCGCTCTGCGCGACAGAAATCAGGAGTTGCTCGGAGGCGGCTAGCCGCACGCCGCCTGGCGCGGTCATGTCGAGCCAGACTCGCATGCGCTTGTCGTCGTGCTCGAGCAACTGACAGGAGACGGCGAGCGCGTCGCCCTGCTTCGCTTCCTTGAAATAGTGCAGCATCATCTGCAGGGTGAACAAAGTTTGCCCGGTCCGCTTGCGCACGGCTGCGTCGAGGCCGACCCGGTCCATCAGCGCGTCGACCGAACGGCTGAACACAATCGCGTAAGCCGCATCATTCATGTGGCCGTTGTAGTCGACCCACTCGTTGACCACGGTCGTTTCAAGCACCGGAAGCGCGGAGCTGTGCCGCATGGCGTCCTCCCGAAAAATGCGTCCCAACCGGCCGGACCGCCTTCGCGGCTCACGCCTCGCGGTAGTCTTCGAGCCGGCCGATCGCCGGCGGCCGGCTCTTGCGCAGGGATGCTCCGACCGTTTCCACCCGCCGCAGCACGCGCAGCATGTTCTTCGACGACAGCTTCTCGAGGTCGCTCTCGGAGAAGCCGCGGCGCACCAACTCCGCAAACAGGTGTGGAAAGCGACTCACGTCTTCGAGCCCGACCGGCGAGGCCCCGCCGAAATAGTCGGAGCCTACGCCGACATGGTCGAGGCCAGCGGTCTCCACCAGGCGGACAATGTGATCCGCGACCTGCTCGAGGCTCGCTTTCGGCGCCGAGCCGTGTTTGGTCTCGAGTTCTGACAACTGGGCCTTGGGATCGGCGGCCACCGGCGCCTTGCCATAGGCGTCGCGCGAACGGCGCAGCCAGTCGCGCAGCGCCTGCGACACGAAGCCGGGCACGAATGTCGCCATGACCAGGCCGCCATTGGCCTTGAGGCGCTTGAGAACGTCGTCGGGCGCATTGCGCGGATGATCGCACAGCGAAAAGGCGTTGGAGTGCGACAGCGCCACCGGCGCTTCGGTCACGTCGAGCACACGGCGCATGGCGTCATGCGACGTGTGGGCGAGATCGATCACCACTCCGAGGCGGTTGAGTTCGCCAACAATCGCACGGCCAAAGGCGTTGAGGCCATTATTTCGCGGCGCGTCAGTGGCGGAATCGACCCAATCGAGCGTTTCGTTGTGGCAAAGCGTCATGAGACGCACGCCGGCCGCGTGCCAGATACGTAATGGGCTCAGCGAGTTCTCGAGCCCCACGCCGCCCTCGACCGCTGTGAAGGAGGCGATCTTCCCCATTGACTTCGCTTTGGCGTAGTCCGCAGCCCGCCGGGCCGGGAGGAACACATCGGGATGAGCCTCCTCGATGCGGCGGATGAGGTCGATCTGCTCCAGCGCAGTGCGTGCTGGATGGGGCGCGTTGGTGGGCTGGAACGCGGCCCAGAACTGCGCCCCGACCAAGCCCTCGCGGAGGCGGGGAATGTCCGTGTCCGTGCGCTCATGAACTCGGTTGAGGTCGTAGGCGACGACGTCGCCTCGCGCCGCCCTGTCAACCCGGATGACCCAGGGGAGGTCATTGTGCCCATCGATCAGCGGTGCGCGCTTGAGGACATCTCGCGCCACCGCGAGCGCATTATCCGCCGGTATGGATCCGTCTGCCATTGCGCCGCTCCCTTGACCTCAATCGACTGGCACGGCGACAAAGCGAACCTCGCCTTCGCCGTTGGAGACGAGCAACAACGCCGGCTTCTTCGCGTCCTTCTTCGTGTTGTCGATCGCTTTCGAGATGTCGCCCGGATGTTCGACCGCCTGATGATTGACCTCCTCGATCACATCGCCCCGCCGCAATCCTCTTTCCGCAGCGGCCGAGCCGGGCTCGACGGAAGTCACGATCACGCCCTTGACGCTGTCTTTGATCTTGAAGGTCTTGCGGGCCTCGTCGCTAAGCGCGGAAAACTCCATGCCCAGCGCCTTGGTGACTGCGTCCATCTTCGGGGTGTCATCGTTTTCAGTGGCGAGCGCGACTTTTTTTTCTCCGTCCTCGAGCCGTCCCAACGTCACTGTCTTGGTCACTTCCTTGCCGCCGCGGATGACCACGACGTCGACCTGCTTGCCGACCGCCATCGAAGCCACGAGGCGCGGGAGATCGCGCGATTCCTTGACGTCCTTGCCATCGAACTTGACGATCACGTCACCCGCCATCAGGCCCGCAGGCTTTGCTGGACCCTTCTCATCCACGCCAGCGATCAGAGCGCCCCGCGCCGTTCCGAGGTTCAGGCTGTCGGCGATGGTGTCGTCGACCGGCTGGATGCGCACGCCGAGCCAACCTCGCCGGGTCTCGTGGAACTCCGAGAGTTGCGCAATCACCGGCACGACCGTTGCGGACGGCGTGGCGAAGCCGATGCCGATCGAGCCTCCGGAAGGCGAAAGGATCGCGGTGTTGATGCCGATCACCTCGCCCTGCAAATTGAACAGCGGGCCTCCCGAATTGCCCTTGTTGATGGAGGCGTCGGTTTGCAGAAAGTCGTCATAGGGGCCGCTGTCGATATTGCGGTTGCGGGCGGAAATAATGCCGGCCGTCACGGTTTCGCCAAGGCCGAACGGATTGCCGACCGCCATCACGCCGTCACCAACGCGCATCTTGTCGCTGTCGCCGAACTTGACCGTCTTGAGCGGCTTGTCGCTCTCCACCTTCAACACCGCCACGTCCACCTTCGGATCCTTGCCGATGACTTTTGCCTTGAGTTTGCGGCCATCGGTAAGGATGACGACGATATCGTTGGCGTCCCCGACCACGTGATTATTGGTGATCACGACGCCACTCGGATCGATGATGAACCCGGACCCCAAAGATTGCGCCCGGCGGGCGCGCGGCTGCGGGTTGATGCCGTGGTTCTTGAAGAAGTCCTCGAACATCTCGTCGAAGGGCGTGCCCTTCGGCAAATCTGGAGCCGCGTCCTTGTCTTCGATCGTCTGAGTGGCCGAAATGTTGACCACCGCGTCGGCGACCTGATCGACGAGGTCGGCAAGATTGGTCGGGCGCGCCTGGGCGGCCGCCGGTCCAGCCGGCGCCAAGGCGAGTGGAACCGCGAGGAAAACCGAAAGGACTGCCAGCGCGCACGCCGATCTTGGCGCGCGGCGAGGCCCCATCGAAATTCGCAACCCGTCGTGCAGCATGGGGCTCTCCTCAGATTCGTCGATTGGTCCGGCTAAACACAACGGCTTGAGCGAGGCTTGCCCTGCGCACATCCTCGCTTCCCGGGGAAGCCGGCCTGTACTTCGATCGCTAGGACCAGCCGGATCGCCATTTCAGTCCGCCTTCGCGGAAGGCGCGGAATTTGCAGAGGGCGCCAGGGGACTTGGAGTCTCGGGGGCCGGGTTCGGCGTCGAGAAGTACCGGAAGAAGTCCGACTTCGGACTGATGAGCGCGCGCGTCCGCCCGTTGGCGAAGCTATTCTCGTAGGCCTGCATCGAACGGTAGAAGCCGAAAAAATCCGGATCGACGCCATAGGCGTCAGCGAAGATTCGGTTGCGTTCGCCATCGCCCTCGCCGCGGATCTGCTCCGACTGCTGTTGAGCCTGGGCGGTGATGACGGTAACCTTGCGGTCGGCCTCAGCCTTGATCTGCTGGCTCTGCTGCGACCCTTGCGCGCGATAGGAGGCGGCGCGCTGCTGCCGTTCAGTCTCCATCCGCCGGAACACCGCCTCCGAGTTCTCCGCCGGCAGATCGGCCCGCTTGATGCGCACGTCGACGACATCAAGACCGAACCGTTTGGCGCCCACGACCATCTGGTCCTTGATGTCGGCCATCAGAGCGTCGCGCTTGTCGCGCACGATATCGGTGATCGAGGCCCCCGATAGCGAGCGGCGCAACGCCGAGTTCAGCATGCCGCCAAGTTGCGCGTCGGCGCCGCGCGTGTCGCCGACCGATTGATAAAACAAGAGCGGATCAGCGATGCGGTAGCGCACGAAGGCGTCGACCTCGAGACGCTGATTGTCGGCGACCAGCACTTCCTGGCGCTCGTTGTCGAGGGCGAGAATGCGCTTGTCGATATAGACCACGTTATCGACAAACGGCCATTTGAAATAGAGGCCCGGCGCGTCGATCAGGTCGCGCACCGGCTGGCCGAACCGCAAGATGAGCGCCTGTTCAGTCGGATTGACGATAAATGTGGCCATCGAGGCGAGAATGATAGCGACGACCGCGACGGCGGCGAGGACAAAGCCGTTCAGGGACCGGCTCATTTGGCGCTCGCTCCCGTCTTTGGCTGCAACGGCTCGAGCGCGATATAGGGCACGGGCGGGCTTGAGGAGTTCGAATCGACGAGGGTCTTGTCCATGGGGCCAAGCACCCGCTCCATCGTCTCGAGATACATCCGCTCGCGGGTCACGGCCGGCGCCTTCTTATATTGCTGGTAAATCTGGTTGTAGCGGGCAGTCTGGCCCTTGGCGTCCAGGATCGTCTGCTCGCGATAGGCCTTGGCCTCGGCCACGATTCGGGCGGCTCCGCCCTCCGCTTCCGGAACCACCTTGTTGGCGTAGGTGTCAGCCTCATTGACCGCACGCTGCTGGTCTTGTTGCGCAGCGGTTACGTCGCGGTAGGCGGAAAGAACCTGGCTTGGGGCGTCGACGGACTGCAGCTGAACCTGCTTCACGAGCACGCCAGCCCGATACTCGTTAAGCAAATTCTGCATTCTCTTTTGCACGTCGGCTTCTACGGACGCCCTGTCGGTCGTGAGAATGCCGTCGATGGTCTTCAAACCGACGACCTCGCGCATGATGCTCTCGGCAACCGCCTTGACCGTCTCGCGTGGGTTAAGAACGTTGAACACGTAGTTTTCGGGCTTGGCCGGGTCGATCTGCCAATTCACCCTGAAGTGAACGTCGACGATGTTCTTGTCCCCGGTCAGCATCTGGCTTTCTTCGGGAATGTCTTCGCCGCCGCCAAGGCTGCGATAGCCCACTTCAGTGATCTGCTGATCCCAGACCGGAACCTTGATAACCGAGCCAATCGGCCAGGGCCAATTGGTGTTCAGACCAGCCGCCGTTTTGCCGGTGTAGCGGCCGAACACCAGATTGATGCCGACTTCGCTCGGTTGGACCGTATAGAACGTTCCCCAGGCCAACCAGAGCGCGAGAGCGGCGAGCAGAAGCAACACCACTCCCGGGGCGCCCAAACCTTTGCCGCTTGGCCCTGATCCGCCAGGAATCAGTTTTCCAAGGGCCTCCTGAGTGCGGCGGATTATCTCCTCAAGGTCGCCCGGCGGTTGAGAGCCCCGCGGCCCTTGGCCCCACGGCCCGCGACCCTGCGAGCGCCATGGCCCCCCGCCTTGATTGTTCCAGGACATCCAAACCTCTTGTCGGCCGCTGGCCGATGCAACGGCGCTTATATAGGTACCTGGGTTAAACCGGCAACGATTCCTGCGGCCGCGCGGCCTCGATAGGCTCGTGCTTCAGTCGGGAGCCGCGGCTTCTCCGTCCTGGTCGACCGCCCGGCGCTCCCCCGTGCGAGGAGCAAGCGGGGTGATTCTGAGTACGGCGATCCGATTACGTTGCTTGCGCAGCACTTCGAAGCGGAAGCCATGAAAGCTGAAGGTCTGACGCGCCTCGGGAATCGAGCGCGCCTCGTGAATCACAAGGCCGGCCACGGTCGCGGCCTCGTCGTCAGGCAAATTCCAGCCCTCCGCGCGATTGAGCTCACGGATCGTGGCGGATCCGTCGACCACAACCGAGCCATCGCGCTGTTTGCGCACGCCCTGCACCGCAACGTCGTGCTCATCGCGAATATCGCCGACGATCTCCTCGATTATGTCTTCCAGCGTGATCAGCCCCTGCACGACGCCGTACTCGTCGACAACGAGCGCCGAATGGGTCTTTCGGCGCAAGAACTCCTGGAGCTGGTCACGCAGCGTGGTCGACTCAGGAATGAACCACGGCTCCAGTGTGAGGTCAGCAATATTAAGTTTGCTGGCGCCCCCGCCAGCCGCGACATACGCCCGGAGTAGGTCCTTGGCGTGCAGGACGCCGATAATATTGTCCGGCTCTCCGCGCCAGAGAGGCATCCGGGTATAGGGGGAAGCGATCACTTCGCGCACCAGCTCCTCTGGCGGCAGGTCGGCGTCGATGAGCCGCATTTTGGTGCGGTGAATCATCACGTCCGAGACTGGAATCTCGGACAATTCCAAAAGGCCGCCGAACATGTCGCGCTCGTCACGCTCGACTTCGCCGTCGCGATGCAGGATGTCGACCGCGCCCATGAGTTCTTCATGGCCGGAAACTCCGGGGTCATGGTGGACGAGCGAGACGCCGGCAAGGCGCAGAACGCCGCGCACCAATATCTCCACGGCGCTCACGACCGGGCCGAAGACGGTTACGAAAAACGACACGAGCGGCGCGATGAGCAGCGAAACGCGATCGGGATAGGCGATGGCGATCGTCTTCGGCATCACCTCGCCGAAAACGACGATCAGCGCAGTCATGATCGCAGTCGCGGCCCACACACCCTTTTCGCCAAAGATCCCAAGCAGGACGCTCGTTGCGATCGCCGACGAGCCGATGGTGACGAGTTGTCCGCCGAGCAGCATCGCGCTGATGAGCCGACTGCGCGCCCCGATGAGATGCGTGACCAACTTCGCTCGTTGGTCGCCTGCGGTTTCCAGCGCATGCATACGGGCGCGAGACGCAGCCGTCAGGGCGGTCTCGGCGCAGGCGAAGAACGCAGCGGCGGCGACGCTAAGGATAATGACGACAATGTCGAGGGTGTACGACATCACGTGGTTCTAACACGGGCGGCGCATTCGGGCGTAATGCCCTTCAAGGGGGGTCAGCTCGCAGGAGCCAGTTCCCGCGCGAGGAAGGCTGAGACGCTTGCTTCCTCAACATCGCGGGAGATGAAGCTCTCGCCGATGCCTCTGACGAGGATGAAGGTGAGTCTGCCCCGCTCGACCTTCTTGTCCTGGCGCATTGCAGCCAGCAGACTTCCCGAATCCGCCGCGAAGCCGGGGATGTCGGATATGCGCGTCGGAAGGCCCACGGCCTTCAGATGCGCCTCGACGCGCGCAGCGTCCTGCCCCGAGCACAAACCCAGATCAAGGGAGAAACGAAAGGCCAGCGCCATGCCGATGGCGACGCCCTCGCCGTGCACGAGCCGGGTCGGATCATAACCGGTCAGCTTCTCCAAGGCGTGGCCAAAAGTGTGTCCAAGGTTGAGCAGCGCGCGCTCGCCTTGTTCCGTTTCGTCGGCAACGACGACGCGCGCCTTGGCCGTGCAACTGATCGCGATCGCTTCGGCGCGGGCCGGTCCCCCGGCGAACAGGTCGCGCCATTTCGACTCCAGAAACTCGAAAAAGTCGCGGTCGCCCAACAGTCCGTATTTGGCCACCTCGGCGAAGCCCGCGCGAAAATCGCGCTCGCTAAGCGAATTGAGGCAAGTGGTGTCGGCCAGCACGAGCGACGGCTGATGAAACGCGCCGACGAGGTTCTTTCCATGGCGTGAATTGATTCCCGTCTTGCCACCGACGCTTGAGTCGACCTGAGCCAACAGCGTCGTCGGGATCTGCACCAGGCGTACGCCCCGCCGCAGGGTCGCGGCGCAGAATCCGGCAAGATCGCCGACCACGCCTCCGCCGAGCGCAATGACAATGTCTCTTCGCTCGATGCGCGCCTCAATCAACGCATCGGCGACGCGGGCGAACTCGGAATAGGACTTCGAGCCCTCCCCCGGCGGGCAGACAATCGAGGTGGAGCTCAAACCCGCCCGCTCGAGACTTGCGGTGAGCCGGTCGAGATAGAGCGGCGCAACCCGTGCGTCGGTCACCACGGCGCAATTGACGCCCGGAGCGATCCTGGCAATTTCAGCGCCCGCGTCGTCGAGAATATCCGGTCCGATCAGGATCGAATAGGCGCGCGCGCCTAGCGGCACCTCCACGCGGCGCCTCGCTTGGGACCACGCTCCAGCGTCATTGCCGGGCGCCGGATGCAGGCGCTGCAGGATGGCCTCGACAACGGAATCGTGGGCGGCGTCAAGCGAGTCAATGGTGAAATCGGCAAGCGCATAGATCGGCGACCGCTCGTCGAGCAGCTGACGGAGCGTCTCCTCCGGGTTCGCCGTTTTCAACAGCGGCCGCGTGGATTTCTTCCGCACCCGAGCAAGCAGAATGTCGAAACTGGGCTTTAACCAGATCGAGACGCCACGACCCGCGATATTTTCGCGCGTGGTCGCGTTCATGAACGCGCCGCCGCCTGTCGCCAGCACCATCGGCCCGCTGGTGAGCAAGCGCGCGACCACCTTGCGCTCGCCCTCACGGAAATAAGCCTCGCCGAAACGCTCGAAGATCTCGGAAATCGTCAGTTGAGCGCCCGCTTCGATCTCCGCATCGGCGTCGACGAATGGCAGTCCGAGCTTTGCCGCGAGCCGTTTTCCAACCGAGGTTTTTCCGGCTCCCATCATGCCGACAAGCACAACCGAGCGCCCGGTAGGCGCCGTCGCCTGTTCGGCGTCGATCGATTGGCCTTGACTCATAAACCCTCAAACCTCGCCAGCACGCGGCTGGGCCTCATACAGGACGGTGGCGGCGAATGCGAGGGCGACGGCGCTTTGCGCCCCGGCCGCCAACCGTCTTGCGCGGCGGGCCTGTTCTTGCAACCATACCGCCGCACGACAGCATGGTCCGTAGCCGTCGACAACGCCGGCGCCAAGACCAAGGTGCGGTAGGAACTAAGAAAATCGCGTCCGAGGGGCGCTCGGGTCTAGGGAGTGGATCGCATAGCGATGGTGGAGCTCAACGCCTCGCCACATAACGCAATGCTTTACGGAGGCCGACATGAACGCACCCAATCACGAGAACCGCGTCGCCGGTCCCCGTCTTGTCGCGATCGTTGGGCCGTTTCAGAGCGGAAAGACCAGCCTTCTTGAGGGGATATTGGCGCGTGGCGGCGGCGTGGCGCGGCAAGGGTCTGTGCGCGAAGGCACCACCGTCGGAGATTCAAGCTCGGAGGCGCGCAGTCACGCGATGAGCGTCGAGCCCAACGTCGCCAGCATCGACTACCTTGGGGACCGGCTTACCTTCTTCGATGCCCCGGGGTCGATCGAATTCATCCATGACATGCGCTACGCGTTGCCCGTCTGCGACGCCGCCGTCGTCGTATGCGAGGCCGACCCACGCAAGATCCCGGCGCTACAGGTCATCCTGCGCGAACTGGAAGACCTGGGATTGCCGCGCATCCTGTTCCTCAACAAAATCGACCAGGCGAACGGGGGACTGCGCGAAACGCTTGAGATGCTTCAACCGGCCTCGCGCACGCCGCTGCTGCTGCGCCAGATTCCGGTATGGGAGGACGGCGTCGCCACTGGATTTGTCGATCTCGCGCTCGAGCGGGCCTTCGTCTATCGCGAGGCTGCGCCATCCAGCGTCATCGAGATGCCGGCAGGCGTGCTGCCTGAGGAAAAACAGGCGCGCTATCTGATGCTCGAGAAGCTCGCCGATTATGACGACGCGCTGATGGAGCAATTGATCAGTGACATCGACCCGCCGAAGGACCTCGTCTTCGACGATCTGGCCCGCGAGCTGCGCGACGGACAGGTCGTGCCGGTGCTCCTGGGTTCGGCGATCGCCGGCCACGGCGTCACCCGACTCCTCAAGGCGCTGAGACATGAGTCGCCGGGTGTTCCCCATACGCGCAAGCGGCTTGGGATTGAGGATAAAGGGTCAGCTTTGGCGCAGGTGATGCGCACGATTCACACCGCGCACGGCGGCAAGCTGTCGCTGGCGCGGGTGCTGCGCGGCGCCTTCGCCGACGGGGCGACCGTCGTCAATTCGCGCGGTGTCGAGGAGCGTATCGGAGGATTGGCGCGGCTCATGGGCGCCATGTCCTCGAAACTGACCCGCGCCGAAGAAGGCGACACCATCGCTTTCGCGCGATTGGAAGACCTCGCCACCGGCGACCGCATCTCTGAGGGGCGAACCGCTCCATCGCCCGGCGCGACGGCTGGGGCTCCGCCCGCAACTCAGGGAATCGCCATCCGCGTCAAGGACAGAAAGGACGAGGTCAGGCTTGCGAGCGCGCTGGCCAAACTTTGCGAAGAGGATCGCGCGCTGTCTTACGTCCAGGACGCTGAGATGTCTGAATTGAAGCTGCTCGGTCAGGGCGAAATGCACTTGCGCGTGACCGCCGAGCGACTCGCCGACCGTTTCGGCGTAACCATAGAATCGCACAAACCGTCCGTCGCCTATCGGGAATCGATTCGCGACCCGGTAACGGTGCGCGGACGGCACAAAAAGCAATCAGGTGGGCACGGACAATTTGGCGATGTCGTTGTCGAGGTCGGTCCACGCGGCCGCGGCGAGGGCTTCGCCTTCGCCGAGCGGGTGCATGGCGGATCGGTGCCGAGACAGTATTTTTCTTCGGTGGAAGCCGGCGCTCGCGACGCGATGGCGCGCGGTCCGCTGGGGTTTCCGGTGGTCGATGTCTCGGTGACGTTGGTCGACGGCTCCTATCATACCGTCGATTCCTCCGACATGGCGTTTCGCGCGGCAGCCAAGGTCGCCTTGGATGAGGCTTTGGTCAAAGCGCATTCCATGCTGCTCGAGCCGATTCTTTCGGTGACCGTCTATGTGCCGACCGACGCGCTCGCACGGGCAAG
>Ga0208480_1000569_pt1 | contig 14017 bp, 11 predicted proteins | sample NGESurshal092012_4_FD_184485 | JGI IMG/M metagenome (GOLD analysis project Ga0208480, IMG submission 184485) | Arctic peat soil microbial communities from Barrow, Alaska - NGEE Surface sample F53-1 shallow-092012 (SPAdes) | ecosystem: Environmental > Terrestrial > Soil > Wetlands > Peat ... | reverse complement strand
GGGAGCGGGTGCGGGTGCGGGTGCGGGTCGGGGCCGGGGGTGTCGGGATGTTGGTCGACCGGGTTCCTCCAGGGTGGCGGAGGTGGGTGTCGTCGACGTTCATCGTGAAATGGTTGCCTGAGTCAGTCAGCTACTTTTTTTGGAGAGTCTCCTTCTCCACGACCCGGGCAGCGACGCCGGGCACGCACGGGCTGTCGCCGGCCGATGGACCGCGAACGCCGACAGACTCAGTCAACCTGTTTTCAGTGAGGCGGCGAACCTCAACCCGGCCGGACGCGACGTCCGGGGCGACCAGGCCGGCCGCCGCCGCCGCCGACCGCCCCCGCCGCCGGTCAGCCTCCGGATAGGCTTCGCCGCGCAATGGCCGACCACCCACCCCGCACGACGAGCTACGAGGCCGACCCCGAGGACGTCCACCGGGTGCTGCTGCTGTACTCCGGCGGCCTCGACACCAGCGTGATGCTGAAATGGATCCAGGACGAATACGAGGCCGAAGTCGTCGCCTTGACGGTGAACCTCGGCCAGCCGGGCGAGGACTACGAGGTCGTCCGCGGCAAGGCCCTCCAGCTCGGTGCGATCGACTGCCACGTGGTCGACGCCCGCGACGAGTTCGCCCGCGACTTCGTCGTCCCCGCGATCAAGGCCAACGCCCTCTACGGCGGCGGCTACCCCCTGTTCACGGCCCTCGGCCGGCCGCTGATCGCCAAGCTCGCCGTCGAGTACGCCCGCCGGACCGGCTGCGACACGATCGCCCACGGCTGCACCGGCAAGGGCAACGACCAGGTCCGGATCGACGGAACCGTCGCGACCCTGGCTCCGGAGCTCAAGGTGATCGCGCCCGTCCGCGAGTGGCGGATGGGCCGCGACGAGGAGATCGCCTACGCCCGTGAGCACGGGATTCCCGTCAAGGGGGGCACCGAGATCGCGCCCTACTCGATCGACGACAACCTCTGGGGCCGCTCGTCCGAGGGCCGCTGGATCGAGGATCTCGACCACGCGCCCGACGACGACGTCTTCCAGCTCGTGACCCCGCCCGAGCGGGCTCCCGACGAATCCCAGACGATCGCGATCGGCTTCGACCGGGGTGTCCCGGTCTCACTCGACGGAGAGACGCTCGGACTCGTCGAGCTGCTCGAGCGGGTCGCGGCGATCGCCGCCCGCCACGGCGTCGGCATCGTCGACCACATCGAGGACCGGATCGTCGGCCTGAAGGTCCGCGATATCTACGAGGTTCCCGCCGCCTCGGTGATCCTCCCGGCCCACCAGGAGCTCGAGAAGCTGGTCTGCACGATCCATCAGAACCAGTTCAAGGCCGGCCTCGACCGCCAGTGGGCCTACCTCGTCTACGCCGGCCTCTGGTGGGAGCCGCTCCGCGGCGACCTCGACGCCTACATGGAGTCGGTCAACGCCCAGGTCACCGGGACGGTTGCCGTCAAGCTCTACAAGGGTCACGCCCGGCCGGTAACGCGTGAGTCGCCCAACGCCCTCTATGACCAGTCGCTCGCCTCGTTCGGCGAGTCCGGCGGGCTCTTCGCGCAGGCGGCGTCACCCGGTTTCATCGAGCTGTGGACGCTCCAGTCGCGGATGGCCTGGCGGCTGCGCGACGCCGGCTGAGCGCGGCGGGACGCCGGCTGACGAGCTGCGCGGGAGGGCGACCGAGCTGGGGTCAGTTGGTCGAATTTCCTCTCGCGTAACGCGGCGGCCTCCCGAGCGCGCTATGTTCAATGTGCGGCTTCGACGCCGGAGACGGCGAGAAGGGACGGCATGTCAGTACGAGTGCGCTTCAAGTGCCAATTCTGCGACGCGTCTCCCGACCGGGTGACCCAACAGAGTCTCGAGAGCCAGCTGCGGGAGCTCGTCTTCGGCGAGTACCTCGATGCGCCGCCGGGCGACTGGCTCGTCTGGCACGGTGGGGGCCCGCTCGGGCCACGACGCTACGCGTGCTTCGCCCACCGGGGCGAGCTCACGGCCTTCCTGCGCAGTCACTACGGGACGATCGGCTACCAGGTCTGGAAGGTCGGTCCGTATCCGATGACCAGGCGCTCCACCGACACCGCCCTCGCGGTCGCAAAGGGCGGGCTCTCGCCGATGCCGAAGTGGGCTTTCGGGCCGAAGATCGGCTGATCGGCCGCGGCTTCTCGGCAGCAAGCCGAGCGGCCGTCGGGAAATCCTCCGCGGGTCGCAGTTTGCGGGGAAGCCGGGAGGCGACGTCTGGCGCTCCGCCTACGATGAGCGCGAGCGATGAGCACCCCGTCCTGCGCCCACCTTCACGTCCACTCGGAGTACTCGCTGCTCGACGGCGCCTGCAAGATCGACGCCCTCGCAGAGCGGGCCGCGGCCTTCGGCCAGCCGGCCCTCGGCCTGACCGACCACGGTGTGATGAACGGGGCCGTCGAGCTCTACAAGGCGTGCCGCAAGCACGGCATCAAGCCGATCGTCGGCTGCGAGGTCTACTACGTCGACGACCACGTCGCCGCAACGAAGGGTCGGGTCGAACGCAACCACCTGACCCTGCTGGCGGCGTCTGACGAGGGCTACCGCAACCTCGTGAAGCTCTCGTCGGCCGGCTTCCTCGAAGGCCTGAACCGCGGCCGGCCGACTGTGGACATGTGCCAGATCGAACGCCACGGGGCCGGCCTTATCGCGCTGACCGGCTGCCTGGCGTCGCGCTTCTGCGCACGCCTCGGCGACGGCCGCGACGACGAGGCGCGGGCCCACGTCGAGGACCTGATGGGGGCGATCGGCAGCGAGAACGTGTACTTCGAGGTGCAGAAGAACGGCATCCCACTGCAGGATCGCTGCAACGAGGGGATCGTCCGGATCGCCAGGGAGCTCGACCGGCCGCTGGCGGCGACGGGCGACGTCCACTACCTGCGGCGGGAGGACTACGAGAACCACTCGGCACTGCTCTGTGTCCAGACCAAGAGCACGCTGGCCGAGCCGAAGATGACCTTCGACACGAACGAGTTCTATCTCAAGGACAACGCCGAGATGGCCGACGCGTTCGCGGCCTGGCCGGAGTCGCTGGAGACGACGCTGGAGATCGCCGACCGCTGTGAAGTGGAGATCGAGCTCGGGCGTCAGCTGATCCCGTCCTACCCAGTGCCCGACGGCGAGACCGACCGCAGCTTCCTGCGGGGGCTGGTCGAGGCCGGCCTGCGCGAGCGCTACGGGGATCCGCCGCCGGCCCACGCAGTCGAGCGGATGGAGCTCGAGCTCGGCGTGATCGACCGGATGGGCTTCAACGCGTACTTCCTGATCGTCTGGGACTTCGTCAGCTTCGCGAAGGCCAACGGCGTCGCGGTCGGCCCGGGCCGCGGGTCGGCCGCCGGGTCGATCGTTTCCTACTCGCTGCGGATCACCGACCTCGACCCGCTCAAGTACGACCTGCTGTTCGAGCGCTTCCTCAACCCCGAGCGGGTCTCGATGCCGGATATCGACATCGACTTCTCGGTCCGTGGCCGGGAGAAGGTCATGCAGTACGTGATCGCCAAGTACGGTAAGGAGTCGGTCGCGCAGATCGTCACGTTCGGCAAGATGTTCCCTCGAGCGGCGACGCGGGACGCCGCTCGGGTGCTCGGCCACGACTACGCGGTCGGCGACCGCCTGGCGAAGCTGATCCCCGATCCGATCATGGGCCGATCGCCGTCGTTCGAGGACTGCCTCGCACCCGGCGAGGCCCTCCGCCTGGCGTGCGACGCCGACCCGACCGACGCGCGGATCGTCGAGGTGGCGAGGGGTCTCGAGGGGATCGTCCGGAACTCGTCGATCCACGCGGCCGCCGTCGTGATCGCCGACCGTCCGTTGACCGACATCGTCCCGCTCCAGCTGGCCGACGGCGGAATCGACGAGAACGGTGACCGGCAGTATCGGATGGTCACGCAGTTCTCGATGAAGCCGGTCGAGGAGCTCGGACTGCTGAAGATGGACTTCCTCGGCTTGCGGAACCTCGACGTGATCGAGGATGCGCTCGACATCATCGAGCGGTCGACCGGCGAGCGCCCGGACATGACGAACCTCGTGCTCGACGATCCGGCGACCTACGAGATGATGGCCCGCGGGGATTCGGTCGGCGTCTTCCAGTTCGAGTCCGAGGGCATGCGGGAGACGCTCAAGAAGGTTCGGCCGACCGAGCTCGAGGACCTGATCGCGCTGAACGCGCTCTACCGGCCGGGCGCGATGGACCAGATTCCGACGTATGCGCGCGGCAAGCACAACCCCGACGCGATCTCCTACCCGGACGATCGGCTGCGCCCGATCCTCCAGTCGACCAACGGGGTGATCGTCTACCAGGAGCAGGCGATGCTGATCTCCAAGGAGATCGCCGGCTTCAGCGGGGCCAAGGCCGACGACCTGCGCAAGGCGATCGGCAAGAAGAATCGGGCGGCGATGGCCGAGCTGGAGCCGGAGTTCCGCGCGGGCTGCCGCGCGTCGGGCACGACCGACCAGGTGATCGACTGGCTGTGGACGACCAACGAGCGGTCGGCCGACTACTCGTTCAACAAGTCCCATTCGGCCTGCTACGCGCTGATCGCCTACCGGACGGCCTGGCTGAAGGCGACCTACCCGGCCGAGTACATGGCGGCCTTGATCTCGTCGGTGATGTCGACCAAGGACAAGGTCCCGTTCTTCGTCGCCCGGTGCGAGGACATGGGCATCGAGATCCTTCCGCCGGACGTCAACCTCTCAGACCACGAGTTCACCGTCGTCGAGCGGAACATCCGCTTCGGCCTGGATGCCGTCAAGGGCGTCGGCTACCAGGCGGTCGAGGCGATCAAGCGGGCGCGTGACGAGGACGGCCACTTCGACTCGCTGTGGGACTTCTGCGAGCGCGTCGACGCTCGCGCGGTCAACAAGAAGGCGATCGAGGCGCTGATCAAGTGCGGTGCGTTCGGGTCGACCGGGGCGACCCGTAAGGGCATGCTCGACGTTCTCGAGCAGGCGCAGGGCGCCGGCCAGAAGACGCAGCAGGACGCCCAGATCGGCCAGTCGTCGATCTTCGATCTGGGCGGTCTCGACGATGCGGCGGCCGGTCGGGCCGGGCCGTCCCGGGCGGCCGGGCGGCCGCCGATCTCGCTGCTCGAGTTCGATCAGGCCGAGCTGCTGGCGGTCGAGAAGGAGGCGATCGGCCTGTTCATCTCCGAGCACCCGCTCAAGCGCGTCCGCGACGCCCTCCATGCGGCCGTCGACTGCCGGTTGGCGGGGGTCGGCGACCGGCGCGACAAGGACTGGGTGACGGTCGGCGGGATCATCACGGCGGCCAAGAAGATCCGGACGCGGTCGGGCACGGACATGATGTTCGCGACGCTCGACGATCTCGAGGGCACGGTCGAGATCCTCGTCTTCGGCGGGTCGCTCGAGAAGCTCGAGGTCAACCTCGCGGTCGACGAGATCGTTCTGGTCAGGGGACGGGTCGACCACAAGGAGGGTGGGACGTGCGTCGTCGCCCAGTCGGTCGACCCGTTCTGCCCGGCGCCCGAGGAGGTCGAGCGGGCGAGAGCGGCGGCGGTCGAGGATGCCGTGCCCAAGCCGCTGCGGGTTCAGGTCGACACCGAGCGTCTGTCCGACGACGCGATCGTCGACCTCCGGGACCTCCTCTCGACGTCTCCCGGCGAGTCTGAGGTTCATCTCGAGCTGGCCGACTGGCAGCTGTGTCTCGGCCCGGAATTCCGCGTCGAGCCGAGTCCCGGCCTGCGGGCCGAGCTCGAGCATCTGCTCGGCGGACCGGCCCGCCTGGTGGCCTAGCCGGTCAGTCGTCGTCGCGAAGCGAGAACGTCAGCGCGAGCTCGTCGGCCGTCGGACCCTTCCGCTCGGGGCCGGGCGTCTCCAACACGCATGGCAGGCCGGCGAAACGCGGCTCGCGCAGGAATGCGCGGCACCCGGTCAGGCCGAGCTCACCGTGACCGATGTTCGCGTGCCGGTCGCGGTTCGAGCCGAGCGGGGTCTGCGAGTCGTTGAGATGCAGCGAGCCGATCAACCCGGGTCCGACGGCGCGCTCGCAGTCGTCGATCACCCCCGCCAGCTCGGACTCGCCGCGAATGTCATAGCCGGAGGCGAGCAGGTGACAGGAGTCGAGGCAGAACCCGAGCCGGGGGTGCCGGCCGGCCGCGTCGAGGAGGGCTGCTAGCTCATCGAACGAGCGGCCGAGCGTCCCGCCGGTACCGGCGGTGTTCTCGAGGTGCAGAGGGCACCGCTCGGACTCGTCGAGCGCCTGGCCCAGAACCCGGCCGGCTCGCTCGATCGCCTCGTCGACCGGACCGAGCTTGGCCGACCCGGGATGCAGGACGACGGCGTCGGCGCCGATTTCGTCGCCGAGCCGGAGCGCGCCGATCAGGCCGGCTAGCGACTTCTCGACGATCTCGGGGTCGTCGGACGCGCAGTTGAGCAGGTACACGGCGTGAATCAGCACGCCGTCGATCTCGCTCGCGGCGATCGCGTCCCGGAAGCGGGCGAAGTCCTCCTCGGTGTAGGCCGTCGGTCGCCAGGCGCGCGGCGACTGGTTGAAGATCTGAATCGCCTCGGCACCGAGCGCCGTCCCACGCTCGACGGCCTTGGAGAGGCCGCCGGCAGTCGACACGTGGGCGCCCACGAGAGGGCGGCTAGCATCCGGCGGGCTCATGAGACTTCGATTTGCTCCTTCTCCGACCGGCGCCCTGCACATCGGCGGCGCTCGCACGGCTCTTTTCAACTGGCTGATGGCGCGCGGTGCCGACGGTCGGCTCGTGCTGCGGATCGAAGATACCGACCGGGAGCGGTCGACGCCGGAGAACGTCGAGCAGATTCTCGACGCCCTTCGGTGGCTCGAGCTCGACTGGGACGAAGGGCCGATCCTCCAGTCCGACCAGGCCGAGCGCCATCGGGAGGTCGTCCGCCAGCTGGTCGAGTCGGGCCACGCGTATCGGTCGACCGCGACGGCCGACGACGTCCGCGAGTACAAGCGCACGCACGGCGACGATCGCGGCTTCCGCGGCCAGCCGGAGACCGCCGGCGCGGTCCGACTGCGGGTGCCGGACGACGGGGACACCGTGGTCGACGACCTCGTGATCGGCGAGGTCTCGTCACCGAACGCCTCGCTCGACGACCTCGTGATCGCACGGGCTGACGGAACGCCGCTCTACAACCTCGCTGTCGCAGTCGACGACCTCGACTCCGAGATCACCCACGTCGTGCGGGGCAACGATCACCTGACGAACACGGCCAAGCAGCTGCTCGTCTTCGGCGCGCTCGGCGCCGACCCGCCCCGGTATGCCCACCTCCCGCTGCTCCACGGCCCCGACGGGAAGAAGCTGTCCAAGCGCCATGGGGCGGCTTCGGTGCAGGAGCTGCGCGACGCCGGGTACCTACCCGCCGCCGTGCGCAACTACATCGCCCTGCTGGGCTGGGGGGCGGCCGACGACCAGACTCTGCTGAGCACCGACCAGCTGATCGAGCAGTTCGACATCACCCGAGTACAGCGGAACCCGGCACGCTTCGACGAGCAGAAGCTCCGTTGGATGAACGGACGCTACATGCGCGAGCTCAGCCCGTCCGACCTGACCCGCCAGCTCGAGCGCTTCACCGGCCGCGAGGGCCTCGCCGGGGCGGCTGCCGTCTCGGCGGAGAAGCTCCAGACGCTCGCGGACTTCTGGCCGCTGGCAGGATTCGTGTTCGACGGGCCGGAGTTCGACCCGGCGGCGGTCGAGCGGTGGCTCGGCGCGGACGGTCGCGCGGTCCTGGCGACCACCCGGACGGCACTGGCCGAGCTCGACGAGTTCGATCTCGATGGCGTTGAACGGGCTCTCCGAGGTGTCGTCCAGGCGCGGGCGCTCAAGCCGAAGGATGTCTTCCAGCCGCTGCGGGTCGCCCTCGCCGGCCGGCCGGTCTCGCCCGGGATCTTCGAGACTGTCGTCCTGCTCGGCCGCGATGCCGTGCTCGACCGGATCGACCGAGCGCTCGCGACCAGCTGAGGCGGGTTCGCGGAGACACCCGCCGGAGCAGGGTTCTCCTGGACTCGGAGCGCTCGCCCGGCCGGCGAGGAGCGGCGCCCGGACGCGTCGCTAAGTTTCGGTGGCGCGTGTGCCGATACGAGATCAGGGATTGCGCCATGGCGATCGCACTCGAGGACCCGGCGACCGCCTGAACCGACAGAGAGACCGAAATGCCCGCAAGGAATGCAGCTCAGAGTTTCGGCCCTGGCCCCAGCGCTCCCCGCGTGATCGGCTCCGAACGGCCGGGGGAGGGTCACGGACGGCGCCTGACGGCCGCCTTCGAAGCACTCGAGACCTTCCCTGCGCTCGCCGAGTCCCGCAGCCGGCTGCTGCGCCTGGCCGCGGCCGAGTCGATCGATGTCGCCGAGATGGTCGGCGTCATCGAGTCGGACATCGCGCTGATGGTCGCCGTGCTTCGCGCGGCCAACGAGGTCAACACGAAGCGACGTGTCAGCGTCGAGAGCATCGTCGACGCCGTGCGGATCCTCACGCCCGAGGCCGTCGGCGAGGTCGCCCGCCGGACGCCGACCTTCGACTTCTTCGAGCGGACCGCAGTCTGGGAGGGCACTCCCGAGCGGGTCAGGCTCCACGGCCTGGCGACGCGGGCGGCGGCAGATGGCCTGGCGGCCGAGATCGGCTACGAGTCGCGGGATCGCCTGATGGTGATCGCGGTGCTCCACGACATCGGCAAGCTCGTCCTGATGCATGCCTATGCTGGCTACCCGGCACAGGTCCTCGGCGACGCGCGGACGCCGGAGGATCGGATCCGCAACGAGCGCCGCGAGCTCGGCGTCGATCACGCGCTCGTCGGCGGCGTCCTCGCCCGTCGCTGGGGCCTGCCGAAGTCGATCGCCTCGGGGATTGAGCGCCACCACGCGGATGACGCGACCGGCGACGCGGCACTCGTGCGGATCGCGGACATGCTCGCCCACTACGCCGAGGACGGGGCGGTCTCGCCGGCCGAGATGCTGCGGGTCGGCCGGACCTTGGGAATCGGTCCACGCCAGCTGCGGACCGTAATGTTCAATCTGCCGAACCAGGGGACGATGACCCGCCGGCGTGCGGTCGAGGCCTGCCCGCTGTCCGAGCGCGAGATGGACGTCCTGCGCCAGCTGACCGAGGGCAAGGTCTACAAGCAGATCGCACACGAGCTCCAGCTCTCGACGAGCACGGTCCGCACCCACCTCCACAACGTGTATCGCAAGCTCGGCGTCGTTGACCGGGCGCAGGCGGTGCTGACGGCGACCGAGAAGGGTTGGATCTAGGCGAGCTGCCCGCTCGGGTCGGTTCGGGCGGACCGCTCGGCCCGCCGGTTCTCCGGGTACGATCGACGTGTGATCTCGATCACCAGCAAGTCTCCGTACGCGATCCAGGCGCTGGCCGAGCTCGGTCGATGCGGTGGGGATGCGCCGGTCTCGATCGGGGAGCTCGCCCGGCGACGGGAGATCCCGGTGCAGTTCCTCGAGCAGCTGTTCGCCGTACTCCGGCGGGCGGGAGTCCTCCGGTCGCAGCGGGGCGTCAAGGGCGGCTACAGCTTCGCCCGGGATCCGGCGTCGATCACCGTGCTCGAGATCGTCGAGCTGCTCGACGGGAGCGTCGGCAAGGATGCGACCGGGATCTTCGCCGAGGCGGCTCAGGCCGCACGGCGCGTCCTCGCCGAGGCCACACTGGCCGAGATCGTCGAGCGCGAGGCTCGGGCCGCCGGGTCCGCGATGTATTACATCTAGACGGTCGCAGCGGGCTCGTGGCTGAACCTCGCCGTCGAGGGGTTCGGGCAAGTCCACCGACAACGCCAAACGCCGCAGCGCGTTGCACGGCGGCCTGGCCCCGTCGCTGCGATCGAGGCGTGTCTCCGCTCGAACAGCGCGCACGAACGCCGTTCGTTTACGAACGCCGTTCGTGTCGACCCGCCAAAGGCAGACTCGCGCCTCGAGAAGGTCAGTCGAAGGCACGCTGCACTCGAAACGATGATCGAGTGGAACCGAGACACGACCCGAGCCACACGACCCGAGACACGACCCCCGGCCGCCGGCCGACCGAGGCGCCGGCTCGCCGTGCCGTCGCCGTGCCGACGCCGTGCCGTCGTAGTGTGAGTTCGTGCCGACCGTTCGAGCCCTCCCCGACGACCGACCTGATCCGGCCGTTGCACGGCCGCGTCGCCGCGTGGTCCGTCTGGCCAGGGTGCTCTCGCTCTCGCTCTCGCTCGCGCTCGCGGCTGCCGCCGGGCTCCGCCCGGCCCTGCTCGCCGCCGGCCCGCCACCCGCTCCCGGGCCGGCCTTCGACTCCGCCCGGGCGTTCGCCACCGCGAGGGTCCAGGTCGACTTCGGTCCGCGTCCGGCCGGCTCCCCGGCTGAGCGGTCTGTCGCCGACGTGCTCCGACGGATGCTGCCGAACGCTCGCTTCGAGCCGGTGCCAGGCGGCCTGCGCAACATCGTCGGGGGCCTTCCGGGGCACGAGCCGGCGATCGTCGTGGGAGCCCACTACGACACGACACCGGTCGCCGGCTACGTCGGCGCCAACAACAGCGCCGCCGGCGTCGGCGCGGTCATCGAGATCGCGCGTGACCTCTCCGGCGACGGGAGCCGCCCGGGCCAGCGGGCGGTCCGCTTCGTCCTCTTCGACGGCGAGGAGGCCCCGGCCGGGTTCACGGACTTCGCGGCACAGGGACTCCGGGGCAGCCGGGCGTACGTTCGTGCTCACGCCGGCACGACGGCCGAGATGATCCTGCTGGACTTCATCGCCAACCGCGAACTACGGATCCCCCGCGAGGCCGGCTCCGACCCGCGGCTCTGGTCACGCCTGCGCGCCGCCGCTGGATCGGTCGGGGCGACGGGCGCATTCCCGGACGCGGTCAGCGGCGAGATTCTCGACGATCAGATCCCGTTCGCGCAGGCCGGGATTCCGGCGATCGACCTGATCGACTTCGCTTACGCCTGCTGGCAGAAGGCCTGCGACACGCTCGGCGAGATCTCGCAGTCCAGCCTGGACGAAGCCGGCCGCACGGTACTCGCGCTTGTCCGCGCGGAGCGCGACCAGCCCGGGTGAGGCCGGCGCGCAGCCGCCCGGGCGAGGCCGCGCCGCCGCCGCCGCGTCCAAGTCCAGGTCGCGCGATTTGTACGGCTGTCCATGGTGGGGAGGGCTCGGCGCAGGTTATCTGGAGGCCCTATCGCCGACCCGGCGATCGCCTCGCGTTGCCAAGGCACGCGACGTCCTATACAAGAGAGGGAGCAATGCCCGCGAAGATCCTCGTCTCCTACGACGGAACCGACAACGACGTCGACGCACTCGCGCTCGGACGGGTCTTCGCTCACGCAGGTGGGGAGCTCGGCCTCGCCTATGTTCGTCACCACCGGGAGTCCGAGGAGCAGCGTGAGGAGATCGCCGAGACCGACGCCGAGACGCTGCTGGCGGACGGTGCCAAGTGGGTCGGGCTGCCTGACGCGCCGCGTCATGTGGTGATCAGCGGGTCCACCCACGAGGGCCTGATCGCACTGGCCAAGGAGCACGGCTACAACATCATCGTCTTCGGCTCGGCCTACCGGACGACCCCCGGCCACGTCCAGCCGGGTGTCTCTGCCGAGCGCCTGCTCGAGAGCCGGCCGACCGTCGCCGTCGGCGTCGCGCCGGCCGGCCTCCGAGTCAAGGCCGAGGTCGTGATCTCGATCGCCGCGTACGTTGACGGCGAAGGCGATCCGAGCGCTCAGGAGACGGCGGCATCCCTGGCCGAGAAGCTCGAGTCGAAGATCCTCGAGCGGGCGACGCAGGCGCCGGACCTGCTCGTCGTCGGCTCGCGTACGGGTGCCCCGGTCGGGACGGTCGACCTCAGCGGGGCCGCCCGCTACCTGATCGAGACGGTCCGCTGCCCGGTCCTGATCGTCGGCCGCAACTCGCCGATCATCTTCTGAGCCGGCATCCCGGGCGGCCAGGAGCCGCCCGCGGACGGCCGGCGGGGTAGGCCGGCGCTCAGCGCCCGGTCCGGCGTCCGGCATCCGGCGCTCAGACTCACTACATTGGGACGATGGCTGGAATCCCGATCAACATTGCCGATTGCATCGGCGGCACGCCGATCGTCCAGCTGACCCGCCTGCTCGAGCCGAACTTCGAGACGCGCCTCTACGCGAAGATCGAGTCGCTCAACCCCGGCGGGAGCGTCAAGGATCGGATCGGCGTCGCGATGATCGAGGCCGCCGAGCGGGCCGGAACGATCGAGCCCGGCCGGACGACGATCGTCGAGGCGACCAGCGGGAACACCGGAATCGCCCTGGCCTTCGTCTGCGCGGCGAAGGGCTACGACCTGATCCTCACGCTGCCCCAGGGGATGAGCCGCGAGCGAGCCGGTCTCCTGCGCCTCTACGGGGCCCGGGTCGAGACGATCGAGTCGCTCGGCGGGATGCACGAGGCCGTCGCGGCGGCCCGGCGGCTCGGCGAGCGGGAGGACTACTTCCTGCCCGACCAGTTCTCGAATCCCGCGAACCCCGAGGCCCACCGGCTGACCACGGGCCCAGAGATCCTCGAGGCGCTCGACGGAGCCGCGGACATCCTCGTCGCCGGCGTCGGAACCGGCGGGACGATCACTGGGGTCGGCGACACGATGCGTCGGGCGAATCCCGACTGCCGGATCATCGCGGTCGAGCCGGCCGGGTCGCCGGTCCTCAGCGGCGGCGTCGCCGGACCCCACAAGATCCAGGGCATCGGGGCCGGGTTCGTCCCGCCGGTCCTCGACCGATCGCTGATCGACGAGGTGATCGCCGTCACCGACGAGGACGCCCTCGACACGGCGCGGCTCGCCGCCCGCCGTGAGGGTCTGCTGGTCGGGATCTCGGCCGGCGCCGCCCTGTGGGCCGCGCTCGAGGTTGGACGCCGGCCGGAGTCGCGCGGCATGCGGATCGTCACGGTGCTGGCCGACTCCGGCGAGCGGTACGTGTCGATGCCGTTCTTCGCAGTCTGATCACAGCCGGCGATGTCGCGCGAGGAGCCGGCTGCCGGGCGTCGCTAGTGTGTCGGCAATGCTCGGTCTTGGACTGGTGGCGCGGGTGGCCGGCGAGCTCCGGCGCGACATCGCCGCCGCGCGCGCCCGGGATCCGGCTGCCCGGGGTGTCGGCGAGGCCGAGCTCCTCGTGACCTGGCCGGGGATTCAGGCGGTTCTCGCCCATCGGGTTGCCCACGGACTCCACGGGGCCGGCGTGCCGCTCGTGCCGCGGACGATCGCCATGGTCAGCCGGGCGGCGACCGGGATCGAGATCCATCCGGCTGCCAAGATCGGTCCGGGGGTGTTCATCGACCACGGGTCGGGCGTCGTGATCGGCGAGACCGCCGAGATCGGGAGCGACGTGACGATCTACCAGGGCGTCACGCTCGGGGGGACCGGCTTTGCGTCAGGCAAGCGGCACCCGACCGTGGAGGACAACGTCACGATCGGATCCGGCGCGAAGCTGCTCGGCCCGATCACGGTCGGCCACGGGGCGAAGGTCGGCGCGAACAGCGTGATCATCCGGGACGTCCCGCCGAACTCGACGGTCGTCGGCAATCCGGGTCATCCAGTCCGGATCGATGGACGCCGGGTCGAGGGCCCCGACACCGACTGGATCCACCTGCCGGATCCGGTAGCCGATGCGTTCACCGGCCTGGCCAGCCGGATCGGGTCGCTCGAGCGGGCGATCGCCGAGCTCGCCGGCGAGCCCGCGCCGGCCCGGAAGCCGCGGACTCCGTCGGATCTCCGGCCCCTGCGGACGGTGACCGGCCGCAACCCGGCCGGCGGCTGATCGTCCTGCTCGGACGTCCGCGTCAGCGCGTCGTCCGGGCGTGTCGCCGGGTTCGATCGCACCGGGTATGTCGTGCGCGTGCAGGAGGCCCGAACGAGAAACAGCGCTCTCTGACTGGCGGTTGTTGGAGGGCGGAGTCTCGTGGACTGGGTCGTGGAGAGAAGTGGACTCTCCAACGAAAGTAGTTGACTGACTCACTCGACTTTCGCGGTTTAGAGGCCGGCGGCGGCCCAGGCGTGTTGGACGTCGTTGATTTCTTGGGTTGTGGGGGTCTGGGGGCGTTGTGGT
>Ga0208480_1000566_pt1 | contig 14020 bp, 10 predicted proteins | sample NGESurshal092012_4_FD_184485 | JGI IMG/M metagenome (GOLD analysis project Ga0208480, IMG submission 184485) | Arctic peat soil microbial communities from Barrow, Alaska - NGEE Surface sample F53-1 shallow-092012 (SPAdes) | ecosystem: Environmental > Terrestrial > Soil > Wetlands > Peat ... | reverse complement strand
GGGCCTGCACTGCCCGCCGACCGGGATCGTCGACTTCCACGCGGTAGCCGGCGCATATGCCCATGACCTGTTGGAAGCCGGGGGAGCGCTCGTGACCGGCTGCGAGGTTCGCGGGGTCGAGCCCAGGGGTCGAGGTCTGCGCTTGCGACATGGGCATGGGTTCACGGACACGACCAACGCGATCTTCTGCGGCGGCGCCTGGTCTGACCGACTCGCGGCAGCGGCCGGAGCCGACGCGGACCCCCGCATCGTCCCTTTCCTCGGCAGCTACCTGTGCTTTGCGCCCGAACGGCGGCATCTCGTGAAATCGCTCATCTACCCTGTCCCAGACCCGGCGTTCCCCTTCCTTGGGGTCCACTTCACGCGCCGCATCGACGGTGAGATCCTGATCGGGCCGACGGCGCTGCTCGCCGGCTCCCGCAACGCAAGCCACCCTGCTCAGCTGCGTCGCAGAGACCTCGGCGACACCATTCGCTGGCCCGGCTCTTGGCGCATGTTCTCCCGCTGGTGGCGAACAGGCATCACCGAATTGCACCACGCGGTCTCGCGCCGCGCGCTCGTCGAGGACGCGGCACGCTATGTGCCCGATATCACACTAAAAGATGTGAAGCCTTCATTCACGGGCGTGCGCGCGCAGGCTGTCGCGCGCAACGGCGATCTGGTGGATGACTTTGTCTTCTCGAGCACCGAGCGCGCCCTGCATGTTCGCAACGCGCCTTCGCCCGCGGCGACCGCGTCGCTTGCCATCGCACGCGAGATAGCAGACCGCGCACAGCGCCTTTTTTAGCGCGACGCGCGGCATCCTTTTGTAGCTCGAGCCGCCCCAAAACGGCGTCCCGACTCCTCCCCCGGGTGTCCTATTCGATGTTTTTGTAGGCGTCAGTCCGACGATTTACACAAACATCTTTACCGCAGGACAACAGGCATACAGGCATCCGATGAACGCTCATCCCACGCGCGAAAGCCCAGCATTCGTGCGGAATTTGCGTATGGCGCCACGACCGGGCGATCATATGAACCCACCCGTCACATGGTGGAGCGAGGCGTTCATCGCATGAACGGAGATAGCGACGAACGGGCCATTGTGGGAAGAGATTGCATTACCCATCATCGGTGCACGTAAACCCTGCAACACGGATTCGCAGGGAAAAATATTCACCGCCAACCACGGGGAACACATATGCATCGCCGCCTCAATGTCAAGGATGGACACGTAGGCTTCCGTCGCCGTGCGACTCTGGACGATTCGCCCGGGACAGCACGCGAAACACGCCTAGCAATAGCGCGCACGAAGGAGGGAGACCGAGACGCACTGCGGTTCCTCTACACGCGCTACTCGGACAACGTATACGGCTACATCTGCAGCATCGTGCGAGACGAGCAGGAGGCTGAGGATCTGACTCAGCATGTCTTCATGAAGCTGATCACCGTGATCGTGCAGTACCAGGATCACGGCATCCCGTTCTCGGGTTGGCTGTTGCGTCTCTCGCGCAACGTCGCCCTCGACCACCTACGCCGTCGGCGCCCGACACCGACCGAAGAGGTCTTCGGCGCGCACGAGCTCGTCGACGACGAATCCAGGGACCGCGCACGGGACCTGCACAGCGCGCTTGCCTCACTGCCTGAGGAGCAGCGCGATGTGATGGTCATGCGCCACGTCGTGGGTCTCTCTCCGCCGGAGATCGCCGAGCAGATGGGTCGTACCGAGAGCTCCGTCCACGGCCTGCACCATCGCGGTCGCCGGGCGCTTCAGGAAGAGCTGCGTCGGCTTGGCTCCTCGCCGTCGGTCGCCTACGGTCAGTTGAGCGCGGCATGTTGAGCGCGGGGCAGACAGACACAACCGCCGCGCGCGCCACTGTGCCGTTTGCGCGCCTGGACAACGCCGACCCGCAGCTGCTCGAGGAGCTCATGGGTGAGGTGCGCGACATCGCCTCGCGAGGCGCTTTCACGCTGGGCGAGCCGGTCGAGGGCTTCGAGCGCGAGTTCGCCGCCTACTGCGAGACCGACTTCGCGATCGGCGTCTCCTCCGGTACCGAGGCTTTGGTGCTCGCGTTGCGAGCGCTCGAGATCGGGCCGGGCGACGAGGTGATCGTGCCGACCAACTCGTTCATCGCCACAGCAGAGGCGGTGAGCGCGGTAGGCGCCACGCCGGTCCTGGTCGACGTCGACCCAGGCTCGCATCTGATCACCGCGGAGATCGTCGCGGCCGCCCTCACGCCAAAGGTGCGCTGTGTGATTCCTGTGCATTTGTTCGGCGCGACGGTGGACCTCGATCCAATCCTTGCGATCACACGCGAGGCAGGCGTCCACGTGATCGAGGACGCCTGTCAAGCCCACGGCGCCCGCTACAACTCTCGCCGCGCCGGAACGATCGGGGTGCTTGGTTGCTTCAGCTTCTACCCGACCAAGAACCTCGGCGCTTGGGGAGATGGCGGGGCAATCGTCACAGCCGTGCCCGAGCTCGACGAACGCATCCGGCTGTTGCGCGCACACGGTGAGCGTCCGCGCTACCACCACCGTGTCGTGGGCACCACCGCACGCTTGGACGCGCTACAGGCGGCGGTGCTGCGGCGCAAGCTCACGCGTCTGGACGACTGGAACGACGCCCGGCGCCGGCTTGGCTCGGAGCTGCGTTCCCGCCTAGCCGGCTTGGCCGACGCCGGAGCTGGTGAGGCGATCGAGGTTGTCGAGCTGCCGTTTGCGCAGGCCGATTGTGTCTACCACCTGTTTGTGGTGCGTAGCTCAAACCGCGATGCGCTGCGAGCTCATCTCGAGCAACAGGGAGTCGCCTCGGCGATTCACTACCCAACGCCGATCCACCGCACCGAAGCCTATGCGCACCTGGGCATGGGGCCGGGAAGTCTTCCGGTGAGCGAGCGGCTGTCTGAGCAGATCTGCTCGCTGCCGCTGTTTCCGACGATGAGCGACGAGGAGCTCGAGCAGGTTTCTCGAGCAATGCTCAGCTTCGCAAAAGACCGCGCCGTCGCGCAACGTTGATCGAATATATGAATTCGACTTCCACACCTCAGGGGCTATAAACGATGTTTGATTCGTGGAACACAACCGTAGATGGACTACGACGTAACCGTCGCATCGTGCCCCGTGAGATGCCGATTGGCACCGCGGTCGTAGGGTGCGGCTACTGGGGCCCGAACCTCGCGCGCAACTTGGCCGAGCGCTCCGAGTTCCAGTTGCAGGCGATATGCGACCGCGATCCGGCGCGCCTCGGCGCGCTGGCCGGCCGCCACCCCGACGTACTCGCACTTGGGGATCTGGAAGAAGTGCTCTGCGACGACTCAATCGAGGCCGTCGTAGTAGCCACTCCGCCCAAGACCCACCACGCGATCGTCAAGCAGGTGCTGGAGGCAGGCAAGCACGTGCTCGTGGAGAAGCCGCTCGCTACACGAGTGGAAGACGCCCAGGAGCTTGCCGATATTGCCGAGGACTCAGAACTGGTTTTGATGCCTGGTCACACTTTCATCTACAGCCCTGCGGTCAACGCGGTGCGCGATTTGATTCAGGACGGCACGGTCGGCGACATTCACTTTGTCACCTCCGCGCGCATGAATCTTGGCAAGTACCAAAGTGACGGCGTCGTCTGCGATCTCGCTCCGCACGATCTTTCGATCCTGCTCTACTGGCTGGATCAGCCTGTCGTGGGAATTGCCGCATCGGGCAGCAGCGTCTTCAAACAAGACGTGCCGGAGACTGCGTTCTTGACGCTCACATTCGCGGGCGGCTCGACGGCGAACGTGCAGATCTCCTGGCTTGCGCCATGCAAGGTGCGCCAGATGATCGTCGCCGGCAGCAAGCGCATGATCCAGTACGACGACACGGCCTCAGACGAGCCGATCCGCGTGTACGACCGCGGCATCGACGAGGGCCCGCCCCCGGCGAACTTCGGTGAGCACCAGCTCATCTACCGCACCGGTGACGTGGTCAGCCCGCGCGTGCAGCCTCAGGAGCCTCTAAGCCTGGAGTTGCAAGACTTTGCGCGCGCCATCCGGACAGGTTCTGAACCACGCTCGAATGTCTCACTGGGCTTGGACATCGTCGCGCTGGTGGAGCTTGCCGGCGAGTCGATGCGCGCGAACGGCATGCCGCTCGCAATGGCCCCGCGCCTCGAGCGCGCCGCGGCCTGAGCAGCGGATCGGCGCCCGAAGCTCGCGGGACTTCTCTCCCCGCGGGCGCGCAGGTCTTCTACGCGCCCGCGAAGACGCAGGGCAACCCTTGACCAGGTTGGTCCAGACGGGGCCAGGGTCACAACCTAGAAGCGTCACCTGGAACAAGCAGCTGGCGGCGATGTTGGTATCTCAAAAAACGCCTGTCACGATTTCCTAGGGTTTTCTGAACCTACGTTTTTAACAACAACAACTCACTCTGGACGCGGGCCGGCTCCTTCTACCTCACCGCAGCCGACGCCAGACAGCCCCGCCCTCAGCCCCAGCCAGCCCCGCGCTAACTCGAGAAGCGCACACGCACCGCAGCGAGCCGCCGCCTGACCCGACCCAGGCCCTTGCCGGCCGGCACGATGCGCGCGAGGATCGAGAGCTGACTACGCCAGCTCTCCGGGAAGCCGAAGCGCAAAGCCAGCAGGTACGGCGGTATTGCGACGAGCCCCACCACGGCCAGCCACAGGAAGGCCGGCGTGTCGATCGCACTCAGACCTATGCTTACCGGCAAGGCGACCGCTACGAGGCCGACGCAGGACAGCGTGGCCGGGGCTATGTCACTCAAAAGCCGCGGAAGCGCGCGTTCTTGCGATTCATTCAACATCATCGCGTAGGCCACGAGCAGGAACAGTGTGTGCACGACGGCCGCGTCGATTGCGACGGCGACGATCCCGTAGTGCACCACGACCAGTACGGTAAGCCCATAGACGAGGAAGTGCGCGATGCCGAAGCCGAGCAGCGCGCGCGCGCGGCCGGTTGCCATGAAAACCGTCCCGACAGCGTCGACGACCAGCGTCGAGGCGCCTCCCAACGCGAGAATCTGGACCGGCACAACCGCCGAGGTCCAGCGCGCGCCGAACAGGAACGGAACGAGCACCGGCGCCGTGATCGTCAGCAGCACGAGCAGCGGGAACAAGAGGATCGTCAGAGTACGCACCATCTGGCGATACAGCTGGCTGAGCTCGGCGGCGCTGCGCGTGCGCGCGAGGACCGGGAAGCCAACCTGGCTCATCACCACGCTGATCTTGCTCTGGTATTCGACCGAGAGCGTGTAGGCGCGGAAGTAGAAACCGGTCTGAAGCGCACCCAGACGGGCGCCGATGATCGCGTAGTCGACGTTGCTGAAGCCGATCCAGCTGACCGACGCAAGCGACACCGGCAGGCCGTAGCTCAGGAGCTCGCGTGCAGCCCTGCGATACAAGCGCGGCGCCGGCGGCGGCGCACTTACCCAGGCAATGACGCCCGTGGTCAGCGAGCCGACCAGCACCCCGAGCACCAGCGCCTCGCCGCTCAGGCCTGCCAGCGCCAGGCCGATGCAGACGACGACGCGCGAGAGCGTGCTGAGCACTTCGATCTCGCTCAGCCGTCTGAACGCCATGTTTCTGCGCAGGGTGGCCGTGGGCACGGTGCTGAGCGCGGAGACCAGGCACAGCGGCGCCATCAGGCGCACGAAGAAGGCTGTGCGCTCGCCGAAGATCGGCGCCACGATCACGCTGGCCGCTATCAGTGTGACTACTGCAAGCGTCAAACCAGCGAGCAAACCGAGCGCCATGCCCGCCTGCTGGTGCTCGCGATCGATCGTTTTGCGTTGCACGAGCGCGCTGCTCAAACCGCCGGCCACCATCAGGTAGGCCACTTCCTGGGCGATCAGCGCAATCGCATAACGGCCGAATTCGGCCGGGACGATCAGACGCGCGAGAATCACGATCGAGCCGAGCTGCAGGATCTCGACTGTGGGACGCGCGATCGCCGACCAGCGCACGCCGTGCGCCGCGGCCTCCCGCAGATCGCCGGCGGCCTGCTCGTCAGATGCCGCCTGCTGCTCGGACGCCGCCGGCGGCTCGGAAACCGCATGCTGCTCGCTCGACGCCGACGACTCAGCCGGCCTCCCACCCCCGGCCGGCGTTGCTCCCCCGACCCTCGCGCCCTCAGCCGGCGTTGTACCCCCGGCCGGCGTTGTACCCCCGGCCGGCGTGGCGCCCTCGGCAGACGATGACTTCTCGGCCGGCACAAGCACCTCGAAGCTCACGGTCTCACCGTGAGGCCGGCGAGACCAGCGTGCGCCTGAGCCAGACCAGTCTGTCGGCCAGCGGACGACGGTAGCGGTCTGGCATCGAGAGGACCAGCGTCCAAGCCAGCAGACGCAGCGAGAAGCGCTGACGCAATCCCGCCACGAACGCCGCGCGCGCCTCGGCCGGACGATCTTCGTCGCTCAACTGCCGCCCGATGTTCGAGAGATCGCGGGCCTTGACCTTGCGCACCAGTCGCGCGTCGCCGACGAGGTCGGCGTGCCAGTTGTGCGCGATGTGCTCGGCCCGATGCATGCGCAGCAGGTTGCCCGAGACCTGGTTCTCGTGGGTGCGGTAGTTGATCAGCACGCGCGGGTCGTAGAAGAACACGGCTCCGGCGGAGACGGCGCGCAGCCAGTAGTCATAGTCCTCGCAATCGAGCCCTTCCACGAACGGCCCTAGCCGCTTGTGCATATCGCGCCTCACCATCGTCGTACCGGAGCAGACGAAGTTCCCTCGATACAGGTGCTTGGCGAACTTTTGCAAATCGAGGATGCCGGCACCCGAATACGGTGCCCGCGGTCCGTCGCTACCGCCAAAAAAGCGTGCTCCACCAAAAGCGATGTCGATCTCCGGGTGAGCCGTGATCGCCTCGAATTGACGCTCGAGCTTGTCGAGCTCCCAGATGTCATCGGCGTCGCACTTGGCCATGTAGTCGCAGCGCGCCTCCTCGAAGCAGCGGTTCATCGCTCCCGCAACGCCGAGATTGCCTTGCCTGACGACGCGAATATCGCCGCGAAAGCGCTCCAGCTCTGCCAGTGTTCCGTCGGTCGAGCCGTCATCGACGACGATCACCTCGTCCGGTGGGTGCGTTTGCGAGAGGATCGCGTGCAGCGCCTCTGCCACGTAGCGCTCGGTGTTGTAGACCGGCATCACCGCGCTGATCGTCGGCATCTTCACGGCAGCACCGGATCGCGTCCGCCGCGCAGCGCGTCCAGTCCTCGGCTGAGCGCCGTCACCAGGCGCCCCGCGCTTGCTCGCACACCACTCGGCAAGCCGAGGATCACAACCCATGCGAGCGCTCTGGCGTTGGCCGGCGAGGCGCTGCGCCAACCGCGGCGCAGCGACTGGCGGAACGCCTGGCGCGCCTCGCGCGGGCGCCCCGCATCCACCAGGCGCCTGCCGATCCTGAAGAGGTCCTCGGCAATCGCACGGTCGCTCACGTCGGCTTCATACATGCGCCTGACCTGATCGCCGCACTCGTCCATCCAGGCCGTGCGCCCGGTGAGATTGTTCTCGTGCTGGCGCCAGCTGAGCAGCGGTCGCGGGTCGTAGTAGAAGCTCGCGCCGGCGCGCAGGCAACGGAACCAGTACTCGTGGTCGTCGGCGCCGAAGTTCTCGATGAACGGGCCAAGGCGCTCGAACAGCGAGCGGCGGATCACCACCGAAGGCGCGCAGATGCAGCACTGTCGGTAGAGCGCGTCCTTCAAAGCGGCGCTGTCGAGCACGCCGGCGCCCGGCGGACGCGAGTACTCGCCCTCGTTGCGGCCGAACAGCACGGCGTGACCGCAGAGTAGATCCACTTGCGGGTGCTCGGCGATCGTCTCGAGCTGCCATTCCAGCTTTTGCGGCTCCCAGATGTCGTCCGCCCCGCACATCGCGACGAAGTCGCCGCGGGCCTCTGCGAAGGCGGTGTTGAACGCGGCCGGACAGCCGCCGTTCTCCCGATGCACGACGCGGATGCGCCCGGCAAAACGCTCGAGCTCGCGTGCGGTCCCATCGGTCGACCCGTCGTTCACGACGATCACCTCATCGGGCGCATGCGTCTGGTTGAGGATCGATTCGAGCGCCTCGGCGATGAAGCGCTCTGCCTGATAGGCCGCCATGACCACTGAGATGGATGGCTTGTGAGTGTCGGTCATATCGCTGTATGAACGTGCAACGGCAGGCGATTCTCGCATCGCATTCAGGAGCCGAGGCGTTCCCCGCGTGAGGGTCAGAGCGTTTCCTGCGTGAGGGTCAGAGCGTTTCCTGCGTGCAAGGTCGTCGAGCCTTGCCACGTTGTTTTGTACATGAGGACGAGCGACCGGCAGTGGCAGGGGTCCGCCGAGCGGGGCGAGTCGCGATGAGGGGCGGGGGGCGCCTCTCATCCGCGATTCGTCAAGCTCGGATCTTGAAGTACCGCGTGCTTTCGGATTGCGCACGTGTGAGTGGCAACCCGATCGTGCTGCAACCTGTCCTGTTGCTTGGTAAGGGCGCGATCTGCTTCGGGCGTGAGGTCGAGTTTGGCTGGCCAACCTCGACGGAGTTCTACAGCGGCTATTGCCACGTCGAGGCGTCCACCCCCGAATCGAGGATCGAGTTCGGCGACGGCGCGCAGGTCAACAACAACGCCTTCATCAAGAGCGAGGGGCCTGGCATCCGTATCGGCGCGAACGCTCTGATCGGCTCTTGCGTTGAGATCCTCGACAGCGACTTTCACGAGCTTCACCCCGAGCGTCGCCGCGGCGGGAAACCACAGATGGGTGCCGTCGAGCTTGAAGAGAACGTGTTCGTCGGCGACGGCGCCAAGATCCTCAAGGGCGTACGTATCGGCGCTCACTCGGTGATCGGGGCCGGTAGCGTCGTCACCAAGTCGATCCCCGCCGGAGTGATCGCCGCCGGCAACCCGGCGCGCGTGATCGGGGCCGTTCCGCTCGATCACGACTTGCGCCAATCCCCGCTACCTGGCGCCGAGCGCTGGCAAATTCAGTTGCGCGTGGAAAATCCCGCCTCATTGGCCGTTGAGTGATCATGAGGTGCTCAAGAGATGCTCGGTGAACGCGTACTGATTACAGGCGGCGGCGGGGCGGTCGGCTCCAACATCGCCGACCAGCTGGTGCAGGCCGGCGCACAGGAGATCGTCGTGCTCGACAACTTCGTGCGCGGTCGTCGCGACAACCTCGCGTGGGCCATCGAGAACGGACCGGTGCGACTTGTCGAAGGGGACATTCGCGACCGCGAGCTTGTCGCCGAGCTGACACGCGGCATCGACGTCGTCTTCCACCAGGCCGCCCTGCGCATCACCCAGTGCGCGGCCGAACCGCGGCTTGCGCTCGAAGTGATGGTGGATGGCACCTACAACGTGATCGAGGCTGCCCTGGCCGAGAAAGTCCGCAGGATCGTCGCCGCCTCCTCGGCTTCCATCTATGGACTGGCGGAGCAGTTCCCGACAGAGGAGTCTCATCACCCCTACGCCAACGACACCCTCTACGGCGCCGCCAAGACTTTCAACGAGGGCCTGCTGCGCAGCTTCAACTCGATGCAGGGGCTCGACTACGTGGCGCTGCGCTACTTCAACGTGTACGGCCCTCGCATGGACATCCACGGGGTCTACACCGAGGTGCTCGTGCGCTGGATGGAGCGCATCGAAGCGGGCGAGAAGCCGCTGATCCTCGGCGACGGCTCACAGACGATGGACTTCATCTACATCGGCGACGTGGCACGCTCGAACGTGCTTGCGGCCTCTTCTGAGGCCAGCGACGAGGTCTTCAACGTCGCAAGCGGCACAGAGACCAGCCTGCTCGAGCTGGCACAGATGCTGATCGAGGTGATGGGCGCCGACGTCGAGGTCGAACATGGGCCGGAGCGCTCGGTCAACAAGGTTCCGCGGCGCCTGGCCGATACGCGCGCGGCACGCGAGCGGCTTGGCTTCGAGGCCGAGGTCGACCTCGAGGAAGGTCTGCGTCTGTTGGTGGATTGGTGGCGTGCCGAGCGTGATTCGGTCGCCTCGCCCACGCTCAGCGCGACGTCGTGATGGAGATCCCGATCACGCGCCCGCACCTCGCGGGCGATGAGCAGGCGGCGGTCGCCGAGGTGATCGCCTCGGGCTGGATCTCCCAAGGCCCGAAGGTGCGAGCTTTCGAGGAGGCTTTCGCCGCGCGCGTCGGCGCCGCCGACGCTGTTGCCACCACGAGCTGCACGACCGCGCTTTCGCTGGCGCTGCACGTCTCGGGCGTCGGACCCGGCGACGAGGTGATCGTGCCTTCGCTGTCTTTCATCGCAACCGCCAACGCCGTCTGGCACTGTGGTGCGACACCCGTATTTGCAGACATCGACCCGCGCACCTACAACCTCGACGCGGCAGCCGCCGAGCGCGCGATCACGCCCCGCACGAAGGCGATCATGCCCGTGCATCAGGTGGGGCTGCCCGCCGACATGGACGCCTTCCTCGAGCTCGGCCGACGCCACGGCGTGGCGATCGTCGAGGACGCCGCCTGCGCGATCGGCGCAAACTACAAGGGTCGGCCGATCGGCTCGCTCGGCCCGCTTGCCTGCTTTTCGTTGCATCCACGTAAGGTGATCACCACCGGCGAGGGCGGCATGATCGCCGTGTCAGATCCCGATGTCGCTGAGAGGCTGCGGCGCCTGCGTGCGCACGGCATGGACACCTCCGACCTCGCCCGCCACTCGGCGCGCGACATCGTTGTCGAGGCCTATCCCGAGCGTGGCTGGAACAGCCGCATGACCGACATGCAGGCCGCGCTGGGGCTCTGCCAGCTGGGCGTGCTGGAGGAGATCCTGGAGCGCCGCCGGCAGCTCGCCGAGCGCTATACCGTCGCGCTGGAGCAGATTCCGCACCTCGAAGCTCCATATGACCCGCCGTACGCAGAGCGCACGTGGCAGTCCTACTGCGTTCGCGTCGCGCCTGGGGCGCCGCTCGAGCGAACCGAGCTGATGCGCAGCCTGCTGCACGACGGCATCGCCACACGCCGCGGTGTGATGGCGATCCACGAAGAGGCCTCCTACTCGGGCCAAGCGCCGCAGGGCGCTGTAGAGCTGACGCACACCGAGGCGGCGACCCGCGAGACGCTGATGCTGCCGCTGTTCCCCGACCTCAGCGAGGAGCAGCAGGATTACGTGCTCGAGCGGCTCGAGGCCTGCATGCTTGCGCTGGCTGCGTAGGTCCCCACGCGCCTACCGGCTCGCGGCCGCAGAGCCCGCAGGAGAGCCTGCAAATTGCGCCCCTGAAGGACGCAAGTTGGCGTCTTGCGGAGCGTTTGTTTGTTGTGGCAAGCACGGTGATCGATCAACACGCCCCACCGTTGGGCGCCGGCGTCGCCGCTCGCGGAGCGTCGGACACGGCCACCGCGGACCCTGCCGAAGGCCGGCTGCTGGACTTCAGCTGCCGCGCGCTCGACATCGTCGGCTCGGCGGCTCTCTTGATCCTGCTCTCCCCGCTGCTCGCCCTGATCGCGATCCTCGTACGCCTGGACTCGCCCGGCTCGCCGATCTTTCGCCAGCGCCGCGTCGGGCGCGACACGGTGCCGTTCACGGTCAACAAGTTCCGCACGATGCATGATGGCGTCCCGCACGACCGCCACCGCGAGTACGTACTCGGGTTGATCGCAGGCGAGCAGCGCGAACACACCACTCCGGGGCCAAAGTTCAAGATGACCGGCGATGCGCGCGTGACCCGCTTTGGCCGGGCGCTGCGCCGCTCGAGCCTTGATGAGCTGCCCCAACTTTGGAATGTGCTGCGCGGCGAGATGTCGTTGGTAGGACCGCGCCCGGCGATTCCTTATGAGGTTGAGCACTATCCCCCCCACTGGTTTGCGCGTTTTGCCGTGAAGCCCGGCGTCACCGGCCTGTGGCAGGTCAACGGGCGCTCGACGGTGACGCTCGAGGAGATGGTGCGCCTGGACGTCGAATACGCGCAGCGGCGTTCTTTGTGGCTGAATATTGCGATTTTGTTGCGTACTGTGCCGGCAGTTCTGAGCGGAAGAGGAGCATCATGAAAACAGGCCGACTATCTCTGACGGGGCTGCTGTTGGCCGCCGCCACCACCTTGATCGCTTGCCTTGGCATGCTCGCCACGAGCTCCCCGGCGCTGGCTGTAACCGACGAATGCGCCTCGGCTCCGAACCCGAATGTCTGCGAGAACGCGCTGCCCGGCGATCCTCCGAGCGACTGGGAGGTGGAAGGAGTCGGCTCCAGCACAATCCAGGGCTACGGCACCTCGATGAGCGTGAACGTCGGCGAAACCGAGTCGTTCAAGATCAGTACGCCCTCGACCAAATACCACATCGACATCCTGCGCCTCGGCTACTACGGTGGCGACGGAGCGCGCATGGTCCAGGCCGGCATCAAACCGACCGCGACGCTTCCCCAGAAACAGCCGGCTTGCCTCACGAACTCTGCCACTGGCCTGATCGACTGCGGCAACTGGGGCGTCTCGGCATCTTGGACTGTTCCGAGCAACGCCGTCTCGGGCGTCTATATCGCGCACCTGGTTCGCGAAGACGGCAGCGGCGAAAGCCAGATTCCCTTCGTCGTGCGCAACGACTCCAGCCACTCCGAAGTGCTGCTGCAGACCTCCGACGCCACCTGGGAGGCCTACAACGATTACGGCGGCAACAGTCTCTACACGTGCACGGTCGCCTGTCCGCCCGGTGAACCGGAAGCCTACAAGGCCGCCTACGCGGTCTCCTACAACCGGCCGTGGGAGGGTTCCTTCGCGGTGGACGGTGGAGCTTCCTACCTTTGGTACGCCGAGTTCCAGATGATCTACTGGCTCGAAAAGAACGGCTACAACGTCAGCTATACCAGCGAGGCCAACGTCGACCAGAACGGCGCGGCGCTGAAGAATCACAAGCTCTTCATCTCGAGCGGCCACGACGAGTATTGGTCTGACGCCCAGCGCGCAAACGTCGAATCCGCCTTGTCCTCAGGCGTCAACCTTGCCTTCTTCAGCGGCAACGAGATGTTTTGGAAAACACGCTGGGGGCCGAGCACCGAAGGCACCAACACGCCCTATCGCACGCTCACCTCCTACAAGGAGACGCACTTCAACGCGCCCGTGGACCCTCAGGATCCTCCGACCTGGACCGGTAGTTGGCGAGACCCGCGCTTCAGTCCGCCCGCCAACGGGGGCAAACCCGAGAACGCTCTTACAGGCCAATTCTTCCTGGTCAATGCCGGCACGTCGGACATCACCGTGCCTTCCCAGTACGCCAAGGACAGGCTGTGGAAGAACACGGCCGCCTCGACGCTGAAAACCGGACAATCGCTGACGCTTGCGCCCGGCGCGGGCACGCTCGGCTACGAGTGGGACGAGGACGTCGACAACGGCTTCCGTCCCGCGGGCGAGATGGATCTCTCCTCCACGACCGTCAGTGGGCTGCAAACGTTCAACGACTACGGCAGCCGGCTCTCCGAAAACACGACCGCCACCCATCACCTGACGCTCTACAAGGCGCCCAGCGGCGCGCTCGTGTTCGGCGCCGGGACCGTGCAATGGGCCTGGGGGCTTGCAAACTTCAACGCTTGGGAATCGCCCAGCACCGAGCCTGCCAAAACGGCGCCAGACCCCAATCTGCAGCAGGCGACCGTCAACCTGTTCGCCGAAATGGGGGTCCAGCCCGGATCGTTGACGAGCGGGCTCGTGGCCGGGACCAAGTCAACCGACACCACTCCTCCCACCTCCACGATCACCTCACCAACGCAGAACGCGACGCTCACCGACGGCAGCGCGGTCACGATCACAGGCAGCGCGACCGATAGCGGCGGCGGCGTGGTCGCCGGCGTTGAAGTCTCCACCGACGGTGGCGCCACCTGGCACCCGGCGACGCTCACCACGCCTGCCGAACAGACCATCAAATGGTCCTATACCTGGGCCGCGCATGGCAATCCCACGACGACGATCCGCTCGCGCGCTGTCGACGACAGCGCCAACCTGGAGAAACCGTCCACCGGCATCACCGTCAACGTGTCCTGCCCATGTTCGGTCTGGGGCTCTGCGCTCACCCCCGGCACGCCGGACTCCGGCGACGGCTCATCTGTCGAGGTTGGACTCAAGTT
>Ga0208480_1000565_pt1 | contig 14039 bp, 13 predicted proteins | sample NGESurshal092012_4_FD_184485 | JGI IMG/M metagenome (GOLD analysis project Ga0208480, IMG submission 184485) | Arctic peat soil microbial communities from Barrow, Alaska - NGEE Surface sample F53-1 shallow-092012 (SPAdes) | ecosystem: Environmental > Terrestrial > Soil > Wetlands > Peat ... | reverse complement strand
TTTTTCCCGTAGACGTAGATCCCGCCGCCGTCGCCGTTGGCTTCTTCGGGGTATTTCCCGGTCTTTCCGCCCGCGATATCCAGGTAGCGAAGTTCGGTCGTGCCGCCGCCGGCGAACGCCCCGACGCGCATGACCTCGCTTTCGCGTTCGGCGGTGATTGCGGTTGCACCGGCGAAGAAGCCCTCACCGACGATCGTCTCAGTCGCCCCCACCGCGGGTTCGGGAAGCAGTGGGCCGTGCGTGAGCTTGTAGGTGCCTGCGGGCACGATCACGGTGTTGGAGCCCGAGGCGACGTTCGCCGCTTCGATGGCCTGGCGCAACGAGCATGACGTCCCGCAGGTGCCGCCTTCGGTGTCGGCGGTCGTGGTTGCTTCGAAGTTTGCCGCGCTCGCGCTTGCCACCAACGCCAGCATCATGAGAAATACAGCGAATACCGCGAACGCCGATGCCGCCCGACCGGTAAAACTGTCCCGCCTCATACCCCGCCTCGCTGTCTCGCGCCGTGGAGCGCAAACGCAACAGCCAACCCAGCTGGCTCACGCTCGCACCTATAAAGAAAGACCTACGTCCGAGGATGTATACACGCTGAGCGCACCGACCATCGGCAGGCTCACGCGATAACTCGTGTGGTGAGACATTCCTCACCACAGCGTTAGACCCGCGTAAGGAGGTTCGAGCAGCATCGCGTGCTCTGACGAACCCCGACCAAGGGAATGCAACGTGAATCGAATATCGACGTTTTGCGCGATAGGCGCACTCGCAGTAGCCGCCGGAGCGCTCGCCGGTTGCGGTGGTGGCTCAGCGACGGGTGCCACGACGCCACCGAGCGCGGCCACCGCAGCCCAGAGCACCACCAAGTCGGCACCGTCGCTGACCATCTCTACGTACAAGACACCCGAAGATGGGACGCTCATAAGCGGCATCAACAACAGGACGCTTTACGTGCTTACGGCGGATGAAAAGTCTACATCCGCGCACGAGAAGCTCAGCACCTGCTACGGAGGCTGCGCGGCCGTCTGGCCTCCGGTGCTTGCCTCGAGCACTCCTGCGGTCGCCGGCAGCGCCAACGTTTCCTTGCTTGGTCTTACCACGCGCCGTGACGGCACCCAGCAGGTCACCTATAATGGTCTCCCGCTCTATTACTACATTGCCGACACGAAGGCGGGGCAGGCCACCGGAAACCACCTCAAGGACGGCTTCGGGCTCTGGGTGGGCATGCTCGCGAGCGGCAAGCTCGCTCCAGACGGCAGCTCCTGAGACTGAGTCCAGGACATCTCGCGATACGCGGCGCCTAAATCCCGCCAGCCTGCGGGCAGAACCCTGTTCTGCCCGCAGGATGTTGGTACGCCACGGACTGGCGCTCATCCCGAAGGTTGGCGAGTCTGTCTGATGAACGGTGGATCTGGGTTGGTCTGACCGGAGAATGGACCATGACGGAGCTAGTCGATTCGACCGGGCGGAAGGGGCGTAGCGCTTACCAGCGCGCTCGCATCGAGGTAGAGGTTCAGCGCTCGGCGTCCCGCTCGGCCAGCACCAGGCCCGTCCAAGCAGCATTCGACGCTGCTCTTGTGCAGGCGCCCTATCACGCGTTGTGTGGCTGTTAGCGGAGGCCACAACCGCTGGCGCCAAGTCGAAGTGCACAGGCACTTGGCTACGCTTCGGCGCGTGGAGCTGCAGCGACGCATTGCGGAGGGGACGGGTGAGTTCTTGCTCTTCGCGCTGACGCCACCGCGCGTGACGACCGAACCGGAGCAAGCCAGTCAGATCGCTGCGAAGACGCTCGAGCGCTTGCGCTCTGTGGCCATCGACGGCGTCGTGCTCTACGACATTGATGACGAGAGTGACCGCAATCCGGAGGAGCGGCCCTTTCCGTTCCTGCCCACGATGGACCCAGCCGACTACCTTGCTCGCTATCTCGTCGGCTTGGAAGTGCCCGCCATCGTGTACCGCGCTGTCAGCAAGTACCCGGAGCAACAGCTTCTGTCGTGGCTCAGCGAACAGGCCCCAACACAGGCGCTGTCGGTGTTCGTCGGTGCGTCTTCCCGTGGAAAGCCGGTCGCGACCTCGCTGTCGCGGGCCTACGAACTACGGAGTGAGGTGCGCCCGGATCTCCTGCTTGGAGGTGTGGCGATCCCAGAGCGCCACGCGCGCGGAGGCCCGGAGCACCTCCGTCTGCTTGCGAAGCAGGCTGCAGGTTGCTCGTTCTTTGTCACCCAGATCGTCTATGACGTCAACGCCGCGAAGGACCTGGTCTCCGACTATCGCTACGAGTGCGCCGCTCGTGGACTGGAGCCGGCGCCGATCGTCTTTACGTTCTCGGTCTGCGGGTCGGTGAAGACACTGGAGTTCGTTCAGTGGCTCGGTGTCGATGTGCCGCGCTGGATCGAGAACGAGCTGCGCCACGCGGAGGACACCCTGGAAGCGTCCTACGAGCAAGCCGTCGCTACGGCCGTCGAGCTGATCGCATTCTGCCGGCGCGTCGGCGTCCCATTCGGGATCAGCGTCGAGAGCGTCTCAATCCGCCAAGTCGAGATCGACGCCTCCATCCGGCTCGCAACCCGGCTACAGGTAGAGCTACGGCGCTGATCCGCACCACCCGCATCGCAGGCGGGGCAAGCCACCCGGCGACACCGCGCTGTTCCGCGGCAACGAGGCGCGACGCAGTTCGCAAATCCGGCCTCGATCCTGGCGACCAGCTGATCGCTGCCCTACGCGCTGACGAAACTGCGTTATGTCGGTCTGTAGGAGTTTTCTATCTTTTGGTACTTGACAGACGGGGGTGCACGGTGAATACTCGCCCGGTATGTCGCTGCCATCAGACCCAGGGCGGAGAGGATTCCCGATGGAGACGGCGAGCGCAAAGCCCCGTTTCCGGAGTCGTAAGTCTTCCCGACTTTGGAGTGTCGCGTCAGGCAAGAGCGCGGATGCGATCGAGGCGTCGTGACGAGGACTGACACAGCACCGCTCAGCCTCGATGCGCTTTATGGGGCGCTGAGAGTCTTGGATCCGACCGGCGCCTTCAAGGGCCTCTCGTACAGCCTCACTCCGCACAACACGCTCCCGGCTCAATGGTGGGTGTTCATGCCCTATGGCAAGTGGTCGACCCCTCCCGCGGCGCCCAGCCCGAGCCCGCTGCAGGGCGCCATCGCCGAAGCCATCACAGACGCGAAGCCAACGCTTCAGGAGCGGTGTTTCATCGACATCCTGCACCTCAGCGACCAAGACAACGGGACCGGCAACTTCTTCAGCCCGATCGTCGCGAGCATCGTCGACTTCATCAAGCAAGGACCCTCAGGCTCGCCGCCCGTGATCCGCTACCTGGTCGGGGAAGCCGGACCGAAGCAGCCGGAAGACTCCGAATTCATGCAGACGCTCTATGCGACAGGCGGGTTCAACGCGCACGTCTTCTACGGCAACTTCGCGCCCTCGCTCGGGCTCAGCGCGCAAGGCGACGCTTCCTCTCTGACGGGTTTGCTCGAAGCGCTCCGCAGCCTCGTCGATCGTGCTCTGCCCGCGGCCTCTCGACCTGAGGCCGAGAGCTTGCTTGCCGCTTTGCCTGACGGGACGATGCTCGCGCAATTGCTGCCGCCGACGAGCTGGAATCACGCCAAGATCTTCGCGCTCAACGGCAGTCAGCTGGTCATCGGCGGCGCGAACTACTGGGCCGAGTACAGCCAGAGCCAAGTGTTCCTGTTCGACCTCTCCATGAGGATCGGCGGACAAGCCGCGGTCGGTGCGCACGAATTTGCGAACTATCTGTGGAGGTACCTGAGTCACATCCCCGGGACAGACACGAACTCGACCAGTGCCGGCAACCCAACGCCCGAGATATCGAACTTTCAGTCCTCGAACAAGGCGCCGCAGCTGACCGACTTCCCGACGAGCAGTGGTTCCATCCGGGCGCTGACCGTCAGCCGCATCGGGAACTGGCCTTCACCGATCGGCTATCCGGTTCAGGCGATAGACGCTATCCGGGACATCGTCGTCAACGTGATTGCCGCGTTGGCGGAAAAGAACGGGGAGGAGGCATTGACGGCGTCGGTGCTCGAAGCGCTCACCGACGAGAACCTACGCGATGCACTGGGCACGCTCGGCATCAACCCGGCTGCATGGGCGAGCCGCTTCATCCGCAACTATGCGATTGCCCACGCCCAGAGCCATGTGCGTCTCAGTCAGCAGAAGCTCGTCATGAACGATCTGGCTGAAGCCAAACAGCCGGGTTTCGAAACGTTTCTCAGAGAGATCAACGAACTGCTCGGCACGAAATGGAACGGTTATATCTGGCCGTTCGACACCCTCAGCGCACTCGGCCATGCGCTGACGACCTTCAGTCAGAACCCAAACGTTCCGGGCAAGGTGCAGATCGTGTGCTCCACGCGAATCAGCCAGACCGGATACGTGGATCCGGTCACCGCCGCGGAGTTCCGTGAAAAGCTGATCTCGGTCATGACCGGCATGAGCCAGATGGGCTACATCAAACCAAATGGCAACATCCCGGACATCGTCGCCACGCGCTTGGAATACCGCAGAGTCACCCCACAAAGCTCACCAGAACACGCAAACCACTCCAAGCTTGTGGTCGTCGACGACGCCATCTGCTACGTCGGCTCGGACAACCTGTACCCCAGCTACAACGAGGAGTCCGGCATCTGGATCGACGACCAACAGGCGATCCAGCGCTTCGTCAACGAATGGTGGAACGACCTCTGGATGTTCGCCGAAGCGATGGAATAGGGCTGGGCCGCTCAGGTTGATGCGGAGAATCGCCTAGCCAGGAATCGACGATGCGCCGCTGAATGTCCAGCCGGCGGCTCAGCTTGCCGCTGGGCCGCCTGTCCTTGACGATGCACCCGCCGAGGATGTCCCTGGCAGAGCTACGTGGGTGTTCAGATGCCACAAGGAGGTAGAGTGCCGATCATCACAAATGGGCTGCAAACCCCGCCCGTAAGGGGGTATGAGTCCCAACCAGTGGAGGTGGCAGATGGCCGAAGCAGGACCGTCCACACCGGCAGAGGGAATTGTGTTGACCCACTTCATCGTCTCGGACGACGTTGAGCGTTCTCGGCGCTTTTACACCGACGTGCTCGGCGGCACGTTGGAACGCTCCGGAGAACCGACCAATGTCGCGCTCGCCAACAGCTGGATCGTCATCAATGGCGGCGGTGGACCGACGGATGACAAGCCCGAGGTCGCTCTGGAGGCACCACAGGACGACAGCCGGGTCAGCAGCTTCCTCAATATCAGAGTCAAGGACATAGCGGCCGTATACGCCGAGTGGAGCGCCCGGGGCGCTCAATTCCTGACACCGCCGAAGCAACACAAGTACGAGATCCGCTGCTACATCCGCGATCCCGACGGTCACCTGATCGAGGTGGGCCAAACCACCGACCCAGACGGAGACTGGACCCCGCCTCAGTGGCTATCGAATACGGCCGCCGAGGAGCCCGAGTGAATGCCAAGCTCAGCAGCGAGATCTGTCAGTTCGCCATCGGCGGTCCCGTACCGACGGCCTTGGACGCTGCCGTGATCTCGCCGCGGAGCGCCTTCAGCGCGGCGACGTAGATCTCCGAGAACGTCGGGAACGGTTGGATCGTGTCCGTCAGAACGCCGAGTGGGACCTGGGCGCGGATCGCGAGCGTCGCCTGCTGTAGCCACTCGCCCGCCTCGGGGCCGAGCGCGTAGGCACCCGTCAGCCGCTCGCCGTCGCTGAGCAGCGTCAGGAAGCCATTACTGTCAGCGTAGGCGCGCGTGTAGGTCGCGGTCTTCGCCACCTCCGAGATCGGGACCATGGCGCTGAAGCGGCCGACGGAAGCGCCCACCGCCGCGGCTTGCGGGTCGGTGTAGACGACCCGGGGAACGGCCTCGTAGTTGGCCTCTCGGGGCTCGCCGAGGATGTTCGCGGCGACCACCTCGCCCTCGTACTTGCCGACGTGGGTGAGCGGCCACTGCCCGTTGACGTCGCCGATCGCCCACAGGTTCTCCGCCGCCCGCAGGTGTGCGTCGACTGGGACTCCGTGCGCGTTCGCCTCGACGCCGACGGTCTCGAGGCCGAGTCCCTGCACGCGCGGGCGCCGACCGGTGGCGAGGAGCAACTTCTCACCGCGCAGCTCGCGTCCGTCGTCGATCTCGACGACATAGTCCTCGCCCTCGCGTCGTGCGGCGCTCGCGTTCGCGGACAGGACGAGCTCGATGCCTTCACCGCGCAGAACCTCCCCGAGCGCCTCGCCGAGTGGCGCGGGCTCCCGCCCGAGCACGTGCTCGGCCATGTCGATCACCGCCACCTCGCCGCCGAGCCGACGCACGGCCTGCGCCATCTCCACGCCGACCGGCCCGCCGCCGAGGATCAGCAGACGGCGCGGAACGGCCTTCATGGAGGTTGCCTCACGGTTGCTCCAAACGCCGTCGAGCTCGCGCAACCCCGGTACGGGCGGCACGACCGGATCGGCACCATTGGCGAGGACCACGTGCTCAGCGGTGTGGCGCACACCGTCGACTTCCACGACCCCAGGGCCGGCGAGCCGCCCGCTGCCACGCAGCAATTCGATGCCGCGATCGGCCAGCCAGCGCTCCTGCCCGGCATCGGAATGGTCGGAGACCATGAAGTCACGCCAGGCAAGCGCCTCCTGCACATCCACTTCCGCGGTCGCGGCGGCCTCGCGCGCCCCATGGACTGCCTCGCCCGGGCGCAGCAGCGTCTTGGAGGGAATGCAAGCCCAGTAGGAGCACTCCCCTCCCACAAGCTCGCGCTCCACGACCGCCACACGCAGACCGCCCTCCGCCAGCGCCCCCGCGCAGTGCTCGCCCGGGGAGCCGCCGCCGAGCACGATCACGTCATAGTCGCTACTCATATAGCTCCCTTCAGCGGCCCGGCAGCCGCGCCGTGATCTCCTGGAGCAGCCAGCCATTGCCATCTGGATCGGTGAACTCGGCGAACGAGCCGTAGGTACTGTGGTCCGGCGCCGGCCCGGGCACACGACCAGGGTCGTGGAAGCGAGCGCCCAATGCCCGCTCGTGGAACACCTCGCTCACCTCCACTCCACGTCCCAGCAGATCCTCACGAGTCGCCTCGACATCGGAGACGCTCAGGTAGACGCTCTGGAGCGAACCGGGCTCGGCGGACGTGACGTTCGTGCCAAATTGAATGGAGCACCCCGAGCCCGGCGGCGTGAACTGGACCAGACGCAAGTCCCCATCCGCAGTCACGTCCGCGTCGAGCCTCCAGCCGAGGCTTGCGTAGAAATCCTTCGCCTCCTCGACATCCGAGACCGGCAACACCACTACCTCGAGCTTGAACTCACCGGCCTGGACACTGTTCATAGCGCCTCCACGCTCCGTCGGGTCGCCAATACTTTCCTCTCATCCGCGCGGATGTCAAGACCGTCCGGGCGGCGCGTGGCGAATCAGGCAATGCTGAAAAGCGAACCCGTGGCCGCGTCGCCAGGCGGTCGCCAGGCACCCGCACGGCCCCGGCGGATCGATGCCAGAGACCAAAACCGGCCTACGGATGCCAACATGTGCAGGACACTGACCGTGGCGTGATCATCGAGTCGATTCCAACGACGGAGGTCAGCATGAGCAGCATCGACGACCAGATGGTATTGGCTCATTTCATCGTTTCAGACGATGTAGAGCGTTCTCGGCGCTTTTACACCGAGGTACTCGGCGGAAGGGTGGCCTTCTCCGGCCCCGAAGGACTGACCTACGTTGCGCTATCCAACAGCTGGATCATCATCAATCGGGGCGGTGGCCCGACCGACGACAAGCCCGCGGTCACGTTGGAGACGCCGCGAGACCTCGACCGGGTCAGCAGTTTCCTCAATATCAGAGTCAAGGACATAGCGGCCGTATACGCCGAGTGGAGCGCCCGGGGCGCTCAGTTCCTGACACCGCCGAAGCAACACAAGTACGAGATCCGCTGCTACATCCGCGATCCCGACGGTCACCTGATCGAGGTGGGGCAAACCACCGACCCAGACGGAGACTGGACGCCGCCTCAGTGGCCGTCGAGTACGTCCGCCGAGGAGTCATGACGCCCGCGGTCATCGGCACCGGGTCTGATCGCTCCGAGGCCCTGGGCGGAGGCACCTCTTCGGTTGGACATTTCGCACGGATGGGCTCCGCGACGCCGACCGCTCCCCACGTTTGGCTGAGTGTCTCCTTCAGCTCGCGGACTCCAATCTCGCGCATGTGGCCACTTCATCAACTATGAGGCCACAGGGACCGGCACTAGCGTCAGCCGACGAGCTCTTGCGCTCCACCGAGCACGCTTCCGATGCCTATGCACAGAATGCCGAACACGATCAGCTGGGCTCCAACCGGCCATTTCTCGATCGTTTGAAGGATTTTGTTGAAGGCGTTGAGCGTATCCGCGGCCCCCGCCTTCGCGGTCTTGGAACCCGGGTGACTGCGTTGGCCCCACCAGTCAGCCACCGTCATGCCCAATCCTGCCAGGATCATGAGAACCCCGACGCCGATTATGACAATGCCAGCTGTTCTCACTCGATCACGCTTCCGGGTTGCGAGCGTCGAGGACGTCTCGCTCGATGCACTCGAGGTCCTGTACATACAAGTGTGCGAAGTTGCGGGATCCGGTGACGCGCGAGCCGCCGACGAGTATCCCTAGGATCTCGCCATTGTCGAGAGCCACGGCGCCACCCGAGTCGCCCTCGGCGCCGATCTCACCGGGTGTGAGGATCCAGCTATTTGTCCAGGCGTACCTTCCGTCAGCGTCCGAGTAAGCGGCAAGGCTTCCGATGATCAACCCGAATCGCCTTCCGCTGACGCCCCCAGTGAGCGTGCCGTTGAGTGGCGCAGGCTGATGCTGGCCGACGCGAGCGACCTTGCACGGCGTTCCGCGTGGGCTGTCGCAGGCCACCACCCCAACGTCATATTCCGGTCGGCCGAAGGTCGCGTCGGTCGAGAATTCAACGGTCCCTATACGAGGAAAGCGTGTGGGGCCAAGCCCGCGCTTTGCAATCAGATGGACGGGCATTCCGACGCGTCCAGCAACGTGTCCCGCTGTCAGGTGCCGGATGCCCGCGCGGGTCTTCACTACGGGGCCGAGCGTTCCGCGCATCTCCGCTCGAATTGCCCTACCCGTAGTCGCCAGCAACTTGTCTATCCGGCCCATCGGCTCCGGTGGCTCGACAGCCATCACCATCGTTTGTGGGGGCGCGTCGTACATCCCTAGCTGCTCACGCAGCATGTCCGTAAGCGGTTGCACTCTCGAGCTCGCCCGCGACCACCACTCGCGATCGCTTACCTGGGGGTGTCCGAGCTGTTGCGCGTTTGCGAGCAGCAGAGGGGGTGCAAATGGAGTTGCGAGGGTTCCGACGCCTAGCAGCATCCCCTTGCTCTCCCGGCCGACCAGTGCGCGAGCGTACTCGATGAATGCCGCAAAGTCGCTGCGGCCAACCCCCCAGTCACGGTTCATATAGACAGAACATAGCGTGAGTTTGGTCTTTCTGCTCTCAGGGGCCGAGTGCTGCTACGACCTGGACAAGGCTGGCCGATCACGGTGCGCGCCTGCGCGACGCCCCGTGCAGAAGCATCCTCGCTGCGAAGAGGTTGCTGAGGACGGTGAAATAGCTGAAATAGTCGCCGTCGCTGACGCCGGTCCCGCGATCACGTCATAGGCGGTCGGCACATGTGCCGACCCGGGACATCCCAAGTCACGCCAAGTCGACAAGCCGTGCGGACGCTTCGCCGGCCGATCCTCGGCCCCAACCGTCCATATCGACTACCCCGGGGATGCTCCGAGCTGCTCGATCACCTCGTCACGGTCAGTGCCGTGTGCCCGGAGCACGCGGTCGAAGTCCGGCCCGTAGAACCGCATGACGGCCATCAGCACATCGGTCGTTGCGACTCCGGTGGCCCCTCGCCGACTGGCGATGCGGATGGCGTCCTCGGTGGCCTGTGCGACCACATCGCGATCGTCGGCACTGGCGGGAGTGGTTGGCGCACCAGGAGTGCTTTCGTCCTGGCCGTGGAGCGGTCCCTCGCTCACGCCGAGCGCTTGGAGCGCCATCCCAACGTCGCCATGTAGGCGCAGGACTCGTAGCCAGCGCTCGGCCTCATCCTTGCGAGTGCGGGCGAACGGCATCGCCGTGGAGGCGATACCCAGCACCATCGCGGCGTCTGGTGTGAGAGCCGGCGCGGGGCTCACAGCGACACCTCGAGACCCGCTTGTCGTCTCACACGGGAGGTGTGCAGAGGAGCGACATTGTCGTGTCCAAGCGTGACCTCCGGTCGCCCCTCGCCAAGGCGCAACTCGAGGACGACGGTGCCCGAGCGTTCGGCAACGACGAGTGCAGAGCGCATGAGCTCGGCGACCTCCCGCGGCTCGACTCCACCGGCAAGGAGGAATCGCTCCGCTCGATCGCCGGCGGCGCCCTCGCGGTCGAGCTCTAGCTCCTCGACGAGGATCCTCGGCGCGGCGGCACTTCCCTCGACGTTCAGCAGGCAGGCAGCCATGTCGTCGGGGCGGGCGTCGGTTTCTTCGGCCACTCGGTCGAGGAGCCCCGAGGCCGTGGCGTTCGGCCCGAGCGCGGCAAGCGTACGCGCGAGTCGCTCCTCGCCAAACAGCTCTCCCGCAACCCTCGCCTCTGTGACGCCGTCTGTGTGGAAGCAGAGCTGTGAGCGCCCAGGCAAGGACACCAAGGTCTGCCGAGTCCCGGTCCGCATACCGGCTCCGATCGGCAGCGCGGAGGCGACGGTGATCGGCGCGATCGACCGTGAACCAAGCACAACCGGTGGTGGATGACCAGCACAGGCGAAGGCGAGGAGCCGCTCACGCGGCTGATAGGTGGCCGCCACGACAGTGACAAACGACCCGCCAAGCTGGCGTCCAAGCACCGCTCCAGCCTTTTGCACGGCGGCGCGCGGCGAGAGGCCGGCCTCGAGATATGCGCGCAACGTGAAGCGCACGAGCGCCGTATGGGGCAGCGCTTCGCGTCCATGCCCGGAGACATCGCCGACGATCACGGCAAGCTGACCATCCTCGAGCGCGAACACATCGTAGAAATCCCCGCCGGCTCCGGGACCGTCCGCCGGACGGTAGGCCGAGGAGGTGCCAACCGGGCCGAGCCGGGCGGGAGGCGCGGGAAGCAGCGCTGCTTGCAGCAGACCGACGTCCTCGAGCAGCGCTCCGCGTTGGCGCTCCAGTCGCCGGGCGCGCAGCCCGGCAAGGCGCGAGCGTAGCCCCAGCCCCAGCGCCAGCGCCAGCAAAACGCCGATGAGGACCCACAGGAACGGCGGCACGACGCTGACGATCCTGGTGATCGTCGTCACGATCGGGGACGGGCGTCGGCCGGCCGTCGCGACACGATGCGCCGGGTACTGCGCACGCCTCGCGCGCGCAGTATGTACGGACGCGAGCGGGATCGCGGCCAGGGGAGCGACCGCGCCCGAGGAGAACGCGACCCGGGCTGGATACCTCCCTGCGCCGCGGCGTCGCGCGTGCCGAGGATTCCGCGGGGCACGCGGCGGGCCGCTTGTGAGAAACGAGCGCGACCCGGCCGCGGGCGGTGGCGTCGTCGCTTTCGGCGCAGACGTTGCCGGCGCAGCAGAGGTGGCCGGCACCGGTGTCGGATTCACAGACGCTGTTGCTTGCGTTGTAGCTCTCGACAGGTTCGGCGTGGGTGCTTGGTCAGGTATGGGAGGGATAGGCGAAGCTTTGCCAGAACCGGCCGAAGGACCTGAGCGCGGCGTCGAATGGGATGCGCCCACCGTATGGCGTGGAGCTGGTAGGGAGGGGGTGGCGGGACTGTGCGAGCTAGCCGGATGGCGCGCGCTTTCTGGCTGCTGATCGGGTGCTCGTGGCTGATGGCGCTGATGGCCGGGGTCAGACGGACCCACGTGGGCTGAACCCGGCCGCGAAGTTTGCCCCTCCCCACGGTGTTCTGGAGGCCCATGTCCTTCGGTCCCAGGCTTCGGTTGGCCCCCACCGTGTTCGGGATCTGGATGTTCCCCGTGGCCCGGCTGCAAGCGCCCACCTGAGCTCGGGCCTGGGAGTTCGCCGTTCTCGGACCCCGGTTGTGCGTTGTCGTGACCTGGCCCGGTCGAGGGGACTGCCGGGCTGGGGCTGCCAGGTGGCTCTGGTGCGCTCGCGGCGTGCGTCGGGCGCGAATGGTCCGGTGTTGCCACAGCAGCCGGTATGAACGCCAAGACAAGCGCACAGCAAACAGAGACGATGGTCGTGACTGGACGGCGACGGCGGCGCCGAGGAGGGCGGCGGGGGACAAGTGAAGAGCGCCTGGCGGTGTCGCTCACCATCAGCAGCCCGCGCCCGATCAGCCCGCCGCGGGGGTGTGTTCCCGCGTGTATGCGAGCGCCTCGTCGACTGTCGAGAAGATCGCGAACATTCCGTCAAGCCCCGAAAGCTCAAAGATTTTCAGCACGGGGCTCCGGGGACAGACGATCGCCATCCGCGCATCGACGCCGAGGCTTCGGTTGACACCGACGAGCACGCCGAGGGCCGTCGAGTCCATGAACGTGGTGAGCGCAAGGTCAATGACGAGCTTCTCGTGACCAGCATCGAGCGCATCGAGCAGCATCCACTTCAAGCGCGGGGCCGTGGCGAGATCCAGCTCGCCCTCGATCGAGATCACGCTCGTGCCTTCGTCGAGTTCGCGCCGAAGGATCCCAAACGGCCTCGAGGCCGGGTGTGAGCGGTTGGAGGTGTCGACTCGGCTGAGCATCGTGGTTCTCGAGCACGCGCCTTGCGTAGGTTGCGCAGACGCAGAACAAATCCGTCCGACCTAACCGTCCGCGCTCGCGCGTACACGTACAAGACGATCTTCGCCACCAACAATTACGCCCGTTAGCGCCCCAGGGCGGATCATCGAACAAACGTCCAGCGCAGGCGGCCCGGTGACTGCCGAGCGGGCTGTTTCACCGGGGCTCAGATATCGCTCCTGGCGTCTACATGGCCGCGGGTCCGTATGCGTGGAGCGTCCGGCCTGTGTGCTGGACTGCTCGGCCGGGCGCACGGCACGCACAGGCGAGGAGACTCATGCAGCTTGGAACTGGAGAGGGCTCGAGTTACGCGGAGCCGGCGGCCCACGTCGAGGAGAGCCGCGCCTTCTACGCAGCACGGGCCGCGAGCAGGGGCAGCGACTCTCAGCCTGACCCGAGCACCCCGGAGGGGCTGCGGGAGGCGCGGGCGCTCGAGCAGGCGCGGGCCAAAGGCGCCGGCTCGGCGACATCGCCTGGGCCGCCGGCAGTGGAGGAGATAGTCGATGTTGGCGGCCGGCGAGTGCCGGTGAGGGTCATCGCTCCTGAGAGCGGGACCGCGCGCGGGGTCTACTTGGACTTTCACGGTGGCGGTTTCTACATGGGCTCGCCGGCACGCGGGGACCCGCACAATCGCAGCCTCGCTCACGCTCTCCGGATCGCTGTGGTGAGCGTGGGCTACCGCCTGGCCCCAGAGCACCCATGGCCTGCAGCACCCGATGACTGCGAGACGGCTGCGTTGTGGCTCTTGGAGGAAGCCGAGACCAGCTTTGGAACCACCCGCTTGATGATCGGCGGCGTATCAGCGGGAGCGACGCTGGCGATGACGACGCTGTTGCGGCTCCGCGACCGCGGTGTGGTCAGCCCCTTCGTCGGCGCTGCGCTGCAATTCGGCACATACGACCTGAGCGGGCAGACGCCGGCCGGCCGGCTGCTCGACGGCGAGTTCTTCATACAGGCGTATGCGGGACACGTGGCCGACCGCACGAACCCTGACATCTCCCCAATATACGGCGACCTGCGCGGCCTGCCGCCCGCTCTGCTCGTCCTCGGAAGCTCGGACATCCTGCTCGAGGACAACTTGGTCATGGCGGCCCGGCTGAGGGCAGCCGGCGGTGAGGTCGACGTTCGCGTCTACCCGGAGTCCCCCCACGGCTTCACGCTCCACCCGACGACGATGGCAAGCACGGCACTGAAAGACATCGAGTCGTGGCTCGACGAGCGCTTGCGGAGTTCGCTCTCGTGAACAGAGCCAAGCAGGTGGATGATCGAGACGGCGCAGGACATCCTCTGGCCAGGGTCGTTTG
>Ga0208480_1000564_pt1 | contig 14042 bp, 15 predicted proteins | sample NGESurshal092012_4_FD_184485 | JGI IMG/M metagenome (GOLD analysis project Ga0208480, IMG submission 184485) | Arctic peat soil microbial communities from Barrow, Alaska - NGEE Surface sample F53-1 shallow-092012 (SPAdes) | ecosystem: Environmental > Terrestrial > Soil > Wetlands > Peat ... | reverse complement strand
GGGCCGCCGAGCGGCGGTGGAGCTCCGCCGAGCGGCGAAGCTCCGGCCGGCGGTGCTCCGCCCACGGGCGAAGAAGGCTAGTACCGCTCGTCGCGACCAGCCGAGCTCCGTCGCCGTCATCGATCCGGGGCGTGGTTAACGTCCCGGGTGCTTACGCCGTCGAAGTGCTCGGTGGGTGTGGGCGGCCGTTCTGTGTGACCGGGGCGCCGAAGCTCACGGTTAGACGGGCGCCGCCGCCGGGCGCGTTCTCGGCCTTGACGTAGCCTCCGTGTGCTTCGGCGGCTTGGCGCACGATCGCGAGCCCGAGCCCGGAACCGGGGAGCTTGCGGGCCCGGTCGGCTCGATAGAAACGGTCGAACACGAACGGGAGATCGGACTCCTGAAAGCCTGGTCCGCGATCGCGAACGCTCAGCACCCCCTGTCGTAGGCTGATCTCGATCGTACCGTTGGCGGGGCTCCACTTGCGGGCGTTGTCGAGCAGGTTCGAGACGGCACGGTTGATGCGATCCGCCTCGCCGCGGAGGACGGTCGGCTCGAGGCTCACCTGCAGCTGTGCCTCGCCGCGTCTTTGGGTTCGCTGCACCGCGTACTCGACGATCTGGTCGAGATGCACGGCATCGTTGGCCGGCTCCGTCTGGGTCTCGCGCGCAAGCTCGACGACATCGCTGACCAGCGAGGTCAGCTCGTCGAGTTCCTCGACGATGTCGTCCTGGATGCTCGCTTGATCCTCCGCGGGAAGACGGTCGGCTTCGCGCAGAATCTGGATGTTCCCGCGCAGAGTCGCGATCGGTGTGCGCAGCTCGTGGCTCGCGTCGGCGACGAGATGTCGCTGGGCCTGCACGGAGCGCTCCAGCACGTCAAGGGTGCGATTGAAGCTCGCCGCGAGCCGAGCAATCTCGTCATGGCCCGTGACATCCAGCCGCTGAGAGAGATCGAGCGTGTCACTCAAGACCTCCGCTCGTCTCGTGAACCGCGCGATCGGCACCAGCGCTGTACGCGCCACCAGGGCGCCGAGAACGGCTGCGATCGCGATACCGGCCAGGCCCACGAGCGCGAGCAAAATCAGGATCTCGTTCAGCTCGTGGTCGACCTGGGTGAGCGGCAACGCGATCACGACCGCGCCCAGCGAACCAGCGCCCACTGTGATCACACGCAGATGGGTCCCCTTGACAGTCCGATCAGACAGCGCCCGCCCACTGCCGTGCGCCGCGATTGCCCGGTCCCGAGCGCTGGATGGGATCCTCGGCGAGGAGCCCTGCCCGCCTGGAACAAAGATCTGACCGCGCTTGGACACGAACTGGACATAGCCGGAGGCGGCACCGAACCGAGGGGGCTTGACAGCCCGAGGGAAACCGGCCGGCAACTTCGGGCCACGCGGCAGACCACCACGAGCAAACACTGAGGCTGGAGGCAGAGCACCAACGCCGGTGAATATCTGGGCGCGCTGACGCAGGTACCCGTCGACCTGGCCACGCAGATCGGCACGGACTACGACATACACGGTTACCGCGGCTCCCAGCACCGCCAGTACGACCGCGAGTCCCGCGACGGCCGCGATCCGCGCACGCAAAGTCATAGCTCACGCAAGACGTATCCGACGCCCCACACGGTCTGGATCAGCGGCCGAGCGCCCACGTCCTCGAGCTTGCGTCGCAGATAGCCGACATACACCCGCAGCGCGTTCGAGGACGCTCCAAAGTCATAGCCCCACACGCGCTTATAGATATGGCTGTGAGACATCACCTGCCCAGGGTTCAACATGAACAGCTCGAGCAGTTGGTATTCGGTGCGCGTCAACTCCGTGAATCGATCCCCGACGAGCGCGCCGTACCTTGCGGAGTCCAGCTGGATCTCAGCAAACGAAAGTAGCTTCGGCGGCGCATCCTCAGGCATCTCGCGACTACGGCGCAGCAACGCTCGCAGGCGCGCCTTCAGCTCATCCACATCAAAGGGCTTGACCATGTAGTCATCGGCGCCGACCTCCAGGCCCTCGACGCGGTCGCTGATCGCGCTACGCGCCGTCAGCATCAAGATCGGTACTCGCTCCCCGACCCGTCGCACGCCCCGGCACACCTCCAAGCCGTCTATATCCGGCATACCCACATCCAGCAGCACCACGTCGGGAACATCGCTCGTGATCAAATCGAATGCCTCAGCGCCACCGTCAGCGGTCTGCACCTCATAGCCGTCCAGAGTCAACACGCGGCGCAGCACTTCGCGCACACCACGCTCATCATCGACCACGAGAGCCCTCACGCCACTGATTGTGACCCCACCCCAGCCGGCGCTCGTCCGATTCCTACACTTTCCTTACAGGTCCGGTCCTCTCCGCCGGTGTCGCCTCGTTACGGCAAAACAGCCGGGCCGTACGTTGGCGTATCTGCGAGAGCACGTCGGCGCCTATGGCATCATTGTGGTCAGTGGTCGATCGCGGACATGTTCGCCTGATCGTGACGTTCGCCGGCGACTGGGGGAAGGTCGTTTAGCCGTTGGATAACTTGCCAGGGCGCTGATCGTCTCCTCGATGAGCGTGATCGGGTCCCGCGGTGCTGGTAGTAGAGGTCTATGCTCTGTCCCCAGTTGCTTTAGTGAGCCCCTCGACTGCGGTCCGGCGTCTCGTGAGTTGGTGCCATCCAATTCTTACAAAGCGATACGTTGATCACGTGATCAGACCGCACGTTCCGCGCGAACGTTCAACGACTTCACCGTCCTAGGCTGGCTCATGAGTCAGCAGCGTGAGACCGGGACCTGCTGCGCTCCCGGTAGAACGGGCCGGCTACCGGGTGGGATGCACGCTCGCTCGGTGGCCTCCGGAGGGTTGCCGCCAAAAACGATGGTCAACGTGCCCGGGGGTCGATTCTTGATGGGATCGGAGGAGCCGTTTGCCTATCCCAAGGACGGCGAGGGTCCGGTGCACGATGTGCTCCTGCGGCCTTTCATGATCGACCGCTACGCGGTGAGCAATGACCGCTTCGCGGCGTTCGCCGATGTCACCGGGTACGTGAGCGACGCGGAGCGCTGGGGGTGGTCCTTCGTGTTTGCCGGGCTGCTGCCGGACGACTTCCCACCGACGCATTCTGTTGCTGACGCACCGTGGTGGCGGCAAGTGGAGGGGGCGCAGTGGCGTCATCCGGAGGGCCCTCATAGCGACCTTGTCGATCGTGGTAAGCATCCGGTCGTGCAGGTCTCGCACAACGATGCGCTTGCCTACTGTGAGTGGGCGGGAGTGCGGTTGCCGTCCGAGGCCGAGTGGGAGTTCGCGGCCCGTGGCGGACTAGCGGGGTACGCGTTCCCGTGGGGAGATGAGCTCAAACCCGGTGGCGAGCATTGGATGAATGTCTGGCAGGGAGAGTTCCCCACGCACAACACGGCCGAGGATGGCTACCTGGGCACGGCGCCCGTCGATTCGTTTCCTGCCAACGGATACGGGTTGCACAACATGACGGGTAACGTCTGGGAGTGGACGTCTGACTGGTTCGATCCGGGGTCCTACCGGGTCTCGTCTGTGGAGAATCCGTCGGGCCCATCGAGCGGCGAGCGGCGTGTGACCCGAGGCGGCTCCTACATCTGCCACGCTTCCTATTGCCGTCGCTACCGGGTCTCAGCGCGTAGCGCGAACATGCCGGACGACGCGACCGGCAACATCGGCTTTCGTGTCGCCGCAAACATATAGACGGATCGCACTGTTCCTCCGGGCTACGCTCAGAACGCAACAACGAGGCAACGTCCTGAGGGGACCGGGGGAGTAGGCTCGACGTCAGCCTTCAGTTCCAGCCGTAGGTCCTCGATCACCCCGAAGGGGGGCGCAATGCCTGACGTGCCGCGTACTGTTCTACCGATCCCGGAGCGCAAGCATGTCGGGCTCACAACGTACGACGCGAAGGACCCCGATACGTCCTACCCTCCGATCGAGCCGGTGCGGCCACCAGCGGGGGCGCCGAACGTGCTGGTGATCATGCTCGACGATGCCGGCTTCGGCTCATCGAGCACGTTTGGTGGTCCGTGCGACACACCGACGTTCGAGCGGCTGTCCGAGCACGGGCTGAGGTTCAACCGCTTCCATACGACGGCCTTGTGCTCGCCGACACGTCAGGCCCTACTAACCGGACGTAACCATCATGCCGTGGGCATGGGCGCGATCACCGACGTCGCCACGTCCGCTCCGGGATATAACTCGATCCGTCCCGACACGGCCGCGCCGTTGGCGGAGACGATGAAGCTGAACGGCTACAGCACCGCTCAGATCGGCAAGTGTCATGAGGTGCCGGTGTGGGAGACGAGCCCGATGGGGCCATTCGATCGCTGGCCGACAGGCAGCGGCTTTGAGTACTTCTACGGCTTTGTCGCGCCTGAGACCAACCAGTACAGCCCGGCTCTCTATGACGGGGTCACACCGATCGATCCGCCGAAGACACCTGAGGAGGGTTATCACCTGACCGAGGACTTGGCTGACAAGGCGATCACATGGATCAGCCAGCAGAAGTCGCTGATGCCCGACAAGCCGTTCTTCATGTACTTCGCCCCGGGTGCGACGCACGCGCCCCACCATGCGCCGAAGGAGTTCAGCGACAAGTACAAGGGCCGTTTCGACGAGGGATGGGATGCGATCCGCGAGGAGACGGTCGCCCGCCAGAAGGAGTTTGGTGTGATCCCCGCGGATGCTGAGTTGACCGCGCGTCCCGAGGAGATATCCGCATGGGCGGATGTGCCGCAGGTGCTCAAGCCTGTGCTCGCGCGCCAGATGGAGGTCTACGCGGGTTTCATGGAGCACACCGACCATCACATCGGGCGACTCGTCGACTCACTCGATGATCTCGGGATTCTGGAGGACACACTGATCTACGTGATGGTTGGTGATAACGGTGCGAGTGCTGAGGGCACGCCGAACGGGACGTTCAACGAGATGATCTCGCTCAACGGCGCTGCGGCGGCGGAGAGTCCCGAGTTCATGGCCGAGCGCATCGACGGGTTCGGGACACCCGAGGCGTACAACCACTATGCGGTTGGTTGGGCGCACGCGATGGACGCTCCGTATCAGTGGACCAAGCAGGTCGCATCACATTTCGGAGGCACGCGCAACGGCACGATCGTGCACTGGCCCAACGGCTTTGAGGCGCGCGGTGAGGTACGCAGCCAGTTCCACCACATCATCGACGTCGCCGCGACCGTCCTCGACGCGGCCGGTCTGCCTGAGCCGATGTTTGTCAACGGCATCCAGCAGATGCCGTTGCACGGCGTCAGCATGGCCTACTGCTTCGACGATGCCAACGCTGCGGAGGCGCGAGAGACACAGTATTTCGAGATGTTGTGCAACCGCGGCATTTACCACAAGGGCTGGACCGCAGTGACCCGTCACAGCATCCCGTGGGACTTCGGCTCCGATCGTGTCGCCTTCGATGACGATGTGTGGGAGCTCTACGACACGAACAACGACTGGACCCAGGCGCACGACCTCGCCGCCGAGCAACCCGAGAAGCTCGCCGAACTGCAGCGTCTATTTCTGATCGAGGCGGTGAAGTACAACGTGCTGCCATTGGACGATCGCACCATCGAGCGCTTCAACTCCGACCTCGCGGGGCGTCCAGTTTTGGTCACCGGCAACTCGCAGATCCTCTACGGCGGCATGGGCCGCCTCAGCGAGAACTCGGTCCTCAACCTCAAGAACAAGTCGCACTCGGTGACGGCTGAGATCGTCGTCCCGGAGGGCGGCGGCCGGGGGGTGCTGATCGCCCAGGGTGGCGCATTTGCGGGTTGGAGCCTCTATCTCCACGAGGGCAAGCCGAAGTACTGCCACAACCTCGCCGGCCTCGCACGCCTGAAGGTCGAAGCCGAGACGGCGGTGCAGGCAGGCGAGCACCAGGTGCGCATGGAGTTCGCCTACGCTGGCGGCGGCCTCGGCAAGGGTGGCACCGTCACGCTCTATATAGACGGGGAGCAGGTCGGCGAAGGGCTGATCGCAGCGACCGTGCCGATGCTCTACTCCGGTGATGAGACGTGCGATGTCGGATATGACTCGGGCACGCCCGTCAGCGACGACTACACCAGTCAGGACGGCAACTTCAACGGCACCGTGAAGTGGGTGCAGCTGGACGCCGGTGATGACAACCACGACCACCTGATCACGCCCGAGGAGCGCCTACGGGTCGCCACAGCCATCCAATAGCCCCGCGATCTATCCCGATACGCCCGAGAGACGGGCGCCTTCCCGACCCTCGACTGTGCCCTCGCGGCTTACAGGGTAGGCTGCGGTCCCGATCTAAAGGAGAGCCCATGAGTAATTCGCTCGATGGAGCTCAGCACGCCGTACTTGATGAACTCGGTCCGGTTGACTATGTCGTGGTGGAGTTTCCGGCGGGTGCCAGCAACTTCACGGGCGAGATGGCGGCAGAGCTGCTCGCGCTGGTCAACTCCGAGACGATCCGCGTGATCGACGTACTGATTCTCACCAAGGACGAGGACGGCACCGTCGAGGCAATGGAGCTTTCCGACGTCGGCGAGCTAGGAGAGTTGCAAGCACTTGAGGCCCAGCTTGCGGAGCTGCTGGCCGAGGAGGACGTGGAGCAGCTTGCAGCCGCGATGGAGCCAGGAAGCACCGCCGGCGTGCTGATCTGGGAGAACCTGTGGGCAGCACCATTCGCAACTGCAGCGCGACGCTCAGGTGGCCAGCTGATCGCGAACGGACGGATCCCGATTCAAGCGATCATCGCCTCAATCGAGGCAGAAGAGGCCCCTATGACAGGAGGAGAGTGACAATGCCCCTCAGGCAAGCACGTAGAGGAAGAGTCGGTGTGATCCGCGCGCCCGTCGCGAAGACCGCGATCGTCGCCAAAGCCGTCACGCCCGGTCCCGCGCCGGTTGCGAGGACCGCCGTCGTGGCCGCGGCCGTCAGACCCGGACGCCGCCGTCGTATCTAGCCCTGATTTAGGGCTAGAGCCGCGCCCAGCCACGACCCCTAACTCAACTCGATGGCGCATCCCGCCTCAGCGCACCGACTACTAACGGCAACCTGCGGATGAGCTACGACCACGCGATCTCAGAAGTCGTCCGAGTCGTTGAGGCCGTCGGTGCCGGGATCATGGTCATCGGCGGATTCGGTGCGTGTCTCGTGTTCGCATCCCGAGCCCTTCTGGCCGAGACGACACGAGAGTCTTACGATGAGCTGCGCCGGAATCTGGGTCGCTGCATACTGGTCGGGCTCGAGGTCCTCATCATCGCCGACATCGTGCGAACCATCATCGTTGACCCGACGCTCGAAAGCGTCGCCGTCCTCGGCGCAATCGTCGTGATCCGAATCCTGCTCAGCTTCTCGCTCGAGGTCGAGATCGACGGTACCGGGCCCTGGCGCCAACGGGAACCACCCGCAGCGAGAATGCCAGTACGCCCGAGAGGGAGAAGCAGCAATGAGGGATACGGGTAGGCGCTCTGGAGTTTGCCGAGAACGACTCGACATTCTCCAACGAGCGCGCGCCGGGACTGAGCCACGAGACCCGCTCTTGCCCGTTAAGTGGCCATCTCCACACAGTCTGGCTCACGTGCGCAAAGGATGACGACCGGGCACTCCCCGTAAGAGCTGGCAGACTCGCGCTTGCGCTGTGAGAAGCGAAAGCCGCGTGCCTGGCTGCAGTTCAGACCCGGTCCTCGTCCGATCCGGGCGTGTCGCTGCCTCCGGCGGACGCACCTGCCTTCCGCGCAAGGGAGCGGCGCGGGAATCAAGGTGGCGAGGCTCGTCGGTGGGCGATCGCGGGTGACCGCGCGCTGCTGGGCTCGACACTTAGCTGTGCCGCCTTCCGGCCTTGCGCCGCTGCTACGTCACTCGCGGCGCGGCTGCCTTTCGTCATGGGCGCGTGGGTCTTCTTCGATGAGCTTGACGAAGTCGAGCTTGTGCAGGAGCCCGGAGTGGAGAGCCGATCCCCGACGAGCGTCTCCACGCGCTGCCGGCGGCCGAGCGCACTGTCGAGGAGCAGCGGACGCATGGTATCTAGGCAATCTGCGCGAGCACCTCGATGGCCACCGCGATGTTCCGGCGCCGGGTCTCCGCGTCTGCGAACTCGCCGCGACGTAGCAATCCGTTCGCTCCGAATGGCGGCAGGTAGAGGCTCGGCGAGACCCGGATCAGGGAACGACGAGTTCGCCTGGGTGCGGCGTGGCCGGCAGCAGTGGGAAGTCGACATCGAAGCCGACCTGCAGAGCCTCGGCGACGGCTGCAAGCTGGCCGACCGTGGGGTTACCGCGGCCGGCCTCCAGCGCGGCTATGACCGGCTGGGAGACCTCCATGCGCTCGGCCAGCGCCAGCTGGGTCAACCCCACGGCTTCTCGAGCGACGCGGATGCGCTGGCCGATGACCTGGGCGTGGATGGCTGAGCGACGGGTGCGGGGCATGGCCTCAGTGTGGATGCTGCGCGTGCCTGGCGGTGAGTTCCTGCCGCTTTATCTGCACGGTCGCTGTGAGGTGATCGACGAGCTCACCGCGGGGGCTGAGCTCGTTGCTGAAGATGCTGAGACGGATCATGCTTGCGCTCCTTTCCAAAATCCAATATAGCTCAAGAAGCTATGGAGATCCTCTCCTTTGGTGTCCACTCGCGTAGCAGGAGCTCCACCGTGCCGGCACGGTGCTGGTCGAGCGCGAGCACCACCAGTGCTTGGTATCAAGAACGACGCTCAAGCGCCGCGGTGTTCTAGCTCGGTGCGCGCCTCGCGCGCGAGTGTCACGCCGTCTATGTCCGGCAGCCTCGTGCGCAACTCAGCGAGTCCGGCGAGTGCGCTTTGCAGATCACCGGTGCTCGCTCGGAGGCCTGTACGCAACAGCTCATCGGCGAGGGCATCAGGGTCAACGCCGCGTCGGTTGGCCTCCTGCAGCAGCAGATCGTAGGATGCCTCTGGCAAATGGACAATCCTCTCTCGTGGAGCCATCAATGGAGTGTAGGCCTAACGTCTGCGGGCTCGCTCGAGTGTGTAGCCGAGGGCGGGTAAGGTCTTCAGGCGCTTGGCGAACATGCGGCGTAGCACGATCGCGAAGATCATCAGGGCGCAGTCATCCACTTCGGGCGTCCGGACCCCCGAAGTGGATCTAGGGCCGCCTTCAGAACATCTGGGAGCTGCGCCGCTGCCCACGTTGAGACGCGTTTGCCGACGGAGTCCTCGAAGCGCGTCGTCTCGCGCTCACGGCTCTCGGCCGCAAGTATGGACTGCGATGATCGAGCTCAACGTTTCGTTTCCTGGTGATCCGGTTTGTTCAATCTCTCGTGCTGGATATCTTGCGTCCTCGCAGCAGTCGCCGTAGTCGATCCATGAAATCATCGAGTTCGGTTTCGCCGATGCTGGGCATCCCGTCCTCGCAGCACGGTGGCCGATGATGCTCGTCGGGTGGGTTCTCGACACCGAACAGGTCGTGTAGAACATCCCAGATATCGTGCACGCGGCGGCGTGTGTCGCGCTTGCCGACGTACAGGACAACGACGCGGGCGGTATGTACCTTCGTCTGTGGCTGGACAGAAAACGCCAGCCGATACCCTTGCGATAGGTGGATGCCGCAAACGATTGGAGCCAGCGGGCCAGATAGACGCCGTGCGTCAAGCTCGGCCGAGCAGGGATCTCGCGCCAACTCTCTCAGCGCGTCCCCAAGTCCCAGTCGCTTCCCCCGCAGATCGTCGATGACACGCTCGACCGCAGGCGCAACGTAAATCTCCAGCCCCGGCGCGGACACCTATGCGTTTGTCAGTCGTCCGGACCGAAGCTGTCTAGATCGACCTTGACGAGATCGCCGCGTTGCATCGCACGCAGCCCCTCCCCGTAGAGGTCGTCAAACTCGCGCTGCCACTGCGGGTCCTCCTGCTCCAAGCGACTCAGGGCCTCGACGAGCAGTCCACGATGGCGACCCTGCCGACGCAACTGCTTGACCTCGCCAGCCAACGCCAGGAGAGCGTGAGCGGGAATGCGATCGCGCTTGTAACGCGGTACCTGCACAACCGGGATCAATCCACGGTCGATCCACTTCTCGAGTGTCGTGGAACTCACATCCAAGAGGTGTGCGGCCTCCGTCTTGGAGTAGCTCGAACGGTCCGCCAAGCCCGCTTGGAGCTCAGTGGTGGCATCCTCAACGGCTGCGCTCAAAGCGTCGCGGTCATCTGGATCGGCGCCACGCAACGTGATGAACGCGCGCGCCATCGACTCGGTAGGGCTCAGGGTGCGACTCATACCGATAGGATACCAAAGTAGTGTTTTGGAGCGTTGGTTTGCCAACTTCATGCCTGCTGTGGAGTGCGGCCGCGTGATGGCGGCCAAGCTTGTCAAGACGGAGACGCGGGGCATTTATCGGCGGCATGGGAAGGACTGTGATCGAGTAGGTCGTTGTGGATGCCCCTACGTGGTCGTCTATCGCGGGAAGGCGCGCACGTTTCTGCGTCTCGTGGAAGCTCGCGAGGGTAAGGCGGCAATGGAGCGTGAGGCGAAACTGACGACGGGGCATGCTGCCGGGCTGCACCGTGACGAGCCTCGTGATGGCTGCCCTGATTGCGAGCGCGAGCTTGCTGCGCGTGGGCGGGCCGCCCCGTTCTTTCATGCGTATGCGTTGGAGTGGGTCGAGCGTTATCAGGGCACCGGCCGACGGGGCTATCGGGAGGAAACGCGCGACGAAGATCGCCGCCTGTTGAAGCGCTACGCGCTGAAATTCTTCCCTGCTGACCTGCGTGTCGGTCACATGGGACCGCGCCTGGTCTCCGAGTTCATCGGCTGGCTGGTCAAGCAGCCGAGCAAGCGGGGCGGCACGCTCTCGGACAAGTCCGTGAAGAACGCGCTGCAGCCTGTGTCCTCATGTCTGGCGACGGCTCGGCGCGAGGGTCTGATTGACCACAACCCCTGTGACGATGCCGTACTGCCTCATCGCCCGAGGATCGAGGAGGACGAGGAGGACACGCGGCCGTTCCCTCGCCTCGAGCTCGATAACGCAGACGGTGAGATCGAGATTGTCGAGAGTATGGAGCTCGTCGTCTCGCTCGTCAATTCAAAGCACCGGTTGATGTTCGAACTGCTCGCGGCGACAGGTGTCCGGCGTTCGGAGCTGATCGCGTTCAAGGTCCATGATCTGAGTCTCAATAGCGGGGAGCCATATGTGAAGATCCGTCGTCGCATCCGCCGTCGAGGTGGGATGGGGCTCGTGGTGGGCGCGTTGAAGTCTCGCTACGCCAAGCGCGACCTGCCTGTCTCGATTGAGGTGGCCGACCGGCTCAGGACCCACGTTGCCGGGCGCTCCCGGAACGACTGGTGTTCGCTTCTGCGACCGGGGCACTGCTTGACCCGGCCAATCTCGCTAACCGGGTGTTGGCGCCGGCGTGTGAGGAGGCGGGCGTCGAGTGGGCTGGCTTTCATACGTTCCGCCATACCGTCGCGTCTCGACTCTTCGTTGAGGGGCGCAACATCCTCCAGGTCCAGCGGTGGCTCGGATACCACTCCCCGAGCTTCACGCTCGACACCTACGTCCACTTGCTCGACCAGGATCTCGGACGTCCCCTCGAGCCGCTTTGGGTCAAGGAAAGGCCAGGCCAAGGTCCGGAAAAACGCCGCAAGCACGACGGTCGCCGCATCCACGAAAATGGCGGACTACGGGGGCAAACGCCAGAGAACCGCAAAGCGCGGCGCTCCGATCCCGGCTCATAACCCGAAGGTCGCAGGTTCGAATCCTGCCCCCGCTATGAGACGAAGCCCGCTTGTTTAGGCGGGTTTCGTCGTTTCTGGGGGTTTGGGTCGAGTGGAGCCAAGGTTCCAATAGGGTTCCGTTTGGCGGCGCGAAAGGGCTCGCGCCCCCAAACCGAGCGGCAAGCGTTGTTGTCCGGCATGCTTCGGCGTGTGGAATGCTGGCTCGGTGTCGATGTAGGCGGGAAGCGCAAGGGCTTCGATGCTGCGCTGGTCAACGATCGGCGGCTTCTAGATCTTCAGAGGCGGCTGAGTTGCGAGGTTGTCGTTGAGGTGGTCGATAGGCATCGACCGAAGGTCGTCGCCATCGACAGCCCGCGATGCTGCGCGCCGGACGGCGAAGCCACTCGCGCGGGCGAGCGCGAACTCGCCAGAACGATCTGCGGGATTCGCTGGACGCCTGACGAGAGTCGGGTCCGCGATGGCAACGCCTACTACGCATGGATTGTTGAGGGCCTCGACCTCTACGATTCGCTCGCCAGCCGCGAGGTCGAGGTCATCGAGGTTTTTCCGACAGCCTCGTGGTCGTGTTGGTACGGCAAGCGTGGCAGCCGATCGCGGTCAGCCTGGAGCCGGGACGGTTTGGTGGGTCTCGGTCTTGAGGGTGTGCCGGTGCGCACGAACCAGGATCAACGAGACGCTATCGCCGCAGCGGTGACGGCCCGCCAATACTCGGAGGGTTTGACGGAGAGCATGGGAGGCATTGTTGTTCCCCGTAGTCCAATATCGCGCTCCCAGCACGCGCCATATCCAGCGAACCGTCCGAGCAGCTAGGCTTACTGCAATGAGTGCCGAGGCAGAGGAGCCCGAGGTCAGCCTGGACGAATCAGGCGAGGAGGGTGATGTCGTCACGATTGTTGACGTCAATGAGCGAGCTGAGGCTATTGCCGAGGCGCAGCCGATCAGTTACTTCGGGTCCGACTTCGATGTCCATGGTCTAGTCCGGCGTTTGGGGCAGGACGACATCATAGTTCCGGCATTCGATCCTACTTTCGAGCCGGATGGAGAGATACAAGGTTTTCAGCGCGGATTTGTTTGGCGCCGCTACCAAATGGATCGCTTCGTGGAGTCCCTCTTGCTCGGTTATCCCATCCCAGGAATCTTTCTTGTTCAGCAACCTGACAGAAAGCTGCTTGTTCTGGATGGGCAGCAGCGCCTACGGACCTTGCAGCAATTCTACGCGGGGGCATTTTACAATGGCGAAGAGTTTGTTTTGGAGACGGTAGCCGACGCATTTAAGGGCCTATCCTACGGAGGTCTTGCAGAGGAGGACCGGCGCGCACTCGACAACACCTTCATCCACGCAACTATCGTGAAGTACGATTCGGATGCGGGCGGCGAACGCGCGGTTTATCAACTTTTCGAGCGTCTCAATACTGGCGGAACGAATCTGTACCCCCAAGAGATTCGAGTTGCCCTCTACAGAGGACCACTCGTTGACTTTGTCCGGGATCTAAATAGCGACCCTAACTGGCGGAGTCTCTACGGTCCAACCTCGGGACGCCTCAAGGATCAGGAGCTCATCCTGCGTTTCTTGGCTTTCTATACCGAGTCAGCTCAATATGAGCGCCCCCTGAAGGGGTTTCTAAACGACTTCCTGAGCCGACATCGTGACCTTAACGGTCTAGATGCACCGGCTCTCCAAGAGAGGTTTGCAGAAACCTGCGCAGTCGTTCAAGGGGCGCTTGGACGTGCTGCATTCCGGATTCAGACGCAGGTCAATGCAGCGCTTGTCGACTCGATTATGGTCGGTGTAGCCAGACGCCTTGAGCACGGTCCGATCAATGACCTGGATTCGATGCGAAAGGCGTTCTCGAGCTTGCTAGAGGACAGCGAGTTCGTTTCGGCTATCGCGCGAGCGACCGCGGATGAGGATCGCGTTGCTCGACGAATCTCGAAGGCGACTGCTGCATTTGCTCCATTGGCCTGAATTATGGCGAGTCGATCGCGGTACCGCCCATCCGGACGCACTGAGGTTCAGCGGCTCAAGGACGACCTTGATGCTCTATTTGTCCGTGCCGATGATGTCGATCCAGGGTCAGAGGTGGAAGCTGACCTAAATCGCTACCTCTGTGTTCGTATTTCTGGATTTCTGGAGCGTGCGCTTGCAAGCGTGGCGCGGGTTCTTTGTGAGCAGGAGTCCTTCAACCGTGGCCAAACATTTGGGCTCTCGTGGCTAGGCCGCACACCGAATCCGAGGTCTGACGAGATTGTCAAGCTGGTACGAAGGTTTGACATTGATTGGGCCGTAGAACTTGAGGAATATCTCGGTGAGTTCGAGCGCTATAGCCGGATCAATGCGCTTCTTGGTATCCGGAATGACATAGCGCATGGTCGAAACCAAGGCATGTCTC
>Ga0208480_1000563_pt1 | contig 14061 bp, 11 predicted proteins | sample NGESurshal092012_4_FD_184485 | JGI IMG/M metagenome (GOLD analysis project Ga0208480, IMG submission 184485) | Arctic peat soil microbial communities from Barrow, Alaska - NGEE Surface sample F53-1 shallow-092012 (SPAdes) | ecosystem: Environmental > Terrestrial > Soil > Wetlands > Peat ... | reverse complement strand
CCCGTCCGCGTCGGTGAGCGAGGTCAGCGGTTCCTGCCCCGCGTCAAGCCGCTGCGGACCTTCCTGGAGATCGACGAGTTCCAGGCGCTGCTCGATGCCGCGGGCGAGCTCGACGCGCAGCGGGTTGGCAACACGCGGGGCCGGGTTCACGCCCTCTAGGCCGACGGAAGAACCGTCGCCGAGATCGCACGGGCGCTCGGCCTGACAAGTCAGTCTGTCTGTTACCACCTCGGCCGGCCGGCGCCGCAGCGCCTCGGTGGCCGCCGCGCGATCATCGCCGCCCTCGGCCTCGGCGGGTTTCGCATCAGCGAGCTGCGTGAGCTCCGAGGCTGGCACGTCGACCTGGCCCGCGCGCGCTTCAAGCTGACCGACTCCAAGACCGAGAAGGGTGTCCGGGAGGTCGAGATGACGCTGTTCCTCCGCGACGTCCTGCTCGAGTACGTCCAGGAGCGCAGATCCGCCGGCCTGCCGACCGGCCCGAACGATCATTTCTTCGGCGGTGCAACGGGCGCCCGTCGTAGCGATCAGCGAATTCGCTCGGGCGTCCTCGGGGCAGCTCTCGACGCGGCGAACGAACACCGTGTCCGACAGGGTCTCGCCGAGCTCCCGGCGATCACGCCGCACTCGCTGCGCCGGACGTGGGCGACGTTCGCGGCGCTCGCCGGCCGCGACCAGAACTGGATCGCCGACCAGATCGGGCACACGACGCCGCATTTCACGTTCTCGGTCTACGAGCAGGTCCACCGGCGCCGCTACATAGACGAGCAGGCGATCTGGGAGCTGATGAGATTTGCTGACGAGCCGGCCGAGCGCGGCTCGATGCGGCGGGTCACGCGCTTCGCCGGGCCGATCGCCAAAGGCACGGAATAGCGTCGTTGAAGTGACGAGCGAGGAGATGATTGCGAGGGCGGGAGCGGCCCTGGCCGCTGCGACGCCGCCGCGCTCTCGGATCATTCTGTTCGGCTCGCAGGCACGGGGGGACGCCGACTCTGCGAGCGACCTCGACTTCCTCGTCATCGAGCCGGAGCTTCGCGGCCCGGCCGCCGAGTCCGTCCGTTTGCGCCGGGTTCTGCGCGACATCCCCGCGGCGATCGACGTGGTCGTCGTGAGCGAGCAGCTCGCCCGGTCTCGGGTCCGGGTGCCCGGGACGTTGGTCGACCGCGCGTTGCGCGAGGGCCGCGTCATCTCCGAGTCCTGAGCAGCGCGATTCCGCTTGCTTCGTGGGTCATGAGATTCGTCGTCGAGGCGGGCCAACGCGGCTCGACGAGGGAGGCGACACGGGTCGCCAAGCGGATCGTTAAGGCCGATGAATAGGCCGACGGCCTGAAATGGCCTCCCTGAGGCCCTGTCGCGGCCCTGGTCGAGGACTCAAAAGTAGCCCAATCGCAGGTCTTTCGGGAGAGCCGGAGAGGGGACTCGAACCCCTGACCTATCGCTTACAAGGCGATTGCTCTAGCTCGATGTGATGCACTTTAATACCTGCAAATCTTGTATTTCTGACGCTGCCGCGGAGCTGGTCTTTTGGCTGGTTTGGGCCGAATTCGGCGGAGTTAAGGCCACTGGATCGCCTGGGTGGCCTTAACGCGCGTCCGTCGTTTTTCGGCCCCGGATCCGGCGCCTCCGGCGAACTGTCGCCCCCGCCAAACCCGCGGTGCACAAGTCTGCCTGTTGCGGTGTTCGGTGAAAGCCGGCGAGCCACCCCCATGCTGCGCTCCCCGCGCTCGGGCCCCCCAAGGCGATCTCGAGGGCCCGAGTCCCTCGCTCGATCGCAGCGATCAGGCAGATCTCGACCGGCGGGTGCCGCCGTTCCGGCGGCACGTCGGCCCTTGAGCGGCCGCCAGACCGCGGTGGGCTCATCACATCGCGAACCGAGCGGTCCGAGAGTTTGCACGAGCTCGACGTTACCGGCGGTCGAGGTCGGCGCCGACGCAGGCCTACGCGTCGAAGCATCGTGTGAGCAGGGGCCAGCGTGCGGTGGCCGCGCAGGTGCGTGGCAACTTGGGCGCGGAGGCCCGCGGGTTCGTCGGCGAGCTCTGGCAGGACCCGTCGGCGTGGACGTGCGACGAGACGATGTCGGCGAGCTCCCGAGGAACGTCGCGATCTTTGCGGATCGGAGGGGGAGGCCACGGCCAGGTCGTCGCGATCGCAAGTCGATCTCGGCACCGAGGGACGAGATTGGGTCGTCTGGTACTCGCAACCTCGACAGCGACGGAGCGCCGAGCGTGACGGTAGCGATTCAACCTGGTTCCGTCGCCTCCGATGATCGGCGCCAGACGAGAGCTACCTCAGGCTGCCGACGCCCCGCGGGTGTGGAGTGGTGCCGGCAGGTGGGCTTCGTGCTCCCTGTGGAGGTAGCTCAGAGCGTCGAGCTCGCTGGGGTCGTAGCCCAGCTTCTGCTTGACGAACTTCAGCCGGTGCTCGGCCTCCTGAAGGATCTCCCCCCACGTCTTGACCCAGATCCGCACTCGTCCGTCTTGGAGCGTGCTGGCGAGCCCGAATTGGTCGGGATACTGGCGTCTCTCCTCATCTGCGGTGCCGCGGACGCCAGTTGAAACCACCCAGAACTCCCAGCGCGTGCGCTCGAGATCAAACCGCGCGTCCTTGGCAACCGCGAGGGCATAGTTCTTGATCTGCTGGAGTTCGTCGGGTCCAACCTTGACCGAGGGCCTCTTGAGCTCGATCACGAGGTGCTGACGTCGGTTTTCCGCCGTCTCGATCGAGCGCGAGAGAAGTAGATCGATGATTCGTCGATGCCCGGAGTCGTCGACGACCTCAACCTCGTCGGCCCGACCCGTCGGGTCCACCGTCGCAGTTCGTTTGAGGCAGGAGACGTGGTGCTCGAGAACCGCCGTTAGGCTCTTGTCGCTCGCCGCGAGCGAATACTCCTCGCCAAATACCCACGTCTCGCTGGCGAGGATCTTGTGCAGTTGGCTTCGCTCCTTGACGCGCTTCTTCCACTCCGGATGAGTGGTGAGGGCCGCCAGTCCGGCGACGAACTCGAGCCGGTCAGCAATTGCTCGTGACGCAGCGATGACGGAAGCCAATGGCGTTCGCGTCAACAAGTCTGCGAGCGACTCGATCTGTTCCGAAGGAAGAGCGAGGACATCCTTGAGCACCTTATGTAAGGCGCCAGGATCCTGCTCAAGCGCCTCCCGCAGCAACCCGAGCGACAGCCTCTTGTTGGCGACTGGCCCGGAGTTGATCACGTCGACGGCTTGAAGAGCCACGAGATCGAAGGTGTCCCGCGCCGCCCGGTCGGCCGTCGACTTCGGCACATCCTTGAAGGGATAGACGCCTTCGCTCTGCCAGTCGCTTACGGTCTGTCGTCGCCGCTCCGTGAGACGGGTTCGGAAGTGCTGGCGCAGCGCCTCGCGTGCGGCCTCGAGGACAACCTTTGCGGGACCCGATTGGAGCTCGACGGTTGGGAGTTCTGCAACCTGATCCCCGAAGCCGTCCCACTTCACGTACGCCGTGAAGTTGAAGCCCGGCGCCTGAATCCCGGCGTCGGTCTCGTCGAGTGCGACGCCACCAGCGTCGCAAAGGTACAGGCCACGCTCGATCTTGCGATTCCATTCGATGACCGTGAGAGCTACAGGCTGCCGTTCGACCGTGTTCAAGCCGTATTCCCGGCGTTCGTCCTGCAGCGCTGCCGGGTCCACGGCGCGGCCATCGAACGAGATCTTCAAACCATAACTCTCGATCTGCAGCGCGAAGTTCGCCACGAGGCGGTCGGTGGCCTTGCGGCCCTCCAGACCCGGAACCGGCTGGCCTAGCCCCTCCAGCGTCACCCGCGTTCCCGTCGGCGCTTCGGTGGATTCGGGATCTTCGACGTCACAATCGCGAAGATTGTCTGCCGCGATCGTGATCCGTGTGAGTCGACGTCCGGCCGGCGTCGCGGCAACCGTGATCCAGGAGGCAACTCCTCCAGCACCGAAGGGGCGGAAGCGACCCTGGCCGTTGCGACCGTGCAGCGGGCGCCCGCCAGGCGACTTCCCGGTCTTAGCCTTCCACGAGCCGCCGAGCTTTGCGAATTGCTCGGCCGCAATGTCGGGCGTGATCCCGTGCCCGTTGTCCGTGACGACGATCCCGTGCACGCTATCCGTCTCAGTCCGAAGCAGATCGACCACGATCGTCGTCGCGTCGGCATCGATGGCGTTCCAGATCAGCTCAACGATTCCGGTCATCGGGGATCGGGTAAGGCCGCTGAGATGGCTGGCGTCGAGGCCAAGCGAGTACCGCACGATGTGATCCTGCCAGGCACCCCGGACGCGGGCGACGTGCAGACGGCTCGCCGGCCAGCGACCGAGGTCGGCCCTGCGCGGATGGCTGCGGCCGACGACTCACCATAAGCAAGCTCACCAGGGAAGGGGAATTCTCACGATCACAGCTGGGGATGATCACGCGACCGGGCACAGCCCTGCCGTTGCGCACGACGAGGCGCGTGCCGTCCTCGTCGACCTGGCCAGCGAGCCACGCGATGTATTCCCCGACCTCTGCCGCCAGAGCGAAGGGCGATCATCCCCCTCGCGCCTTCCCTCGCGAGGCCGTCCAGCGTCAGCCCGACGCCGTCGTTGTTCTCCCCGCCGTGGAGCCTGCGAACCATCTCCCATGGCGTCCCTTCCTGCCGGTGCACCGCGGCTTCGGTCTTCAGCAACCGGGGAAGTACGCCGCCTTCATTTTCAACGCCGTCCACAACTTGTGGGTATAGCTTGCGTCCGACAAGGCGGCTATCCTCGCGCACGCCTGAATGCGCCAGTGGGCCGACGCTACGAAGTTCCACAGAGCACGGGGCATCCTCGCGCGCGGCCCTTGCCGTAAACCTCGTCGGCTCGAGCGAGGATCCTCACAGGCTCGGTTGGCTCCGCGTCGGCGAGCGAATCTTGCATCCGGGCCAGTGTGCCTCCACCTCTTCGAGCGTCGTGAGTCCGCGCGGAAGGCCGCGGCCGACCGGCGGCAGGCTACGGTTGAGTTCGAGCATCTCGTTGTAACCCACGTCGCGCGGCATAAGCGCCTGATATCGGAACGTGCGGAGGTCCAGCTCGAGGACTAGGAGCAACGGTCTACCGTCACTTGGATACTCCTTGACGTCTCCGAAGCCGAACTCAATCTTGGCGTTGCGGTTGACGTCGCTAAGGACGAGCTTTCGGGACACGGCCTCGTGCAGCTCACCAACGGCGTCAACTCGCTCCAAGGTGATTTGCTTTTCGCTGCCTGGTGTCAATCGGAAGAAGGTACTGGCTACATCAAGGTTGAAATGTGTCTGCTGCCAGCGGTTCTTCCCTCTAGGCACCTGGGCGAGCAGAACGAGCTCCGTGCCAGCGAGTGGCTGGTCGGCGGACGAGGTCACGGCGCGGTGAGCTCCATCAGGTCGGCGTAGGGGACGACCGTCTTACCCTTGGATTTGCTCGTCGGTGGCTTGGCCACGACAATCACGTACTCATGTACGTTCTTAAAGAGGAAGTTCGGTGGGAAGGGATAGCTGCCGAAGATAGGCCGCTGTTGGCCAGACGAGCCCCACTTGCCGCCCGTCGCGTCTTTCGACCAGATTATCTCGTTGATGAGAACGAAACCAATATCGCGCAGGAGAAGGACGAGGTCCGTGGCGAGCGGGAACGTCAAGAGGCCGTGGTCGGTGTGCTGATTTACGTTGGCGGTCACGACGCCGAATTTCCGCCCCGTAGCGAGCACGCGGAAGACCTCTTCGAACACGGGTCGCAATGACCGTATGAATTCCGGGTACGACGCGATATTGCCCAGGTTCGACTTACCCCTGCCATAGTCCGCCTTGTTCCAGTAGGGGGGGCTGGTAATGGCGGCGCCAATCGAGTTGTCGGGGACATCATGGAGCGCCGAGCGGGCGTCGCCTAGCCGGACGTCGAGCAGATCGCCGGAGCCGTTGAGCGCAGCCTTGTCTCTCAGCATGCGCGTTACGTATCGCTTGTTCTGGTCGACGCAGAGGGCGCTTCTCCCGAGCTCGGCGGCGGCCTTGGCGGTCGTGCCTATTCCAGAGAATGGGTCTAGCACTCGCTCGCCGTGGAAGGAGAACAGCTTTATGAACCGGCGCGGAATCTCGATTGGGAACACGGCGGGATGATCCGGGTCGGAGACGTTGGCGATATGCCAGACGGTCTTGGTGTACTCGCGCCACTCCTCTTTTGAGACGCGGCTCCGTTCCTTCTGTTCAGCGGTAACAACCATCATGTGATTCGTTGTCCGACGGCCATCGAGAGCCTCCTGTTGTCCATCCTGTCAACCACGACGGTGTCGCGGTACCAAGAATTAAGGTCGAAGCGCGACGCGATGCGGCGGAGGCCAAAGCCCTCGACCACGGCTGCGTCGACGATCTCGCGAGCGGCCATGTGCAACGTTGCCGGGAAAGCCAACGTCTGGCGTCCCTTATTGACGGCTGTGAGGGGCGTAGTCAGGGCTGCCCGCCAGAGATCTCGGCCGGCCTGGGCGAGCGTAGCCGCGTGATCGGCCCGCAAGCTGTTGATGCGGAAATTAAGCCCAATGAGCCACGATGGAGACACGTGGAAGGCGTCTGCGTCCACACGCCAGAGCCAAAAAACGAGTTGGCTAGAGATAAGGGCGTAGGCGATGCTGGCCGTGTCGTCGTCCTTGAATCGCAGCGCCGTGAGGGCTGACGAAGAGCTGTGGCTCGCGAGCGTCGCCGCTGGCACTTCGCGCAGGCAGTTGAACCAGTTGTAAGCGGTTGGCCCGACGAAGAGAGTGTGTGGCCACTGGTCCGGCGTCGCTTTGGCTCCCGTTACTTTGGCGCGCTGGACGACGTCGTCGCCGAGGGACCCGGGTAGCTGCCGGAGAGCAGCATAGAGGTCTCGCTCGGCCGCACTGCCGAGCTTTGGGAGCCGGTCGGCTATGGACGAAGACACTCCGGTGTGGCGTAGCGAGGCGAATATCTTTGGGCGGCTAGTACTCGTCCACCTCAGGAGCCCGGTGACGGCGACGGCGTCGGGCCGCGTCCTCTTGGTGGCTCGGAAGATCAGGATCGCGTTCCGCGTTTTGACGTCATCACCGAATAGGGCGTCGGGCGTGCGATCGAAGAAGCTACAGTCCCAGGTTCCGGCGGTGGCGGCCATTGCGCGTCGCAGCGAGCGATACTGTTGACCGCCGTGGAACGCGACCGAAAGCGGTACAACAACGCCTGCCGCGCCGTGGCCGGCATGCGTGTGCTGCCAGGCCATTTCGACGAATGCGGTGTAGACGTTGCTGGTCGCAGTCGGAGTGGCAAGCGACGTGAAGCGCTGGGCGATCTTGTCGCGTTTCTCGTGAAACCCCAGCTTCGCGTAGGGTGGGTTCGACAGCAAGACGTCAGCGCCGTTTTGCAGTGAGGGGAACAAGGCGCCGAGTGACCTATAAGGGCGCCCGCTATCGGCGGCCGCGACATAGCCGCCCGCGGCGAGGCGAGCCTGTGTGCGGGAGACATCCTCGCGTCGTGCGTGCTGGGCAAAATCTCCCAGCTCGGTCCCAGGCTCGACCAGCAGAGCGTCTTGGGTAGCCAAGTCCATTCGAGCTAGGTGCCAGCGGGACCAAGCCGACAGATTCGAGTTCTCGGCGCGGTTGGCCACTACGACGAAGGCGGCCATCTCGGCCGCCAAAGGGTCAATGTCGTAGCCAAACAGGCGCGTCGCCGGGTTAGGGAGTCTCAGAGCGGCCCGAAGAAAAACCCCGCTCCCGCAAGCGGGGTCCAGACATGTCCACCGGCGAGTGGGAGGACCGACGGCCGCCGCCATATGTAGAGCGACGTCTGCTGGCGTGTAGTAGACGCCAGCAGCCTTCCGAGCGATCCGGTCAGGGTGATGAGTTTCCGAACTTAGAACATGTCGCCGCGTTCCGGGGCCTAGGGGGTCGAGCAGATACGGCAGCAAGGCGGCGACCGTGTCTGGGGTAGCTAGCGTGCTGAAGCGCAACACCTGGCGGTCTGGCGGCGCCAGCCGGGGGAGGCACGCCGACACTGGCCCGTAGAACCAGTCCTCGGCTTCACCCAATGTCGAGGACGGGTCCAGGGTCCGGGTGAGGTAGCCGAGCAGCCATTGGCCCATCAGCCACCAGGCCGCGCGGGTCGATGCGTCGGCGTCGTCCAGCGCGTAGCCGAGGCCGGAAACGCGCGGGGCTTGGGCTGCCCGCAGCTCTTGGCTCGAGCAATCAAGTTCGGCGGCGAGGCCCAGGACCTCTGCGCGGAGGGGCGCCGCAAATCGCTCCACCGTCGCGGTCATCGGGGCCCTCCGGCCCGGAGACGCCATGGCCAATGACCCGGCGGACGGGAGGCGGCAATTCCGCCGAGCTGGGGCTGTCTGGAGGCTCGACATGGCTGGCAACCTTATCTCCGGCATGGGACGGATCCGCTCACGCGGCCGTGTCGAGTAGCGTCCGGGCGGATGACCGAGTACGCGCTCTCGACGAATCTCTACACCTACGCGCAAGTGCACGCTCCAGGCGGGGGCTTCTTTGGCTGGCCGGCCGGCTCCGGAGAGGGGGAGAGCATCCGGCAACTCAGTGCCGGCGACCTGATCGTCCCCAAATTCGCGGCGATGGCGGCCTGGAGCGAGACCGATAACAACCTGGAGTGGCAGCGTAGCTACTGTGCGGCGATCGGCGTCGACTACAACAAGGTGCGCCAAGAGTACGAGGCCGAGATTGACGGCGGCAACAGCGGCGTCCCTTTTCTTCTACGCGTCGCGGGCGACCTTCCGGACGACGAGCGCCAAGGAGGCGAGCCGTGGGCTCGCGTCCGCGTGGAGAAAGTCCCGCTTGACCACTCGCTCAGCTCCAAGGAATTCCTCTTGCTTCGAGCGGTTCCGACGACGATTGCGGCGCAGTTCAAAGGGACCGTGGCACCGGGCAGGCATCTTCAGGAGCTCCCGGACGGAACGGCCGTCGCGATACAAACGGCCGCGAGGGCGCCAAACCGAGCGGGCCTCCTGCGCCAGTACACGCTTGTGCGCGCGAACTCGGCGGTCGCGGCCGCGGAGGCAATGAACTCGGCCGGTAGAGCGCTCTTGCCCGGAGACCGGGTCTTCATTGCGTCTCCTGGCGGACTGCTTGGCGTGCACGACGTGACCGGGGCGAAGGCGCTTCAACCCGTCGCCAAACCGATACAGAAGAGCCCGGACGAACTCCTCGAGCTCTTTGAAGAGGCGAAGCAGAAGGCGCGGAAAGAAGACCAGTTCACGCCTGCGCGTGCGATTGCGGCGGCCAGCGAGCTCAAGGAACTCCTGGCCAGCCCGGCGCCCGTCGTTCCCATCGACGATTTCGGACGATTCCACGACCGCTACCTGTTGTTGGCGAGCAAGGTCACTCAAGCGATGGAGATCGCCAATCGTCCCTCGCCCCCAGTCGGTAGCGATCCCGGAGAGGTCCCCGATGGGCCAGAGCCCCAGGACAGTGAAGTCGACGAGCTCGCGGCGCTCCAAGGCCTGACTATCGATGCCGTCCGTCGACACTTGCCTCCCAACATGGTCTTGCCGGACTCGGTTCTGGCCGAAGCCGTCACGGCGCTTCGAGCAGGCAAACACCTGTTGCTCGGAGGCCCACCTGGAACCGGTAAGTCGACGCTCGCCGAGGCGCTTTGCAGAGCGGTCTTGGGTTCGCAATACGACGTCGTGACAGCTACGGCGGATTGGACCACGTTCGACACCATCGGCGGCTACATGCCTGTTCCGGGCGGCGGCCTCAGGTTTGAACCAGGCATCGTGCTTCGGTGCCTTCAAAAAGGCCGATGGCTGACCATTGACGAGCTCAACCGGGCCGACATCGACAAGGCGTTCGGACCACTTTTCACGATGCTTGCGGGCGCCGGCGGAGATCAACCAAACCGGCGCACCGTATTGCCGTTCCAATCAATGGCCGGCAAGAACGTAGAAATCCGCTGGGCAGAGAAGCGCACTGGGACTCCGGGTGACTTCGTCATCACCCCCGGGTGGCGCCTGATAGGAACCTTGAACCTGTCCGACAAAGCGACCCTGTTTCAGCTGTCGTTTGCGTTTCTGCGTCGGTTTGCGGTGCTGGACGTTCCGTTGCCGCCGAGGGACGAGTATGCGGCTTTTTTCCGAGACCTGTGCACAGAGCTCAGCGACACGTCGCGCGAGAATGTGGTGGCCGCGGCGATGTCGTTGGCCTACGGGCCGCGGCAAATCGGGCCGGCCATCTTGAAGGACGTGGCGGCCTTCCTCACGAAAGGGCTCGCACCCACGGCTTCAGGCCACGCGAACTACGATGACGATGTCCAGGCGTTCGTCACCGCCGTACGACTCTTCGCGGTCCCGCAGTACGAAGGTGCGACGTCGACAGAGGTTGCCGGAGTTCTGAAGATCTTCAAGGAGGTCTGGCCAGGCCGGTCCGTCGCGGAGTGGGACACGCTCGCGGAGGCTCTCAACTCGGTCGCCCTGAGTTGAGCAGGGTCGACACCAGCTTTCCTCCGTCCGAGCGCAAGGCCTACCTCGACGACATCCAAACCCATCTCCCTGCGTTCCTCAGCTCGGCCACCACCGAACATCTAGATCCGGTCGGAGACTTGTCCGACCTGCTCAACCTGACGCGACGTGACTTGGAACGCGTCGTGGCCGCTCACATAGGCTTGTCGAGCGAGGCGCGCGACTTGGTCGCTTCCCTTCCTCGAGGTCTGCGGGCACCGATCACCGCGACCATCCGGCAGCGAGTGGCGACGCAAGCGGTCCGAGGTTCCATCGACTGGGGAGCCACCGTTGCCCATCGCGCGCGCACCGGCGGCGCCGAGACCGAGTACGTGGTGCGGCCTGCACGCCGGGTCTTCGACACTCCAGAGAACCGGACGCTTGCATACGTGCTGGAAAGGCTCGACTTGGCTCTGCGGCGCGTGGCCCCGGCCGAGATCGATCAGCAGGCTGGCGTGAACAACGCCGGTTGGTTCAGCGAACTCACGGCGAACGCCTCACGCCTGCGTCAGGCGCGGCGGCATCACTGGCTGCGGGACGTCCCGGCCGAACGTCCCGACAGCCGCGCCAGGAAGCGCCTCGCGTCCGCGCGAGCATCGTTCTACAAGGTCGTCATTCCGGGCGCCCTGGACATGCTCGTCAGGTACACCGAGGACCCGAGTCCGGCCGACGTGTCCGAGTTACTCGCGCGTCGCTACTTTGAGCCAGAGCGAGATTGGCAGCTGTTCGAGCTCGTCGTCGCACTGCGAATCGCGCGCGCCTTCGGGACGCGAAGTGCCCGAAAACGCAAGGGGAGGCTGCTCGTTGGCGTCGGGGCAAGCCCCTACGCACGGTACGTAATGCCCGATGGCGCGGAGGTTCGACTCTGGTACCAGGCTTGGCCCTCAGACTCAGGAACTTCGCTGCACGGCGATGCGCGCGATAGATACGAAATTGCGTCGGGGCCGCTTCGGCCTGACCTCGTTGCTCAGCTCCGACGCAACGGCGAAACCCAGGACGCGGTGCTTCTTGAACTCAAGGCGACGCGAAGCGCCTCGTACCTAGGGCAAGGGCTCGGACAGTTACTCGGCTATCTGAAGGATCGGCCGAGTCTCTTCACAGCTAAGCCGTCCGGATGGATGGTGGCTCCGGTATCGTCAGCGTTCACAACGAACGACCCAGCGGGAACGGAGTTGTGGGTGGTCGGAGCCGATGTAGTAGCCGCTCGCCTTGTCGAGCGGTTCGGATATTGACTCCACTTGCGTGCATGTACTGCGCTTGGGATCAAGCCGTGATTGACGAGGTCCAGTGCTGTCGACGCGGCGTCGCACACACTCGTGAGATTGCTTCGACGCTGAGGCTCGAGCGCAAGGGTAGAACGCACGTCTGCTCTTGCTTGCTTCGACTGGTCAAACCCACGGGCCGCAAGGGTGTCCGGTCGGGGGACGAGGGGTGCGATCCGCGAGCGCGCCCACTCGGCGAGTGCCTTGGACGCGGCGGCCGGGCGACCGATCGGATCACCGAGACACCACGCTAACGAGGGGGCACTCCGGCCACGCGTCGCGTAGCCACCCGAGCGTGAGATAGACGCGTCGCGTTTCCGGTTTACGAGACGTTCCCACGCCCTCCCTCCGCCGGATCGCAGCGGCGATGGTGTGGTACCCAGGGTCTTCTGGAAGGAGATAGATGTACCTGAACCTTTTCCAGGCAACCTCGTGCAAGAGGACGATCGGGCTCTCCCCGGCGGGTCGGCTGCGGCCCTCCGGTTCAGGAAGCTCGAATCGGTGGTTTCGGTTGCCTGGGGCGAAAATTAGCCGTCTCTCCTCCCAGGGATGAAGTCGCCGGTTCCGAGTGACAGCCTGGACATGGATGCTGTCGCCGTTTACGAGTGCGCCGAAGAAATCTTCGGCGACTGTCCGGTTGAACCCGGCCTGTCCCCATCGGTCGCGCGGCAGGCCGGCGGCGAGTACGCGCGCGCCGTCCCGGCGCTCCATCTCGCCCCGTGCGCGTGCCAGCTCGGCGAGCCCGTCGATTCCGTCAACGTCCTCGGCACCAGCCACACGCGGCGGCTGGGCGAGCCCCTTCACGGCGCGTCGGAAGAGCGCCCTTGCGTCAGCGTGTGGCGCGGCGACCGGAGCCGGGAGTACCGGCGCCCACCTCTCTGGAGCGACAACGATGCTGGGATCGTCGATGAGCGATTGGATCGACGACTTCGAGAGAAGAAGGCTCGCCTCTAAGTTCGACCAACGGGCTTCGAACCAGGCTCGCAACCCCGCCAGCACGGTCTCGTCTTCCGGTCGATCGAGCCGCAAATCGAGCCTCAGACTGACCTCGTAGTTGCCGTATAGGCCGCCTCCGGTCAGATTCCCGGATCCGACGATGACACGCGCCCGCGCGGGCGCCTCAACGACGTAGAGTTTGGGGTGGAAGGTTCGACGCGGATTCGCGTCGTGATAGACGCGAGCCTCCGTGAAGAGCGCCAGCGCGAGTTCGAGGCCCTCGACAGTACCTCCGTGCTGATCAACGCCGATGATGGCGCGCAGGACCCGCTGGCCGGTGCGGAAGTCTTGGAGTTCGGGCTCAATGAGGCGCAGCCCGGACCGCTTAGCCCAAGCGACCGCTAGCCAGAGGTCCGTCGCATCAGGCCAACGAAGTGCGGCCCGAAGCTCTTCACCGACAGCGCCCCCACCCTTGTCTGGCTGTCCGAGCACGACCACGTCCACTCCAACGGTTTCGACGGCAAGGGCCGACGTCCTCCGCACGCCGGCGCTGACGACGACCGCATCGCGGGCAACGGCAGGCCCGTTGTCAAGGATCGCGAGAATTCGCCAGTTGTGATCGAGTCTTCCCCAGGTTTGCGGCGTGGTTGAGGCCGGCGCGGAGCGTGGCGAGGCGGGCTTGGTGGTCGCGCACGCGGTAGCTGTCGCCGTCGATTTGTAGGACGGTCGCGTCGCGTAGGACCCGGTCGAGGATCGCTGCGGCGACGGTCGTGTCTTCGAAGATTTCGCCCTCAGCTTGCGATCCCGCAGTTTTCGGTGGTCAGGATGATCGAGCCGTGTTCGTAGCGGCGGCTGATGACTTGGAGGAGGTGGCTTGCCGTCGCCGGCCGGCATCGGGCGATACCCGAGCTCGAACATCGCCTGTGCTCGGCCTACGTTCTACACGTCGATCGGGGCGACTCGTAGCCGGCAGTACGGCGAGCTCTTCGCTCACTTCGAGCTGCTTGGCTGTGATTACGTCGCCGTTGCCCGCGGGCACAGGGTTGTTCCGGCAGTGAAGGCAGTCGACGCGGTCGAACGGACGCCCGACCCGACGGACCGAAGGCTGAGGAACCCGGGGGCCCGACGGCGGCGCCCGTCGGCCAAAACTGAAGATCCGAGCGTCAATCGCGACGACTTGGTCCCGACAAACAAACAACAAAACAACAAAACAACCGCCTTTGCAGGTACTTCACGATGAGCGCGGCGGGTTTCGAACCTGCGACCACTCGCGTGTGAAGCGACGCAACGCAGCTCGCCAGAAGCAGCGAAAAGCCTGCAAAAGCGGCCTACTCGTAGCCGTTCAGTTGTCCGGGCTGGAGGCAGGAATTCCTTGAGTTGCAGGGAATGTTGCAGATGTGGAGCGGGCGGAGGCTGAGGCGATTTATGACGCG
>Ga0208480_1000562_pt1 | contig 14073 bp, 15 predicted proteins | sample NGESurshal092012_4_FD_184485 | JGI IMG/M metagenome (GOLD analysis project Ga0208480, IMG submission 184485) | Arctic peat soil microbial communities from Barrow, Alaska - NGEE Surface sample F53-1 shallow-092012 (SPAdes) | ecosystem: Environmental > Terrestrial > Soil > Wetlands > Peat ... | reverse complement strand
TGGACGGCCTTCCAGGTTGGTATGGCGGCATCGCTTGGAGCTGGCATCTCCATGGGGTTTGCCGAGGCGCTGGCCGACGATGGCAATCCCGCGTCGGATCATTTCGTCATCAAAACAATCATTGGCTACGCTTTTCCGGTGCCCGGAGGCAGCTCGGGTGCTAGCGAGCGAGCGACCGCATCGAGCCCGACCAATCCGATGTCGCGATCCACCGCGCGACTGGGACAACCATGACCGCCGACGCGTTAATGCAGTGTGCTGCATCCGGATCTTATCGAGGATTAATAACCTCACTGCATGAAACGATATGACGGCACGACTGCACTACGGGACGGCAGCAAAAGTTTTCCATTGGCTCATAGTTGGGTTGCTCCTGATCCAGTTTCCGATCGGTTGGTTTATGCCGGACGTCCATCGCGATATGAAACCGGGTGCCCCGATGATATTTCATGTCTCCTTTGGCATCACCATTTTGGCACTGATCATTCTGCGATTCGTATGGCGCCTTACACATCCTGTCGCCCCGGAAAGCTCTCTCCCTCCCTGGCAGCGGCTTTAGTTTAGAGGCGGTTCATTGGTTGCTCTACCTGCTGGTGTTTGCGACCACGGCGACCGGCTGGTTGTTTGCTTCGTTTCGGGGCTGGGTACTCTCAAACTTTTTCCTTGTACCCTTACCTAAGCTCGCCGCAGAAAGCGCGTCTGGGGTGCATCGCATCGACGGTTGGCATCAGGTCTTCGAATGGGCGTTGCTGATTTTGATCGCAGTTCACGTCGCCGCGACGATGTTACATATTTTCGTCTATCGCGATCAGATCATGCAGCGAATGTTGCCGGAATAATCCTATATCCGAGTACGATTGGTTATCCTTTTTGTGGGTAGTATGCCGGCGCCGAGGAGCTATGGATAGTTCAACAAAACGTAGGTCGAAATCGGCCGACTTCAGGATCTGCGATCTCCTCAATCGCGAATTGGAGTGCATTTTGGGTAGTTGAGTTTTTGGAGGGCCGCGAGAGAGCCTCAAATCGACCACGCATCCGACAGCTTCCTAACTGAGTAAACCTCGACGAGCACGCAAGCTTCGCCAGGTGGGAAATATCTTGAAACACTCGGACATGTGCGCGCGCAGGGTTTTGATGTCGTCTTATTGTTGCTTGAGGCGCATCGGCTGATGACTCCACCTTCATGGAGCGGTTTGTTAGTGAGCCGCGCCGTAGCCTCAGCGCCCTTGCTGTTGCAGGTACTTTGGCCGAGCTTAATAGCAGGTCTCCCTCTGTTAACTGCGGGATGCGCAACCCTCAGCCCGCGAAATGTCCTGCCAGAGGCGAGCGCCAGCCGGATCGAACTGGACGGCTTCCAAAATATTCGATTCTGGGGGGATGAGTCGGAAGAGGCTATCTTTCGGTACGAAGTCTTGCACATTCGGCGGCAGAAGCAGTGTCTGATCGATATTCCAGGGGCGAAAATGCTTGCTCATAGCCCAAGCTTGAATCAGACCCGCTCAAAATGAACAGTGACTATTCGGACAGCTCCTAGTCTAGCTAGGGTTCAGGATTTTGTTCGTCAAATCCGTGCATGCGGAGGGCCCATTGCAACCCGACCACCGCGCCCTTCACCGGTTGCAGCAACAGCAATGACGCAATCAGCGTCATCGGCAAATAGATCGCCAGTTGCAGCGCCACCGGTGGCGAGAAATTGGTTTCGATCAGCAACGCCGTCGGCACCACGATGTGGCCGACGATGACGATCACCAGATAGGCCGGCAGGTCGTCGGCACGGTGCGGCGTGAAGTCGAGGCCGCAGACCGAGCAATTGTTGTCGATCTTGAGGAAGGAGCTAAACAGTCTGCCTTCGCAGCAGCGAGGGCAGCGGCCCCGAAAGCCGCGCCTCAGCGCGGTCCATACATCGCGCTTTTCGGTCGGCGCTGCTGAGCCTGAGGTCCAGATTTTCACAGGTGCGCTCACGGTTTCCATGATTGGCCCTTTTTCGAGCTACCGTAACTTCTCGCGACCTCGCTCTATACCGACATCAAGATGCAATGCGCGATCGGTCGGCCGACATGCTCGCCGGTATGAACAAGCGGTGGCGATACGTTCGCCTCCGATTTCGTCTACGTGTGTTCCGACGTAGAACGGTTCGATCGAGACTGCCCTTTTGAATTCGGCCTCATCCGAGCAGCTTGTTTGGAGCAGGTCGTCGTAGTCATCCGCTCTGATGAGCGCCCCACGCAAGCGCGAGTATAAGCGCGCCGAACATAGCGACGACAGCGAAAGAGATAGCGATCGAATCCAACGGCATTGAAGTGAGTTGCACAATCGACTCCATCGTCCTGAGGAGCGATCAGAATATCAGCGCCCGACGCTGATCGCGTTCATGGTTGATGTATTAAACATCACAAACTGGCACTGTAACGGTTATATAGAAGTTTGAGAGTTGTGTCTACAGCGCTTTGGCTTGCCTTTTAATGGATGGAACCTTCCCGGCGCGTGATTTCTCTACTCTTTGCGGATTTCCGCGGGCAAAGAAATGAAGCGCCGGCGCGGATCTAAGGAAACGCAACGGCAGCGGCTGGCGCATCTCGCGCGAGACGGCTATCGACAGATCGAATACGCGCTCGTGCAAGGCATCGGCTGCCATCTGGAAATGGTCCGCCTCCGTTGGGCCTCCGTTGGGAGCGAAGTTGTCACGGGCCAAGCGCATACCAAGGCAGCCGCAATCGCCGCCGCCGAGAAGGCAATCGACCGGGCTCCTGCCGTGAAAAAAGGTGGGACTCGTTCCGCCCCGATTGAAGCGCAGCGGGGTGCCCCGGTCTCGGGCGGTAACTGATCCGCAACCTATCGGAGGCTACAAAAGTCGGCTGAGGATGCACCGGCTTTTTAGGTGGCGCGCGTGCTTCGAAATGGCAGCTATTCTGCGTGGTTCCGGACCCCGCAAGGGGAAGGAATGGGCGTTGTCGTGCTACAGGACGGCAAGCTGATCGGCGGCGACACCGTCAGCGCCTATACGGGATCGTACGTTGAGGACGGCGATAGATTTACCGTTTTGATTGCCACCGAGCGTCACTCGGAAGGACCGACTCCCGTGTTCGACGTTGACAACGTCGACTTGACCCTGACCGGTAAATCCACGCCGACGACTGCATCCTGCACCGGAACCGCCAAACAAGCGCCGGGCTTGACCTTTGAGGCAACTCTTATCCGGATCGCCGATTGATCCGACCCAACGGCGGGCGGGTGATCGCTCGGCGATGATCGTAGTGGCTTTCGGGAACTCTCGGGGTCTTGGCGTATTCCTAAGCCGGAGGCTGCCAAATGCCCCAATATTATTTCGATATCAAGGACAGTCACAGAGACTAGATGTTTAGTCCCGGCATTTGCTGGAGCGGATTGAGGGTGAATCGTTCGGGCTCTTTTGTCCAGGCTTTGCAGATGTATTCGTAGGGCGTGAGGCCTTTAAGGGTCTTGAGCCGCTTGGCGAAGTTGTAGGCGCTGACGAAGTCGGCGAGGTGGCCGCGCAACTCGTCGTGCGTGTCGTAGTGGAAGCGCTTGACCGTGGCATCCTTGATGGTGCGGTTCATCCGCTCGACCTGGCCGTTGGGACCATTGGACCGCAAAACCTCAAATGGTAGAAATTTCGACAACTTCCAACCGGCGGCCAACGTCGGCGATCTGATTTCCGCCTTTTAAGGAAAACGAGGCCCTACCCAGCCGAAACGCTTTGTTCAAGTTTTCAACGGCATTCCCTTTCAGGTCGTACCGGACTGCTTGATCAGGCGAGTAGTTGACGATGAATCCCAGCGCATTGCCGAAAAACTCGACAGTTAGTCGCCCGTCTTTGCCCAAATGAAGTTTACCGGGGAGTGCCGCTACAACTTGTTGGACGAAAGTGTCGGATGGCTTCGACGAATCCAGCTCGATTTTTAGCTGCCTCTCTGGGCCGCCTGTGATTGCACACATCGTGATCGAGGTTGGTATGATGCGGTCCCCCAGGATTATGGCATGTGGAATGAATCCCGCCCGCCATTCGGCATCCTCAATCTCGCGGGCAACTCGCAGTTTCTCGTCTTCCTGCTGCTTCAGCTCTGCAAGCAAAGATGCGGTGTCTTTCACAGCGATCTCAACGAGCTCCGCCGATACCTCAATTGCGGCGGGGAGCCGGTGAAGAGCTGACCTACTTTTTGTGGTGGTGATATGACCATCGCACAAAGCGTACACACGGCCAGCCGTCTTTGCTGGGTTTCGGTATCCCAAGCGGGAACCAAGCGCTGCGCGGTCAAGAGCGAGCTGCTGCATCCTGGTTTCAATAAGTGCTGCCAAGGGACTACGGATGGTCATTGCGCTTCCTCCGCGAATTCGGCGAAGGCTGGCGCTTCCGCTACATTTGCCGATTGTATCGGCCGCATCCCACCTTCGTGGAAACCACCTTGCCGCGGTTGGCAGGTTGGGGAAGGCGCCAGCCTTCATCTAGATGCAGGAGTAACATAACACGAATAGTGAGCGACGCCAAGATCGGCAACTGTGGTGGTTCAGAACGGCGACCGATCAAATCAACCCCATCGAATTGTCGACTGTGCTGCTCGAAGCCGGGCCTGGCCCTCTTCCCGCGACAGCAGCTGCTCGAGGGCGGCTCGGATGAACTTTGATCTGGTCACATATCGTAACCCAAGGATACGGGCGAGGCGTTGCTCAATTTCCGGATCAAGGCGGAAACAAATAATGCGGTTCTGGGTCATTTGGCGGTCAGCTCCCTATGGAGATTAGCGCAGCATCCTGATGTACTTCCTTTTATTTAGGTAATACGGAGATTATTGGCTGGGAAGCGGTCGCAGACAGATGCAATACAGCGCACTGCGATCCTATCGGTTTCATGCCCATCGTATTGTACGAGTCGTCGTACGGGCAGAACTGATGAAGAGTTGGGCTCGTCGACGGAGACGAGACCAGTACCCCGTACCACCGGTACCTCCCTAGCCAATTGGCTACGGGAATCAGAATGAACTTGATTTCCCGGCAGCCAGTGCTGGTTCATTTTCGGCGGGTGGCCGGTGTCCGACAGCCTCCCGCGCCAAAACGCCCAGCGGCGATCCCTGACTCAGGCCGGTGGTACCGAGCCGCAACAGATCAGCCGGGCAGCGGGTCGTACGCTCAAGTACCGGTAGACCTGCTCGCGCACCTACGCTTTTCGGCGGGGCGCTGCCTTGTCGTGGTCAGGCGTGGGTTTAGGTCGAATACTTCGACGCAGGGCGTCCATCAAGTTGGTAACGTTTCCAGAGGATCCTGAAACAGGTCCTTCATCGAGCACCTTCAATCGCTTCCGATGTTTCAACTTGTTCGGATCAAAGGAAGCCGTCTTAGCCTGAACTATGTGCTTAGCTAACTCGATCATATCCTTAGTGACTTTGACGGGCTGAATTGATTGAAAGAGATCGTCCGAGTTGCGCATCTGATCCGCGGCGCGCAGAACCGTAGCAAGCATCCCATTATCCCGTGCCTCGACGGCCATTGCGTACTCAAATTCGCTACTGCGAACCCAAGCAAGCGCTACTTTACCGGTTGCTTTCATGGCTTCGCGGATGACGGCGTACGCGTCATGACCAACAAAACCATCTGGGACAATGTAATACGAATTTGACAGATACGATGGATCGATTTCATGTTTCGACATGAATTGCTCGATTTCGATCACAACACCATCGCCCCTTTCAAGCTCATACTCCCCATCGCTCGCGGGTAGCAGCTTCACAGGGCAAGTTACAAGCGAAAGACGGAGGAAACCGGTTGAAGTAGGAGGAGAAACCCTTTCTGAATGGTTGTGATCCATAGCAGCGCGGGACGCTACCTTCTCCTGAAGAGTAGCCATGACGTAGGCGTTGAGGGTCACATGTTCGTCGGCGGCTGCGAATGCAATCTCCTTGTGCAGCACCGCTGGAATCCGGACATTGAAAAGACCTTTGAATGGCTTGTCAGGTAATCTGCGCAGTTCCGCACAGGAGGCAAGATAATCTTCAACGAGTTCAGCAAAAGCGGCCTGCACCTTGGAAGCGCTATCCACCTCGGTAGTGATCAGATCGTTTATGTGAAGGATTCGAAGTACGAGCCTGCCGTCCTCGAACTCGACCTCACCCTGATAATCGCGATAACGAACTGTGCTCATATCAGACCCAATCTTTCGAGTTGGACGCGAAGTCGACGGACCATGGCCGGTTTCATTTCGTCGCCGTGCGGTTCATCTAGCCAGATCATCACCTTCGTTGTCCGGTGCATGAACTTCCTTCGGCTGCCGCCGGATGCCCCCGCTTTGATCTTGTCGAAGCCGGCTGCAGCAAGGAGCCGTTCGAAGTCGCAATAGCGAAAGGTGCTTCGGCAGTCGCGGAATGAATGCTTGAGCTTATCGATCTGTGACATTCGGCTCAATCGTGCTGTAACTGGTTTCTAGTTACAGCAAGTCGGGCTTCCTGCCAATAGCCGAATTTGCAGTGCTGCCGGGTCGAATCAATGAGACGGCCCGATGAACGGCAATGCTTTCCTCGCCTTACCATCGCAAACCGCCGCTTGCAGCATCAGCTGCAGGCCGCTTAAACTCTAACCCAGATGAGCCAGAGCCTCCCTTCTCGAAACGCCTGACAAGTCTCAAATCATCTGACGACGGACAGTCAGTCAGCCAAAGGTAGATAGACGCAATGACGGTGACGGTGATGCGGGAGATGCCCCGAAGGCACAGCCCGCGCCGGCACCGGGCACCGGATTGGCTGTGAACAAAACGGCTTGACCCAGAGAAAACCCCGGCCCTTTAAGCCGAGTCTTCGACTTCTGAAGGCAATGAAAACGGTAGCATCGATTGTGCAAACGCTTATAGGACGTGCCCTACAAGGCGGCCGATAGCCGCTGTGGTCCCCATCGCTATGGCCCCCCAGAAGGTCACCCTCAACATCGGCTTAAGGAGACCCGCACCTCCCGTCTGCGCTCCCGCGGCCCCAAGGACAGCAAGCGCGACCAGCGAACCTGCTGACACGACCCACGGAATTCGGACCATCGGCGAAGCAATAGCAATCAGTAAGGGAATGGCAGCGCCGAACGCAAACGTAACTGCCGAGGTCAGCGCCGCTTGAACGGGGCGCGCCACCACGTGCGCTGACAGGCCCAATTCGTCCCGAGCGTGGGTCGCAAATGCATCTTTCGTCGTGAGAGCTTCCGCCACTTGGCGAGCCAACGAAATATCGAGACCCCGTTGGACGTAGATGTTCGTCAATTCATCGAGCTCAGCTTCGGGCTGATCAGCAAGCTCACGCCGTTCTTTTGTTAGGTCGGCGGCCTCTGTATCGGCCTGCGAACTTACGGAAACATACTCTCCAGCGGCCATGGCGGTGGCGCCGGCCACCAGGCCCGCTATGCCTGCAACGATCACCTCGTTAGGCGAGGTCGATGCAGCAGCGACACCGACGACGAGGCTCGAAGTAGAAATGATGCCATCGTTTGCGCCAAGGACAGCAGCGCGGAGCCAACCAATTCGCTCGATGAGATGTCCTTCGCGATGAATCGGATGCAAAAGTCTAACCCCTGAAAGCTCAGATATTGCTGCTCCCACACCGACAGCTCCCAAATCGGAAGGGGAATTGGCTTGTGCGCCGGTAGGCGTTTTGACACTGTTGCGCTTTGTCAGGACGGTAGAGTTAGACAGTACCCTGCGCCGGCGAGCAAGCTATCCTCCCAAATGCTGGAAGCTCGATAACCCATTGTCGACGCAGGTGCGGCAGGAAGGGTTCAAGATCCCGACCAGTGCCGTGATCGAGGTGCTTGACCATGCTTCCTGATTTTATCGTTCGATCAGTTCTTGTTGCGTTACCGGCTTTCGGTATCGTGTCAGGTTTTACTGCGCCTTTGATTGGTTTAGCGGCATGGCAAGGATGGGTGTGGGCTGCCTTTACGCTGCCGGTTCTGCTGGCTCTGCTTTATGAGATTGCAGCAAGCCTGAGACGCGGGGAGGTCGGCCTGGATATCGTCGCAGCGCTGTCGATGACGGCGGCGCTGGCGGTTGGCGAGAATCTTGCGGCCGTCGTTGTCGCATTGATGTATTCGGGAGGCCAATATCTTGAAGCCTTCGCCGAGCGTCACGCGCGTCGCGAGATGACGGCGATCCTGGCCCGAGTACCTCGTACGGCTGTCAGGCATCGCAATGGCGTGCTTGAAGAAGTCGGTCTTGAGGAAATCGTGCCCGGCGATCGCCTGCTGATCAGGCAGGGTGATGTCGTCCCGGTCGATGGAATTGTCGCCAGTGGCGTCGCAATCCTGGATCAATCGGCGCTGACTGGTGAGGCTATCCCGGTTCAGCAACGGGCTGGCAACGAGGTGATGAGTGGATCGACCAACGCCGGAGAAGCCTTCGACCTTGCCGCATCGCATCACGCTGCTGAAAGCACCTATGCCGGCATTGTCAGACTGGTCGAGGAAGCTCAGCGCTCCAAGGCGCCGATGTCACGGCTTGCCGACCGGTTTGCCGTGTTTTTTCTCGGCGTGACCGTCCTGATTGCCGGTTTAGCCTGGTACTTCACCGGTGATCCCATTCGCGCCGTCGCTGTTCTCGTGGTGGCAACGCCGTGCCCGCTTATTCTGGCGGTGCCGGTCGCCATTGTGTCGGGCCTTTCACGGGCGGCGCGATTTGGCATCCTGATCAAGGGCGGAAAAGCCATTGAGGCGCTCGGCCGCGTGTACTCGCTCGTCATCGACAAGACGGGAACGCTGACCGACGGCAGGGCGCGGGTGGTATCGGTCAACGTCCACGATCATCTCGCCCCCGATGATATCTTACGACTTGCGGCCTCACTCGATCAGGCATCGAAGCACATCATCGCCCAAACCCTTGTGATCGAGGCGCGTGACCGCAAGCTGCACCTCTCAACCCCGTCCAATGTGGTAGAGACCGCGGGCGAGGGCATTGAGGGACGTATCGATGGGCTCAATGTGGTGATAGGCGGCATTCACTTCGTCAGATCCAGATTGACCGAGGCGGCAACGATTACGCTTGATCGAACGCAGAAAGCCGGCGCTGTCATCGTCGCTGTTGCGATTGATGGCAAGATGGCCGGCGAGATCGTGCTCGCTGATGAATTGCGCGTTGGCACGCGGGCTCTTCTGCAAGCCCTTCGAAAACTGGGAATCCATAGGATCATTCTCGCGACCGGAGACCGGCGCGAGGTCGCGCAAGCGATCGCAGCCGGTCTCGGGATCGACGCCGTAAGATCTGAGTTGACACCGGACCAGAAGGTGATTGTCGTGCTGACAGAGCGAAAAAACGGTCCGGTCATGATGGTCGGCGATGGTGTGAACGACGCACCGGCGCTCGCGGCGGCTGATGTTGGGGTGGCGATGGGCGCGCGAGGGACGGCGGCTTCCGCCGAGGCGGCTGATGTGGTGCTTCTGGTCGATCAACTCGATCGTATCGTGCCCGCGATTCAGATCGCGCGATGCTCGCGCCTTATCGCACTCGAAAGTGTCATTGCCGGAATCGGGCTTTCGCTGCTGGGCATGCTCGCCGCTGCGCTTGGCTATATCACGCCCGTGCAAGGCGCCTTACTCCAGGAAGTGATCGACGTCGCGGTGATCCTCAACGCGCTGCGGGCTCTAGGTGGGCATGAGACCGATCTTCAACCTGCAAAGCAATTTAATTCGAAGTTGAGGCCCGCTAAAGCCTCTTCAGCCGAAGAGAGTCAACGTTAGTTCCTTACTAACGCTACACTGAGGCGCGAGCAGGAGCATCACGTGACGTCTCCACCAGCTCTTTGAAATGGACTTAAAAGGCCTAATCAGGGTTGGCCAGATCTGCCCGTAGAGCCAAAGTCCTGACCCGTGGCGTAACTTGCATCCGACCCTGCAAGCTGCATGTAAACGAGTTCCGCGCGCTGACCGGCGCGGTCCACGGCCGCGGGGAACGGAATTTTTGGATGCAGAGACGAAGCGCCAAAAATAGCCATTCAAACGAGCTAACGCCCGCCATGCCGCCCAAAAGGCTGGCGCAACAACGCTGCAGGAAATTGCGGATGTTCTGAATGCTCATGGTGTCCGGACTGCGCGTGGCGGCAAGTGGTTTCCGACGACGGTCAAGAATTTGTTGGATCGTCAGTGAATAAACGGCCGCCGGTTGTGTCAGCGGCAACCGGTACCGTGCGGCCCTGGCCCACGTCATTATTGCCAGCCACGTTAGCCAACGTGGTGCCATGCGTGGAAGTACGAGTTAATATTTGCGGAACAGCTCGTTGCTTGTCGCCGCTATCCGAGCGCCACGGCCGCTAAGGAAGAGATCCAGACCCGGCAAAAATCAGCTCAGGCGATAACTCAGCGGGGTGATTTCATCGGTCGCGATTCCTAACCCATTATGGGCTCGGCTGCTAAAGAAATCGGCCTGCCGCTCCGCGCCGGCCTCCACACTGGTGAAATCGAGATCAGGGGCAACGATATCGGCGGCATCGCCGTGCATGCGGCCGCCCGCGTCATGTCGCATTCCGGCTCCGACGAGGTGCTGGTGTCGCGTGTCGTCACAGATCTCGTCGCGGGCGCTGGGCTGAAATTCGCGGAGCGCGGTTCGTTCGAGCTGAAGGGTCTGCCCGGCCGTTGGGACCTGTTTGCGGCTAGCGGTTAGCCATCAAACTGAAAGACCACTTTTGGTACTTTCAGACCTTGAGCGATGTCCGACTTGAGTCTGGGATGGGCACCAAAGCGAACGTCGCCAGTGCCTCGGGAATCTATGGGTTCAAGCCCTAGGCTTTGACGATTCTAAATGGAGTTACGATTGCGCTGATGTGTCTATCCGTTTGGTGACCCAGTGGGATTACTATCTATTCCATAAACTGTCGGATTTGCGGGAGAGCATCGCGGTCCTCGCCACCGAAGTCGCCTCCGGATCACCGATCAGGACCCTTCCGACGAGGTCTGGCGACAACCAGGCGAGATGGATCAGATTGCTGACGTAGTTGTCGGTGATGCCTTCAGATGCCGCAATTTCGGCCATCGAGCGGGATTTGCCGGCCGTGAGTTGTTCGAACCAGATTGATGCGCGGGCTATCGCCTTTACGACGACGGCGTCGGGCGTCTTGGCATTTTGATTTTCGAAGATGAGCTTGCCGGATCCGTGACCGGGCGGCGCAGGAACGGTCACCTTCAGCGATATGATGTTAGCTTGAGCGTCGGTCTGGAACTGCTCGACGGTTTTGCCTGTTAATATCGCCAGCAGCCGGTCTCGCTTGATGGAGATCTTTAGGATTTCGTGACCAGCCGTCACGCGCGCGATAAGCTCAGCTGCGCTTTGCGCCGTGGGCAAGCCCGACGTCAGCGAATTCGCAAGCTCGGTTGCGATGTTGAGGCCGACGCCGATCTGCGCCGGCCGGCATCGCGCTTCACGAAGCAAGAGCGAAATCTGCGTCCTATCCGTCAGGAAGTTTTGCAATTTCGCCCGCACGAGTTCGTCGATCACGGTGGCGGGAAGCCACAGCCTCGCCGAGCCTGCTGCTGCCGCCGAGCGCCCGGCTCCTTGCGTCGTCACGTAATATCCGTACCGCTTGCCGTTCTTGGTCGCATGGCTGGAAACAAGGCGATTGCCGGCGTCGTCATAGATGAGGCCCGCAAGCAGGCTCTTGCTCTTGGCGTTGGTCCGTGTCCGTTTTTCGTGATGGTTGGCCGCAAGCTGGGCCTGGACGGCGGCCCAGGTCGCGCTGTCGATCAAGGGCGGATGCTGGCCGGGATATCGAACCCCTTTGTGCTCGATCTCACCGATATAAAGCGGGTTCGACAGGATCTTGTAGATGTGACCGCGCGCAAAGGACAGGCCACCCACTGCGCGGCCTCTGGGCGTTGCATAGGGCTTGGTCGTGAGATTAAGGCGCATCAGCTCGGTCTGGACCTGTCGCACGTTCCGGAGTTTGAGAAAGAGGTTGAAGATCGCCCGGACGGTCAAGGCCTCGGTTTCATTGATGGTCAGGGTGCGGTCCTTGCGGTCGTAGCCGATAGGTATCCAGCCTCCCATCCACATGCCCTTCTGCTTGGAGGCGGCGATCTTGTCGCGGATCCGCTCACCGGTGACCTCGCGCTCGAACTGCGCAAAGGACAGAAGGACATTGAGGGTAAGGCGCCCCATCGACGTCGTCGTGTTGAACTGCTGGGTGACCGAGACGAACGAAACGTCAGCCGCGTCGAAGATTTCGACGATCTTTGCGAAATCCGCCAGCGACCGGGTCAGCCGGTCCACTTTGTAGACGACGACCACGTCGATCAGGCGTGATTGAATATCGGCGAGCAGTCTCTTGAGGGCGGGTCGGTCCGTTGACCCGCCAGAATACCCGCCGTCGTCGTAGAGGGCGGGAAGGGGAGTCCAGTCTTCGTGCCGCTGGCTCTTTATATAGGCCTCACAGGACTCGCGCTGCGCATGCAGGGAATTGAAATCCTGTTCCAGCCCCTCTTCGGATGATTTCCGGGTGTAGACGGCACAACGAAACGCTCTGGTCCCGGTTTTGGGCGGGTTAGGCATTTCGCCCACTTCCCGCAGGCTTTGCATTCGGAGCAAGGGCCGGATCGACATCGGGGGTAACACCCGGTCTGATTCGCCGCGGACCGGCGGCGTTTTTATTGCCCGATGGTGCCCGTTTGATGCCGAAAAAGGCAAAACCGTTCCAGTTGGTTCCAGTGATGGCATTGGCGACGGCAGAGAGCGACTTATAAGTCCGACCGTTCCATTCGAATCCCTCCGCCAATGCCGTGACGGAATGGGTGGTGTCCTGCCACTGTCGGACCATCTGCGTGCCCGGCTTGATACGGACGCTGCCAGCGACGGCGTTCGCATCGCCACTTCGAACGGCGTTGGCGATTTCTCGGAATCGGCGCCTGGTTGGATCCGGTAGCCCTCCGTAGGCCTCAACCTGCATTTGATAAGCTACGGCTCGTGCCAGAAAGTTCCGCCGCAGCGATCTGGGTGCGGAATGGCCGAATAACGCCTTCCAGCGGTTGCGGAGTTCAAGAAGGCTGAGAGCGGGCAATCGCCCGATCTCAGCCTCCAGCGCGGTATCATCGATTGGACTACCTCGCATTTCGATCAGGCCCTGCGCGCCCCAGAAGCCTTTTTGGTCTTGACGGATTTGGCGGTGCCGATCCGATAGGTTCGGACGCCGTCGATCTTCTCGGAGAGGAGGGGGAGCCTCAGCTTCTTTCGCACGGTGCCCGCGAGAAACCCGCGTACCGAATGCTTCTGCCACTCTGTTTCCTTGACCAGGAGATCCAACGTCGCACCTTCAGGTCGCTGAAGCAGGATTACGATCCTGTCCTGCTTGGAAACTGGCCTGGTCCGATCGGACGATGCCTTGGTTGTCTTCGCGGAAGCGCCAGCAGTCTTCTTTAGCACTCGTTGCCTTGCACGGCTCGACCGTTCAGGAAACTTGGCTTCGGCAGGCACCTCTGCGGCTGCGGCTTCAACGGAACGGGCGGCGGAACTATCGTTCGGCGCCTCGGCGACATCTTCGACCTCGATCGCTCGAAGGCCAGCCTTGGTAATCCGCAATGAATAAGGCCTGTTGTCATCGCCGCGCCGCCATACCGGCATCTCGTCCTTGGCGCGAAGCTCTTGCAGGAGCTTTTCATTCAAGAGTTTGTCGATTACCTTCTTTGCGGCACCGCCTTTGAGGTTCGCCGGCATAATCGCGGCATGGTCGGTTCGTTGCGATGCCGAAGACAGGATGAGTAACTGAGTATCGGAGAGTTTCATGAGGTCCTCCTTTGAGGTCGCGCGGCATCATCGCCGCCACGACCGCAACCCCGCAGGTGGCGCAAGCGCCAGCGGGGAGGAGGTCCTAAAAGGTGACCACTCAGCCCTGTTGAGCGATCCGGTTGACCAGGCTCGCGGCATTCAGGAGCGTCGTTGCCTCATACAGAAGTTGTTGCATGTCGAGGGCCACTTCGAGGCCCTTCTCATGAAATCCGGCACCGGCGCAGGCGTCGGCCGCGCGTCCTATCCCCGCGGCTCTATCGAGCCGCATGCGGATCTCGGTCAGGTATACTTTGATCGTCGGTTCGACCAATTGCGCGTTCATTACTGCCAAC
>Ga0208480_1000560_pt1 | contig 14101 bp, 19 predicted proteins | sample NGESurshal092012_4_FD_184485 | JGI IMG/M metagenome (GOLD analysis project Ga0208480, IMG submission 184485) | Arctic peat soil microbial communities from Barrow, Alaska - NGEE Surface sample F53-1 shallow-092012 (SPAdes) | ecosystem: Environmental > Terrestrial > Soil > Wetlands > Peat ... | reverse complement strand
TGTTGATGTCGTGGTGGTCGGTGGAGGAGGAGGGGGAGGCCGAGGCGGCGCCATGGTCGTCGTTGTTGGTGGAACTGTCGTTGTGGTCGTTGTGGTCGTTGTGGTCGTTGTGGTTGTTGTGGTCGTGGTGGTCGTGGTTGTTGTGGTGGTCGGCGGAGGCGAAGGTGGACACACGCACCACCAAATCCACCACCCACAAGGGAAGATTGGAGGCGGATCGCGGTCATCATGATTGGTGATTTGCCCAACGCAAGCGTGGCACTTCAGCGTTACAGAGGTGGACGGCGCAGTATCACGTGGACTAACGCTGGCATTCGACGAGAGGGCGGGCATCGCCACGACGATCAACGCGCTCACGCTCAAGGCGCACAAGGCCGTTCGCGCGCCCTGAACAAATCTACGTATCGCCCCCGTAGATTTCGATACTTCGCTTGTAAATCGCCCTTGCATCTAATCCATCTCCGACGGGCACATCGTCCGGACCCGTACCCCCGACTCAGCGGAGTTCGACAAATATAACAAGATTGATCGGAACGTGCTTTTGGATAGATCGGCCGCGGCTTCGACGCCTGGGCGAAGGCTACGTGCCGGCTTCGGAGCGCATCGTCACTGCGGATGCTCCGGTAATCAGCCGCTCGCGATCGAACATCTTCGAAACTATCCGCCAGGCCCCGACGTCGATGACGGCCAGGGCAACGGCAATCACGACGGCCACGGTCGCGGTCGGTTTGAAGACCTGGAGGGACATCAACAGTGGCAACACAAGGGCGGGAAGGCTCGCGAGGGTGCCGAGCTGCTGAGCGACTCGCACGTCCGAGGAGCGAGCCGAGATCGCCGTGCCGACCCACACCGACCAGGCCGCTAGCAAGGGTGCGAAGAGTAGCTCCGCCAAGAACCACGACGGCTGCCATACCGCATGCGCGACGACGCTGGACGCGCCAAGTCGGATCGCCACCACCAGCACGATGAAGAACACGTACGCGACACCGACCGTAGGGATCGTGGCCGCCAATGACTTGCCGAGGAGGAACTCTTCGCGGCTGATTGGCGTCGTGAGTAGCGGCTCGAGCGTGCCCTGATCGCGCTCGCCGATCACGGAATATGCAGCGATCGTCGCGGGAAGGACGACCGGTATCACCAGCAATAAGAGGAGCGTGATGGCAACTTGTGTTCGCACGATCGATGGCGATGCCGTGTTCGAAATACTAAAGAGAGTGATGACGGGGAGGGCCGTGAAGATCAACGGCAACGTGCCCATCGTGTAGATAATGAACCGATTGCGACGGTACTCCTGGAACTCCTTGCGCATCACGGCACGAATTCGGATCGAACTTTCATTCATTGTGTACCACCCTTGCCTGCGGCACCCACCAGTTCCAAATAGACCTCTTCGAGCGAATGATGACCCTCGGCGAGCGAAAGGACGTCGGCCCCCACCGCGACGAGCGCCCGAGTAATCGCGGGTGCGGCAACGCGGACGTCGCTCACGGTGAGAACGTAGTCGCCGGTGTCATCGGTCGACCAACTGGTGACGCTTTCAATCGAGGAGAACAGTCCTTCGGGGTTCGCCAATGGAGCCGCGGTTGAAACGAGTATGGACTTCTGGAACATCCTTTGTCGAAGCTCGTCAATTCGACCGACGGTGCGCAACGTGGTATTCAAGATGGCCACGCGGTCACACAACTTCTCCGCCTCGTCCAGGCGGTGCGTCGTGAGGAACACGGTGACGCCCCTGTCGCGAAGGGCGATGATCAGATTGTGCACTTCGAGTGAAGCCACGGGATCGAGTCCGGCCGTCGGCTCGTCTAAGAAGACGATCTCTGGATCGTTGAGCAGCGCGCGAGCCAATCCCACGCGCTGACGAAGACCCTTGGACAAACTGCCGCAAAGGTCGCTCGCCCGGGACGTGAGATTTACGGCCTCCAGAGCTCGATCGATTCGCGGTTGGGCATCGCGGTAGCCGTAGAGTCCAGCGAAGAATACGAGATTCTCGGTGACACTCAATCGCAAATAGAGACCCGGAACTTCTGTCATCACCGCGATGCGTTGACGGATCTCAATGTCGTGCTCGCCCGCGAGGGCGATGCCGGCGACCTCGGCCGTTCCGGATGTTGGCGTGACCAGTGTACCGAGAGTACGAACTGTTGAGGTCTTGCCGGCACCGTTTGGTCCGAGGAATCCGAAGACCTCGCCCCGACGGACTCTGAAGGAGACGTCCTCGAATGCAACGCGTTGACCGAATTGCTTCGTGAGGTGGCTGACCACGATGACCGAATCACTCGTCACAACATCTTGCGCCGCGCCAGCAAACTTGCCGGTGTGCGACACGATCGCTTCAGCGATTTGGCGAGGAGATTGTGAGCCGTAAATCGCGGACGGCACGTCGAGCTTCGCGACCTCGTTCTCGAGCGCGTGCCCGTCATCGGACTCGACGCCGCGCTCAGTGGCATCAACCAGCTTCTTGGTGCCCCCAAGGCTGCACGCGAGAGCGAGAAAGAGACCAACGACGCCCGCGAAAAGAATGTCGCCGGCGGTCTTCTTCACGCCGGCGAGGGCGCCGACCGCTCCGGCGACGGCGATCACGGTGATCAGCCAGCCCTGCCACGTCGTGGGCCGAACGCCAAAGCCGTAACGGCGTCGCGCAAACCACTGGCGCTTAGCCACGACTGATTCGTGACGTCAGGGTTCCGACGGTCCGCGTCATTACCAAATCATAAGAGCGCGACGAGAGCCTTTATGAACGACCGCCGTTTTCAAAAATACGGTCAAGAGGCGCGGCGGTGGGCCCTATGACGGGCCCGCGCAAGCATTCGCAGCGTCAAGAACGCAACGACAATCACTAAGTTCGCGTTCACGGCCGGCACCCATCGGACTCGTTCGTCTTTCACGACGTAGACGCCGACGGGCATCACCACGCCGCCAAAGCCGCCGCCGGAACCGGACGTCGCGTTATCCGTTTTTGATTCGCCATCCTCACTCGCGATCGCATCAATGGAGTCGTCTGTCGCTGAACCCGAAGCGCCTTCACCACCGCCTCCACCGCCCGCGACGAGTGCCACTGGGATGACCAGTGATCCGTCCTTTTCGTAGGCCGTGCCAAAAGCGCGACTCACCGACAGATGTTGAGCGACTTTGCCTAACAACTCTTGAACGTCCACGTCACACCAGTCCTTTTCTTCTGTCAACACTTCGAATGTAGGCGCTGCTCCGGACCCCGCGCGAACCGTGTCGTCGCACCGGAGTGCGCGCCGGCTACTTGTCGAGTTCGGCGAGGACCTCGCCGATTACTTTGGTCATTTTGTGCGCCGGAAGCGGCTCTCCTCCTTCGGCCTCAGCCACCTCTTCGGAGAAAGCCTCAACCGAGTGGGTCCCACCGATGAGCACGTGGCGCAATGCCTCGCCGCTCGCGTCGGGGTCGCTCACGTCTTTGAGCGCGCCGGCGACGTCGTGATCCGGGGACTCGGCCACGGCGTGCACCACGTTCATCGCCTCTTCTCGCCCACTCGCGGTCGAAACAGCGGGAGCGCGGTCGGGGTTCTGTTGTAGGTCCCACTCGGCGAGAGCTTCGTTGTAGCCTCCCTCACCGGGATGCAACAGTCGCGTCGTCGGCGCTTCGACAACGTCGACGCCGTCACCTGCCGGAGTAGCAGTCGCGTCGTCATCAACGTCGTGATGGCGTCCTTCGGGAATCGGTACCAAGAGACTTCCGTCGTCGTTCCTGATGATCTCCATAGCGTCGCTCCTTTTGGACACCACGTCGTGTCCTTCACGAACAACTTAAACGACCCTCCTCTTGGGACAATCAGCATTAACACTTTCCCTAGCTTGTCGTTACCTCGTTGAAGACGAACCGTGAAAGAATTCACAAGAGGTTCTCAGAGAGAAGGAACGACGTTGAAACTCACCGTAGCCATCGACCGCTCCGTCGGACGAACGATCTATCGATGGCACGTGCGTCTCTATCGACTCACTCGGGGATTGATCGGTCATAAGAGCCCGGTGGGACCGATGTTGATTTTGGAGACGTGCGGTCGAAAGAGTGGGCTCTCGCGATCAGTCACGCTTCTCCACTACGAGAAGGACCGACTTTATTACGTCGTCGCTTCCAATGGAGGACGACCGGGCCATCCCGAGTGGCTACTTAACGTGCGCCAGAATCCTGACGTGACCGTCCAGGTAGGCGCGAACAAATTTGCGGCGCGAGCGCGAGCAGTTCCCTCAACGGATGAACCGGTACTTTGGAACGAGCTCGTGAACCACTACGGCGGATGGGGCGACTATCGCAAAATGACTGATCGCACGATTTCGTTTGTCGAACTCACACCGACGCAGCGCGAGGGCTAGCTCAGGTTCAGATTCGAATTCCGGCGATAATGACGTCGAACATCGGATTGACGCGCGACTGATCGGGTGCCTGTTCGTTGGCGATGACGATGCCGTGCGTCAATCGAATTAGATCGACGATCTCCACTTCCGGTCGTACTTCGCCGGCCTCTTGGGCACGTCGCAAAAGAACGGCGCCCGCCTCTCGCATATCGACGCACGCGATTTGAATCTCGGTGCCTTCAGTGTGCTTCGCGTTCATGACCGCGGCGCCCATGCTTCGTCCGTGTGCGCCAAAGTCCATTTGCAGGCGCAGCCAATCGATCAATGCGTCGAACGTCGCCGGAGCGGATTTCATCTCTTCGGCGCACTGGCGAAGTTCAAGAGCCTCATCGAGGAACGCGGCTTCAAGCAGTGCTTGTCGTGTGGAGAAATGGCGGTAGAGCGTCCCAATACCGACACCGGCCTTACGGGCAATGTCCTCCAGTACGATGTCGCCACCGTGTTGCGCGACCGCGACACGAGTGGCGGCCAAAATCACGTCATAATTGCGCTGAGCGTCTGCCCGGCGAGGACCCTTCCTCACCACCGTTTCACTCATCACCGCTCCCTCTAAGAGGACTGTCTCAAAGTTTGCCATAAAATACTTGCAACCGGAGGTAACCTCCGTATAGTATGTGGAGGCACCCTCATGTTAGGTCCTCCGGAGACCAAAAGCAACGCCTTCGGGCAACGTGGTTGTTCAGTCACCAAAATTCCGGAGTTTTAAGCCTCTATTTCAAAAAAGGAGCCAATGTGCCTCAGACCTCTCACGCCCAAAAACGAGCCTCAACTATCGCATTAGCCATCATCGTGACCTGTCAATTGATGTTCGTACTTGATGCCACCGTCGTCAACATCGCCCTCGTACCAATTAAACACTCGCTGCACTTCAGTTCGGCCGGTCTCTCATGGGTCATTGACGCCTATAGCTTGGCCTTCGGAGGACTGTTGCTCCTCGGCGGTCGAGCGGGTGACGTTTTTGGTCGCCGTCGCATGCTCGTCATCGGACTCACCATCTTCACCGCGGCTTCGTTACTCGGTGGAATGGCGACAACGTCGACAATGTTGCTCCTCACTCGTGCGCTCCAGGGAGTCGGCGCCGCAATGGCGGCGCCCAGCACCTTGAGTCTGATCAGTGCCACTTTCGAAGAAGGACCCGCGCGCAACAAGGCGTTGGGCATCTTCACTGCGGTGTCGGCCGGAGGCGGCTCCCTCGGTCTCATCCTGGGTGGCGCTTTGACGTCGTGGGTGTCGTGGCGCTGGGTCTTGTTCATCAACGTGCCGATTGGCATTGCCATCATCCTCTTGGCCCCGCGCTTCGTAGCGGAACCACCGCGCAACGGCGGACGCCTCGACGTCGCCGGTGCGGCGTTAGTCACTGGCGGCCTTGGGAGCCTGATTTACGCCTTCATCCGGATCGCTGAACACGGCAACCGTTCAGTCACCCTCAGCTCCTTTGCCCTCAGCGTGGTGCTGCTCGTGTCATTCGTGCACGTGGAAAAGCGACGATCACAGCCACTGTTGCCAATGCGACTGTTGACCGATCGCCTTCGTGGCCCGGCGTATTTCACGATGATGCTGGTGCCGATGGTCATGTACGGCGTCTTCTTCTTCATCAGCCAGTTCCTCGAGAGCGACCTGCACTTCAGCGCCATTGAAGCGGGCTTTGCCTTCCTACCGATGACGGCCCTGATCTTCACGAGTTCACGCATCACACCGCGGCTGGTGAGTCGGATTGGTGCTCGACCGATTCTCCTCTTCGGCCTGTTCACTCTGGGCGTGGCGACGCTCTGGATCTCGAGGGCGACGCCGTCCGAAAGCTATTTCGAGAGCCTGTTTGGACCGCTCGCGCTCTTCGGCATCGGCGCCGGATCGTGCTTCTTGCCCCTGAGCGTCACGATTCTCCAAGGTGTCCCGCGCGCGGACGCTGGCGCCGCGTCGGGAATGCTCCAGACCATGCAACAGACCGGCGGCGCCATCGGTGTCGCGGCCCTCACGAGCATCGCCATCGCCCACGGGCGTTCCGACGCTCTCCTGACGGGTGCCGGCATCATCATCGTGGCACTCCTCGTCGCCTTTTTCGCCATTCGACCGACGCAGAACGTCGCCTCGAACGCCGAAGAGACCGCCGGAGAGATGATCTCGCTGGCGATGGTCGAATAGCCCATTGGACGCCATCGCGGCGATTCGACTGCGAAGGCGCTGTCATCATCACGCAAAGCCCCTCCCAATCGGCCTATTCGCCGAGCCGCCTGATGGCGGGGTCCCAAAACTCTGAAGAGAGGCACCATCGAAGTTGTCAACGAAGGTGCCTCTTTTTGCATGCGTAACCAGCAGGACCGATATCTCATCTGGACGGAGGGCTTACCACGATTCCACAAGCCTTCCACCGATTGCGCGCTTACCGCGGATCTCCCGCGTCGTGGTTCTGGCGTTGCTGCGATTTCCATTGCTCAAAGTGCTCTTCGTAGTTCGGGTCGTGCATTCGCATGACTCCGTAAAGTGGGAAGAGGAACCAACTGATCTTTTTCACCCATGGAGGCGCCGTCCTGAGGTGGTACGAGCGGCGGAGGGCTCTTTGATGACGGGCGATGTCGACACGTGTTGTCGGCATTGGGTCGTAGATGACGTGCGGCGTGTCATTCGACAATGTGGTCCGGTCAACTTCAGTGTTGCGAGGCGATTTGACTGGTGCGGTGGGTTCGCCTGAATCGTCGCCCGAGGACTTCGCGTCGCCTGGCGCATCAGTATTGTTGTTCATCCTTGAAGTCTCCTTTATTGCGTCGTACCGTGCAGGTGTTTCTGACGTCGTCATTTGGGTGGGCGGATTCACTCTGATACAAATCGCTAATCCTCCGGTGAGCCCGGCACTGATGGCGATGCCACACGCGAACCTGCTGGCCAGTCCGAGATCCTTTGCCCACCCCGCGGTCGTCTCTGCAGGTCGTTGGCGCGAGGGTCTAACTGTCAGGACCCCACATCAGCCCGACTCGGCGAATAGGCCAATCGGGAGGGGCTTTGTAACAAAAACCGTTCTCCCCGATACCGTTAGGAAGGCACAGCGCGAGAGACCGCAGCGTGTCGCGAGTGAAGGAGTGGCGATGAGCGAGAAATACGTGAAGGACCAGGAGGCGATCGCACGATTGACGCCTCACCAATATTCCGTGACGCAAGAGAGCGCCACCGAACCGGCCTTCCGAAATGAGTTCTGGGATCACCACGAAGCGGGGCTCTACGTCGACATCGTGTCCGGCGAGCCGCTCTTCACCTCGACCAAGAAGTTCGACAGCGCCTGCGGATGGCCCAGCTTCACAGCTCCGGTCAACGCCGAGAATGTCGTCGAGCACAAGGATCGCACTTTTGGAATGACGAGAATCGAAGTGCGTTCCTCGAACGGTGACAGTCACCTCGGCCACGTGTTTGATGACGGCCCCAAGGACGAGGGCGGTCTTCGTTACTGCATCAATTCGGCGGCGTTACGTTTCATCTCCTACAACGAGCTCGATACCTCGGGCTACGGCGACTACAAGCATCTCTTCGACAACGCGATACCGAAAGAGGAGGAGTCACAGTGACCATTGAAACCGACACCGCGGTACTCGCCGGGGGCTGCTTCTGGGGAATGCAGGATCTCATCCGCAAGCGTCCGGGCGTCGTCTCGACGCGCGTGGGCTACACCGGCGGCAGTGTCGAGAACGCGACGTATCGAAACCACAAAGGTCACGCCGAGGCGATCGAGATCATCTTCGACCCCGTGATGATCTCATACCGCGACATCCTCGCGTTCTTCTTCCAGATTCACGACCCGACCACGTTGGATCGTCAAGGCAACGACGTCGGCACGAGTTATCGTTCGGCGATCTTCTACGCGAACGATGAGCAGCATCAGATTGCCGACGACGTAATCGCCGACGTCGATGACTCGGGACTCTGGCCGGGCAAGGTCGTTACCGAACTCAGCCCGGCGGGCCCTTTCTGGGAAGCCGAGCCGGAACATCAGGACTACCTCGAGCACTACCCCAACGGCTACACCTGTCATTTCCCTCGACCGAATTGGGTACTGCCTCACCGCAGCGACAGCGTGACAAACTAAACCTCCAACGTGGTGTCGTGCCAATGGTCCAACACTTCAGAGTGCGACGCCCAATCGAACATTCACAATGTCACCAAGAACTATGCCTTCGGCCTTACGAATGGCGCTCTTGAGCGGCACGACGTATCGTCCGTCCTTGGGAAATAGTGATGTCGTCCATCGCGTGACGCCGATCGTAGCTTCTACGGGAATCATTCCCCAGCCGTAGGTGACGAGCGATGACATCGCTTCCAGGTCTGCGCTCTCTTCGTCAGGCACCGTCACGAAGACGAACGGGGAGGGTCCGCGCCACTCCCACACTTCACCAACGAACTCCATTTCCATCCAGTCACAATATCGGTCGCGTCAACTTCCGATGGGCTTCGAAACCCCTCGTACCACCTCGAACAAGCGCCCGTTATGAGTTCGCGAACTCCGCAATGTCCGCAGCCGTACTGTGGCTTATGTCCGGACAGAGCGGCGGAAATATCTCCACTCCGTGACTTGTTCCGAGCACGACACGAGCTCTCGCAGCGACTCCGGCAGCCAACAGCAACCGATAGAAGGCAATCCATTCATCGCGTAGGGGATCGCACTCGTTCACACTGATGACTGTGGGAGGAAAACTGGTCACGTCCTCTTGAGAGTCTTAGGCCATTGCCCATCCCAATCGCTTAGGCGTATCCCCTCACAAAAACGGCCGCCGAGATACCAGAAACTACGAACAGTTCGGCGCCTATTGACCGGTGGAGGTAAAGATCCGAAGGAGGATCAGTGGAATGAACCTCGTTCAAAGCCGCACCCCGAAACAGGAATAACGGAACTCGTGAAGCCGATTGGTCGAATTCAATCCTCGGCGTAGCGAGCAACCGTGAAGGCGATCGTCGTTGGAACGCTGAGAGTGAATACCGCCAGCATGCAGGTCACGATGAAAAGTGACGCGCCGTTCGTGTGATCTCGCACGAACGCGAACTCGATCATGGCCGCCGTCACTAGGTCAGCGAAGATCGCCCACTTGAAGACTTTGAGGAAAGTCGTGCGCGAAAAGTCCTTCAAACTCACGAGCAGCACTCCCGCGCACAGTAGCAACAACGCTCCCGCGACGAGCAGGGCGGCAGCCACGCCGAGGGGCGCCTTGCGTGGTGCGTACGACGCCATGAGAATTCCACCGATGATCACCATCGCGAGGGCGCCGGTGCTCAACCAACCAATGGGAGGAAATGAACGTTCTGAGCTCGAAGGCACCGGCGGCGACTGTTCGAGACTCACTGGGTTGCCACACGAGTCATGATGATCAATGTCGCGATCTGCATCAGGCCCGTGATGCCGGCGGTGTATATGAATCGCTTCATGAGCCGTCCGATGAGTTCGCCGTTCGGCACCAGTTTGTTCATCTCGAATAAGACGGCGATGTTCGCGGGTTCAAGGATGCCCAGGGCGATAACGGCCATAACGCCGACGACGCAGAACGACGCGATGAGCCACGGGTGGTTCGGGCTATGCGCGTAGAGGTTCCCCATTTTCCTCGCGATCTGAAACCCTGTCGCCAGGGTCATCATGACCACGGTCGGCATAATGATGACCATCTTGGGCATGAACCTCGCGGAGAATTCTGCGCGCGCCGGAATCGATAGGCGGCCGAGTATCGGACCGAGCACGAGGCCGACAAAGAGATCAATACCCGTCCACAAACCGCCCCCGGCGACGTGACAAAACACCAGCGCCCACTGCCAGTTCCCGGCGATTGCCAGAGTCACGAACACCACGGCCGCGGCCGCTATTGGCAGTCCCTTCAATGGCACCACTTGGATCTTCGCCCGCTCTCGCGGTGGTCCGTCGGACATCAACGACGCGACATCCTTCACGGTATCGGTCATGCTCGCTCCCCCGGGACTTGGTACCTAAACGTTGCTAATTTAACGGTTCCCCGGGCTCGTCGCCAGCACCAGTCTCGGACTGCCAAAGACGGTCGATTGACCACTCGTGGGCATCGCCAGACCGAGCAACATTCTGAGTGTCGTCGATTTGCCGGCACCGGTGGGCCCGAGGAAACCTGTAATCGTTCCGGCCTCGATCGCGAACGTGAGGTCGTCGACCGCGAGGACGTCGCCGTAGCGTTTGCTGAGCGAATCACTTTGAACGACGTAGGTCACGCTCTCGCCTTCGCTGTCGGAGGATAGGGCAAGTGTAAGCCCTGATCTCGTCGGTCAGAATCCGCTTGTGTCTGCTGTAGTGAGTAATGGCGCCGCCGATGGTCAGGGTCGACGTCATCCGCTCAGAAGATGAACGGCACGAGCATCTTTGTTGAGCGTCGATACACCGGGTAGGCGTCAGGGAATTGCTCGGTCAAATAGCGTTCTTCGACGCTCGCGCTGTAGACGAAGTACCCCCCGGTCAACAACACAGGAACTACCCACAGCCAGTTGAGCGCGATCGCGGTACCGACACCCGCCAACAAGATGCCCGAATAGATGGGATGACGAACCAGCCGATATGGACCACTGGTGACGAGCTCCGGTTCGTCCTTACGCGACATTGGCGTGCCCCAGTTACGCCCAATATGGACGCGAGCCCAAATCGCGAACCACAACCCCGTCGCGAAGAGCGCGAGCCCGGCGCCGGCGCGCCAGGGGTCCGAATTCTGCTCACTGCGTCGAAAGGCTCCAGAGCGAAACAAGATGATCACCGCAACGAAGATCACTGCCCGAATCCGTAACTCGCGGGACCAAGGGACGTGGCTTCTTTTCGCGGTGAATGCCATAGTGAGCCAATAGATCCAAAACGCCGCCCAGCCGATGGCGAAGACAAACTCAATCGCGTGCATGTACTCAATACTTCCATCTAGGTTCAGCGCGGCGGATATTCGTCGGATTAGATCGAGTGCGGATCGAATCCAAAGGTACACGTGCGTGGTCCGCCTACCTTCCAGATCCTCGGCACGCACTCTTTCGATATCGTGCGAAGCGTCCTTGGCGACGACCTGAGACTTAACCCGCCCGGATCTGGTCCCTACGAGCGACTTGGGGAAATTTGAAGCCCAATGTGTGCCCGATTCAATCAGAGTGCCCGGCGCAATGGCCGGGCACTCTGATTGCAAAGTTAGGGAACCGTCGAGTTCGGTGTCACACCGCCGCTTCCAAGATCAAAGGTTTCCGGCGGCGATGTTTGCCAACGTCTCTCGAGAGACCTGATAGGTGATGGTGACGCTCGGCGTCTGACCTGGTGTTCCGCCAGCAAATGACACCGGTACGCCCGTGCTCGCATTGATCGTAATCGCTTCTTGATAGTTCGAAGGAAGCGCCGGTGCGCTCGCAGTCAGAGTGATGGTCGGCTGACCGTTCGTAGTCGTGTTCGTGACCGCAACTTCTGAAAGTGTGGAGAGTATCCGCAGCACACCAATTCGGACGTCGGGATTGCCGGCTCCCTCGATCAGAGCGTCCATCGAGTCCATTCATACGTAGTTGTCGGTCGAGGCTTGTTGACCGCTTGGAGAGTTCGCCTCGCCGATGATCTTTTGAAGGAGAGCGGCCTTCTGGGCGGAGGTGAGGTTCGTTTGGGCATCGATCTTTTGTTTGAGCACGCTGAGATCAGCACCAGTGTTCGCCGGCTTGACCCCATTGTTGTAGGGCGCAGTTGCCATCTCTTGGACCGCCGTGGCCAAGTTGCCGTTCACGGCGTCGAGGGCAGCTTTGATCTCTCGAGCCGAGAAACCGTTGCCAACATTTGCATTGTCGGCGATGGCGGCAGGAAGTCCACCCTCAGTTGGGGTGGAGAAGTACTCGCCATTGTCGGCGTACAAGTCGGCCTCCGAATTTGACGTACCGTCAGGGTACGACTGCGTTCGCAGCACGAGCGTCGCGTCGCCTGGCAGTGGCATCGTCGCATTCGCCTTGATGTGGGAAGCGAGGTGGTTAAGAACCGCTGCACCGGCGACGGGAGTGGCGGGACCCACCGAACCAAATGAAACGGCCACCATCGTCACGGCGGCCGCGGCCGTGGCAAAGACTCCTGCCCCCGCAAAGACGCGACGCCGTACTCGTGGGTTCGGGACCCTTCGACCATCCACGCGGGCCATCACTTTGGCGTAGGTGGCCTCGGCATCGGAGTCGTTGGCACCTGGCGTTGAGTAGTTGGTGACGGGGTCGGGGCCGGCGATGATCTTGTCAATATTCATGATGCAATGGTCCTTTCGTTGGGGTGAATGGTGGTGTTGCAGTTTCGTTGTAAGGGCAGAGCAGGCGTGACGAATTTGTCGAGCGAGGCGAGATAGTCACGAACCTTCTTTCGAGCCCGTGCCACCCTTCGTTCGACGGCCTTCGCGGTGATGCCGACGCTCAGGCCGACCTCTTCGTGCGAGAGCTCTTCCCAGTGAAGGAGTCGGAATATCTCTCGATCGAGATCGGACAGTTGGTCGACTGCGCGTCGTACTCGAATCTCCAGTTCACTGGACCCGGTCGAGGAGTCGACGGCCACACTCTCTTCGAGCATGAGTCGATCGGTGAGGGCAGACGAGCGCTGGACGCTCCGGAAGTGATTGGCCACCAGATTTCGCGCAACGCCGTAGCCACGGAAGTTCTTTCGTCTGCTCTGGCACCTCAAGGAATCGGCGCCACGCCACGACAAAGACCTCGGCCACAATGTCCGCGTCACTGCAGTCGGCTCGACGCACTCGGCGTCGAACGTAGGCGGTGATCGGAGAGTAGTTACGCTCGTGGAGGAGCCGGAATTGGCGTTCGTGCTCGGTCTTTGACTTGTCGTAGCGCGCCATTACGAGTTGCCCTTGGGATTCTCCTTACCTACTTATGGACGATATGGATCTTCATCCCCCAAGAATCTCGCCGCCGATGGTCCAATAATGGGCTTGAATTTCTTTCCCAAATTCGAGCATCACCAGTGCTCACTCTTAAGTCGGGTTACAGATTTAGTTTTCAGCTTGCTATCCATTCCAATAAAAATCAGTCGCTCGCAACTTGAAAAACTGGGCGGCACTGATGTTGTACCACGGTTGTCTCATTCGATTGGTCGAAATCGAAAAGCTACGTGCCCTCGCAAACGGCTTCCAGAAGCGTATTGCAAACAGGGCCAGGACGTTCGCCATCACTTTCGCATCCTGAGGAACCATTCCGAAATGACCGGGATTATCGAACAGTGGAAATACAATCGATCAATGCCAAGATTAAGACAACTCCGGATTAACTCTCCAGAGGAGTTCAGACTCTACCGTCACTTATTCCAGACGGCTCAAGGCTTCACACTCCTTGAACTACTGATCGTGATTGTGGTACTCGGTGTACTCGCGTCCGTCGTAGTCTTTGCTGTCGGAGGAATCGCAGCTCAAAGTGCCGTTGCGGCATGTAAGGCCAATGCGACATCGGTTGAAACCGCAGTGCAGGCGTACAACGTGCAGACGGGTGGATCGCCTACGGTGACCCCGAGTCTCCTGACACATTCGACAAGTCCTTACCTACAGTCATTTCCGACGAGCACCTATTTTAGTATCAGTATTGATGGATCGGGCAATGTTCTCGTGGCAGCGCCTGTCGGAGCGACTCCGGTCGTTTTTGGCACACCGAATGCGTGTGATGGGGCAGACGGAGCCAACACACCAAATCTGACGACGACCACTACTTTCAATACGGGGACAACGACGACCACTGTTTCTCC
>Ga0208480_1000559_pt1 | contig 14130 bp, 12 predicted proteins | sample NGESurshal092012_4_FD_184485 | JGI IMG/M metagenome (GOLD analysis project Ga0208480, IMG submission 184485) | Arctic peat soil microbial communities from Barrow, Alaska - NGEE Surface sample F53-1 shallow-092012 (SPAdes) | ecosystem: Environmental > Terrestrial > Soil > Wetlands > Peat ... | reverse complement strand
CCCCGCCGAGCCGGTCGGCCTCGAAGTCGCGCCTGCGCGCGCCGGTCGGGTCGACCGCGTCGAGCAGTTGGCGGAACTCCGCGGCGATCCGGTCGCGGGCGCTGGCCGAGCCGTACATCCGGCAGACCGCCTGGGGCGTGCCGTCGGGGCCGTTGAGCGCGCACCTGCACATCACGACCCGGCGGCGGCCGACGCTGTCGACGACGCGCTCCTCGGTCAGGACGGCGGCGGGCAGATTGAGCGCGAGGCGGTCGTTCTCGGCGAGCGCGGTCGCCACGCTCCGGGCGATCAGCTCCGACTCGCAGCGCCCGCGAAGCTCGTCGGGAGTCACCCCGTGGAGGCCGGCGAAGCTCTGGTTGACCAGCAGGTAGCGGCCCTCGAGGTCGACGATCGCCGTGGCGTAGCGGTAGTCGTCGATCGGCGGTGGGGCGCTGAGGACGAGGAGGTCCCCGGCGAGCTCGCTTGTCTCGAGGCCTGCCATCAGCTAACCATCGGCACGAGCGGCGCGCCACGCGAGCCGGCGGGGAGATCCGGGTGGACGAAAGGTGGAGCCGAGCGCTCGTCGGCAGGGCCCGGTCCTCGGCGGCCTCCGAGACCTGGGATGTGTGCCGCCGAGGATCACTGCCCAGGCTCGAGAGGTCAGGCGGCGCTCTCGGCTGGGACCGGGTGGTGGACTCTCCAACCAAAGTAGCTGCCTGACTCAGGCAGCTACTTTGCGGCGAAAGGTCTCAGCATCCACCTCCGCCGCCCGGGAGGAGTCCGGTCGACATTCAACGCTCGCAGGGCCCGACCCGCACCGACGTGCAGCCGGGCGAGCGAAAGGGCCAAACCCGAGTGACTCTGTCGACCTGGAGCAGATCCTCGACGCCTGGCCCCCTGGCCCCCCTCGGGCCCCTCGGGCCCCCGCCTTGGCCCCCTGGCCCCCGGCCGCCCCCGGCTCCCGGCCGCCCCCGGCTCCCGGCCGCCCCCGGCCCCCGGCCGCCCCCGGCCCCCGGCCGCCCCCGGCCCCCGGCCGCCCCCGGCCCCCCGCTACGAAGGCCGCTGCCCGCGACGCACCGGCGTCCGACCCCTCGGCTGGGTCGGGGCCACGGTCGGTTGTACCCGCTGTGCCGGGAACGTCCTGGTCTCGCGTCCGACTGTGACCGGCTCGCCGAAGTGGTGGATCTCGAGCGGGGGTCCGTCGAGCAGGGAGTACGAAGTCTGGGTGTCGCCGACCTCGACGCGGAGGCGACTGCCGCGGAAGCCCAGGCGGAATGCGAGCCTGCTGAGGCGCTCGGGGAGCTGGGGCGCGAACGAGAGTCTGCCGTCGTGATCGCGCATCCCGCCGAAGCCGGCGACCGCGGCGATCCAGGCCCCGGCCAGCGACGCGATGTGGAGGCCGTCGCTGGTGTTGTGCTCGAGGTCGCCGATATCCATGAGGGCGGCTTCACCGAAATAGTCGTAGGCCAGCTCGAGGTGACCGACCTCGGCGGCGACGACGGCCTGGATGCAGGCCGAGAGTGACGAGTCACGAACCGTCATCTGCTCGTAGTAGGCGAAGTTGCGGGCCTTCTCGTCAGCCGTGAACGCATCCCCGCGGGTATAGAGGGCGAGCACGAGATCGGCCTGTTTGATGACCTGCTTGCGGTAGAGGTCGAAGTACGGGAAGTTCAGAAGCAGCGGGTACTGGTCGGGCTCGGTGTGGGCGAAGTCCCAGAGTGCGTGGCGGGTGAAGCCTTCGGCCTGGGGATGGACCCCGAGATCCTTGTCATACGGGACCACCATGCCGATCGCGGCGTCTCGCCACGAGGCGGCCTCCTCGGCGTCGACGCCGAGCTCGGCGGCGCGGGCGGGGTGTCGCTCGACGGCGGCGGCCGCGTTGCGGAGGTTGCGCTGGGCCATCAGGTTGGTGTAGACGTTGTTGTCGGCGATCGAGCTGTACTCGTCGGGTCCGGTCACGCCGTCGATGTGGAAGTGGCCGGCCGGGTCGTGGTGGCCGAGCGAGCGCCACAGGCGGGCCGTCTCGACGAGCAGCTCGGTGCCGACCTGCTCGGCGAACTCGTGGTCGCCGGTCGCCGCCTGGTAGCGGGCGACGGCATCGGCGATGTCGGCGCCGATGTGGAAGGCGGCGGTGCCGGCCGGCCAGTAGGCCGAGCATTCGCGCCCGCTGATCGTCCTCCACGGGAAGGCCGCGCCGCGCAGGCCGAGTTGGGTCGCCCGCTCGCGAGCGGTCGGGAGCGTCCGGTGGCGCCAGCGCAGGGCGTGGGCGACCGCGGTCGGGGCGGTGTAGGTGAGCACGGGGAGGACGAAGGACTCCGTGTCCCAGAAGCAGTGGCCGTCGTAGCCGGGGCCGGTCAGGCCCTTGGCGGTGATCGCCCGGCCGTCGACGCGGGCGCCGGCCTGGAGGGTGTGGAAGAGGGCGAACCGAACCGCCTGCTGGAGCTCCGCGTCCCCGTCGAGCTCGACGTCAGCGCCGGCCCAGAACTCGTCGAGGTAGGCGCGCTGCTCGGCGACCAGGCCGTCCCACCCGGTGTGACGCGCCTCGGCGAGGGCCGCGCCGACCTGGTCGCGGACCGCGGGGATCGACCGGTCGCTCGACCAGCCGTAGGCCAGGAACTTCACGACCCGCAGCCGCTGGCCGACGGCGAGCGTGGTGGCGATCGTCAGGCGGGCGAGATCCTGCCACGCCTCGACGTCGTCGTGGTCGGCCGTCGCCGGGCAGTCGACGATGTGGTCCATCGCGGCGGCGACGCGAAGCCCGCTGGACGCCGTCGAATGGACGAGCACACCGCGCGTGCCGCGGGCGTTCTGCTCCTCGGCGACCAGCGGTGACGCGAGCAGGGCCGCGGCGCGGGGGTCCCTCGCGGCCGGCGGGCCGGGCTCGTTGGCGACGAGCTCGGACTGGACGACGAGTCGCGTCGTGTCCTCGAGCGGCTCGACCTCGAAGAGGATCGCGGCGACGGCCCGCTGGGTGAACGACACGAGACGCGTCGAGGAGATCTTCAGGGCCCGGCCGGTCGGCGAGCACCAGACGAGCTCCCGGCGCAGGACGCCGGCCCGGAAGTCGAGCGTCCGCTCGTGCGTGCGGAGGTCTCCGTAGCGCAGATCGAACGGCTCGTCGCCGGCGAGCAGGCGGATGATCTTGCCGTTGGTGACGTTGACGATCGACTCGCCGGCCTCGGGGTAGCCGTAGCCGGCCTCGGCGTAGGGAAGCGGCCGGGTCTCGAAGAAGGCGTTGAGATAGGTCCCGGGAAGGGCGTGAGGCTCGCCCTCGTCGAGGTTGCCCCGGAGGCCGAGGTGGCCGTTGGCGAGCGTGAAGACCGACTCGGTCTGGGCGAGCAGGTCGAGGTTGAGCTCGGTCTCGCGCAGCTGCCACGGCTCTACGGCGAACGCCGGATGATCCATCATCGGCGCGGGGGTCCGATCGCGTTGGGCGGGACGAGCACCGGGTCAGTCTAGGAGGCTCGTGCTCCGGCCCGGTTCACGTCTCGTAACGCGGCCGGGCAGCGCCCGGGAATCCATCCGTAGAGCCGGGGATTCGCGGGATTGGCGGTGTGGATCGACCAGTAGCGCCAGATCAGGGTGCCGTCGCTGTTGGGGTCGCAGGAGGTGAACGTGTCGACCTTGGCCGCGGGGGTCCCGACACGGACCATGCCACGGGCGACGCCGCCGACGGATACCTCGGTCGTGTTCGAGCTGAAGTAGACGACGTTCCCGAAGGCGGGCTTGGCGTCGTACTCGGTCACCGTGTTGAGCGCGCCGTTCGAGAGGCGGGCGTGGGCGCTCGCACCCACGGCGGGGTTGGCGAGCGGCCGTGGCCCGCTGATCTCACGCCCGGCGGGACCGCACCCGGTGCCGCCGCCGAGTTGGGTGGTGAAGGCTTTGAGTGCGGCGATGTCGGCGGCCGACGACGTGCCGAGCGCGGAGCCGTCGATGAACGCCTGGGTCCCTCCGGACGGGGCCTTGCCGGCGATGACCTGGACGAGGGGAAAGGCGGCCGACTGGGTTGGGCTCGCGGCGCACCCGTGGCCGCGGACGTTGACCTGGCTCGCGTGGTAGGGGGTGCCGCCGAGTCCGACGAGCGTGAAGCGGCCGGCCGGCGTGGCCTCGAGCAGGCCGATCGGCTGGCCGAGCGAGTCGACCAGCGGCCAGGTGCTCGCGCCGGCGGCGGCCGGGTTCGGCGCGAGGCCGTCGACGCGGGCGCTGATCGTGACCTCCTCGCCGAACAGTGCCCGCCAGGCGGCCCTGCTGAGATCGGGGGTGCCGTGCTCGGCCACGCGGCAGTCGGCGATGTGGTAGCCGGCCGGCGGCGTGCAGCGGCGGCCGTCATAGCCGCGTGCGGAGACGGCGCCGGTCGGGATCAGGCCGAGCAGGACGATGCCCGCGAGGACGGCCGGCCGGCCGGGGCGCCCGCCGCGCGGCAGGTGCGGCCGGCGGCTGAGGATCGTGGTCAGGGGCGGCACGATGACGAGTTGAACGTAGCGCAGAGAGCGGCCGGCGGGGTCGCGGCGTAGTGTTGTGTTACGGGCAACGAACCAGCAGGCCTATCGACGAAGTCTGTTGTCGCTACCCCGAGGGTGGGGTCGGCGCGCGCGTTCGCGCGGCGCCGACGGATTCCCCTGACCGTCGTGGGGTCCCTCGGGACCGTGGCGATCCTCGTCGTGGTCCTGGCCGGCCGCCGACGGGAGTTCGGGGCGGCCCTCTCGGGCCCTGCGGCCTGGGTCCTCGTCGCGGCGGTCGTCCTCCAGGTCGTCGCGCTCGTCTCGCGTAGCGAGGCCTGGCACCTGTCGATCGAGGCGGCCGGCGGGACGGTCGAGCGGCGGATCCTGTTCCGGGCGTCGAGCATGCAGGTTCTCGGCGGTCTGCTCAACGGCCAGCTCGGCGTCGCCGCGAGGATCGCGGCCCTCCGGCGGTCGTCGCCGACCGTCTGCCCGCAGGTGCCGACCCTGATCGCCGCGGAGTTCCCGATCCTCGCGGTCGAGGCGATTCTCGCGGCCCTGACCTCGTTCACCCTGGTCGGCCCGCTCGGCCTGCCGTGGTGGGGCCCGCTGGTCGGCCTGGCCGTGGTCGGCAGCGTGAGCGCCGGCCTGCGCCACCTGGCGCTCAACACCGGGCGGGAGCTCTGGCGGGGGCTCGCGATCGTGCGGAGCACGCACCATGGAATCCGGCTGGTCGGGTTCGTCCTGATCGCCGTGTTCGCCCAGATCTTCCGCAACTGGCTGCTCCTACGGGCGGTCGGGGTCGACGCGTCGCTGTTCGATGCGATCGCCGTGCTGATCGCCGTCGTGACGCTCGGCCAGCTGCCGATCGGCCCGGGCGTCGGCGCGGCGGCGGCGGTCCTGATTCTCGGCAGCGACGGCGTGGCGGCCGCGGCGGCGGCCGGCGTCCTGATGACCGTCACCGGGACGGTCGGCGGGCTCTGCTTCGCCGCGTGGGCCGGCGGCGACCGGCTCTGGTCGCGGAGCCGGCGAGCCGTCTCGCGACGGGCTCGGCGAGCGGCGGCGGGCTGAGGTGCTCAGCGGTCAGCGGTCAGCCGGTGGGCGTGATCGTGACGTCGCCGGCGCCCGACGTGGCGTCGATCCTGCGCGGCGAGGCAGGGTTCGTGGAGAGCTCGTGGTCGGTGACGGTGCCGGCGCCCGACGTCGCGTGGACGGCGTAGGCGGCGAACGGCACGTGGAGGGTGACGTCACCGGCCCCTGACCTGGCGACGAGGTTCCCGATCCTCGTCGAGACGTCGGCCGTGACGTCGCCGGCCCCGCTGGAGACGCGAAGCTGGGGCGAGCCGATCCGGCTGGCGCTGACGTCGCCGGCGCCTGAGCTGAGTTGGAGGGAGGTATCGCTCCAGACGTTGTCCGCGATCACGTCGCCGGCGCCTGAGCTGAGGAGGATCGGTCGAGCGCTCGCGAGATGGCTGGCGGTCACGGTCCCGGCACCGGAGCTCGCGGTGACGGGTGTCCCGGTGGGCACGGCGACCGCGTACCGGACCCTGCACTCGGGGTCGAAGCCCCGGCAGTCGGTGGTCAGCCTGAGTACGCCGTGAACGAAGGCCGCCGCCCGGCGAGGCGCGACGAGGCCTTGGGTGACGTGTTCGGTGACCGTAAGGCGGCTGCCCTCGGGCGCACTGGTCAGCCGGACGTCGCCGGTGTCGTCGTCGATCTCGAGCGATTGGACACCAGCGTACGAGGCGCGGACGTCGAAGCTGTGACGGGCGGCGATGTCGATCAGGGTGAACGCGCCGCCGAGGATCAGGCCGACGACGAGGATCGTCCCGATGCCGATCAGGATCCTGCGACCCGGCGATCCCGGCGAGGGCGACGAGGACGATGGGACCGGCATCGTGAGGGTTGGTTCGGTGGTTGCCATTTCCGATCAGACTCCGAGGTAGGTGAGGACGGCGAGCACGCGGCGGTGCTGCTGGTCGGTCGGGGGGAGGCCGAGCTTCTGGAAGACGTTGCCGACGTGCTTCTCGACGGCCCCGCCGGTGACGACGAGGCGCTCGGCGATCGACGAGTTCGTGTGTCCCTCGGCCATCAGGCCGAGAACCTCCCGCTCGCGGGGTGTCAGGTCGTCGAGCAGGTCGGTCCGCCGGCGACGGGTGAGCAGCTGCCCGACGACCTCCTGATCGATCGCCGTCCCACCGCCCGCAACCCGCCGGCACGCGGCCAGAAACTCGGCCCCGTCAGCGACGCGGTCCTTGAGCAGGTAGCCGACGCCGCGCGTCCCGCGAGTCAACAGATCGGTCGCGTAGCGCTCCTCGACGTACTGGCTGAGGATCAGGATCGCGACGTCCGGCTGGCGGCGGCGGAGCTCGACCGCCGCGCGGACGCCCTCGTCGGTCTGGGTCGGCGGCATCCGCACGTCGACGATCGCGAGGTCCGGTGAGTGCTCGACGGCCGCTGACAGGAGGGCGTCGCCGTCGCCGACGGCGGCCACGACATCGTGGCCGGCGTCCCTGAGCAGGGCGGCGATCCCCTCGCGCAGGAGGGCGAGGTCCTCGGCGATCACGACGCGCATGGGAGCTCCGCCGAGAGGCGGGTGGGTCCGCCGTCCGGGCTGTCGATGACGAGGCTCCCGTCGAGCGCCTCGACCCGCTGACCGAGGCCCTCGAGGCCCGAGCCAGGCGTCCGCAGGGCCCCGCCGCAGCCGTCGTCGCGAACCTCGACTACCAGGCGGGCCGACGCGTCGGTGTGGATCTCGACCGCCGCCTGGTGTGCCTGGGCGTGGCGGGCGACGTTGGTGAGAGCCTCCGCGACGACGTAGTAGGCGGCTGTCTCGACCGCGCTCGGCGGCCGCCGGTCGAGCCGGACATCGACCTCGACGGGGATCGGGCAGCGCTCGGCGAGACCCGAGACGGCGGCGTCGAGGCCGCGGTCGGTGAGCACCGACGGGTGGATCCCGCGGACGAGCTCGCGCAGCTCGACCATCGCCCGCTTGGACTCGGCGTGCGCGCGGCCGAGCAGCTCGTCGGCTGCGCCCGGGTCGCTGGAGAGCTTCGCCCGAGCCCGGTCGAGCTCCATCGCGATGTACGCGAGTCGGTGCTGGGCGCCGTCATGGAGGTCGCGCTCGACCCGTCGCAGGCGGGCGTCGGCCGACTCGACGGCCCCGGCCCTGGTCGTTTCGAGCCGGTCGACCCGGGCGGCGAGGACGGCGCGGTCGTCGGGTGCGAGGAGGCTCTCGGCGAAGGCCGTGCACGCGAGCGCGAGCAGGTGGGTCAGGGCGAGCGTGATCGCCGCGAGGACCAGCCCGCCGGCAGCCAGGCCGGCGAGCTCGGCCGTGTCGAGGCCGCCGAGCAGCGAGCCGGCCGGGGCCGCACCGGCGACGGCCGGGGCTGCGAGGGCAGCGAGGACGGCGCTCCAGAGCCCGAGCACGATCGTCCCGGTGCTCAGGCCGACCGGCCCGAGCAGGAGGAGGTAGGCGAGCTCCTTGAGCGTCGCCCGATCGGTCGCCCGGGCCCGCCACCGCGCGAGCAGGCCGCCGGTCGGCCGCAGGCGAGGCGGACGTCCGATCGGCGCGCCGCGAACCAGGCCGGCGCGCTGGCGCTCGGTGTTGGCGGCCCACCGCCAGATCAGCAGGACGCAGGCCAGCAGGGGGAGCCCGACGACGGCGACCGACGAAGCGATCGCGGTGGCGAGGGCCGAGACCAGGACGACGAGCCAGAACAGCCCGAGTGGGGCGCCGAGCGACACGTAGAGGGATTCGCGGGCGGCCCGGCGGATTGACGACATCGGCCAACCGTAACGATCCCCGGATCGGCCTCCCAGCCGGTCGGCAGGCCGGAGTCGGGTGGGGATAGCCCTACTCCTGGCCGCGCCGGCGCGACGCGGTTCGCGGGAATCACGAGGATCTGGGATGCTCGCGCGGTGACCGGGAGACAAGATGCCCGCGGGCGGGCGCTCGCCGGAGCGATGCTCGCCTGGCTGGCCGTGCTCGCCGGGCTTGGGAGCGGACCGGCCGGGGCGCAGCCTTCGACGGCCGGAGCGCGGCCGTCGACCGCGCTCTACTACCAGAGCGGGAAGTCGATCGACAGGCTGAGCCTGGTCGGCCCGAGCCGGACGACGAAGGTCGTCAGCCTGGGCGGCGGATCCGAGCTGCCGGCGATCGCCGTCGCCGGCGGCTACGTCTACTGGGCGGTCGAGACGGGTCGGGCCGGGCGCGACACGATCATGCGGGCGCGCCTCGACGGCCGGGACACTCGCGAGCTCGTCGGGGGACTGACCTACCCGGACAGTCTCGTCGCCGCCGGTGGTTACCTCTACTGGGCCGACCAGCGTTCGATCGGCCGGGTCGGGCTCGGCGGATCCCATCTGCAGCGCCAGTTCATCGCCCTCGCGCAGGAGCGTGGCGGCGGAGTGGCCGAGGGGTTGGCGACCGACGGGAGCCATCTGTACTTCAGCCGGTGCCAGGACAGCGAGATCGGCCGTGCCGACCTCGACGGCACGCACGTCGACGACGGGTTCATCTCGCTTGGCTCGACCGGCTGCCCGCAGGGCCTGGCGGTCGGTGGGGGCGAGATCTACTGGACCGATCTCGGCACTGCCGGGGACGGGACGATCGGGCGGGCGGCTGTGGACGGGGCCGGGGCGGACGACGGTTGGCTGGACACGCACACCAACCAGGGCCCGTTCCAGGTGGCCGCCGACGCCAGCCACGTCTACTGGACGGCGGGCGGCGCCGCGGGCAGCCCGACGTACACGGGACGGGCGAACGCCGACGGAACCAACGTCGAGACGAGGTTCCTGCGGGGCTCGGAGTTCGCGATGGCGCTGGTCTGAGGACTCCGCGCGGCGACCCGCCGCTGCTCCGGCGCCGACACGGCTGACAAGCGAACTTGACATATCGGCGATGACAAGCTAGCTTGTCATGCATGCAGAACGATATTCGCCGGCTGCGCGGGTCCTCGGGGATCTCGCAGGCGCACCTGGCCCAGGCGATGGGTGTCTCACGTCAGACGATCAACTCGATCGAGACGGAGCGCTACACGCCTTCGCTGCCACTCGCGCTCGCGCTCGGCCGGTTCTTCGAGAAGCCAGTAGAGGAGATCTTTCATGCCAACGGTTCCGTGTAAGCCAAAGCGCGTTTCGACGTCCCGGTGGTACCTGCCGGCGTTCAGCGTCAGCCTGGGGCTCGTCCTGGTCGCGGCGTTCTGGATCGGCGGTCACCCGGCCGAGGGCCTGGGCGGCCTGGGCGTGATGACCGTGCTGGCGCTCGTGTCCCTGCTCGGCGGCCGCAGCGAGACGATCCGCGGGATCCGGGGCGACGGCCGGGACGAGCGGTTCGCGATGATCGACCTGCGGGCGAGCGCGACGGCCGGGCTCGCGGTCATCGTCGCCGTGATCGTCGGCTTCATGGTCGAGGTCGGCGAGGGCCACAGCGGGAACCCGTATGCGTGGCTCGGGGCGATCGGCGGCGTCGTCTACGTGGTCGCGATCGGCGTGCTCCGGTCGCGGACCTAGTAGGTGACGAGCCCGGGAGCGTGGCGTCGAGGATCATTCGGGCCGGCTCGGGAGCTCAGCGGCGGGCGAGGGCTCTGCCGGGGACCGGGTCGTGGAGCAGTGGACTCTCCGACGAAAGTAGTTGACTGACTCAGGCAGCTACTTTCGCGACGAAGGTCTCGCATCCACCTCCTCCGCCGCCCGGGAGGAGCCCGACCCGGCGCCCGACCCCCGCCCGCGCCCGCCCCGACCCCGACCCCGACCCCGACCCCGGGGCCGGCGGTGAGCACACTCGCCCGGCACTGGCCCGGGTCGCGGCCAAGCCGCGGCTCAAGTCTGGCCGAGTCCGGCCGATAGCGATCTGGTGGACGAAGGCATCGGCGCGGTTGTCGTCAGGCCTGCGGGACGAGCCCTGCCAGGGGTCGACGTCCCGCGCGCCGCCGAACCCGTCCTGTGGGCGCTCGTCGATTCGGTCGCCGGCCAGCTGGGCCAGCGCACGCCCGACGGCCTGCGGGTCGTCCTCGACGGTCGGGCGGCGGCGCTCGAGCGCAGGGACCGGCGGGGCCGGCGGCGGCGGCGGATCCTGAGTCTGCCGCTTGCCCACGTGGTCGGCCTGTCGTGCGCCGAGCTGAGGATCGTGATCGCCGGCGAGCTCGGAAGCCTCGCGACCCCGGGAGCCAGGTCGTCGCGCTGGGTCTCGGCTGCCGCGGGCCGATTCGGCCGGACGATGGTCGGCCTCGAGCACAGGCGCAGCCCCCTGTGCCACCCACTGCGGCCGTACGCGCGGGCGCTGTTCGGCGCCTCGTCGCGTCTGGAGCGGCGCCGGGAGCTCGCCGGGAGCGGGCTGGCGGCCGGCCTCTACGGGGCCGAGGCGGTCGCGCGGACGGCGAGCCACGCCGACTCGCTTGCGGTCGCGTTCGACTGGTTCTGGTCGATCGAGGTCAGGCCGTTCCTCGACCGGGGCTGGCGGCCGCCGATCGCCGAGGGGTTTCGGTCCTTCCTGGATGCTCCGCTCGTCCGCGAGCGGACGTCGGGGATCGCTCCGGACGGTTCGACCGGTGACCTGCTGGCGAGCGTGGACGCGGTCGAGGCGGGCCTGCTGGCCGAGCCGTCGCTGGTCTGGGTCGGCTGGCAGGAAGGGGCGGCGGGGGTCGTGCTTTCGGTCTGGGATGGCCACGTCCGGCGGGCGCAGGTCTCGGGCGGGGGACTGCGGGTGTGGGAGGTCGGGCATCAGGTCGAGGCTTCGATCGAGGCGTACGGCAGCGATCAGGCCGGGCTCCAGGCCGCGCTGGCCGGTCTCGGCTCGGGACTGGCGCTGGCACTGGCCGGCGACGGCTGGCGGATCTGCAAGCTTCCGGGGCGGGCGGCGATCCTCTCGAAGGGCGGTGTCGAGTTGCGCCCGGACCTCGAGATCACGCGGCTGCGGTCGAGCAGGACGACGCCGGCGATCTGGGCCGAGCGGTGCGAGCGGCTCGGGATCGGTGAGCTCCGTCTCGGTGGGCTTGCGCCGGACGCCGGGCGGGCGGCGGCCAACCAGGTGACCGCCGGGTCCTCCGCCGTTTCGTAGGTCCGCCGGTCGCCGGCCGAGCCCGCCGGCTGGTCTGGCCGGCGCGCGGGGCCGCCCGGTCAGGGAACGGTGATCGCGAAGCGACCGACGAGCGGGCCGTCCCCGAGCGGCGGCGGGAGCCGAGAGAGCCCGCTGGTTCGGACATAGGTGACGCGCCCGGTCAACGTCCGGTGACAGGCTCCGGGAATCGGCATCTCGAGGTTGAGGACCTGGCCGGCCCGGGCGTCGATGGACGTCCCGCCGCCGAGCATGATCCCGCCGCAGGCGGATGTGCGCGGGACGACGACGAGGTCGTCGTAGCTGCTGCGAATGCTGGTGACGGCGACCCGGGCGATGAAGCGGAGGTGAAGCGTCCAAGCACCCTTGGGCGACTTCGTGAGCGAGGCGTGAATCGGGGTGGCGACCTGCTGGCTGGAGACCTGACCGCTGTGGACGGGGACGGCGCCGACCGTCGGACACGGCGTCGCCCCGCCGAGGCGGTTCGCCGGGGGGATCACGCAGCGGGCGCCGCCGGTGTACTGGACGCTGACGATGCCGCTGGCCGGGCTGGCGCCGACGGTGGAGTAGCTGGTCGGCGGGGTGTGCGGGCCGGTCCCGGGGAGGACGACGAGATACGCGCCGTCGGGGCCGACGGTCGGCGTCGTGACCAGCTGACCGCCGGGCGAGCGGTAGGTCAGGCTGCTGGCCTTCGGCCCGAGCAGCCCGTAGTAGAGGGTCCGCAGATCCTCGGGCGGGCAGATCGGGGTGGGCCCGAGCCGCCGGAGTCGGGCTCGCACGTCGGCCGGGAGGTTCGCCGGTAGGCGGATCGGCGCCTTCTGACAGTCCTGGACAACCCCGCTGGCGGCGGCCCCGTGGCTCGAGACCGCGACGAACGTCTGGCCGGCGGCGTCGAGCGGCTCGCACATCGTGCCGGTGGAGATCGCCGTGGCCGGGAGGGCGTGGAAGCGGCCGTCGTCGGCGAACGCGCCGTCCTGGCCGAGCGCGCCGATCTCCCCGTCGACGAGCCGGCCGACCTGGACGCAGCCGAGACCTCGGGTCGTGCGCAGGACGCGCATGCCCCACGGCGGACCGCCGGCCGGGTCGGCCGCGGTGATCTGCAAAAGCCTGGCGCTGCCGGGGCTTAGCATGCCGAAGCCGGCGCGCGGGGTCGGGGAGAAGCCCGCGGGCGGCGTGATCGGCGTGCCGCTCTGGATCAGCCGGGTCGCAGCGAATCCGGCGGCCGCGAGGACGAGGAGTCCGGCGAGTGCGGCGGCGAGGAGCGACGTGTGACGTCCGCGCCGGCGCGCGGTGGTGTGCCGGCGGCGTCCGGCGGACGCGGCCGTCGTCGGCGGATCGTCGGCCGGGGGGCTGTCGTGCTCGCGGCGGCCGGCGTCGAGCAGCGCGTCGCGGAGCTCGGGCAGGCGGGTCACGAGGCGTCCTCCAGTCGGTTTCGGAGTGTCTTCAACGCGCGGCTGACCCGCTGGCGGACGACCATCTCCGAGCAGCCGAGCTCGCGGGCGAGATCCGCGTAGTCGCGCTCGTCGACGATCCGTGAGCGGACGGCGAGCGCCTGATCGTGGGGGAGCTGGTCGAGCAGCTCGAGGGCGGCGGCCGCGGCCGGGCCGTGGGCGAGCTCGTCGATCCGGTCGATCGCCTCGTCGGTCAGGACGAGGCGCTCCATCCGCAGGCGGCGTCGGCCGCGGTCCTCGACGCGGCCGCGCTCCCAGGCGCGGGTCAGCTCGTGGCGGGCGATGCCGTAGAGCCAGGCGCGGCCGGTGCCGAGCTCGGGGCAGAAGCGGTCGAGCGAGCCGAGGGCCGCGGCGAACACCTCGGCGGTCAGGTCGGCGGCGAGCTCGGGGGAGCGGGTGGCGCGGAGGAAGAAGGCGAGCAGCGGGTCCTCGTAGCGGTCGTATAGCTCGGCGAATGCGTCTGGATCTGACCGCGTCGCGCAGAGCAGGTCACCGTCGGAGAGTGCGGAGTAGACGGAGACGGCCATACTCATCTAATTGCGGATGGCGCCAGAAATGTGACGCGACGGGCCCGCCGGGGTTTCCTGCCGGGCGTCGCGATCCTCGCCCTGGCGGCGGGCGGGATGACGGGGGCGGCGACCGGCGCGGGTGGCACGGCGACCGGCGGGGGCAGCCAGGCTCCGGCGGCGCTGCCGGTCGGCCGGGCGGTCGGGCAGATGATCATCGCGGGCTTCAGCGGCAGGAAGCCGGCGGCGACGCTGCTGGCGCGGATCCACGACGGGCACGTCGGCGGGGTGATCCTCTTCGGCGGCAACACGGGGGGCGGCCAGGCTGGGACATTGCGGCTGGTGAAGAGCCTGCAGGCTGCCGCGGCGAGCGGTCATCAGCCGGGCCTGCTGATCATGACCGACCAGGAGGGCGGGGCGATCAGGCGGCTGCCGGGTCCGCCGAAGCTCGCGGCCTCGCAGATGACGAGCGGGAGGATCGCAGGCCAGCAGGGTCTTGCGGCGGGTAGGTACCTGGCGGGGGCGGGGGTCAACGTCGACCTGGCACCGGTCGCGGACGTCAGGCGCAACGCGAACGGTTTCCTCGCGGTCGAGCACCGGACGTTCGGGAGCACGGCCGGCGATGTCGCCGTCCGGGCGTGCGCGTTCGCCGAGGGGCTCGGGTCGGCCGGCGTCGTCTCGACGTTCAAGCACTTCCC
>Ga0208480_1000558_pt1 | contig 14166 bp, 15 predicted proteins | sample NGESurshal092012_4_FD_184485 | JGI IMG/M metagenome (GOLD analysis project Ga0208480, IMG submission 184485) | Arctic peat soil microbial communities from Barrow, Alaska - NGEE Surface sample F53-1 shallow-092012 (SPAdes) | ecosystem: Environmental > Terrestrial > Soil > Wetlands > Peat ... | reverse complement strand
GCATTGAATTGGTCAAATAAAACAAGCCCAATCGCGCTACTCTTTGCTCTTCTGATAGACGTCGACGTAGACCGCCGCCAACAGCACGACGCCCTTCACCACCTGTTGCCAGAAGATGCCGATGCCGAGAATCGACATGCCGTTGTTCATCACGCCCATGAAGAAAGCGCCGATGACGACGCCCATGACCTTGCCGACGCCTCCGGACGCGGACACGCCGCCGATGAAACAGGCGGCGATGACGTCGAGCTCGAACGAATTTCCGGCGCTTGGCGTCGCCGAATTGAGGCGGGCTGCGACAATCAGCCCCGCAAGTCCGGCGAGCATGCCCATGTTGACAAAGGTCAGCAAAGTCAGTCGCTCGGTGTGGACGCCCGAAAGCTGCGCCGCCAGCCGGTTGCCGCCCATCGCGTAGATGCGGCGGCCGATCGTCATCCGAGTCGTTGCGAACGTATAGAGCAGGATCAGCGCGCCCATGATGATCAGAACGTTAGGCAAGCCCTTGTTCGAGGCGAGCAGGTAGCTGAAGCCGATAATCAGGATCGCGAAAATCGCAGTCTTGCCGGCAAGCAGCGCGAACGGCTCGGTCTCCATGGCCTGTGCGTTGTCGCGCGTCCATCGCCGGGTGCTGGTGTAAATCAACAAGGCGGCGCCAATGACTCCCACCGCCATCGACAGCCAGTGAAACTGCGGCTCGCCGGCCGGGGCCTTGAGGAAGCCGAAGTCGCTGAAGTCCGGGATGAACCCGGCGCTGATCGCCTGGAAGCCTTTTGCGAAAGGTCCGACGAACTGGCCCTGCAGCATGTTGCCCGTCAATCCGCGGAAGATCAGCATCCCGGCCAGCGTGACGATGAATGAGGGGATCTTGCTGTAGGCGATGAAGTACCCCTGGAAAACGCCGATCGCGCCGCCGAGAATGAGCGCCAGCGGGATGACCAGCTGCCAGGGCAGCTTGATGTTGATGTCCGCCCAGGGAAGCTGGAAGCCAACCATCAAAATCGCCGCGCAGCCGCCGACAAATCCGACGATGGAGCCGACCGAAAGATCGATATTGCCCCCGACGATCACCAACAGCATGCCGAGCGCCATAATGATGATGTAGCTGTTCTGCAGGATGAGGTTGGTCACGTTGACGCCGCGGAACAGCACGCCGCCGGTGACGACCTCGAAGAACGCCATGATCAACAGCAGGGAAACAAGCAGGCCGTAGTCGCGAAGATTGTTCTTCCAGAAGCTCGCGTCCGCGGCCGAGGGCTCAGTGGCCGGCGCGCCAGTGATGATCGTTTCCGTGCTCATGCCGCCGCAACCCCGTATTGCTTCATGATCGAGGCCATGATCTTCTCCTGCGTGGCGCCCTTCGCCGGCATTTCATCGACGAATTTGCCCTCGTTCATCACGTAAATGCGATCGCAGATGCCCAGCAATTCCGGCATTTCCGACGAGATGACGATGACGCCCTTTCCGGCCGCCGCGAGATCGTTGACGATCGTGTAAATCTCATATTTGGCGCCGACGTCGATGCCGCGCGTCGGCTCGTCGAGGATCAGCACCTTCGGCTGCGCGAACAGCCACTTGCTCAACACGACCTTCTGCTGATTGCCGCCTGACAGATTGAGCGTCTTTTGGAAGATGCCCGAGGAGCGTATCTTGAGCAAGCTCCGATATTGTTGCGCCGTCCGGTTCTCGCGGTGTTTGTCGATCACCCCGCGCCAGGCGATGCCCGGAAGATTGGCGAGCGTGACGTTGTTCTTGATGTCCTCGCTCAAGACTAGCCCCAGGCTCTTGCGGTCCTCGGTGACATACGCGATGCCGTTGGCGACCGCCTTCTGCACTGTCGAGACGTCGATCTCCTTGCCTTCCATGACCGCACGGCCAGTGATGTTTCGTCCGTAAGCGCGGCCGAAAATGCTCATGGCGAGCTCGGTCCGCCCAGCGCCCATCAATCCGGCGATGCCGACGACTTCGCCACGGCCGACATGGAGGTCGACGCCCTTGATCACATCGCGTCCCGCGTGAAGGGGATGTTGGACGCGCCAGTTCTCGACCGCGAACAGCCGCTCGGCGATCTGGGGAACGCGAGGCGGATAACGATCCGACATCTCCCGCCCGACCATGCTCTTGATGATCCGGCCTTCGCTGATCTTCTCGCGTTGGCAATCGATGGTTTCGACGGTCGCGCCGTCACGCAGCACGGTGATCTGGTCGGCTACCTTGGCCAGCTCGTTGAGCTTGTGCGAAATGATGATCGAGGTGATGCCCTGAGCCTTGAACTCGACGAGCAATCTCAGCAAAGCGTCGCTGTCGGTTTCATTGAGGCTGGCGGTCGGCTCGTCGAGGATCAGGAGCTTCACCTTCTTGGCCAGCGCCTTGGCGATCTCGACAAGTTGCTGCTTACCTATTCCCAGATTGGTGATCAGCGCATTCGGCGATTCCTTGAGCCCGACCTTGCGCAGAAGTTCCCGCGCCCGGTTGAACGCCAAGCTCCAGTCGATGACGCCCATTTTGGCTGGTTCGTTGCCGAGGAAGATGTTCTCGGCGATCGACAGGAGCGGCACGAGCGCCAATTCCTGATGGATGATGATGATGCCGAGATGCTCGCTGTCGGCGATGCGCGAGAAGCGGCGCTCCTGTCCCTGAAAGACGATCTGCCCTCCGTAGGAGCCGTGCGGGTAAACCCCGCTCAGCACTTTCATCAGCGTCGACTTGCCGGCCCCATTCTCGCCGCAGATCGCGTGAATCTCGCCTTCACGGACCGAAAGATTGACGTCGCGGAGCGCCATGACGCCCGGGAAGGCCTTTGTGATCCCTCTCATTTCCAGGATAGGAGTCATGATGCAAGGCTCATGGGCTATTGTGGGCGACGAGTCCGTCGGACCATCCAATAGGAACTTGTCCGCGGGCAACGAAAAAAGGGCCTTCCACGCGCGACAAAACCGGCGCGAAGACCCTCTCCCGTCACCGCGCCGGATTACTGGAGCTGGTCAAGCTTGTAGTAACCGGTGTCGACCAGCGCGGGCTTCCAGTTGGTCGCGTCGACCGTGACCGGGGTCAGCAGAAAGGACGGCACGATCTTGACCTTGTTGTTGTAGGTCTTCGTATCGTTGATCTCCGGCTTGCTCCCGGAAACCACAGCGTCGACCATGTTGGCCGCAACCTTTGCGAGATCGCGGGTGTCCTTGAAGATCGTCGAATACTGCTCGTGGTTGATGATCGACTTCACCGACGGGATCTCAGCGTCCTGACCGGAAATGATCGGCATGGGTTGACCCGCCGTGCCATAGCCGACCCCCTTGAGCGCCGAGATGATGCCGATGCTGAGTCCGTCGTAGGGCGACAGAACCGCGTCGACGCGCTTCTGGGTGTAATAGGCGCTGAGAAGGTTATCCATGCGCGACTGCGCGACTTCCGCCTTCCAGCGCAGGGTCCCGACCTTGTCCATGCCCATCTGCTTCGACTGGACGACGAGCTTGCCGCTGTCGATGTAAGGCTGCAGGACCGACATCGCGCCGTTATAAAAATAGAAGGCGTTGGTGTCGTCGGGCGACCCGCCGAACAATTCGATGTTGAACGGGCCGTTCTTGCCGGCGTCGAGGCCGAGGCCGTGGACGATGCTGTTGGCTTGCAGCACGCCGACCTTGAAATTGTCGAAGGTCGCGTAATAGTCGACATTGGGCGAGCCGACGATGAGACGGTCATAGGAGATGACCTTAATGCCAGCGTCGGCGGCTTTCTGCAGCGCGTTGGACAGCGTCGTGCCGTCGATAGCCGCGATCACCAGGACTTTATCGCCCTTGGTGATCATGTTCTCAACCTGCGCGAGCTGGTTGGGAATATCGTCATCGGCGTATTGAAGATCGGTCTTGTAGCCCTTGGACTGGAGAACCTTGACCATATTGTCGCCGTCAGCGATCCAGCGAGCAGAAGTCTTGGTGGGCATGGCGATGCCGATCGTGCCTTTATCCTGCGCGTACGCGCCGCTTCCGGCAGTCAGAAGCCCGACCGCGACCGCGGCGGCAAGAGTTTTCAGATTCATACGTATTCCTCCCTTTGGAAACGCCATGCGAAGCCTGGCGTTATGAGCACCATACCATCGATTGTTGGAGTTTTCCGAGTCCGGCGCAAGCCAACTTTCCAACGGCCTTTTGTCTAAAAAGTATCCGGAACTCAATATGTAATATTGTATTATCGCATGAGTTCTGCATCAACGGCGGCGTGGGCGAGCACGGATGACGCCGGGCCTCGCGCCACTCTCGAGCCAAATGAGGCTGGTTATGCCCGGCCGTCGCCTGGCCAGGCGGCCATTGCCGCCGCCACGACGCCTGTCAGTTCCGCCGCAGCGGCGCCGTCCCGCGCCTGGACGGCCATCCCCTGGTAGACGCTGAGATAAAATCGGCTCAGGGCCTCGATGTCCGTCGTCGTCGGCAGCTCGCCATTGGCCACTCCAGATTCCAGCCGCGCCCGCAACATGCCCAGCATGTCGATTCGGATCTTCCTGACGACGTCGGCAATTCCTGCTGGCCATTCATCGCTCACGGCGGCCAGCGTCGCCATGCAACCTGGTGGCGTCACGTGGGATTCTGGCAGGCTCTCAGTCGCGGCGAGCAAAAGATTCTCGACGCCGGCGCGCGCGGTTGCTCCTTCAGCGAGCTTGTCCCAGACCGGGGGGCCGAAAATCTCAACATAATGCTCGACCGCTTCGAGGTAGAGCGCCTCCTTGCTTCCGAACGCCGCATAAAGGCTCGGCGAGCGGACGCCCATCGCGTCGCACAGATCGTTCATCGAGGTCGCGGCGAAGCCCTTGCGCCAAAACGCGAGCATCGCGGCCTCTAGCGCCGCGCCGCGATCGAACTCCCTGGGCCGCCCGATTAAAGCCATCGCATTCTCTTTTGTAGTGCGCAACACATAATTATCTTGACGCGGGGAATCAACGCATTATCTAGTTCTATGTCGATCATTACAAAAAAGGAACCGACAATGACGCTGACGGGAAAACGGGCTTAGGTCACAGGCGCAAGCCGAGGGATCGGCGCATCAATCGCCAAGGCGCTCGCCGACGAAGGCGCAGACGTGGCGATCACTTACGAGAAATCGGCCGAAAGCGCGGCTGCTGTCGTCGCGGCGATCAAGGCGGCGGGACTGAGGGCCGTTGCGATCCAGGCGGACAGCGCCGATGCCGCGGCGGTTCAAGCCTCGGTCGAGAAGACGGTCGCGGCGCTCGGCGGCCTCGACATTCTGGTCAACAATGCGGGGATCCTGCGCGTGGGCGAACTCAAGGATATCTCGCTCGCCGACATTGACGCGCTCCTCGATGTCAACGTGCGCGCGCAGATCATCGCCAGCAAAGCGGCGCTCCCCCATCTCGGCAAGGGCGGCCGCATCATCACCATCGGCAGCTATTTCGCCGACCGCGTGCCGGCGTCGGTGCTGAGCGTCTACGCGGCGACGAAGTCGGCCTTGACCGCGTTCACAAAGGGATTGGCGCGGGAGCTCGGGCCCAAAGACGTCACGGTCAATCTCGTGCAGCCGGGCTCGATCGACACCGACATGAACCCGGCCCAGGGGCCCTTTGGGGACACGCTCCGCCAGTTCATGGCCTTGGGCCGTTATGGCGCGCCGGAGGACATCGCCAACGCCGTTGCGTTCCTCGCGAGCCCCAAGGCGCAATACATCACCGGCTCGACCCTGACCGTCGACGGCGGCGCCAACGCCTGATCGTCGCTCGAGGGTAGCCGCCAAAGCGCGCCGCGCGCCCCTTAGTCGCGCGCCCTCAGCAAAATCGCGCAGCCGGCAGGTTCGTCGAACCGGTCTGCTCGAAAATCTGGAGAAACAGCCATGAAATTTATCATCGCGGCCCTTGTCCTTATCGCCAGTCTTGGCTTGAGTTCGGCCGCCCCCGTTGATCCCACGCCCCCAAGTCAAACGAGCTCAGTCGCGACTGAATATCCAGCGCTCCGCCCGTTCCATCACAAAGTGGCCGACACGTCTTACATCGGCTACTATTTCGCCAGTAAGCCCGCGAACTGTTCCGTGATCATCTGGACAAAGCCGGATAACGAGACGCCGGCTGAAAAGACGACGCATCCGAAAGTGCGGATCGAACTCAACGCGAAACAGGCGATAACATTCTTCGCCGACGACCTTGGCTCGAATCTGAGCCTGGAATGCGCCGCTGACGCCAAGAGCTTGTCGATCAGGCAAACATCGATTTCATTCACCCAGTGAGCGCCGAAAAGCGGAACGGCAAAACCGAACAGTCGCATCGGCGACGCAGGGAGGTCTGAGCGAGCGCGATGGCGCGCGAGATCAGCGGCTCGATTTGAACGTCGACGGCGCAGCCCATCGCTTGGTACGATGCCGCTCTCTCATCCATGTTTTGCCTGACCCGGAGACACCGTCGAATGTCCGCTCTTATTGCGCACGAGTTGCGCTCTCTCATCACCTCCGACGGCCGTTTGAAGCTTTCAATCGCGGAGGCGCCGGTTCCCACCCCTGGCGAAAACGAGGTGGTTGTTCGAATCGACGCCGCGCCCCTCAACCCGTCGGACATTCGGACTCTGCTCGGACAGGCGAATCTCGCGACGCTTCGAGCCGGCGGCAGTCCGGGCGCGCCGGGGGCGGAAGCCGAGGTTCCCGCAGGGCCCCTCGCCGCTGCAGCTCAGCGGCTCGACCGCCCCATCCCCGTCGGAAACGAAGGCGCGGGTGTCGTCCTCCAGGCGGGAGCATCCGCGCAAGCGTTGCTTGGGCGCGCGGTGGCCATTGCGCCTTTCGGAGGGAGTTACGCGACCTACAAGATTATGAAGGCGGGCGATTGCCTGGTGCTGCCCGAGGGAACGTCAGCAAGGGACGGCGCGTCAGCCTTCGTCAACCCGCTGACCGCGTTGGGCATGACCGATACGATGCGCCGCGAGGGCCATAGCGCGTTGGTTCACACCGCCGCGGCCTCCAATCTCGGGCAGATGCTGAACCGCCTCTGCCTTGCTGACGGCGTTCCGCTTGCGAACGTCGTCCGGAGTTCCGCCCAGGCCGAGACGCTACGCGCTCAAGGCGCGAGTTACATCATCGACAGCACAGCCGACGGTTTTCGGGACGCCCTGGCGGATGCCATCGCGAAAACGGGCGCAACCCTCGGCTTCGACGCCATCGGCGGCGGCCGAATGGCCGCGACCATCCTGGGCGCGATGGAGCAGGTCTTACGCCGGAAGCTGACCGCCTACAGCCGCTACGGTTCGCCGGTGCACAAGCAGGTCTACATCTACGGCGGCCTTGATCCGAGCCCGCGCATCATCGAGGGCGACCTGGGCATGGCCTGGGGCGTGGGCGGTTGGCTCGTGAGCTATTTTCTGGCCAAGCTTGCTCCCAACGAAGCCCAAAGCCTGCGCGCACGCGCCGCGCGCGAGATCAAGACCACTTTCGCCAGCCGCTACACGGCCGAAATTAGCCTTGGCCAAGCCGTATCGCCCGATGTCATCCGCGCCTACGCCAAACACGCGACGGGCCAGAAATATTTGGTCGTTCCGAATTCCCCGGGCGCTCTGTCATGACACGATTGCGGATCATGGCGTTGATAAATCCATAGCTCTTCGATATTTTATTGCACAAAACAGAACTCTTTGATAATCTTGTCCGTATGCCGAACCGGGTCACATGGGATTTTACGTTGCGCCGGCGAGCGGCTCCCGCGCTCGGCTTTGGCCACTTTTTGCAACCAGAGCGGGTCTTGGCGCGAAGGCGAGGAAAATTGAAAAGTCCCAATTCGAAAAAATAAACGGCGATATTCTAGATAAAGATCTCGCGTTGACCGCTCCTTGCCTGTGGGTTAATCTGTCTGCTCCCAACAAAAAATGGTTTCCGAGGATAGGACGATGACGCGCGCTATGGTCGTCGCTCTGGCAGTCTTCGCGGCGTCAGCGCCGCCTGCGATCGCCAGCGAGCTGACCGGAATATGGTTGCGGGACGACGGGTCCGCCAAACTTCGCTTCTCAGCTTGCGGAGGCGGCGCCATGTGCGGCTTTCTGGTCTGGAAGAAGGAATCGGGCGGCGCCGCCAAGATCGGCCAACGACTGTTTTCCGATATGAAGCCGAACGGCGAGGATTCTTGGGCCGGGGCGGCGTTCAATCCCGAGGATGGGAAGCGCTACACGGCAAAGCTGACGCTCTCCGGCGATCATCTGGTTACAGCCGGTTGCGTGCTTGGCGGGCTCATCTGCCAGTCGTTCGACTGGACCCGGACGCGGGCCCGGGCGCCCTGAGCGTGGCCGGATATCAAATTCGTTTTTCAAGAGTTCGCGCAAATGCAACTGCCTGCTCCTCCGGGATGCGGCCAATCACCAGACGGCTCCGTCCGCGCCGCGACCACCAGGCCAGCGACAGATCGTCCCGGCGCTTCGAGCGCATCGTGGCGTCGGGCGCATCATTGGCGATGATGCAAAGCAAGACCGGCTCGCCGGAGGGATCGACATAGGCGATCACGCCCAAGGGCGCGCCGTCATAGGAAAGCATGAACGCGGTTGTGAACCTGAGGCCAGGCAGGGTCACATTTTCGGGCGTCAGCTTGGCGCCCACTCTCGCGCCGACAGCACTCAGTTCCGTCGCCTGCATCGCAGCGTCCGGATTGAATGGGGTAAACGTTTCATTCGTATAGAGGTGGGCGTATTCGGCGATCGCCGTGCGCCAATCTTCGCGTCCATCGACGAGCCCAAAGGTCGAAGCCGCCCAAATGGCGGCGCCCGCCGCAAGCGCCCCGACGATGAGGCCCGCCGCCAAGTCCCTGATGGCGAAGCCGGCAAAACGCCTCGGCGGCCGGCGAAGAGCTTTGTCAGTCGGAATCATGGCGCGAAGACGCGCGAGGGGAGCGCCTTCGAGCAGCGAGTCGAGGGAGGCCGCGAGCGGCTCCCCGGTTTGCCGCAATTCTTCGTAACGCCGTCGCAAAAGCTCGTCGGCCGCCAGACGCGCCAGAAGGGCGGTTCGGCTGCTGTTGTCGAGTTCCTTGTCGATCAGCGCGACAAGTTGGGCGTCATCGTCGGACATGGATCTGCTCGCCAAGCCCCCCTATTTGAGTTTCGCCAGCGCCGCCCGCCCCGAGGCCAGCCTGCTCATGATCGTGCCGATCGGGACACCGAGCGCCGCCGCCGCCTCAGCGTAACTATACCCTTCCCCGTAAACCAACAGGACCGTCTCGCGCTGGGCCTCTGGAAGGCGGTCGATCGCTCTTAACACCGCAGAAGCCGTAATATTCGTCTCGATTTCACGTGCGCCGTCGGTCGTCAACACATCTTCGGCGTCAACGAAGCCGACGCCTTCGCGAATCCGTCGCGATCGTATTTCGTTCAGCCAGATCGAGCGAAGGATTGCGAACAGCCATCTGTCGACTCGCGTTCCCGGGACAAATTGATCGGCGCGTTCGATCGCCCGCACACATGTCGCCTGCGTGAGGTCGTCAGCCACGTCCCGCGCCTTCGACAACACGAGCGCATATCGCCAAAGGCGGGCAAGCGAAGGCTCCAGCCCGGCGCGCACCTCCCGTCGGCTTGCTTCGCTCATGGTCCCGCTAGAATTCACCGGCCGCTCTATTAGAGCATGATCGCCGCACGCGCGAGGAGCGCGACCGACAATTCGTTGTTCGTCCGCCTGCCGCAGTGGAAGCTACTCTTCGCTGCGGCCTTGCAGGAACGCCTCGAAGGCGCTGAGCGTCGCGGCGGAGACGTAGTGTTCGATGCCCTCGGCGTCGGCCTCAGCCGCCTCGCGCGGCGCGCCGACGGCGATGAGCAGGTCAACCACCAGCCGGTGGCGCTCGCGCGCGCTTTTCGCCATTGCAGCGCCAGCCTCCGTCAGGAAAATCCCGCGGTAGGGCTTGGCGCGCGCCAGCCCCTCGCGCTTCAGGCGAGCGATGGTCTTGCTGGCGGTGGGGTGGGCGACGCCCATGCGCCGCGCGATGTCGGTCGTGCGCGCTTCGCCATTGGCGGCGATCAGGTCCGCGATCAGTTCGGTGTAGTCCTCGAGCAGCGAGGCTGAGCGGGCTGAGCGCGCCTTCAAGAACCGGTCGGCTTGCGCGGGCTCGGCCGCCAGTCCGGCCGGTCCGGACGGCGGCACTTTGCCGCGCTTTGTGGTCGCCAAATCGCCCTCGCTCGCCCCGCCTCACGCCGATGTCGCCCCTCGTTTCATTGTGCAGCCTTGGCTGCAAATTGCAACCCGGCTTCGGCGTCTCGCATTTTATTCAGCCTTTGCGCTTATTTGCAGCCTATTGACTATGACGTAGCTGAGGCTACATTGTGCAGATGAGGCGGGAAGCACCTGAGATGAAGCTGTGAGCGACGCGGTCGCGCGCGTAGACCTGACAGCCACGCCCTTGGGCATGACGGACCGGACGGTCGCGGGCATTCGCGAGGTGCTGGGCGGCAAGAGGCGCTGGCGCAGCCCGCTTTTGTTCGCCGGCCCCGCCGTGGTCGCCTCGATCGCCTATATGGACCCCGGCAATTTCGCCACCAACATCCAGGCCGGGGCAAAGTATGGCTATGCGCTGCTGTGGGTGGTGCTCACGGCCAGTCTCGCGGCGATGCTGTTCCAGTCGCTCTCGGCCAAGCTCGGCATCGTCACCGGGCGCAATCTGGCCGAGCTGTGTCGCGAGAACTTCTCGAAACCTGTCGTGTGGGGCTTATGGACCGTCAGCGAGATCGCGGCGATGGCGACCGACCTCGCCGAATTCCTCGGCGGCGCGATTGGTCTTTCGCTCCTGCTGCATATCCCGCTCCTCGCCGGCATGGCCATAACCGCTGTCCTCACCTATGGCCTCCTGATGTTCGAGGGCCGGGGATTCCGCCCGACCGAACTCATCATCGGCACGCTCGTCGCCGCGATCGCATTTTGCTATCTCGTCGAGATGGTCATCGCCCCGGTCGATTGGGTCGCCGTGGGGCTCGGCAGCGTGATTCCAAGTTTGCCCGACGCCGGCGCGGTGACGATCGCAGTCGGGATTGTCGGCGCGACGATCATGCCGCACGCGATCTTTCTGCATTCCGGGCTAACCCAGAACCGGGCGCCCGCGCGCAACGAGCGCGAGCGGCGGCTCCTGGTGCGATTCTCGAACATCGAGGTCCTCGTCGCCCTCGGGATCGCCGGCCTCGTCAACATGGCGATGGTCATCATGGCGGCGAGCGCGTTTCACGCCGGCCACAGCGGCGTGGCCGCGATCGAGACCGCCTATAGGACGCTGACCCCGCTGCTCGGGCCCGCCGCCGCGGGCGCCTTCCTGACAGCGCTTCTGGCCTCGGGGCTGGCGAGTTCGACGGTCGGAACCATGGCTGGCCAGATGATCATGCAGGGCTTCCTTCGCGTCCGGGTGCCCATCATCGTTCGCCGTCTGGTGACGATGATTCCGGCGTTCATCGTCGTCTGGCTCGGGGTCAATTCGACCAGCGCGCTGATTATGAGCCAGGTGGTGCTCAGCATCGCCCTGCCCGCCCCGGTTATCGCGCTCCTCATATTCACGAGCCGGAAGGACATCATGGGCGCGTTCGCCAACAGCCGCCTGACCAATGTCGCCGCGTCCTTCGCGGCGCTGGTCATCCTCGCTTTGAACGCCGTTCTTTTGCTTCAGGCGTTCGGCCTCAGCTTACCCGGCGGCTGAGCTCGCAGCCAGCTTGGCGCGCAAAGCCTGATTTTCAGTCTCCAGCGCTTCGAGCCGCGCACGAAACGGCGCAAGCGCGGGCTCGAGCTCTGCTTCGCTGAAGCGCGGAACGATATGCTGGGGGCAGTTCCAGTCGAAGGCGGTGAGGTGGATGATGAGGGCGCGCTCGACCTTCGCCTTGGTGTCGGGCAGCGTGAGCTTCGTCGCGAGCTCGGGGCCGGCCGCCAGATCCCGCGCCTCGACATGCGCATAAAGCTTGAGGCGTCGCCGGTTAGGATAGTCCATCAGGATCAGCGCCGCTCGGTCGTCCGTCGCGAGATTGCCGGTGCTGATGTACTGCCGGTTGCCGCGAAAGTCGGGGATCGCCAGCGTGCGGTCGTCCAGCATGCGGATGAAGCCCGCCGGGCCGCCGCGATGCTGCACATAAGGCCAGCCGCTCTCGGAGACCGTCGCCATATAGAAACTGTCGCGCTCGGCGATGAACGCGGCCTCGGCGGGCGTGAAGCGGTCGAAGGTGCGATCGCCGTGGAAGTTGGCCCAATATTCGCGCGCGCCATTGGCCTCCTGCGCGGCGCGCACGCCGGGCGTCGAGGCGATATCGAGAAATCCATAAGCCATGAGCTGATGTCGCGTGCTTTTCGGCCTGAATTGGCCCCTGGCAAAGGAATGTAGCCTGTTTCATCCCATCCAATAATCAGCTATATTTGGAATACATCCTTCCAGATATTGGAATATGAACCGCCTCGAAGCCATGTCGCTTTTGCTCTCGGTCGTGGAGGCCGGGAGCCTGTCCGCCGCCAGCCGCAAGCTTGGCGTGCCGCTGCCGACGGTCAGCCGCAAGATATCCGACCTCGAAGCGCATCTCAACACGCGGCTCCTCATACGCTCGACCCGCAAACTCGCGCTGACCGACGCAGGCGCGGCCTATGTCGCCGCGGCCAAACGCATCCTCGACGAGGTGCTCGAGGCCGAGCGGGCGGCGTCCGGCGACCATGCCGAGCCGCGCGGGGACCTTGTCGTCACCGCGCCGATGGCCTTTGGCCGTCTGCATGTCCTGCCGGTCATCGCCGAGTTTCTCGCCCTTTGGCCCGAGATCGATGTCCGTCTTGTGCTCTCCGATCGCAATCTCCACCTCATCGACGACCATGTCGACATCGCAGTGCGTATCGGCGCGCTTGCTGATAGCGCTTTGGTCTCGACGCGGGTCGGCGCGATGCGCAGCGTGGTGTGCGGCAATCCAGCCTATTTCGCCGCTCACGGCGTCCCCAAAAGGCCGGAAGATTTGTCCACGCTGACGGCGGTGTCGTTCAATTCGCTGTCATCGTCGCAGCATTGGGTCTTCCCCGACCCGAAGTCGAAGCGCGAACACCACGTGGTCGTGCGCTCGCGCCTGTCGGTCAACACGGCCGAAGCCGCGATCGACGGCGCCGCCGCTGGTCTCGGCGTCACCCGCGTCCTGTCCTATCAAGCCGCCCAAGCGGTGTTGGACGGTCGCATTCAGATCGTGCTGAGCGAGTACGAGCCAGCGCCCTCGCCGGTCAGCCTCATCCATGGCCCCCAGGGATTGACGCCGCTCAAGGTGCGCATGGCTCTGGACTTCGTCGCGCCTCGATTGAGGGCGCGGCTTGCGTAGGGCCGGACGCCCGTCCTTCCGGGCGGGCTATGAGCCGGCCGGATGAGGGCTTGCAGCGATTCGACCAACGACGATCTGGTGAGCTTCGGGAGAGTGACGACAGCTACTGCGTAGCCTGGACGTTGGGAAAGGAGATTTTTCGACGGCGGCGGAGCAAGGGCAGGCTGCATCGTATGAACGTGGCGCTTACTGAAAAGGGTTCGCCAACTTGACGCCCGTGCCCGCGAAATCGCTGATATTTCGGGTCACGAGGGTGAGGTCGTTGACGAGCGCAATGGCGGCGATTTGCTTGTCGAGCGCGTGGGCGGGGTCTCGGAATCGCAGATGGCCCCAGACCTGCGCGGCGTCCACGTCGAAGGCGAGAATGCGCTGACCAAACGACTCGACGACAATGGCCAGCCATGCCTCGAGGCGCCGTGCCTGATCGACGTCGCCGCGGTGACGCACGATCTCCACGCCACGGCGCAACTCGCCCACCGAAATGGCCGAAAGAAACACCGGCTCGCTTGAGGCGGCGACAGTCTCGAAAAAAGCAATGACGCCGCGATTCGCCTTGGCCCGCTTTCGCGCCTCGCTGATCACGTTGGTGTCAATCAAATACATGCGGAGGGAGTTCGGTCGTGTCGACCCGCTCGAAATCCGAGTCGAGGCCCACGTCAGGCATGGACGCCAGAATCTGCGCAAAGGTCCGTCGACGAGGACGCGCGAGCGCCGCCTTTAGAATTTCGCGATGTTCCGCTTCGGCGCTGCGGCCATGCAGGAACGCCTGGCGCTTCAGCGCATCGACCACATCGAGGGGCACATTACGGACGAGGAGTTGGGGCATCGTTCAATGATAGCAGACGATAGCAGTCCGTGCAACGCAGGGGGCTTGACGGCGCTCATTCGCGCGATGTTCGTTCGCAAAGAG
>Ga0208480_1000556_pt1 | contig 14206 bp, 10 predicted proteins | sample NGESurshal092012_4_FD_184485 | JGI IMG/M metagenome (GOLD analysis project Ga0208480, IMG submission 184485) | Arctic peat soil microbial communities from Barrow, Alaska - NGEE Surface sample F53-1 shallow-092012 (SPAdes) | ecosystem: Environmental > Terrestrial > Soil > Wetlands > Peat ... | reverse complement strand
GAGCCACCGCCACCACCACCACCGCCGCCGGCGCTGGAGCCGCCTGCGCCGCCGCTGCCGCCCGAATTGCTGCCGCCCCCGCCGCCGGGGAGTGCGCTGGGGACGGTACCTGAAGCGCCAGCGCCTGGCGGGCTGCTGCCCGTGGAGCCACCAGCGCTCCCAATTCCAATCCCGCCACCGCCACCGCCCCCGAGGTCGCCGCTGCCGGTGCCGCCGCCGTCGCCAGCTAGTCCGCCGCCGCCGCCACCGCCTACGTCGGCGCCAGCGCGGCTGGTGCTGCCGGCACCGCCGACGGCCTTGTCACCGGCAAACGTCACATCGGTGAGCGTCACGTTGCCTACATCGCCCGCCACGTTGGCGCCGATGAACAGTCCTCCGCCGAGGCCGGCCCCCCCGCCGCCGCCAACGCTGCCGCTGCCGCCCTGCGCCACCATGTCGTTAATGGCGAGGTCGCCGATATCGACGGTGCCGGCATAGACGAACAGCCCGCGCTCAGTGCCGCCGCCGTCCAGCGTTTGGACTTGCGGGTCTCCGCTGCCGTTCGTTCCCTGTATGGTCAGCGTCGAGCCGGTCGGCAGATTGATCGCCAACAGCTGCGAGGACAGGTCTATGGGGCCGGTAATGTCGATGACGTAATTGCCGACCGGCCCAGATTCGACCGCTCGAATTGCGCCGTTCAGCGTCGTCGTGTCGTTGTTGCCGATGGTCGCGCCTTCGCTGCTCACGGTGTACGTCGTGGTCGTGGTCATAATGCCTTCCCTTCGGACAGGTGTTTCGTCTCTGAATCGATAAGGCGCCTCATCGCGACAGCGTCGGTCGCAACGCTCGTCGGAAAGCGGTGCAGGGTTCGGGCTGGCTGGCGCTTCGTGCGGCAACGAAGGCGACGCAACAATTTCCAGACTCGACGCGCAAGACAGTCAACTCCCTCCGGCAAGACGCGCATCGACGATGCGCACTCGCTTCGCGTGCCTACAGGCGTGGGCTCAGCTGAAATCGCCAAGTCTGAAACCGCCGACTTTTCCTGACGGCGTCGTCTTCGAGAGCGCACGGTTCGGCTCAATCGAGACGCCGGAACGTGTTTACAAAAATCTCTTTTTTGAGAGATCAGATTTTTACCGAACATTAATTCAAAATGTCAGTCAACCGGAACGACAACATCGGAAGCACTTATCGTAAATTCGGCGCGTGACGCACCAAAGACTGAGACGCTGGGTCAATAAATTGATCCCCAGCGTCAAGTTCCATTCGCCCCGAGACGATAAAACTCGTGTGAGTTGTAATTTCGTCGCAGGTTGCACACTGAGACGCTGCGTCAACAAATTGATCTCCAGCGTTAAGTTCACTCGAAGCCCGTCATCGGCCTTGTGAAGCCGACGCTCTGCGCCGGCCTCAATCCGACACGCATGGAGCAGTCAGGTGACGACTGGATTTTAGTGTGCTGACCTCACCGCGAGCCGCCGGACTTCTTCGATCCGCTCAGCCGCTGTTGCCGCCAAAACAACGAGTCCCCGTCGAAGCCATCGGCCTTAAGCCGCGCTTCGTGCCACTCGCGGTCCTGCTGGTGCACCAGCGCGCGGTATTGTCGCGGCGGCGCGCCGAAACGCGCACGGAATGCCCGGCTGAACTGGGTCATGCCGCCAAAGCCGCAGGCCTTGGCGATGTCCGTCAGCGAGCGCTCGTCGTTGTTGTCTGTCAGCATGAGCCGCAGCGCTTCGTCGAGCCGACGCCTCGACAACACCGCGCGAATACCGCCTTCCGCCGCCAGCAACCGGTAGAGCGACGCACGCGACAGCTTGGCCGCGTCGGCGATCTCATCGGGCCCGAGCGCCGCGTTCGCCAGCTGCGCGTCGATATAATCCAGCGTGGCCTTTCGCCTCGACTTCACCTGATCCGCTTCGTCGCCCGCCAGCTTAGCGCGCGCGAAGGCGGTCATCAGTGCGACGATGCCTTCGATCGACGCCTCGGCCTCGCTCACCGTCATGCCGTCGGCTTGGGCATAGACTTCCTGCATCGCTGCGCCGATCAGGCGTGCCGCGCTGCTGCCGCGCGCAAAGACGAGACCATGTGGCTCGAGCGCCAACAACGCCGCGGGCACGCTTTCGCGCGCCAGGATAACGATCAGATTGGCATAATCGGTCGTCACACTGTGAAACGGCCGCGCATAATCGACGATTTGAATATCCCCCGCCTCGACGCGTCCGCGCCGACCGGCCCAGTCGTTGTCGCACGAGCCTTCGAGCTCGAGATAGATGAGCAGTTGATCGGCGCTGCGCGCGACTATCGCGGGCCCTCGCGCCATGATGAATGCCGTGCCCTCGCTGCGCATCAGGATCGCGCTGGGCGTGTGATAGGTGCGGGTGGAAATGGTGAAGCGCGCTTCCTGCGACGGGTCCGGCAGCGATAGCGCGTAGATGTGCGCGAAGCTTTCGCGAAACGCCTGCCAGTATTGCGGGCCGAATTCCCCTCGCGGATTGCTGTCCAAGCGTTGCAGCTTGGGCGGCGAACCACCGTCGCCTTTGTCTGCCACAGATTGCTTTGCGGGGAGGTTCGCTTTCGAACCGCTCCCATTGTTCTTGGCCATGGCCGCGATTGTAGCAGCCGGGAGGCTCTTTAGGCGATGCCCTTAGCGGCGCAGTCTGCCTGGTGCTTCCAGGCATGGGAACCGGCGACGAATTGTTACCGATGTCGTACCACTCTAAGTCGCCATTTTTGGGCCGCCAGCATGTCGGTCGAGCTTGCGCCGTACAATGAGCCGAACCTGTGACCCGTCTCGCCGGCCCTACTTGCTCCAAAGATCCCGGAATTGCGTCGCCACCAGGCGGTCATAAGCAATCGGTTCGGCGAGCAGCCCATTGGCCATCGCGAATGTGTTGATGCCGTCGACGGCTTCGGTCGAAATCATCGCATCATAGAACGGCGCATCCCGTGCGATGAGATCGGCGATCAGTGCAGCCGCTTCCGGCGCGAACAGCCGCTCGCCGATCGCCGTGGCGCGTGACGGATCGCCACGAAGTGCTTTCTGCGCTTTGACGATGGCCCGCACCGCGCCCGCGGCGACGTCCGGATGCTGCTCAATCAGCCGCTCGGTCGTGGTCAGGGCCGCGAAGTTATAGAAACGTGCGTCCGGCGGGCCGTCGCCGCGGCGCAGATCGAGATGCACTTTGGCGACACCGAGTTTTTGCCCGATCGCGAGCCGCATCCCATTGCCCCAATACGCGTCCGCAATATTCTGGGCGAGCGCATCGACGCCGACGCGATACTTGAAATGCTCGTCCTTGGTACTCGGCATCGGCACGATCGAAACCTTATCCCGTTCCAGATCGATGCCTGATTGCTTGAGCAGGTGACGCAGCCCGACTTCGGGGAAAGCCGTGGACGACGAAATACGCAAGCCTTTCAGCGCATCGATGTCGCCGCGCTTGATATCGAGGTCGGCGCGCACCGCCAGAAACCAGTAGGAATACTGCGCCAGCGCGCACAGGAGCTTTGCGCCGTTCCAACCGGGAAAAGCGCGGGTCGCCATGTAGGCCGGACCGCCCAGGAAATGAACTTCGCCGTTGCGCAGCCGCTCCGGTCCGTTGAGCGCCCCATAGGCGCGCTCGACCTCAGCGTCGATGCCCTCTTCACGGAAGAAACCCAACTCGACGGCCGCCGTGGCCACGAAATACGAAGGCGAATCCAGGTCGGCGACGACGAGCCGGTACATTCCAAATACTCCTGCGGTTGAAGATCTGCGGACAGGTGAAAGGTCCGCCTCGGAATAATCGAGGCGGACCCTTTCGTCCAATGCGTTGCGATTACGTCTGCGTTGCAGCGAAGCCTGCAATACGTTCGATCGCGCTATTTATTCCGCGCCGCCGCTGCGAAGACGAGCTTGATCGCCTGGTTGAGTTGAGGCTGGGACTGCGACAGATCGCTGCCGATGCTGGAAACTTTGGCGATCATGGCGCTCTCGTCGGCCGCCGGAAGGCTGATCAGCTCGCCGCCGCTGGCCACCCATTTCTTGCGCTGAGCGACAAAAAAGTCGCTCGTAAACGGCACGATCTGTTCGGTGACGGCCGCCGAATCGTCACGGAGAATTTTCTGCAGGTCGGACGGCAGCCCGTCGAACCATTTCTTGCTCAGTACGACTGCAACACTAATCCAGGGCTGACCGGTCTCGACCACATACTTGGCGGCGTCCTGGTAATGCATCGTCGTATAGATGGTCATCGAGCCGAGCGCGCCGTCGACGGTGCTCTGCTGCAGCGCCGGCAGGACATCGCCGAGCGACATCGCAACCGGCGAGCCACCCATCCGCTTGATCATTTCGAGTTGGAACGGCGACGCCAGCACGCGGATCTTCATTCCGGCGAACTCAGCGAGATGACGGACCGGCTTGCGCATTGCAATTGACGATGGGCCGACGCCGTAAATTCCGACCCCGAGCAAGCCCTTGTTCGCTCCCAGGCCGAGCATGAGATCGCGGACGGCAGGATCGGCGATGGTGCGCACCGCCTGCGCGCTATTGGCAAACAAACCCGGTGCGCTGAGAGCTTCGTAACGTTGATCGACGCCGACGAGGAATTCAGGCGGCCCGATCCAACCCTGGATCGACCCGAACTGTGTGCCTTCAATCTGGCGGGGAATCGCGCCGAGCTGGCTTCCCGGATAAATCTCCGGCTTGATCCGGCCGGCGGAATCTTTTTCGACAGCGCCGGCAAAACGCTTCAGCCATTCGTGCTGGTGATCGTTGACCGTGGCGGTCGAGAGCTTCATCACATAAGGGCTCGCGCTTTGCGCCAGGCTTGGCGATGGCAAGGTAAGTGCCGCGCACAAGGCGAGCGCCGCTGCGGGGCCCGAACACACCTGCTTCCAATAGCGCTGCATGGTCATGCTCCTCGATCTGAAGGTGATGACAATTGATTTCGCCCGTCTGATTGCGAGCGTCCATTGCAATTCTAGGCTGAGTGACCTATAGGAGAAGCCTCTATTTTCCTCTAGCCATATAGGAGTATACCTATGGCTGGAAAGATCGATTGGGAAGGGCGCATCGGCCGCCGGCTCAAGCTCCGCGACCTGCATGTGTATTTCACGGTCGTGCAGTGCGGCAGCATGGCGAAGGCAGCCGCCGAGCTTGGCGTCGCACAGCCCACCGTATCGGAAATCATTGCCGGCCTCGAACATACGTTCGGGGTCCGGCTGCTCGACCGCGGGGCGCGGGGCGTCGAGCCGACAATGTACGGCAGCGCACTGCTCAAGCGCGGCATCGCGGCGTTCGACGAATTAAAGCAAAGCACCCGGGACATCGCCTATTTGGCCGATCCGTCGGTTGGCGAACTCCGGATCGGATGCGCAGAGTCGATTGCAGCCGCGGTGTTGCCGAAAATCCTGGAACGGTTCAATGAGCAGTACCCACGCGTGGTCCTCCATATCGACGACGTGCCCTCAACCGCGCTGTCGGTGTTACGCGCCCGCAAGCACGATCTCATTGTGGTCCGCACCGTCGCGCCCGCCGGCGACGAAGCCGACTTCCACATCGAGACGCTGTTCAATGACCAGATGGTGGTAGCGACCCACGCCAGTAATCGCTGGGCCGCCCGCCGCAAGATCGATCTTGGCGACCTCGTTGATGAAAACTGGTTTCTATCGGCTCCCGACACGTGGGCGCACGCACGCCTGGCTGAAATTTGCCGATCGCGCGGACTCGAAGTTCCCAGGGCCAGGGTCGTCACCGTGTCCGTCCATATCCGCAATCATATGCTTGCCAGCGGCCGCTTCATCACGGCGATTCCAAAGTCGGTCGCCGATTGGTACGGGCTCAAAGTGTTGCCGGTCGATCTGCCGGCTCAGCCGTGGCCGGTCCTCACGGTCACCCTGAAAGACCGGACGCTCAGTCCAATCGTAGAGCGATTCTTCGAATGCGCCCGCGCAGTCGCCAAATCGACTGCCAACTGGCCGCAACCGCAAAGGACGCGGGCCGGGAAAAACCCCGCCGCGTAACGTTCTTACTTGCTGGTCAGCATTGCGCCGATCTTGGCAAGCGTCGGCTTCGGCAGCGCGAACGTGTCCTTCACGATCGCATCCATATTCTCGCCGCTTGCCGGGTCGAGCATCAAATGACGCTTATCGCAGGCGGCGACGAAGGCGGGATCTTTCACCATTCGCATAAAGGCTTGGCGCAGCGCCGCCAGCCGCTCGGGCGGCACGCCGGGCCCGCTGATGATCGAGCGGCCGATTTCCGCCGTCGAGGCGATGGCGCGCAGGATCGCCCTCCCCTCGTCGGAAACTCCCAGTTCGGCCAGCGTCGGCACATTGGGCAACAGCGGGCTGCGTTTGAGCGCCGCCTGAAACAGCAGCGTCGCGCCGCCTTTGATCCAGTCCGGATGCGAGACCAGCATTCCGGGAAGCCCGTAAGCGCCGTCGATGTCGACTTCGCCGCGCTCCATGGCGAGCAGGATTTCGCTCGTGCCCTTGTAGCCGAGCACGATCTTGAACTTGGTGCCGCCGTAGGCGTTGAGCGCCTCCGCATAGATATCGGTGGTCGAGCCGCGCCCCGAGGCGCCCACGGTATATTGTTTGGTGCGAACATCGGCGATCGACTTGATACCGGAGGACGCGCGCGACACGCCGATGTCGATATTGGTGGTAACGCGGCCGACGTAATGGAAATCCGCCGCATTGGTCTTGCCCGATCCGCCGACCGCGCTGTCGAGAGCAAAGGTTTGCGCCAGGCTGGCGAGAATAGTGCCGTCCTTCGGCGCCACGTTGGCAATATATTTCGCCGCCGCAAAACTGCCGGCGCCCGGCATGTTCTCGGTGATGATCGAAGGATGGCCCGGCAAATATTTCGGCAAAAACTCGGCGACCAACCGACCGTAGATGTCGTAACCGCCGCCGGGCCCGTAACCGACTAGCATGCGCAGCGTTTTGCCGGCGTAGAAATCGGCGATCGGGTCGGCCGCCGCTGTCGACACGGCCGACAGCAGCAGGACGAACGCAATTGCGACGCGTTTCATCGCCGTTCTCCCTTTCAGCTCAGCGCTCCGCCAGAGCGCGCTTGCGCCACAACGCCCACGGCCGCGTCGACGCGCGCAGCATGGCGTCGTTGGACGTGAGCGCTTCGGCCCGCGTCATGAAATTGATCGGACCGCCGATGGTGATGGCCTGGAGTTGCTGGCGCGCGTTGATCTCGGTGTAGTAGGCGCGGAACACCGCATTGGGGAGCGACGGCGCAACGACGGAATCGCCGTGGCCGCGCATCAAGATGACGGCGGCGTCCTTGCCGAGTTTTTGCGCCAGGTCTTTGCCAAGGCTCGGCGTCAGGATCATCAGATCGGTGCCGTCGCCGGCATGTTTGCGGATCTCGAACAGCGGCACGCCGAGGCCAAGAAAGCCGGCATTGTGCAACAGCGGCCGCAGCTTGGCGCTTGTCACGGTGAACGGCACCACGGTCGGCGAATGGCTGTGCACCACCGCGTCGACGTCCGGCCGCACCTTATAGATCTCGCCGTGGATGAAGCGCTCGCGATAGAGCAGCTTGCCTTCATCTTTTGGATCGACCGTCTGGCTGTCGAGATCGAGCCGCAGAATATCCGCGGCGGACACCGACTCCGGCGCGATTGACCGCGAGATCAGATAGCGATGCGGATCGCTTGGATCGCGCACGCTGATGTGGCCGAAGGCGTCGAGCACGCCGAGCCGAGCCAACGTGCGGTTCGCCGCGACGAGGTCGTCGACCAGTTCGCGGTCCATTGGAGGCGACGACGCCCTGCGGCGCGCTGCCGATGGACGCGAAGGCGTTTTGGCAGCCATGCATGAAATTCCAACGATGACGGGGCCTGACGCTTAGCAACTTTCTGCGGCGCTCGGAAGTGTGCCATAACGCGCACGTCCCGCCGCAGGATCTCGCCTCGCATGAACAATGCCGACCTGATCGTCGCCACACTCAAATCCGCCGGCATCACGCGCGGTTTCGGCATCCCGAGCGGCAACGTCCTGCCCCTGATGGAAGCGATGCGCGCGGGCGGCCTCGATTTCGTACTCACCGCGCATGAGGGCTCGGCGGGCTTTGCCGCCGACGTGACGGGTCGGCTCACCGGCGCGCCCGGCCTGTGCATCGCGACGCTCGGACCCGGCGCCACCAATCTTGCGACCGGCATCGGCGACGCCTGGCTTGACCGCTCGCCGCTCATCGCCATCACCTGCAATCTCAACACCGATCAGCATGGGCGCCGCGTGCAGATGTGGATCGACCATCATGCGTTGTTCCGTCCGATCACCAAGGCGACGCTGCCGCTGCGCAAGGGCGAGATCGCCGCGACGCTCACGGAAGCGATCCGGATCGCGCTGAGCGAGCCGCAGGGTCCGGTCCATCTCGATCTGCCGGAGGACGTCGCGGTGGCCGCGACTAACGAGCCTGTCCCCGCACTCGCCGCACCTTCCGAGATCGCCGCGGCCGCGGACGATGCTATTGCGCGCGCCGCCGCGCTGATCGGTGCGGCAGCGCGGCCAATCGCGGTGATCGGCGCTTCGGCGATGCGGCTGCGCGATCCCTCACTGCTGCGCCGAACAATCGAGCGCTTCAATCTGCCATTCGCCACCACCACGATGGCAAAGGGCCTCATCGACGAAACGCATCCGCTGTCGCTCGGCTGCATCGAGCGCGCCAGCCGCCAGGTGCAACGGCGGCTTTTGCATTCCGCGGATCTGATCGTCGGTCTTGGCTACGATACGATCGAAGTCGAATACGAGGCTTGGATCGACGATGTGCCGCTGGTGCAGATCGATATCGAGCCGGCCGATGTCGCGTCTTCGGTCAGGCTGATCCATCAGGTGACAGGTGACCTGGATTCATCAATGCGCCGGCTGGCGGCGCACGCAGCCGCAGCGCCGCGATGGAGCACGTCTGAGATCGGCGCACACCGCAGCGCGTTTCAGGCCGCATTGCGGCCGGCAAGCGCCACGTTTAGCGCGCACGCGGCCATCGACGCCGTGCGCCGCGCCTTGCCTCGCGACGGCGTGCTGGCATTCGATGTCGGCGCCCATACGCATCAGATCGCGAGCCAATGGACCGCCCATGCACCAAAATCTTTCTTGATCACCAATGGCTGGTCGTCGATGGGCTTCGGCCTGCCCGCCGCAATCGCCGCCAAGCTGGCGCGACCGGATTTGCCCGTCGTCTGTCTGATCGGCGACGGCTGCTTTCAGATGACATGCGGCGAGGTGGCGACAGCCAAGCGCCTGGGCATCACGCTGCCGATCGTCGTGCTCGACGATAAGTGGCTGGCGCTGATCAAGGTGAAGCAAATACGCCGTCAGCTTCCGCTCTACGGCACTGTTCTCCAGGACGAGGATTATCGCGAACCGCCGGCGCATTATTTCGGCGTCCCGGCCCGCGGGGTGCGCAGCGCCGCGGCGCTGGAGGAAGCCGTGACGGCGGCGCTCGCGGCACGCGGCCCTACGGTGATCGAGGCCGTCGTCGATTCCGAGCACTACATGGATACGGTGTACGACTGATCGTCGACCGCGACTATTTCAGCGGCTCGATGACGATAGCCTTTGCGCCTTCAGCCAATGCCTCACGATGCCCGACATCTGCAGGTGGGATCGCCGAGACGGTTTTTGCCAGTTAACGCCGCGTTAGGGTTAACGCTCTATTGCTGAGCGGTCCCCTGCGATAGCGCGAACCGCGCTATCTGCAGCAGTCTTCGCCGCAGGCCCTGTAGGGGTTCAGGCAGCGATATTGCAGCGATCGAGATGCGTTCCAACCGATCCCGCCCCGCACGCTTGCTTACTTCGGCCGCGATCCTCGCCGTTGTCGCCGCGGTTGCGGCCGGCTGCCAGACAACGCAAAGCACTGGCACGACCGGTTCGCTGGCGCTGACGCCGCCCGATGATCGACCCGTTGCCGACTGGCGGCGCTACGTCGACACTTACGGTCAGCAATATCGTGCCAATCCATCGAATGTCGATGTGGCGCTGCATTATGCGCAGGCGTTGCGCGGCAGCGGCCAACACGCCCAGGCGCTCGCCGTCCTGGAGCGGCTGTCGATCAAAAACCCGTACAACAAAGCCGTGCTCGCCGAGTACGGCCGAGCGCTCGCGGAAAACGGCGACTATCAGCAAGCCTACGACGTGTTGGGCCGCGCCCATTCGCAGGATCAGCCCAGTTGGCGCATTCTCTCCGCGCAAGGCGCGGTGCTCGACCAGATGGGACGTCATGCCGAGGCGCAGCGCTACTATCGCACGGCGCTCAAGATCATCCCCAACGAGCCATCTGTACTTTCCAACCTCGGTCTGTCTTACGCCCTGACACACGACCTGCCTGACGCTGAAAAAGTGCTGCGCCAGGCAGCCGAACAGAATCCGGTCGATCCACGTGTGCGCCAGAATCTGGCGCTGGTCGTCGGACTACAGGGTCGCTTCGCCGAAGCCGAAACCATCGCCCGCGCCGATCTGCCGCCGGATCAGGCCGCCGCGAACGTCGCATATTTGCGCCAGATGCTGGCGCGGCCCGACCTGGCAAGAAAAAGACCAAGCAGGCCACCCGCCGGCGGCCAGAGCTGACCGATCCGGCCCTACTGCAGCGCCGTCCTAGCGGACCGATTCCCATATTCGCGTAAGAGTCCCTTGGGCTCTCATGCGAGTGTTAGAAACAAAGGACCACAAGCAACTATAAGTGCTGGTGGAGCTTTTGGATTTGACATTCGCCATCCGATGACCCGGCTGGGTGGGCAGCGAATGTCAAATCCGCTCCACTAATGCATGATGCCCATTACACGAATCGCGGCCGGACCAAGAATGACGACGAACAGCACCGGCAGAAAGAATACGATCATCGGCACGGTCAGCTTCGGCGGCAGGCCGGCCGCCTTCTTTTCCGCTTCCGACATACGCATGTCGCGGTTTTCCTGTGCCATGACCCGCAACGTGGTGCCGAGCGGCGTGCCGTAACGCTCCGCCTGCTGCAGCGCGAGGCAAACGGCACGGACGCCTTCGAGACCCGTGCGCTGGGCGAGGTTCTCATAGGCCATGCGGCGGTCGGGCAGATACGACAGTTCCGCGGTGGTCAGGGTCATTTCTTCGGCGAGCGCGACTGACTGTGAGCCAATCTCCTCGCTGACCTTGCGAAACGCCGCTTCGATCGACATGCCGGATTCGACGCAGATCAGCAGCAGATCGAGCGCATCGGGAAAGGCGCGCTTGATGCTCGTCTGCCGGCGCTGAATCTTATTCTTGAGGAACAGGTTCGGGCTGTACATCCCGAAATAGGCGGCGCCGATCGATATCGCCACCTTCACCATGAGCGGGTAATCGAGTTTCAGCACGACGAAGATGTAGAATACCGAGGTCAGCAGCATGAGGATCGGCATCGCCATGCGAAAGAATAGATACGTGACGTACGGTGCGTGCCCGCGAAAACCCGCCTGCACGAGCAGCGTATGGGCGTGTTCCTGGCCAAGCCACTTATTGAGGTTGAAGTCGTCGACGACCCGCTTCATGTAGGCTTTCGGCGATTGTCGCAGCGAAGCCCTGCTTCCCAGCGCCAAACGTTCGCGCTCGCGCTGACGGATCTTGTCGCGCTCCAGCGCAACCGCCTTCATCCGTTTGTTCAGCGAGTCGGTGGCCAGAAACGGCATCGTCAGCGTGAGCACCGTGGCGCCGGCCGCAATGGCGGCAAACAGCATGGTGAGCACCTGCGGGTCGAGAAGCTGTTCGAACAAAGCGCGCATCGGCCGGCGCCTCAGAAATCAAAGTTGATCATTTTGCGCATCACGAAGATGCCGATCGACATCCAGATGCCGGAGCAGGCCAGCATCATGCGTCCCGTCGATTCCGTCCATAACAACTCGATGTAACCCGGACTGGTGAACCAAACGAGAGCCATCACGATGATGGGCAGAGAGCCGATGATCGCTGCCGAGGCTTTGGCCTCCTGTGACATGGCTTTGATCTTGGCCTTCATCTTCTTGCGCTCGCGCAGCACGCGCGAAAGATTGCCCAGCGCCTCGGATAGATTACCACCGGCGCGCTGCTGAATGGAGACGACGATGCCGAAAAAGTTGGCCTCCGGCACCGGAATACGCTCGTAGAGTTTGAGGCAAGCCTCGCCAAGCGGGATGCCGACGGTCTGCGTGTCGATGATGCCGCGGAACTCGCGGCGAATCGGGTCCTGCGCCTCATTAGCGATCAATTTCATGCTGTCGAGCAGTGGCAGGCCGGCCTTGATGCCGCGGACGATGACGTCGACCGCGTCTGGTAGCCCATTGAGAAACTTCGCCTCGCGCCGCGTCTTGAGAAACTTCAGGAGCCAGCGCGGAATACCGAACCCGCCGGCGAAGCCGAAGGCGAGTGCGGGCAGCAGGCCGTGGCCCACCAAAAATGCGATGAGAAACGCGACGAAACCAAGTATGATCGAGATCGTAGTGTACTTGCGCTTCGACCAGTTCAGCCCGGCCTGGCCAAGGCGAACTGACAACGGCGGACTTTTCGCCTTTTTCTGGCGCTGCTCCAGTTCCTTGAGTGTGCCTTCGATCTGCTCGCGGCGGGGCTTCAGCGCACCACGTACCGGCCGCGCTGCGGGCTCCGAACGTGCGACGCTTGCCATACGCCGTTCGGTCTTTCGCTCACCGGACAGAATTGGATACAGCAGAACCCACGCAATTCCACCGATCGCGAACGCCACCAGAAAGAACAGTCCGTACGTCTCCATGACCGTTCGCGCTCTACTTCCTGCCCGGCTCGTTGGCGATCTCGGAAGCATCGAGCGCGGCCGCAAGATGCGCCTCCTCGCCGTAATAGCGCGCCCGTTCCCAGAATTTCGGCCGGCCAATCCCGGTCGACTTGTGTCGTCCAATGAGATTGCCGTTCGCGTCCTCACCCATGAGCTCGTAGACGTAGATGTCCTGGGTGATGATGACGTCGCCTTCCATGCCCATCACTTCGGTGACGTGGGTGATGCGCCGCGAACCATCGCGCAAACGCGCCGCCTGGATGACAACATCGATCGACCCGCAGATCATTTCGCGGATGGTGCGCGAGGGCAGCGAATAGCCGCCCATGGTGATCATGGATTCGATGCGCGACAGCGCCTCGCGCGGCATATTGGCGTGTAGCGTTCCCATCGAACCGTCGTGGCCGGTGTTCATGGCCTGCAACAGGTCGAAGGCTTCCGGTCCGCGCACTTCGCCGACAATGATGCGCTCCGGCCGCATACGCAGACAGTTCTTGACCAGATCGCGCATCGTGACCTGGCCCTCACCTTCCAGATTTGGCGGGCGCGTCTCAAGCCGCACGACGTGCGGCTGCTGTAATTGCAGTTCGGCCGCGTCTTCGCACGTGACGATGCGCTCGTCGTCGTCGATGTACTGGGTAAGGCAGTTGAGCAGCGTCGTCTTGCCGGAGCCGGTACCGCCGGAGATCAGCGTGTTGACGCGGCAGCGGCCGATGACCTTGAGAATCTCGGCGCCCTCGGGCGAGATCGTTCCGTATCGGACGAGCTGTTCCAGCGTCAGCTTGTCTTTCTTGAATTTGCGGATGGTGAGTGCCGGGCCGTCGATCGCCAGCGGCGGCACGATGGCGTTGACGCGCGAGCCGTCCGGCAAGCGCGCGTCGCAGATCGGCGAGGATTCGTCGACACGCCGGCCGACCTGACTGACGATGCGCTGGCAGATGTTGAGGAGCTGCTGGTTGTCGCGAAACCGGATTCCGGTTTTCTGAATTTTGCCGCCGACTTCGATGTAGACCGTGCCCGAACCGTTCACCATGATGTCGGCGATCTCGTCGCGCGCGAGCAACGGCTCAAGCGGTCCATAGCCGAGCACATCGTTGCAGATGTCGTCGAGCAGATCCTCCTGCTCGGAGATCGACATCACGATATTCTTGATCGCGATGATCTCGTTGACGATATCGCGGATTTCCTCGCGCGCGGAATCGGCATCGAGCTTGGCGAGCTGTGCAAGGTCAATGGCTTCGATCAGGGCGCCGAAAATCGTGCCCTTGACCTCGTAGTAGGATTCCGAGCGGCGCGAGTCGACGGCGCTGGGGACTTGCGGCTGCGACGGCGACTTGGGCCCGGCATTCTGCTTGGCGGTCGGCGCTCCGATCAGCGGCGCACCGAGGCCGGCGGAGGGAAATGGCGTGCGGCCAGCCTCCGCGGCGGCACCAGGCGCCGACGGTTTGGCGCCCGACGGCGCCGGCGGCAGGCTCTCTTGCGGCGGCCGCT
>Ga0208480_1000553_pt1 | contig 14238 bp, 9 predicted proteins | sample NGESurshal092012_4_FD_184485 | JGI IMG/M metagenome (GOLD analysis project Ga0208480, IMG submission 184485) | Arctic peat soil microbial communities from Barrow, Alaska - NGEE Surface sample F53-1 shallow-092012 (SPAdes) | ecosystem: Environmental > Terrestrial > Soil > Wetlands > Peat ... | reverse complement strand
GTGGAACGGCTTCGGAGGGAGGCGATTTCGAGTCGTGTGGGAACTGCGTCGCATTCGGGTTGGCGGCGGTTTGGCTTGCTGTCGCCGGCGCTTGCGTACCTGTGCTGGTTTGTGCGCTCAAGCTAACACAACAAGCGAGTCCGGAAATGCACAACGCAACCTGTTTCAGCTTCATAGGGTGTCTCTCTATCGCTTGAATAAGGTTGGGTCCGTGTTCGATCCATGTATGGCTACATGGCACAGCACGCACTGCTGATATTGGGCCGCCTGGTTGTGGAAAGTGGGAGCGCCCGGTGCGATCGATGCCGCCAGGATTTCCGAATGGCATTCTAGGCAAAGCTGATTCACCTGCGGACGCGTCAGAAGGTGCGGGTTTGTCGAGCCGTGCGGGTTATGGCATGCCATACAACCCTCTTCCTTTACTGGCGCGTGCTCAAAGACAAAGGGCCCGGCGGTGTCAACGTGGCATTTTGTGCAGATCAGAGCTTGCCACGAAGACGACTGCAGTTGGTGAGGCAGAAAGGACCCATGAGGATTGTGGCAATCCGTACAGGACATCAAACCTTCATTCACGCGGTGATGCTCAGGTTTGGAGAAATCCGGCTCGACACTTTGATGGCAGCCGTAGCACAATCCGGGTTGAGACGCCACAAGCAGGTGCTGGGCTTTCGAGGCATGGATGGAATGACAAGTAGTGCATCCGACACCATTCGTCAGGTGGGGTGATCGTATGAAATTCTGATGGCTTTCGCTCTTTGCGTGGCACGCCAAACATCGCTCGCTCGCTTGCTTTGCATTGAGGGTGGTGAATCGGATGATCTTTGTAACGTCGCCTCCTGAATCGACATGGGCTTTCCCCGGTCCGTGGCAAGCCTCGCATCCCTGCCACTGTGGACCTTTTTGTTTCCCCGTCTCGGTTCTCCAGTGCGGGCCGCGATCATACGTCACCGCCTCCGGCTGATGACAAGTCTTGCAGGTGTCCGCGCCTACATAGAGCGCGGGATCGGACGGTTGGTTGACCGGGTTCTGTTTAGGCTTGTCGGCGAACAACGCGCCGGGGAGGAAGAGGACGGCACAGCAAATGACGCCTCGCGCGATTTCCTGAGGCTTGCTCACGGGGTTCCGTCAGGCTCCTGGGATTTCACTAGTGGTAGCCGAAGTATAGTCGAAATCTAGTGTGTTTGCCTTGGAAATAATAGCTTTCAATATTATTTCCAGGTATTTTCGCCGAAGCCCCTCAGAAATTCCGAGATCCCCCATCTCCACGAAGTACGATCACCGATACATTCGGTCCATGAGCCATCCGGTCGCCAAGTCGCCGCGCCAAAGTCGATTTGCCGCTCCCCCGCCGGTCCCAGGATGACAATTCGCTTCAATTCCGTAATTTTCGCAAGCGTCAAACTCCCTACTTAGTAGGATCCATGGTCCGAATGTTGCGAGGTCCAAATAAAATGATCCCCGCGCCGATGAGGCATATGCCGGCGCCTAGCATGTCCCAGCGATCGGGTCGGGCGTTCTCGACGCCCCATTGCCAGAGCAGAGAAGACAGGATATAAACTCCGCCGTAGGCCGCATACGCCCTGCCTGCGTTGCCGGAATCGATCCGCGTCAAGGCAAGCGCAAACAGAATCAGCGCCACGCCTCCGGGGATCGTCCATACCGGACTCTTCTGCATTCTCAGCCACGCCCAAAACGAAAAGCAGCCGCCAATCTCAAATAAGGCCGCAATCAGATACCAAAATAGATCTTTCATTGTTACGTTTTGAATTGTTGTTCAAACACACACGATAAATCCAAACCCATAAGGAAACCATCAAGATTTGCGGCGCTAATGTTCCTTATGACATCCTTACGCACTCGGATCTATCGTTCTTGCAGGGAAGAACAATGACAGGTTTGAGAACAACGGTCGCCAATGCCGTCACAATCATTAGTTACATCGTGACACTTACTATCACGACCGCCATAGTGACTCACCAGGCAATCGCTCAGCAGCCACTGCACTATAGCCATAAAGAACTGCACCGCTGGACGGCGAGCGCCGGGGACCCTGACGCCGATCGAAAACTGGCGACGTACTTTCATTGTCAGGAGTGGATCTACCGCGCTAAAGCGCAAGCGGAGATGGAGGAGTATGCGCGTTGCGTCCGCAATATCCTAATGGCTCCTAAATTCCCGACGCGAGCGGATGTAACATCCGAGCTCCATGATTATTATTCCTACAAAGCGGACCAGGAGGCAAAGCTTGCTACGCGATATGACGAAATGTTAATTAGGCGCGGTATCAAGCCAACCGGCCAATCTGCGGCGACTGTGTCCCTCACAAGTTTGGCAAAGTCCTCAGCACTCTCTTTATGCGTTCCTTATAAGTAGCGGTACATACTGATACCGAAGTGAACCTGTAACTGCTGATGGTTACAAAACAACAATCCTCCAAGTAGTAAGGCGAATCGACAACCGTACGCCAGAAAGGTAACTGTGACTAAAAACCTACTGTTTCCCGCTCTCGTGCCGGTCATTGTTGCGTTTCAAGTTGGGGCGCTGTCCTGGGCGCTGTCCCCCTCCGCTCTTGCCGAGGAGCCGTTCGGCGCCATTGGCGGTGTCGCTCGAGATTCGGCTAGCGGAAGGCCGGTGTCGGAAGCCCGTGTCATCGCGCACAACGTGTACAAAGATACGGATCGAACGGCGATCAGCGGTACTGACGGGGCCTTTGCGATCGCCGATTTGGAGCCGGGTCGCTACGAACTGGCCGCAACTAAAAATGGATTTCGGAAGTTCTCGGCCAACGTCGAAGTGTCTGCGCTGCAAACCGCGCGGGTTGACGTTCTGTTCGCTGTTACGGATTCAGATCCCGCCGAAGTTACCAAGGAGCTTGAGGCAATGAAGCAGCGAATTGAGCAGCTCGAAGCGGAGCTGAAGAGTAAGACTAACCCAGATCGGACTTCGCTTACGCCCGCTACCGCCGCCAAGCCGGATGAAACCAAGGAAGTGGCCTCTAACGTCGCTCCTCAGACTACCGCCCCGCCTAATGGAGTCCTGCCGTCCCCCCAGAACCCCGCCCCGGCCGCGGTGGACAACGTTACGCCTTTTGCCGACTATGACTGGACTTGGCTAAATGGTAACCCGCGCAATAAGGACGTTGCCTGGGATTCAAAATTCTTTACTCCGGAAATCAGGGCCGATCTTACCTATACCTATGACTTCAATAAGCCGGTCGACGACTCCATGGGTGGCTCGAGCGAGCTCTTTCGATCCAACGAAATCCAGCTGGAGCAACTCGGCATCGGCGGTGACTTTCACTGGGATAACGTTCGCGCTCGATTCATGACTCAGTTTGGTGAGTATTCAACAGCGACGATACGGAACGACCCCAGCTATGCGAAGGGCCAATGGGATCTCGCCGACGCGGATCGCTATCTATCCGAGGCGTATGGCGGGTACCACATTAACGCGATGCACGGAATCAATATCGACGCGGGAATCTTCATGTCTTATATCGGCTTGTTCAGCTATTACAACTTCGATAACTGGGCCTACCAACCCTCGTACGTTTCCTCCAACACGCCCTGGTTTTTCCAGGGTATACGAATTCAAACGTTCCCCACGCACCACTTGAAGATTGAGCCGTGGATCGTCAATGGCTGGCAATCGTACGGGTCGTCCAACTCCAGGAAAGGTCTCGGAGGACAGATTAAGTACACTCCTTTTCCCTGGCTGAACATCATCTCCAATAACTATGGCCTCGGCCACGACGACCTGTACACACCGAAACGCAGCCGCATCCATACCGACAACAGTGTCGAAATCAAGTATTTCGATAGGCCGGGAAATGGCCTCGACAAAATGGCGCTCAGCTTTACAGGCGATCTGGGTTGCGAATTCGGCGGCGGCGTGAGCTGCCATGGCGACACCAAGGGTGGTCCCAAGCAGAGCTTTATCGGCTACATGCTCTATAACCGCTTCTGGTTCCACAGAGATTTGTTCGGATTGACCATCGGCGGCGGCCAGATCAATAATCCGGGACGTTATCTAGTGCTGATCCCGCCGATTAACGGAGAGACTGCGGCCTCCGCGGCAATCAATTCCCCCTACTTTACGGAAAATCCCGGCGACAAGTTCAAGGCCTGGGATACTTCGGCCACATTCGATTACATGCCCAGGCAGTGGATCACTTTCCGCTTCGAGGGCGATTATCGCCATGCCAATGTGCCCTATTGGTCCGGCGCGGGAGGGATCACGCCGCCGCCTGAAACCAATAACGGTTTCCCAACCCAATACGCCTGTATGAATGGCAGCGCGTCCGGGCAAACCGCGCTGTCCGCCGCCACCGCAAGCTGCGCCGCAAACGGCGGTGTCTGGTCCCCGGATCTGCGCCGGGATGAGGTACTTTTCGACATCGATCTGATGGTCAAATTCTAAGATCGAGTGTCTACAGTGCGAGCCTTCTGGCTAATCGCTTCTTCGGTCCTTGTTCTCTTCGGGGCGGATCCCTCCTGGAAGAATAAGCCGACGCCCGCTTGGACCGAAGAGGACGCTCGTCGGATCCTCACCGCTTCTCCCTGGGCCAAGACGGTAAGAGCCGCGATCGGCGTCCCGCAGACCGAGGATGAACGCAGAGAAGGCGGAAATATGGGACAGGAACGTGGCGTCGGCTTCGATGGGATAGACGACAACAGACCCAGAACGCAATTTCCGTCGAGCGTCATCGACATCGTCAAGCCTGAGAGTGGCGTCCCCCCACCCAGCCGGTTTCTTACGTTGCAGCTCCGCTGGGAAAGCGCTCTCCCCATTCGCGTTGCAGAGCTGAAGTCCCATGTCGATTCGCCCAGCTTGGGTGATGGCTATAGCCTGGCTGTCTATGGCGTTCCCGACGCCCACTCTAACGGCGGCGATCCCAAGACTTTAGGGGCTCCTCTGAAAAAGCAAGCGGTCCTCAAGCGCGAGGGGAAGCAGGACGTGAGGCCCTCGAGCGTGGGCATCTTCCAGCGCGAAGACGGGTTGGTCGTTGTCTACCTGTTTCCACCCTCCACGGAGATTGCCAACAGCGACCACCGCATCGAATTCGACGCCCGGATCGGCCGGATCGCTGTCGCGCAATCCTTCAATGTGGATGAGATGCGGTTCCAAGGCAAACTCGAACTCTAGGAGCTTGCCGAATTGAGCGCTGACGGGTGTAGAAGGTGTATGCTTGTTCTCGTCTTTCGGTATCGCCTATGGCCTTGATTTGTGGCACACATCTGGGGCGCTATCAAATCATGGAGTGCATTGGCGCCGGCGGAATGGGTGAGGTTTATCTCGCATACGATCCGGGCCTGGATCGCCGCGTGGCGGTTAAGATCCTGCCGGAGCGGCTCGCAGCCGACGCGGTAGCTCGCGAGCGCCTGCGACGCGAAGCTCTCGCCGCGGCAGCTCTGGATCATCCATTTATTTGCAAGCTTTTCGAGCTCACGCAAGAAGCCGGAACCGTGTTTTTAGTGATGGAGTACATCCGCGGGGAGACGCTGCTGACCCGCCTGCGCGCAGCCAGGTTATCGGTCTCCGAAGCCATGCGCATCGCCGGCGAGATCGCGGAGGCGATTGAGGAGGCCCACGCAAACAGCCTCGTCCACCGCGATTTGAAGCCCGCCAATATCATGTTGACCGGCCAGAGCCGCGTGAAGGTGATGGACTTCGGACTCGCCAGGAAATCCGTATCGGGCGAAGTCGGACAGACGCTCACAACCGATGAAGCGCAGCTCACAGCGCAGGGCGTCGCTGTCGGCACTCCGGACTACATGTCTCCCGAACAGTTGACGGGGGCGCCCCTCGACCAGCGATCGGATCTATTCTCCTTCGGCATCATTCTTTGCGAGATGCTGACCGGCAAGCATCCGTTCCAGCGCAGTTCCACGATCCAGACAATGACGGCGATCCTGCGGGACCCGCCCGACTTATCCGTTGCGTCAAGTTCGGAATTGTCGCCGGGATTGATGGTCTTAATTCGAAGGCTGCTCGCCAAGTCGCCACAGGAGCGCTATCCATCGATGCGCGACGTGCGGGCCGACCTGGCTGGGCTTGCGGTTCAAAGCGCAGCAGCCGAATCTCACAAGGAAGTGAAGCGGTTAACGCCACTAATTGGACGCGAACAGGAGTGGGCTGAAGTGCTTCGTCTGCTGGATGCGGCGCTCGCCGGACGCGGTTCGCTGATGTTGATCGGCGGCGAGCCCGGTATCGGCAAGACGCATCTGACGCGTGCGATTGTAAGTGAAGCGGCGCGGCGCGGATGCTTTACCGTAGTGGGCCACTGCGACGAAATGGAAGGAGCGCCGCCGTATGTGCCCTTCACCGAAATGCTGGAATACTGCGCGCGGGTAGCACCGCGCGAGTCGCTCCGCTATTCCCTTGGCGATGCCGCGCCAGAGGTCGCCAAGCTGATGCCGGGACTGCGGCGCATATTCCCCGACATTCCGCCACCGATCGAATTGCCCCCGGAACAGCAGCGCCGGTTCTTGTTCAACGCCTATTGCGAATTTGTGGAGCGATCGGCGCGATTGACTCCGATTGTGGCGGTCTTTGAAGACCTGCACTGGGCTGACGAACCAACACTGCTCCTGTTCAAGCATTTGGCTCAGGCGGCGGCAACCATGCCGATGCTCATGGTCGGGACGTATCGCGACGTGGACCTGGATGTCACGCGGCCGTTCGCCGGCGTGCTCGAAAGCTCGATTCGAGAAAAGCTCGCCACCCGTCTATCGTTACGTCGGCTTGGCGCGTCCGGTGTCCAGGCCATGCTCACCGCTCTGAGCGGTCAAGCATCCCCGCCCTCGCTTGTGCAAACCGTGTTCGACGAGACCGAAGGGAACCCGTTCTTTGTGGAGGAAGTGTTCCAGTATCTTAAGGAACAAGGCAAGCTATTCGACCAACGAGGCGCGTGGCGTTCGGGATTGCGGGCCGACGAATTGCAGGTTCCGCAAGGCGTGCGACTGGTGATTGGCCGGCGATTGGAAAGGCTGCGGGAAGAGACGCGGCGCGTACTGACCACGGCTGCAGTGATCGGGCGGTCGTTCAACTTGCGCTTGCTCGAAGATCTCGAAAGCGCCCGGCCCGATGCCGCGCTTGATGCCCTGGATGAAGCCGAACGCGCGCAGTTGGTTGCGGTTGAGCGGGCCGGGCGGGAAATGCGGTACCGCTTTGTGCACGAACTGGTCCGCCAGACACTTGCCGAAGCGCTATCGATGCCGCGACGCCAGCGATTGCACGCGCGCGTAGCCGATGCGATTGAGCGGCTCTACTGCGCGAGTCTGGAAAGCCACGCTTCTGCGCTGGCGCATCATCTTTACAACGCGGGCGTTGTCGCCGACCTGGACAAGACTATTACGTATCTCATCATGGCGGCGCGACTTGCCTCTGCCAGCGCCGCGCATGAGGAAGCTCTCGCGCATATCGATAATGCCCTGTCTCTGGTGGAAGCGGAGCAGCACCCTCGCACGGCCGAACTGCATGCCGCGCGGGCCGTCGCTTTGCGCAGCCTGGCGCGGGCCGCCGAAGCGGCTGAGGCATACGAGCGCGCGATCGCATCGTTTGTCGAAGCAGGAAACCTTGTGGGCGCTGCCGAAGCGAGCTTTCACCTCGCGTACATCCATCTATGGAACGCGGATGGTCTCCGCGGGTGCGCCGTGGCCGATCGCGCGGTCCGGCTCATCGGCACGCAACCATCGCCGTTGCTCCACCGCCTGCTTCTCCTAAAGGCTGTGGGTTTAGCCATCCTCGGCGATATGGAAGCCTCATTTGCCGCTCTCTCCGAGGCCAAACAGATCGAAGCAGCGCTGCCGGAGAGTCCGGCCGATGGGTTTGCGAGCATGTGCGAGGCTCGTGTTCGCTTCCAGGCTGCGCAAATTCAGAGGGCAGACGAGTGTGGGCGAGAGGCGTTAGTTCATTTCCGTGCTTTGGGAAATTTGTGGGGAGAAGCCGAAATCTTCGAGCCACTCGCTGCCGCGCTCTGGCTGGGGCGTCCAACAGAGGTCGAAGCCTTACTGCGGGACTCACTCTCGCGGGCCGAACGAATTGGCCATGGAAACGCTGTCTGGGCCTACAAGTCGTTTTCCACTCAGATGCTTATGGCTGGCGGAGACCTGGAGGGAGCTGACCGGGCAGGGCGTGATGCCCACGAGTTTGGTCGGGCGATCTCAGCGGCTTGGGCTTTTGTGGACTTCGTCGTCCTTGGCGCAATCGCTCACTATCGGGGAGATTTGGATGAGGCATGCGCGCAGTTCCAGCGCGGAATGGAGATTGAGCCTCGCACTTATCAGTCAGGGCAGTTACCTGGAGGGCTTTTCTGGACTCTCGCCGCGAAAGGGGGCGCCGGCGCCGACGTACCTCTTGCCCAGGCTCGTCTTTTTCTCCCGATTCCTGGCGGGCGACTCGAAGAGGCCGCCGCCCTCGAACCCAGCGCCGAACATGTTGTCGCAAATGGACCACTCTGCGTTTACAGCCAGCACTTGTTTCGAACATCCGCCGGCATCGCCGCCGCCTCTGCGCACAATTGGACTCGCGCCGAAGAGCATCACCGAATTGCAATCCATCAGGCCGACTCTGCTCCCTATAGGGTGGCGCAGCCGATTGCGCGCTATTGGTACGCTGACATGCTGCTCTCGCGCAAAATGCCGGGCGACAAGGAAAGGGCGCGCAAGTTGCTGAGCGAAACTTTGGCTCTTCACGAATCCATTGGCATGCCCTGGCACGCACACCGAACGGCGGACCGAATCGCGGCTCTGTAGCGCACCTGAGAAAATATGGACAAACGAAACTTTCTGAAAACCTCCGGTGCGTTTCTCGCGGGTAGCATGTTCTCCCGCTTAATCGCGGACCAACGGCCGGAGGCGTCTCGCACAAATTGGTCCGGCAACTATACCTACAGCACGGACCATTTGGACTTTCCCAAAACGCTGGAAGAAGTACAGCAAGTCGTAAGAGACCACGCCAAGCTCCGCGCCCTCGGCACGCGCCACTCTTTCAATGGGATAGCCGATAGCACTGCGAATCAGGTCTCGCTGAAGAACCTTACGCAGATGTCCTTGGACCGTACAGCCCACACCGTCACCGTCGGCGCGGGTGTTCGCTACGGCCAGCTCGCTCCCTATCTCGATAGCAATGGATACGCGCTGCACAATCTGGCTTCGCTTCCGCATATCTCCGTCGCCGGCGCTTGTGCAACCGCCACTCACGGTTCCGGCAACAAGAATGGCAATCTGGCTACCGCCGTTGCCGCCATGGAAATCGTCACTGCGTCGGGCGACGTGATGCTTCTATCGCGCGAGCGCGACAACTTTCAAGGAGCCGTGGTCAACCTTGGCGCCCTCGGCGTCGTAACCAGAGTCACTCTCAATGTGCAGCCGACTTACACAATGAGCCAGGTCGTCTACCGGAATCTATCCTTCAACCACTTGGAAAATCATCTGGAAGATATCTTCGCGAGCGGCTACAGCGTCAGTTTGTTTTCCGATTGGCAAAACCACCAGGCCACGCAAGTATGGATCAAAAGCCGCATCCCGCCGGGCGGCCTTCCCAAAGCCGCGCCTGAATTTTACGGCGCTCGTCTCGCCACAAAAAATCTCCATCCCATCGAGGGCCATTCCGCCGAAAGTTGTACTGAGCAGTTCGGCATCCCCGGCCCTTGGTATGAACGCCTGCCGCACTTCCGTATGAACTTCACCCCCAGCAGCGGCGCGGAGCTGCAATCGGAATACTTTGTTCCGCGCGCGAAAGCTTACCAGGCCATTCTCGCCGTCGAACAACTGCGCGACCGCATCACGCCCCTTCTCTTCGTCACCGAGCTTCGCACCATTGCCGCTGACAACCTGTGGATGAGCACTTGCTACCAGCGCGACTCCATGACCATTCACTTCACCTGGAAGCCGGAGTGGCCCGCCGTCAAAAAGGTACTTCCCTTGATCGAAGAAAAGCTCGCGCCCTTTGAGGCGCGGCCGCACTGGGCCAAGCTCTTCACCATGTCGCCTTCGCGCCTGCAGTCGCTCTATGTCAAATTGGCCGCCTATCGCGATTCGCTCAAGCACTACGACCCCTCCGGCAAGTTCCGCAATGCATTCCTCAACACGAATCTCTTCGCTTCCTAACATGGAAGAGATTTGGTTCGAAGGCCGTCGTCTATTCAGCTCGCAATGCTTCCATAGGATCGACAGACGCGGCGCGGCGCGCGGGTAGAAACGCAGCGATCAGAGCAGCGGCCAGGAACAGAGCAGCCACCGTCGCTATCACCGGCGCATCCACGGCGCGAACGCCGTAAAGCAGCTTTTGGACCACGCGGCCCGCTAGCAAGCTGACCATCAATCCCGAGGCCATGCCGTAGAAAACCGGCGCGGCGCCTTCGCCCAGCGTCAGCGAAAAGATTTGCCCGCGCGTGGCCCCGAGCGCCATTCGGATGCCGATCTCCTGCCTGCGCCTCGCCACCGAGTAACTCAACACGCCATAGATCCCGAGCATCGCGAGTAAGACAGCGGCGGCTGCAAACGCTATCAAGACGAATGTTTGAAAACGCTCCGGCGCGAGCGACTCCGTTAATTGCGAATCCAGCGTCTTGACGCGCGCGATCGTGACGTCCGGAGCTTGGCTCCAGATCGCTTGCCGCATGCTCGATAACAATAGATCCGCGGATTGTTTTCCCCGCGCCAGGAAAAACGTGGCGAACGGTGGCCGATCCTTGTAATGCGCATAAGCCATCTTGGCGGGAGCTGACTTGAGCGAAGTCGTGCGCGCGTCGGCAACCACGCCGATTACGGTGAACTTTCTTCCCTCCACTTCCACCTGGCCGCCCAGTGCGTCGCCGTTTGGCCACAGATTTCGCGCCTCGCCTTGCGAGAGAACAATGCTGTTCAGATTGCGGTCGCGTTCCTCGAAGAATCGCCCGGCAACCAGCTTTTCGTGAATGGTCTCAAAATATCCGGGGCTAATCCAGCGCAGATTGACCAGCGGTGTATTCTGTTGCGGTCTGTCTGTCCGCTGGAGCTCTTCGATCCATGATTCTCCTTCGAGCGGCATGGAGCTGACCAGCGCAGCCGATTCAACTCCGGGAATAGCTCGCAGATCCCGTAGAACGGCATTGTCGAAGACGACGCGGCTCCCGTCTGTGCCATATGTCTTGTGGGAAAGATCGACTTCGGCGACGGCCACATGTCCGGTTTTAAATCCTTTCTCCTGATACAGCAGATGCAGCAGGCTCTTTGAGAACAGACCCGTAAGCAACAGGAGTACGGTGCAGCCGAAGACCTGCAACCCGATCAGCCAGGTACGAAGTTGATGGCCTTGCCTGCTGCCGATCGTCCGGCTGTTGTTCGCCTGAAGAGCTGTCTGCGGATCGGAGTGCATGAATTTGAGCGCGGGTATCATGCCGAAGAAAATGCACGAGCCCAAAGTGAGCGCCAGTGAAAAGGCCAGCACTGTCGCATTGAGATGAACTTCCAATAAGCGCGGAAGATCGACCGGAGAGTAGTGCCGGAGTAAATTCAACGCGATCGTCGCAAGGGCAATCCCAGCCAACCCGCCCGCTCCCGCCAGCACCAGGTTTTCGGCGAGCGCGCTCGCGAGCAGCCGCCGTCTCGACGCGCCCAATGCGCTCCGCAGCGCGCCTTCGCGTTGCCGGACCACCGCGCGTCCGAGTTGAGCGTTTGCCAGATTAAGGCAAGCGATCAGCATCAGGCCGATCACTGCGGCCATCAACAGCCATAAACCGGTCTTCGAATCCCCCACCACCGCTTCCTGCATCGGTTGCACAAACGCCTGCAGCGCGCCCGGCCGCCTGTCGCCTTCGCTCGCTGGCATTTGCGCCAGGACTTGAGTTTCAATCGGGGCGAGTTGCGCATCGGCTTGTCTGATGCTGACGTCCGGCTTGAGTCGCCCGAGAGCGATCCAATTGCCGTAATCGCCATTCCAGCTAAATTCGTTCGCGTCTATAGCCGTGGGCAGGAAAAGCGCGGGTTCAGGTACGCTGCTGATTCCCTGCTTCGAGCGAAACGCTCGCAGCGCATTCGCATTTGGAAATCGGAATCCCTCGGGCAGAACCCCAATTACTTCGCAAGGCGTTTCGGCCACGCGGATGGTTTTGCCGATGACGTTCGGATCGCCCTGAAACAAACTTCGCCACAGCGGGTAAGACAGGATAGCGACATTGTCGCGGCCCGCAACGCCATCCTCCGGGCGAAAGGTGCGCCCCAGCAGCGGCCTTATCTGCAGAACGTCGAACAGGTTCGGTTCGGAAGTGACGCTGCCAACCAGGCGCGGGTGCTCAGCGCCAAGCGCCACGCCTCGTGCTCCTTGCCGCAGCAGGGTCAACCCGGCAAACACCGTCGCCCGTTCCTTCCAGAGATCCACATGCCGGGGATTGGGCCCCATGGAATCGCTCGACAAAACCCGCACGCGCTCCCAACCGGCAACCAGCTCGCCGCTATTACGATATGCGAGCGGCTTGAGCACAACCGAATCGACCAGCGTGAAAACCGCCGTGCTCGCCCCGATCCCGAGCGCCAGTGTCAACAGTGCAGTCAACGTGAATCCCGGAGTTTTCTTGAGCAGCCGGCATCCGAATTGCAGATCATTTACAAATTGCTCAACGCCGCTCCAGCCCCATGCTTCGCGGCTATTCTCCTCGTGGAGCGTCACGTTCCCGAATTGCCGATGAACCGTGGCGCGCGCTTCTTCTTCGCTTGCTCCTTGCTCTATAAGGTGCTCGATCTTTTCCTCGAGGTGCGCCGCCATCTCACCGGCGAGATCGCGGTCTACTCCCTTGCGTGCGAGCCAGCGTCGAATTAAATTCATGATTCCACCGGCCTCATCACCCGTCCGATTCCCGCCAGCAAACGATCGAACCCGGCAATCTCACGCCGCAGCCGTTTCCGGCCCGCGAGAGTGATTTTGTATGTCCGCACCCGCCTGTTTCTGGCCGAAATACCCCAAGCAGCTACCACCCAACCCTCCCGAAGCAGCCTCTGCAAAGCGGGATAGAGAGAGCCTTCTTCTACTTGCAGTACGTCTTCAGAAGTTTGCTGGATCGATTGAGCAATCGCATAACCGTGGAGCGAACCTCGTCTTAATGTCTCGAGGATCAGCATTTCGAGCGTCCCCGGCAGCAAGTCCCGTTGTTCATTCCTACGCTTCATCGTCCCTCATCATAGATCATCTATACCAAGATAACCTATGTAAGTGCAAATGGGTCGCGTGATACTAACGTCAGTCGCGAATCATTATCATTAAATCGAGTTGCCGCGTAAGTGGATGGTGTTCTGTTTATTGGCCGCCTTTGTGTCGTCACCGCCGCGTAGGGCATCGGCGCAGATGCGGATGGCCGGCCACGCCATGGAAACTCAGGAGGAGACGCCTCCCGGCCAATTGCCCGCGCCGCGCCGGATGACCGGTATCGGAAACGTCCACATGCGAATCGCCGCAACGCCCGAGGCGCAAGCCTGGTTCAACCAGGGATTGAACCTGCTCCACGATTTTTGGGATTACGAATCCGCTCGCGCGTTCGAACAGAGCGTTCGCCTCGATCCGCGCTGCGCCATGTGCTACTGGGGACTGTACGAGGCGGAGTCTTTTTATCACGGCACGGCTCGAGGCTACGCCGGCCAGGCCTTAGCGAAGGCCGTCAGTCTCAAACGCCACGCCGGCAAGCGCGAACGCCTTTACATCGAGGCGACTGCCGCCTACGAAAATGCCTTGAAGAGCGCCAATCCGGATGCGAGCTTCTCGCATTCGTTAGAGCTCTGGCGCGCGCTCGTCAGGAAGTACCCGAAAGATACGCAAGCGCGGATTTTCCTGTCTCGGCTTGTGGATCGCAAGGAATGCTTGGCGCTCTTGCAGTCTGTCCTCAAGGTCGAGCCCGAAAATTCGGCCGCAAATCACTATTACATTCATGCTCTCGAGGCGAGTGACCACCCCGAGCAGGCCCTGCATAGCGCGGAGATACTCCCCAGCCTCGCGCCGGCCTCGGGACACATGGTCCACATGCCCGGACACATCTTCTTTCGCCTCGGCGATTACGCCCGCGCGGAACAGGCGTTTATGGCCTCCATGCAAGTAGACGAGCGCTACCTGCGGGCGCAGCACGTTCAGCCCGATAACGATTGGAATTACGTGCACAACCTTATGTATGCGGTCGCCGACCTCATGGAGGAAGGCAAACTGCAAGAAGCGACCGCGCTCTCCGTGAAGCTCACCGCGGCGCGCGGCAAGCTCGAGTCCACGCTCTAC
>Ga0208480_1000552_pt1 | contig 14239 bp, 14 predicted proteins | sample NGESurshal092012_4_FD_184485 | JGI IMG/M metagenome (GOLD analysis project Ga0208480, IMG submission 184485) | Arctic peat soil microbial communities from Barrow, Alaska - NGEE Surface sample F53-1 shallow-092012 (SPAdes) | ecosystem: Environmental > Terrestrial > Soil > Wetlands > Peat ... | reverse complement strand
GGGCTCGCGCGAGGAGGCCGGCGGGAGGGACGCGGGTGTGGCGACCGACGACCCGGCAGCGACCGGCGACCCGGCAGCGACCGGCGACCCGGCAGCGACGGGACGATCGTCGGGCCGGGTGAGGGCGGGAGAACCGGGAGGGCCCGGGGGGACGCCGGCTCCGGCGAGGGCGGCCTCGAGCCGGGCGATCCGCTCGAGCAGGGCGTCGGTCGAGGCGTCGAGGACGGGGCGGGCGGCCTTGACGAGGGCGAGCTCGAGCTGGGTGCGTCCGTCGGCGCCGTTGCGCAGGGCGGCGAGGGCGGCGGCGAGGAGGTCGAGGAGGCGGACGAGGGTGGCGGGGGAAATGCGGGTTGCCTGGTCTGAGATCTGTTCGTCGCGCTCGGGGGTGACGGCGAGCTCGGGGGGGACGACGAGGTCGAGGGTCTGGACGACGAGGACCTCGCGGACGTGGGCCTCGAGCTCGCGGACGAAGCCGGCGGGATCGCGACCGGAGTCGACGGCGCCGGCGGCGGCCTGGAGGGCGCGGCGGGGGTCGCCGGCGTGGACGGATTCGAGGGTGGCGAAGAGGAGCTCGGCATCGGCGACGCCGAGCACGGCGAGGACGTCGTCGATCAGGATGGTCGGGCCGCTATAGGTCCGCAGCTGCTCGAGCGTGCCGAGTGCGTCGCGGAAGCTGCCGGAGGCGTGGCGGGCGAGCAGGGCGATCGCTGCGGGGGGAACGTCGATCTCCTCGGCGACGGCGGTCCGCCGCAGGACGGTGGCGATCTGGTCGGCTGTGGGCCGGTGGAAGTCGAAGCGGTGGCAGCGGTCGACGACTGTGGGGAGGACCTTCTGGGCCTCGGTCGTGGCAAGGACGAAGATCGTGTTCGGGGGGGGCTCCTCGAGCGTCTTGAGGAAGGCGTTCCAGGCGGCTGTGGAGAGCATGTGGGCCTCGTCGAGGATGTAGACCTTCTGGCCGCCGGAGACGGGGGCGTAGGCGACGGACTCGCGCAGCGCGCGGATGTCGTCGACGGAGTTCGAAGAGGCGGCGTCCATCTCGATCACGTCGAGCGAGGTGGCCGAGGCGATCGAGACGCACGAGTCGCAGGTCCCGCACGGGGTGATCGTCGGGGCGTCCCGGCAGTTGAGGCAGGCGGCGAGGATCTTGGCCATCGACGTCTTGCCGGTCCCGCGGGACCCGACGAAGAGGTAGGCGTGGTGGACCATGTCGCGGGTCACGGCGTTCGACAGCGTCCGGACGACGTGCTCCTGTCCGACGACGTCGGCGAAGCTGCGGGGGCGGTGGCGACGGTAGAGCGAGGGGCTGGTCGACACGAGGATCCAGTCTACCGCCGGCCCCCGGCCGGCCTGGCCGGCGGGGGTGGGCGGAGGGTATGGACCGTGCACCCTCGGTCGAGGTGTTCAACCGGGGTCCTTACGCCGCCCGGAAGCTCCGGTCTGGACTTCCCGCTGCGCCTGCCGGTTGCCGCTTAAGGCTGCTTCCTTCCGGACCTGACCTGGTTCACAGGCCGACACCGCAGGGGACCCAGGACCATCAACGCCCCAGACGACGGGGCGACCCGGAGGAAGCACCCCTCGAGAGGGAATTCGGCCCCGCTAGAGCGGATTGCGGATTCAGGGCGCCGCTACGTCCCCGCCTAGCACGGTCCGGCAGGGATCCTACTGCCGAGCCCCGTGTTACGAGTTAGTTGCGCACGCAATTCTTTGCTATGTTGCATGCGCAACCACTTTTGTCCCGGCCGGAGTCGGGAGAGTCGAACCAGAGGAGCACGAGATGCCTACGACAGAAGAGCAGTTGATCGCGCAGGGAACGTGGAACGTCGACCCGAAGCATTCGAGCGTGGAGTTTCAGGTCAAGCACATGGGCATCGCGACGGTGAAGGGCTTCTTCGGGGACTTCGAGGGGACGCTGGAGGTCGGCGCGACGCTGGGCGAGTCGAAGGCGTACGGGAAGGTCGTCGTCGACAGCATCACGACGCGGGACGAGGCGCGGGACGGGCACCTGAAGTCGGGGGACTTCTTCGACGCGGAGACGCACACGGAGATGACGTTCGAGTCGACGTCGATCACGGCGGGGTCCGACGACGACGAGCTGACGATCGAGGGCGACCTGACGATCAAGGGCGTGACGAAGTCGATCAAGCTGAAGGCGACGGTCGACGGAGCGGACACGGACCCGTGGGGGAACGAGCGGGTCGGCGTCGAGGCGAAGACGACGATCGTCCGGTCGGACTACGGGATGGCCTTCAACCAGGCGCTGGGCAGCGGGAACCTGCTGGTCTCAGACAAGGTCAAGATCATCCTGTCACTGTCCGCGGTCAAGGCGGCTTAGGGCGCAGGAGCTGGAGACGACGGGCGTCGCCGACCGCGGGTCTGCGGCCGACCGGCGACGCCCGACTGTCTCGCCGGGCCGACGGCCGTAGAATCAGCGGCCGAGGGCGCGTAGCTCAGTGGGAGAGCGCTCGCTTCACACGCGAGAGGTCGCAGGTTCGAAACCCGCCGCGCCCATCGGGAAAGTCCTGCAGATCCGCTGCTTTGCATGACAACAGCAGCGATCCGGACGCGGCTTGGCGATACTGGCCGCGTGGGCCTGTATCGCGATCTGGTTGTTCCGCGTTTCACCAACCTCGTGATGAGCAGCCCCGAGCTCACGCCGATCCGTGCGCGAGTTGCCGCGTCGCTCGATGGCGACGTGCTCGAGGTTGGCTTCGGGTCGGGCCTGAACGTCCCGCACTACCCGGCCGGCGTCACGCGAGTCCGGGCCGTCGACCCGGCGACCCTGGGCCGCAGGCTTGCAGCCAAGCGGGTCGCGTCGAGCAGGGTGCCGGTCGAGTACGTCGGCCTCGACGGACAGTCCCTGCCCGTGGAGTCTGCCACCGTCGACCGTGTGCTGGCGACTTGGACGCTGTGCAGCATTCCCGACGTCGACCGCGCTCTGAGCGAGATCCGGCGTGTCCTGCGGCCGGGTGGGTCCTTCCATTTCGTGGAGCACGGCCGGTCGCCCGACCCGTCCGTCGCCGGCTGGCAGGACCGCCTGACGCCCTTGCAGAGGCGGGTCGCCGGGGGGTGCCATCTCAACCGGCAGATCGACCAGCTCGTGCTCAGATCCGGGCTTGAGCTCAACCGGCTGGAGAACTACTACACCAAGGGTCCCCGGTCGCTTGGCTACATGTTCGAAGGCGTCGCGACCAAGTCATGAATCCACGACGGCCGGACCCGCCTGCGGCCTACCATCCCGCCGGCACCCAGACGTTCGGTTCGCCCGAGGAGATCCTGGCCGGCCCGGCCTACGGCGACGGCGCGGACGCGTCGATCGACACCGCTACCGGCGGCGTCTTCGCGACGTGGCGCCAGGTCGGCAGCCCGCTGGCCTGGTCGGTGAGGACGCCACTCGGCTGACGCCGCGGTCCGCGGACCCTGAGCCGCTGACTCCGCCGCCGTGCCGATCCGGGCGCGGCGGCAGGTGGCTGCCAGTCGCATGCGCGATAGCGCGCAGACGTTTCGCACGCGAGCCCGACCTCTCGGTCGGGGTCGTTCACCGGCGCTGAGCGACGACCTCGAGGTACCGAGCCGGGGCTGCGACCAGCCCGTCGCCGGCGCGGTTGTAGCGCGCGATCAGCTCGCGGAGATCCCCGCTCAGCGCCTGCGCGCCGTCCTCGCCGACGCGGGCGAAGGCGACCTTCAGGGGGCCGAGGTTCTCGCGGAAGAACCCGAGCCACTGGTCGACCGAGCCGGCGCGCATGACGAAGTCCCGCGGCGTGACCTCCAGCCCGGTGATCTCGTCGCCGAAGCGCTCGCGTAGGTAGGCCTCGACGCCCCACAGGCCGGGCGGGTCGATCTTGATCGGCGGGGGCGCGTGCTTGACGAGCGTCGCAAACAGCTCACCCATCAGCCCGTCAGGCGTCCAGTTGGACATCCCGATCCGCCCGCCCGGGCGACACACACGCAGGAGCTCGCCGGCCGCACGAGCGTGGTCGGGGGCGAACATCGAGCCGAACGTGCTCAGCGCGATGTCGAACGAGCCATCCTCCAGCGGGAGCGCCTCGGCATCGCCCTCGAGCCAGTCGACCTTCAAGCGCTCGGCGGCCGCCCGCTCGCGCCCGCGTTCGAGCAGCGCCGGGACATAGTCGACGCCGGTGACGACCCCGCCGCGGCGGGCGGCTGCGAGCGCGGCCGTTCCGCTCCCGCAGGCGACATCGACGACACGCTCGCCCGGCATCACGTCGACCGCCTCGCAGAGCAGCTCGCCGACGATCACGATCCCCGTCGCCATGGCTGCGAAGTCGCCTTCCGACCACATGTACTGCTGGGCCTTCTTGACCGTCTCGAGGGTGATTCCGTCAGTCATCGCTGCCTCCGCTCTCAGTTCCCAGATCCACCAAGCCACGCCCTGCCGGCCGGTGTTGCGCTCAATACGAGATCCCCCGGTGCGACTTCGTGGCCGCCCGCGCAGCGCAGCTCCAGGCCGACCGGCGCCCCACACTCGCGGTGGCGCAGCTCGACCGGGCCGCCGGCGTCCTCGCGCCAGCGGTCACCCCATTGCATCAGGGCGACGAGCACCGGGAACAGGCCCGAGCCCTTGGCGGTCAGGCGGTACCTGTGACGGGTCCGCTGCCCGGGATCCCGGTAAGGCTCACGCTCGAGCAGGCCGTGATCGACCAGCTCGCGCAGGCGGGCGGCGGCAACCTGTTCCGTGATCCCGACCCGTCGGACGAACTCGTCGAAGCGTGCGGTGCCATAGAAGGCCTCACGGAGGATCAGGAACGCCGAGCGCGCACTCACCACGCGGAGGGCGTCGGCGATCGAGCACGGCTCGGCCGACCATCCGTCGCGCGGGTCGAGCGTCCCGGCCATCCGCACGATTCCCTCCGCCGCCTCAGCCATGCTGACTATGGTAAACCAAAGCCAGGGCGCGAGTGATCGGCGAATGAAACGCGAAGCCTCGGGTATCCCGCTCCCGACGGGAGGAATGTCCTTCGACGGGGAGGCTCAGATGGCAGCGGTAGCCGGGCGTACGGGCGATCACTCAGCGGCCCCGGCGGCCGGTCGGTCGCTGCGGCGGGACTTCGGCCGGGTCGGCCTGCTGTTCACGTCGGTCGGGTCCGTGATCGGGTCGGGGTGGCTGCTGGGTGCCCTCAACGCGACGAAGATCGCCGGCCCGGCGGCGATCATCTCCTGGGTGGTGGGCGCCGCTGCGGTCATGCTGCTGGCCCTGATCCACGCCGAGCTTGGTGGGATGCACGCCGTCAACGGCGGCCTCGTCCGCTTCCCCCACTACGCCTTCGGAAGCCTGGTCGGCTTCGGGATGGGCTGGACGTACTGGCTCGGATCGGTGACGCTCGCCCCGGTCGAGACGGAGGCGGCGCTCCAGTACGCCGACAAGTACGTCAATCAGGGCCTCGGCTTCCACGTCGTCCATCAGACCGGGGGTCAGACCGTGCTGACGGCGTCGGGCTATGCGGTGGCGGCGATCCTGATGCTCGCGTTCACCGCCGTCAACCTGTACGGGGCCCGGCGTCTGAGCCGGACGAACACGACGGTCGTCTGGTGGAAGGTCGCGATTCCCGTGTTGACGATCGTCGTCCTCCTGGTCGTCAGCTTCAGCGGGTCGAACTTCACCGCCGGGAACGGATTCGCCCCGGCCGGGCTCAAGGGGATCCTCAGCGCGATCGCCTCCGGGGGCGTGATCTTCGCCTACCTCGGGTTCGAGCAGGCGATCCAGTTCGGCGGCGAGTCGGCCAACCCCCAGCGCAACATCCCGTTCGCGGTGATCGGGGCGATGATCATCGGGGCGGTCGTGTACATCCTCCTCGAGCTCGCCTTCGTCGGGGCGCTCGACCCGTCGGCTGCGGCCCACGGCTGGGCGAGCCTCAGCTTCACGAACGACTTCGGGCCGTACGCCGCGCTTGCCAGTGGCCTGGGACTCGGCTGGCTGGCCGTGATCCTCTACATCGACGCGTTCATCTCGCCGGCCGGCACCGGCCTGATCTACAGCGGGTCGAGCGCCCGGGTCTCGTACGCGCTCGGCCGCAACGGCTACATCCCCCACGCATTCGATCGCCTGAGCGAGCGCGGCGTGCCGTGGGTCAGCATCCTCTTCAGCTTCGCCGTCGGGATGATCGTCTTCCTGCCGTTCCCGGGTTGGCAGAAACTCGTCTCGTTCATCACGTCGGCCTCCGTGATCATCTTCTCGGCCCAGTGTCTCTCGCTTGCCGCGATGCGCCGTCAACTGCCCGACCATCCCCGGTCGTTCCGCCTCCGCGGCGCCGGCGTCCTCGCACCGTTGGGGTTCGTCGTCGCCAACCTGATCGTCGTGTTCGCCGGCTGGAGTACGAACTGGAAGCTGTTCGTCGCGATCGCGATCGGCCTGGCCCTGCTGGCTGCCTCCCAGCTGAGCCGACCGTCAGGCGAGCGGGTCGAGCTCGACTGGAGGGCGTCGGCCTGGATGTGGCCGTGGCTCGTCGGTCTGGCCGTGATCAGCTACCTGGCGAGCTTCGACGGCGGCCGCCATGATCTGCCGTTCGGCGCGGACATCGCGGTGTCCGCCGCCTTCAGCCTGGCGATCTACTACTTCGCGCTGTCCTGTCGCCTGAGCGGCGACGACGCGCGGGAGCGGATGCGTGCGAGCAGCGAGGAGGAGTTGGCTGTCTAGTTGTGCGCTACTTCGACGGCAGCCGGACGTTGGAGGATTGATGGCTGATCCGACGGCCACCCGGACGACGTGGCGCCGCCTCGGTCTCTGGCAGTCGCGGGGCGCCCCGATCGTTTGAGCCTGTCCGCAACCCACGACACGCCGGTCGTGGATCTGACTCCGCCCGGCGGGGGCGAGTTCGCCATCCCGGACCCGCCGTCGAGGTTGGTCTGGGCGGCTGTCGTGGGTGCGACCGTCCTGGCCGTCGGCCTCCGGGCGGCGTTCGTCGGCGACCAGAGCCTCGGGTACGAGGAGGTCTTCACGGCCTCGGTCACCGGCCACGCGACCCTGACCGGCGTCTGGCACGCCGTGAACGCCACGGAGTCCACCCCGCCGCTCTACTACCTGCTGACCTGGATCTGGGTCACACTCGGCGGCGACCACTCGGCGGTCGCGCTGCGGATGGTCTCGCTGCTGGCCGGCTCGGCGACCGTCCCGGTCTCCTTCATGGCGATGCGGCGGTTCGTCGGCAACCGGCTCGCCGCCGTCGTCGCGTGGCTGTGCGCGATCAGCCCGCTGCTCGTCGAGTACTCGATCTACGCCCGATCCTACGCAGCCTTCGTGCTCCTCCTGACGCTCTCCCTCTGGGCACTCGGCGCCCTGCTCGAGCGGGCCTCATGGTCGCGCTGGGCGGTCTGGACGGCCGTCGCGACGGCTTGCCTGTGGATCCACTACTTCGCCGGGTTCGTCCTGCTCGGAGAGGTCGCCGTGTTGTGCGCAAAGCTGCCGCGGGCGCGAGCGCGCCTGCTGATCTGCTCGGCGGTCGCCACGGTCGGCTTCGCGCCGCTCTGGCCGCTGCTCAGCGCACAGCGGGGCAACTCGTCGGAGTTCTCGTTCATCTCCGGGAGGCCGCTCACCGCCCGCCTCGCAGACGTCGTGCGCCAGTTTGCGATGGGCACGAACGTGCCTGTCGCGTGGCTCGAGGCGGCCGGCATCCTCCTGGCCGGCGGAGCCGTCGTGGTTGCCGTGCTCGACGGCTCCCGGCCGCGAGCGAAGCGCGTTCTCGTCGGGCTCGCGGTTCTTGCAGGCGGAGTACCGCTCGTGGCAGCGATCACCGGCGCCGGGGACTACCTCCTCCCACGGAACGTCATCGGCGTCGCCGTCTGCCTCGCCCCCCTCGCGGCCCGCGGCCTGACGCGGTGGCGAGGCATCCCACTTGCGGCCTACAGCGCGGTCGCCCTCGCGACCGTGCTCGCCGTCCAGACCGACTGGCGCTACCAGGGCTCCACCGACTGGGCGGGGGCGAGCGCCCGGATCCGGGCACAGGCCGAAGACGACCCGATCGCGGTGATCCCGGGCACGGAGCTTGTCGTCGCGGGCTTCTATCTCCACCGGGCGCCGCTGCGCACGCCGGTTCCCGCGTCTGATCTGTGGGTGATCGTCGAGCCGTCGCGCGGCGCCCATCAGCGGGCGCTGACCCCCGTGGCCGCCCCCGCGCTCGGCCTCTTGGGCACCGGCTTCCGAGCTGTCGGCGAGATCGACTACCGGGGTTTCCGGATCTTCCATCTCCACTCGGACTCGCCCGGCGTGATCGCGCCGACGCAGGGCCCCGCCGGCGGACCGTCTGCCGTCGTGCTCGGCGTCTGAGCCAGCCGGCCGGTCGGCGCCGTCAGCGGCTCGCGCCGCCGAGCGAAGATCCAGCCGCCCGGCCGCGGCGTCCGGTCGCGCTCCCGCCGAGCGCGTCGTAGTGCTCGAGCGCCTGGCCGGACCCCAGCACGACGCAGGTCAGCGGCGACTCGGTGACGATCGCCGGCATCTGCGTCTCGGCCTCGACGAGGCCGGCGAGCCCCCTCATCAGGGTGCACCCGCCGGCGAGCAGGATGCCCTCACGCGAGATGTCGCCGGCGAGCTCGGGCGGAGTCTCCTCGAGAGTCTCGGTGATCGCCAGCAGGATCTCCCGCAGCGGCGCCCCGAGCGCCTCGCGGACCTCCTCGCTGTGGAGCTTGACCTCGGTCGGCAGGCCGGTCCCCAGATGGCGTCCGCGAACCGGGATGATCTGCTCCTCGGCGAGCGGGAGCGCCGAGCCGATCGACAGCTTGATCGCCTCGGCGGTCCGCGAGCCGATCGCCAGCTGGTGGACGTTTCGCATGTACTGGCTGAGCGCGTCGTCCATCTCGTAGCCGCCGACCCGGATCGACCGAGAGAGGACGATCGCGCCGAGCGAGATCACGGCGACCTCGCTCGTGCCGCCGCCGACGTTGACGATCATCCGTCCGATCGGCTCCTCGATCGCCACGCCGGCGCCGATCGCGGCGGCGATCGGCTCCTCGATCAGCTGGACCCGGCGGGCGCCTGCGGCGAGCGCGGCCTCCTCGACGGCGCGCTGCTCGACCGCGGTCACCCCAGACGGAGCACAGACGATCACCCGCGGGTGGGCCCGCCGGCTGTCGAGCACCCGGCGGATGAAATACCGGAGCATCTGCTCGGTCACCTCGAAGTCTGCGATCACACCGTGCCGGAGGGGCCGGACCGCGTTGATCGTCGCCGGTGTCCGGCCGAGCATCCGCTCGGCCTCGCTGCCGACCGCGTGGACCTCGCCGCTGAACTCGTCGATCGCGACGACCGACGGCTCCGAGACGACGATTCCCTCGCCGCCGACGTAGACGAGCGTGTTCGCGGTCCCGAGGTCGATCGCCATGTCGTGGACGCCGAAGGTCGACCCCAGCCGTCGCCGGGAGGTGGCTCCACGGGACCGGTCTCTGGTCAAGCGCATCACAACAGGGTCTCAGACACGACGACCGGCCGCCGGGTAGCGGTCACCGGACGTCGAGCCGGTAGGCGCCGCGGGCCCCCTGACGGTGGAATCCGTCCCGTGGGCAGTGGCGTTTGGGCCGCACGGCGGAATATTCGGCAGCGTGCACGTATTTTTGCGAGCCGGTGACACCGCACCGGTGGAGACGCCCGAGCCCGGCTCCACGGTCGCCCCGGCCCCGAGCACGGCAACGACGAGAAGTGCGAACCGCGATCGGCGTCGGCCGCCGGACTAGCCGACGTGGGGGCAGTCGCATCGCATAGGCTCGGGGCATGTCGGGCGTGATGTCAGAAGCCGAGCTCGAGGCGGCGATCGCCCGGGTCCTCGCCCTGCCCGACGGCCTCGCCGTCGGCGATCTGTTCGTCTTCGTCGGCGAGTGCCGGCCCGGATTCGCCAAGAGCGGCGTCCTTCCGCTCGCCGAAGGCGCCGACTTCGAGATCCTCGTCGCCCAGACGATGATCGATCTCGACCTCGCCAACGGGCCACCCGCCCGCGACCTGGCCCGGCTCGCCCAGATCGTCTCGCATGTGCGTCTGCTCGTCGCCGGCAGCCGGCTGGCGCAGGGCCCGTACGGGGACCTCTTCTACCGCGTGCTGATCGGCTGGGGCGCGGCGCTCGATCGGATCGGTCTGCAGAAGTACGGCGCGGCCCCGAAGTTCGACGAGGACGAGCGGCTTGGGCCGCCGCTCGCGCGGATGTTCCTCAACCAGGTGGCCAGCCGCTTCGACGAGGCGCTCCGGGGGTCGGAGACTGGGAGTCGCGACGGCGAGCTCGTGCCGATGCTCACGGCGCTGGCGGCAGACCTCGGCACTGCGCCACCACTGATCGCCGCGCTCGTCGGAGCGTCCCCGATGGTGATGACCGTCCACGCCCCGGTTCCCGACTGGCCGGGCAGCCTGACGCACACCGACTTCATGGAGGCCACGCTCGACCCGGTGCTCTCGGAGGAGCTCAGCACCGCCGAGCCGGTCTGACCGGCAGGGCGGTCAACCGGCCGGCCGGCCGGCCGTCAGGTGGGTGGCCGGCCGTCAGGTGGGTGGCAGGTAGCCGTCGAGGAAGGTGTCGAGTGTCTGGAGGGCGGCAGCCACGTCCTCGGCGCTGACCGCCTCGTCCGGCGAGTGGCTCACCCCACCGGCACAGCGGACGAAGAGCATCCCCGCCGGGGCGACCCGGGCGACGATGACCGCGTCGTGACCCGCCCCGCTCGAGACCGTCGGCACCGGCATGCCGGTGCTCACCTCCGCGGCCCGGCGCAGCCCGTCGATCAGCCGCGGCTCGAGCAGCGTCGCCGGGACCTCCGAGAGGAGCTCGAACTCCAACCCGATCCCCCGTCGCCCGGCCCGGGCCAGCGACTGCCGGCGGATCGTCTCGACGGCGGTCCGCCGGGCGTCGTCGTCGGCGTGGCGGACGTCGAGGCTGGCGACCGTCGCGCCCGGGACGACGTTGCCGACGCCGCCGGGGACCTGCAGCTCGCCAACCGTCGCCAGCAGTCCCGGCGTCTGCCGGGCGAGCTGCTCGATCTCGAGAACGATCTCCGCCGCCGCGCTCAGCGCGTCCCGGCGGAGGGCCATCGGCACGGTCCCGGCGTGGCCGGCCGCCCCGTCGAGCCTCAGGACCGCCCGGGTCTGGCCGATGATCGAGTCGACCACGCCGAGCGGCACGCCGGCCGTGTCGAGGATCGGCCCCTGTTCGATGTGGATCTCGATGTAGTCCGCCGGCGGGCCGGCGACCACGCGGTCCGGTCCGGCGAACGCGGCGATCGCGTCGGCCAGCGCGACACCGCCGGCGTCGACGAGCCCCTCGTCGACGGGATCGACAAGACCGAGCCAGCCGCGGCTGCCGAGGAAGCTCGTCCCGAACCGGGCGCCCTCCTCCTCGACGAAGGCGACCACGTGGAGTGGACACGTGAGCCGGCGGCCGGCGCCGGCGAGGCGTTCGGCCGCGGAGAGGCCGGCCAGCACACCGAGCACGCCGTCGTAGCGACCGCCGTTGGGCACCGTGTCGAGGTGCGAGCCGATCACGAGCGGTCGGCCGGGCCCCTCCCCCGGCCAACATCCGATCAGGTTGCCGACCCCGTCGACCCGCGTCTCGAGTCCCGCGGCCCGCATCCAGCCGGCCACCTGATCGCGGGCCCGTCGGAGCCCCGGACGACCGTACAGGCGGGTGATCGACCCGGCTTCATCGGTTGCCTGCGCGATCCGGTCGGCCCGTTCGAGGAGCACGGCCGCGGCCGTGCTCAACGCGCCACGGCCTCGCCGGGGATGACGAACCTGCCCGAGCCGGGCTCGGCGACCGCCTCGCCGTCGAGCGCCCCGGTCCTCCCGCCGACGAGGCTCCGGACGAGCCGGACGCGGCAGTGGCGACCGTCGAGCGGCGACCACCGGTTGACCGAGCGGTGCTGGCTCGCGGCATCGACGATCCACGGCGAGTCGAGGTCCCAGAGCCCGAGGTCGGCGTCGGCCCCGACCGCGACGACGCCCTTTGCGGGATGCAGGCCCAGGGTGCGGGCAGCCTGCCCGGCGATCAGCTCGGGGCAGCGGACGAGGTCGAAGCCCCGGTCGTGGAGGGCTGCGTCGAGAAAGAACGGAAGCGACTCCCGCAGGCTCTGGATGCCCTCTCCGGCGACGAACACATCCGCCGCGGTGGTCGGCCCGTCGAGGTCCCAGGCCCCGGCCGGCTGGTTGGGTGGCTGCCCGGTCAAGTCAGCCAATCCTATGGGACCAAATGGAGCCCGCCGGCCGGCGTCTGGGAGCATGGGTCGATCGAGCTGAGCGCCTTCGACCCGGAGCAGTTGGACGGCGTCCTTCGCCTCTGCGAGGACGAAGGCTGGACGACGCTGTGCGTCGATCCCGCCCGGTCGGCGCGGGCGCTCTCTGGTCCGGGAGTGCTCACGCTCGTCGCATCCGACGCCGGCGAGGTCGTCGGCTTCGCGCAGGCGCTGACCGACGGCGCGATCCAGGCCTATCTCTGCGTGCTCGTCGTCGCCGCCGCGAGGCGGCACGAGGGAATCGGCCGGCAGCTCGTCAGCGAGGTGCTCGCCCGGTCTGGGGCCAAGCGACTGGATCTGCTCGCGACCAACGGAAGCGAGCGGTTCTACGCGTCGTTCCCCCACCGGGTATCGCCGGGGTATCGGCTGGATCCGAGCTACGAGTAGGCCGCCCTGTCAGACTGCGGTGTGTTGACCAGTTCCCCACTGACCGGCGGCTGCCTCTGCGGACGCGTGCGCTTCGAGCTCACCAAGCCGCCGGTTGCGGCCGGCTACTGTCACTGCACCCGCTGCCAGCGACGCACCGGCACGGCGTCCTCGGCGAGTGCGAGGATCGACGGAACGGCGTTTCGCATCGTCGACGGAAACGAGCTCGTCAAGGGCTGGCGGCATCCGGACGGGGGTTTCGAGAAGTTCTTCTGCGTCGAGTGCGGCGGCCACCTGTTCACCCGCAACCCGGATGACCACGCGCAGATCGGGATCCGCATGGCCGCCTTCGACGGCGACCCCGGCGTTCGGCCGAGCTGGCGGGCGTTCACGAACTACGCCGCCGTCTGGGAGCCGATCCCCGACGACGGTCTCGAGCGCTTCGGCGAGGCGAGGCCACCGCGCTAGTAGGTGACCAGCCCGGGGACCTTGGGACCCCGGCGATGGCCTTGGAGGCAGGAAACCGGTGCTCGGCCAGAGCAGCTATTTGAAAAGTAGCTGCCTGACTCAGGCAGCTACTTTTCCGTGAAAGACGCCCGCCCGCTCCACCCTTCCACCCTTCGGGAAGCCGACCCCGGCTGACCCACGGCCGCCCGACCGCCCGACCGCCCGACCGCCCGACCGCCCGACCGCCCGACCGCCCGACCGCCCGACCGCCCGACCACCAAACCCATGCCAGCTCCCCCTCCGGCCGGCAACCGGCCGCCCCGCGCCCGCGCGTTCGGGAGGTCACCGAGCTCAAACAGCTAGAGCAGCCGCTCGGCCGCGATCATCAGCGTGACCCGGTCGACGCCCACGGCCTCCAGTGCCCGCGGGACGGTCCCGATCTCCCCACGGAGGATCCCGACGAGGAGGTGGGCAGTGCTCACGACCCGGTCTCCGCGGGCCGACGCGACCCCGACGGCTCGGGCGAGCGCCCGCTTTGACGACGTCGCGAAGCTGGCCTTCCGCCGGCCAGCCGCCGGCCGGGCGGCGGGCTCGTAGTCGCTCAGGGCAATGCCGACGGCTGCCAGGCTCCGCTCGGTCTCCCGCTCCAGGGCCGCGACCAGGCCGTCGTGGTCGAGGCCGCTATCGACCAGCAGCCCCCCGGCCCCCGTGCTTGGATCCGCGGCCAGGGCGAGCAGGAGATGCTCCCCCTCGAGACTGGCCGACCCCAACGCCTGGGCCTCTTCATACGCGGCCCGCACCACCACTCGCCGGGCGTCGGCGTCGAAGCGCTCGAACATCAGTCACCCCTCTCGGACGTGCCGGCTTGCGCCAGCCGCCGGGCATGCTTCTTGTGCACCGCCTGCCGCGTGACCCCGAGCGCCTCGGCGACCTGCGACCAGGTCCAGCCTTCGCGCAGGGCAAGCTCGACCTCAGCATCCTCGACCCTGTCGGCCAGGCGCCGGAGCGCGACGACGCCGGCGAGTCGGTCGGCTGGATCGTGCGGCGTGTCCACCGTCATGCGCGTCATCCGAGCAACCGTAGTTGACGGTCGCGGGGTTGTCAACCAAAGTTGCGCCGCAACGTCCGGATCAGGCTCGTCGCGGCCGGGGTCAGGCCGGCCAGCTGGACGGTTTCCCGGGTCAGGTGCGGCTGGTCGGCGTAGCCGCTGGTGACG
>Ga0208480_1000551_pt1 | contig 14258 bp, 12 predicted proteins | sample NGESurshal092012_4_FD_184485 | JGI IMG/M metagenome (GOLD analysis project Ga0208480, IMG submission 184485) | Arctic peat soil microbial communities from Barrow, Alaska - NGEE Surface sample F53-1 shallow-092012 (SPAdes) | ecosystem: Environmental > Terrestrial > Soil > Wetlands > Peat ... | reverse complement strand
CTGCCGATGAGAGCGGCAATCGCCGTTTATCGTATAAAAATCGAGCGGATTTCCGGTGGCTCGCCGCGGTGTTTGCGTCTCAAGATTCTCAGGAGGGTAGCAATGCAACTATCGGGTGAAACATTTAGATGAAGCTTCAGTCGCGGTTTTGTCAGGATCGCATATCAGCGCGCGGGCTCACGCGCCGGGATTTCGCTGTTGGTTTTGGCGCGGCGGTCGGCGCCGCATCGTCAGCATCCGCCGCCTCTTCCGACCACCAGGTGAATAGACCGATAATCTACCCGGTCCACGTCTCGGACAAAGTTCTTGAGTGTATAGTGAATCCCTCAGACGATCTTGGCGAGATCGATAGGCGCATTTTCGGCACGAACCTCGAGTGGTTCAATCAGGGAGGTGGATTCGCCTCGCCAGACAATAACCTACGTGATACCCTGGTACGATTGGCGCGCGAGCAGCGCCTGTCTGTGCTTAGATTCCCGGGTGGCACGCTCGCCGATTATTACAACTGGCGCGACGGCATCGGGCCGACAGAACGACGGCCGGTTCGACGCCACCCGACCGACCCTGGAAAGTCCGAGAATGCCTTTGGCAGTCCCGAATTCTTCGCGTTGTTGAGGGACACCGGAGCCGAGGGGTTGATAACTGTCAATGCGGGCACTTCAACGCCCGCCGCAGCCGCAGGCTGGGTCAGGTACGCAAACGCGCCAGTGAACGAAGAGCGCCGCACCGACGGTTGGGCGGATCCCATCCCTGTCAAGCTGTGGGAAGTGGGTAACGAACTGTATCTTCCAGGCGGCCCAAACGAACTGAAAATCACCCAGACGCCAGAAGATTACACCAGCCGTTTCAATGCGTTTGCGGATGCGATGCGAGCGGTTGATCCGACCATCACCGTCATAGCCATCGGCGTTGCACCAGCGGCCGTCGGACCAGGCACGGAGTTCCCCAACTGGACCGAGACGCTGCTGCGGGGCGCAGCAGCCAAGATCGATATGATCGCGGTCCACAACGCGTACTTCCCCTATCTGTATAATATACAACAACCGCCTGTGGACTTAGTTTATCCCGCGTTGTGGGCGGCGCCAGAGGCCGTCGACCGCGCTTTGACTAAACTCAGTCAGCTGATCTCAAGGTATGAAAGCAGTCGTCCCATCAACATCGCGCTGACCGAATGGGGCTCGTTATTCAGCCTGCCCGTCCCAGGTGGCGATTTTTACTGGTTCGACCACGTTAAAACGTTGGGTTCTGGGGTCTATATTGCCCGCATGATGCAAGTAATAATGGCACAGCCGCGTGTAAAAGTAGCAAATTACTTCAAGTTTACGGGTAACTTATTCATGGGTTGGGTCGGATTCAACGGCGAACCAAAAGTGCCATATTGGGTTTTCCGCCTTTACTCGGAGGCGACGGGGACGCGACGGGTCGCTGCCTCCGTTGACAGTCCCACCTATGACATCGACGCGATCGGCGCCGTAGGCGCAGAAAGAGGTGTTGCCGAGGTAACGGTGGTTGCAACGCAGGACAGCCCGAGCCGATCGCTTTTTATCAATTTTGTTAACAGAAGCCTGAGGACCGCCCATACGGTTCGCGTCCGAGTCCGGGGGAGTTTCTCGAGCCCCAGCGGCGAACTAAGATCGATATCCGCAAGTGAACCAACAGCCAACAACGGAGTTGACATCCCCCCAGGACTGCCGATGAAACCAGAATATGAGCCTTACAGCACCGCTCAACCAGGCTCGATTCGCATCCATCGTCAAAGGTGGTCGCAGAACGAACCGTTGGTACTGCCGCCGTTCTCCGTGGCGACTCTCATCCTTCGAGCCGACGGCGCAACCCCGTGAACGAGCATGGCCCTCTCATACCCCCGCCGCCAGGTCCTCCGAGTCCTAAGAAGGTCAAGGAAAGTATAAGCTTCACCAGATATGTGGAGCGATCGCTTGACGAAGAGCCCGAGTTTCCTATCCGGGACTTCTACGAAAAGATCCTCAGGCGGAAATGGATTGTGACAACGTGCGTCGTCGTCCCGATCTTTATCTCGCTCGGCTTGACGCTGCTTACACCCATGACATGGCAGGCCAGCACAAAAATACTCATACGTTACAGTTCATCCGAGTCGGCGTTTCTGAAGGGACTCATTCCGGATGATCGCGTCTCGCTTTCCGGAGCGGCCAGCAGTGAGATCATCCGGAGCTTGCCTACGCTAGAGGAGGTTGTCAGAAAACTCAACGTGCAACCGTCCGATCTCTACCAGTCTAACACAAGAGTAATCGCAGAGAGGATAGGAAAACTATTCCATAATTTCCTCCCTGAGCGAGAGATGCCTTCCGAGAGGAATTTGGCGCAGATTGCGACCCGGCTTCAGGACTCACTTCAAGCAAGCTCCGCTTCAAGCGCAGGCAAGTCTAAGGCGGCGCCGATCGAAGTGCTAAGTAGCACCTCCAATCTCCCACAAGCTTCGAGAGGTGATGAGCTTATCACCTTGACTGTAAAGGCGTTCAACCGGGCCAAGGTAGCCGAGTTAACGAATGGACTTGCACAGGCTTTCCTCGATCAGTACTATAAGATCTCAGCGGAGGATGCACAGCGCTCTGTAGATTTTTTAACAAAACTAGCCGATCGACTTGAGGAGGATGAACGACAACTTGAGCAAGGATCTGGACACGCTACCTCGGATTCTCCTCTTTCCCTTGAAGGAGACGCCAACGCTGGAGGTGCTGACGGCGGCATTGCTCGCGACAGCCCGGCGATGACGACCTTGGCAAACCAATTGGCGACGCTCGAGGCTAGCCTTGGGCGCGCGCGACAGGTCTACAAGGAAGGCGCTCCTCAAATTGAGCGGCAAGAAGCGGAGATCGAGAGCATCAGGACATCTCTGTCGGATCAGGAGCGCCTTACCGTCGCCAAGCAAGCTTTAGGTAAAATCAAGGAGCGACGGTTCCAGGCTTTGAATACAGTGCGCCTCTATCAAGACCGCGTTGCACCAATCAGTGTGATTGAACCGGCCGTTACGCCGCCTCAGTCGATATTGGCGCAGGTCGTTCGTTTGATTACAAGTGGACTTACCGGGCTGCTAATCGGAGCGGTGTTTGGATTGACGACTGCCATTCTGCTCGGAATGCTCGACAGCCGCCTGTTCACGACCGCGGACGTAGAGAAGTCGCTGGGGCTCCCTGTCGTGGGCTCGGTCCCGCGATTGAAATCGGTGCGATCCACAAAAGACGGCCTTTACAGACTCGCCGACGACGCCGTTCTTGTAGCGGACAACGGGTTGTCTCAGTTGATAGGCCGCCTGCACACGGCAGGGATAAGGGACGATCCCGACGTAGTTGCGGTGACGAGCACCGGTGACGAGGATGGAAAGAGCTTTGTATCGCTGCTGCTGGCGAAATCGGTGGCTCGCCATGGCGATCGAAGGGTTCTGCTGATCGACGCGGACCCGGGACGCGCCACTTTGAGCCGTACCTTTGCGGGAAAAATTCAGCCGCCGGGCGAGGCGAAGATCGGTCTGAGCCAACCGCACTTTGTCCAAATAGATGAATCCAACATCGACCTTTTGGTACAGACCCTGGATGCCCGCCAAAGCGTATTTCAGTATTCGCGATGGCTGCGCAGCGCTCTGGTTGAAGCTCGTGGACTATACGACCTCGTCATCGTGGACACCCCATCGCTCGCACTCAGCGGCCGGACCTTGGTCTGCTGTGATGAAGCGGGGATAATTTTGCTCGTCGTCAGGTCGGGGATTAACCAAAAAGGACCGGTCAGAAGCTTCTTGCGCCGGCTGAAGGAGCTTTCGATTTCACCCGCCGGAGTTATATTGAACTTCGTCAACAAGCGTCTCTAATCGAGCCATCGGATGATGGTTACATCCCCCTCCGATGCAAGGCGTTGCTATAGGCGCAAGCATAGGCAAAGGGCGGGCACGCAGTCGCATCGATCTCCAGTTTGGGACTAAGACGTATAGGCATGGCGACTGGGTCTGTACTCAAAGGAAGCAGTGTCCTAATCGCGGGCCGCCTAGCTGGAATGGCGGGCAGTTTTCTCTTGTTCCTCATGCTCACCTGGCGTTCGCGGGAGATCGCAGGCACCTTCCGTGTCGCGGTCACTTATTTTACAATCATGGATTTTTTGCCTCTACTCGGCATGCAACGGTGGGTAGCAGTAGAAATCGCGCGACGGGCCGATCGCCAATACGCGATTTTTGAACTAGCTTACATGTTCGCTGGTGTTATTTCAGTTCTTTCCGGCGTCGCTTATTTCGTGATTGCTTGTCTAGGTTTCTATGGGCCAGCAGTCTCAAGTTCCCTGAAGATCGTAGCGCTCACAACGGTTGCATCAGCGATGAACTTGTGCACGTTAAGTGCACTCGTCGGTCTCGGTTACACGCACCAGGCCGGAATCTTGTCCTTATTCGAAACATTGACACGATCCATTTTGTCAATTGTTCTCGCCGCCCTCGGATTAAGTGTTGTCTGGATCATGTGCGTGTTTTTGGTCACGCGTTATGGTATCGCCGTTGTTGGTTACATCCTAGTCCGATCGCACGTCTGTGACACTTTGCGCGTCATCGACCGCGGGCTTCGGAAAGCGTTCTTTTCGCAGGTTCCTAATCTTGCGTTATCAACAGTTGGATTCATTGCTACTCGAAATTCCGCGTTAATATTGCTTCCATTGTTGCGAAGTGAATCGGCTGCCGGGCTTTATGCTGCTTCGTTTCAGCTGTTTGATATGGCTGTGATGGTGCCGACGGTTCTCACAATTAGCACCAACTATATCTTCGTCGAGAGTTCACGGCAATCTGTTTCAGCGCTTCGGCGAAGCACCAACCAATTGATTGACATTACCTCTTTGTTTTTGCTGCCCGTTTCAGTTCTCGGTTTTGTATTGGCGAAACCGATAATCTTGACCCTATTCGGGACTGCTTTCACGGATTCAATTGTTCCGCTCCGCTTGCTGCTCGCCAGCGCAGTCGTAGTCTCTCTCGACCAGATTCTAGCCCTGAGCATGGCAGCGTCGGGTTTCTATCGCGCCGATCGAACGTGCATGATTTTTGGCGGCGCCATAACGGTCATTGCGACTTGCCTGCTGACCGGCCGATGGGGCGCGACCGGAGCGGCTACGGCGTTTCTCATCGCGACGACCTGCGTACTTGTGCTCCGCGTGAGGTTACTGCATTGGCTGGTTCGCGCTGCCCCGCTCGCCAACGCTGTTCAGCGTCAGACGATATCTGCCGTTATTGCGGGTATCGTGATTTGGGCAGCCCTCGAAATCCTCGAAGGGCACATTCGGGTTGTGCCGGTGTTTGGGGTGCTCATGGGGGCGTCTGGTACTGCCATATATTGTTTGATCCTGTATTGGCGCGGCGCGTTGACACGAAAGCGACTCAGGCGGGCGCGGGCATTCATGTCGAAGCGGAGCTAACATAAATCGAATAGGAATTTAGAATTGCGATTGGAGGAGCTTTGACTACCAATAATTTGATAAGATCTTTAGCAGAACGGCGTAAACATGCTCGCGGGTAAGCGGTGTTGCGGCTAAACGGTGATCGATGACAGTCCGATATTCTCTTTTGCAGACCTACAGTCTGATCTGCAGCGACCTTGCGTTTAGGGGTGATCTTGAGCCGAAGCGAGGCTGGATTCGCGACCTCGTCTTGTTGACCGAGCCAGGGGTCGCTTGCGTCATTCGCTACCGACTCCAGTGCCTGTTTTATTCAAATGGCTTTGTATTGCTGGGCCGAACCCTCAAGTTCCTGAACTTGATTTTCTACGGAGTCGATCTTCATCAACGCGCGCGGATCGGCGGCGGCTTCGTCATACTCCATCCGGTCTGCATCTTCATCACAGATGATGTCACAATAGGCGAACGCTGTATCGTCTATCATCATACGACTCTCGCTCGGTCCCCCTATCTCGAACCCGGGCGTGAGCCTGGACCGCTAGTCGTCGGGAACGATGTGACTTTCGGAATGGGTTCCTGCGCTTACGGCAATATTGGGATCGGCGACGGCTGTAGTGTCGGGGCCAACACGGTCGTCGATAGGTCGTGTGCTCCCCACTCGTACTTGATTGGCGTCCCGGCACGGATCGTCAGCGATCCAACATCTCCGAAAGCCGAAGCCTAGATGGCAGTCCTGTCAGTGGTCATTGTTAGCTACAATACCGTCGTCCTTTTGCATGACTGCATAAACTCCATTCTGAGCACATCTGATATGGATTCAACCGAGATAATCGTTGTCGACAATGCCTCGGTCGACGACAGCGTGGCAATGGTCCGGCAGAAATTTCCAGCGGTTCGCCTGCTGGTTCAAAATGAGAACGTTGGCTTCGGGGCAGCCAATAACGTTGGCGTCGCCGCGTCTTCTGCGCCCTATGTCATGCTCCTCAACAGCGACGCAATTCTATTGAGCAACACCGCAAGATCTCTAATCCGCTATCTTGAGGAAAATCCTGGGGTGAGCTGCGTGGGCCCCCGAATCGTCTTGCCCAATGGCCAACGGCAGCGTCGGGCCTTCGGCAATTTACCCACTGTACGGCGCATCGCCATGCAGAGTGTTTGCCTTGGGCTGCTATTTCCGCGGGTTGCTGCGTTTGAAGGAGTAGACGGGGGGGATCGCCCTGGTCCGGAAGATAAAGTCGGCTGGATTACAGGTGTTTGCATGATGATGCGGCGGCTCGACTTCGTTGCGGCGGGCGGTTTTGACCCCACGATCTTCATGTACTGTGAGGACATCGATCTATGCTGGCGTTTGTCAGGGGACGGCAGCAAAATCGTGCGGTTGGACGATCATCCGGTGCTTCATTTTGGCGGAGGCAGTTCCCCTTCGACGACCGCCCAGGTGCGCAACTCCAGACTGCAGCAGCGCAATTTGCTCAATATTATACAAATTCACTCCGGACGATTAGCGTCGAATGTTACAGCTATCTTGATACTCCTTGGGCTGGCGCCGCGGATTGTTGCCGGCGTTTGTTTTTTACCTATGAAAGGATTACGGCACAATATGATACTGCTATCATCTTGGTTTCGTATTCTAGATCTTGTTAAACTGTCGCGCCTATAATCGGGTGGGAATATCCGCAAGATACGCTTACTGCTCAATATAAGCGATCGGTGCGGAAATTTTCCGCAGCGCGTCGATCACCGCAGGCGCCCCGAGCGTCCATTGCCCCTGGAAACACTCCAGGTATTTGGACTTTCTCTGCAGTACGAGAGTGCAGCGGCCTACTTGATTTCCATCGGTTCCAGCTTCTGTTTTGACCAGCGCCGCAGCGTCCAAATCGGGCCTGTTGCATAACAAGCTTATGCATCGCGTAATCGCGTCAAATTGGGAAGAGTAACCGGGAGCTACAAGCGCAACATATACTCCCGTTGACTGCTCTATCGTCCATTGCGCCGCCGTCTCATCATCAATGGCCGCATCCGTAGTGACAACGCGAATCCAGGGTTGATTTCCGTGATAGCGGTCGAGCGCTTGCGCCATGTCGGATTGGGATGAGGAACGCGCGCAAACGCAAATTTCCCAATCCGACTTCTCGCGACCGACCAGAAGATCTACCAAGACGTCCAGCAACGCAGCGTCATGCTCCGCCGAATTGAGAAGAATGCTTACCTCATGAGGCGTCGTGACAGACACCGAGGGATCGGGTAACGCCAAGGTCGGAAACAACATGCCTCTGACCCTGAAGTAAACTACTCGAATCGCAGTCGCGAAACCGAAATTCCGGTAGACCCTAATAACGAGGATCCACTGCGAACGTTCCCTCGGCACCTTGCTAGTCGCCGACACGTGGTTCATCCCGTCCCAATCTCGTGGAGCCGTTGCTTAATCAGTTGACCCACTGCCGCTGCCGAATAATCGTTAAGAATACGAACGCGAGCCAATCGCCCCTTCGCCGCCGCTGCTTGCGGATCAGCGACGACAAGACCCAGTAATTCCTTCAAGTGTTCGGATGACGGTTCCGACCATATCGCCCCTTTCGGATATGGACCATCGCCTCGTTCAACTTCTATTAAACGGTAGGCGAGGGGGAAGCCGACCTCTTCGCTTACAAAATCGACAGTCCCGCTATAATCCGTTGCGATTACTGGTATTCCGTGGAACATAGCCTCGGCTACCGTTAACCCGAAGCCTTCCGAACGATGCGGCGAAACATAACAATTACAGGCGCACATCAGACCCGATATTTCAGCGGCGTCGAGCGTCTCGCGCAATACTATGAAGCGGGGATCGTGTCTTACAAGCTCATCTAGATAGTTGGAAAATTCTGAGTTCCGGTGGAGGTTCGACACCTTGAGCACAAGATAGACCCCGACATCATGCGGAAATGCAGATTTGAAGGCGTTCACCAGGGAACGAGGATTTTTCCGCGTCTCAAAGCTGGCGGCGTCGAAGATAAATAGGAACACGAAAGCAGAAGCTTCAATATTCAATTTTTCGCGATAGCTTCTGGACTGTCCCTGAAACGGCGACACCACATAAGGCACTACCCTCACAGGTTTTTTTGTCATAGCCTGAACCGCTCGCTGGCAATAAGTGGACGGCACCCAGATTTCCTCGAAGTGCTGAATCTCGCTCCACCATTCGTCGCGAAGCGCCGGCAGCTCCCAAACCCACAGCGCTATTTTGTAGCGCGACTGCGTAAAGCTTCGGCTCCGGAAATACAGGAAACGACGGACGGAATCCGCGTTAGCCAAGACTACGGAGATCGGGTGCTGTGGGCGCTCACCCCGCTCGGCGTTGGTCGCACTCGCATGATGCACGAACATTTCATTTACGGGTATCACGGAGAGCGGAATGCCAGCTTCCCTCATTGCTGCCAAATACCCACGAGCTGCCGAGCCCAGGCCGCCGACAATCCCAAATGGACCAAAAAAATTTACGCCGGGACGCGCTTTGCTATCGCTGCTTGCGGTCCTCATTTGCTAAACTCGAATGTTTAAAGAGGCGCGTTCTCCCTTTTCTCTACCCATTCGTCAAGGCAGCGCTCGCGCCGCGCTGATCTTTTTCACCGCAGCCCTCTTGCCAAACAGCATGTTCTCCTAGGGCGCGCGGCTACGGCGGCGCTTGTTCGAGCGGGGATGGCGAGCTTTGCGAATACGGCCAGGACCCTGAACACGATGAACCGATGAAAGCTTTTGTCGGCGAATTTCTCACGCGGGCGGAGCGCGCTTCGATTTGTTATCGTGGGATCGTGCGGCTACGGCATTCAACTGCAGCTGACCCTTACCGGGCACGTTGGGTCGTACCGGCTCCATCCTTGATCGTACGCAGACCCAGAGATCTGATCAAGACTGGCGCCGGGCCGGTGAACTGACGCCGGTCCCGGTTCCTGATACGGCTCATGGGGCGATCCGCGATCTTATGGGCGCCCCGAAATCAAGGCCGTGCCTTCTTCCTCGATCAGAAAGACCGAATAGATCACCCCCGTCGTGTCGTCCAGGATCACGCTCCGATCGAGCGGAAGATCGCTCATAGCCTCCGTCCCGCGCATCCGACCCATTCCGAAAGGTTCCGGACATACCGGTCGTCTGCTACCGACAAGATGCGGCATATGGGCTATCACCCATCTAACTTTTCAGGTAAACTCGAAACGCGATCTCGGTTATGGTGGCTTTGGCAGCTTTTCCTCTTGGTGACGCCTTTAAAGTGCGATGAGGCTGGCCCCCGATATCACGGTTTGGACAGTTGCCCTCGAAACCGACGGTGGCGCCGACTGGCGGCAACTCCGGCCCCTGTTAGACACGTCTGAACGCGAGCGTGGCGATCGGTTTGTCTTCGAGAGACATCAACGCGCGCACGTGGTTGCTCATGCCCTCAAACGGCTTATGTTGTCCGCAGTTACCGGCACAGCACCGCAATCTTGGAAATTCGAGGCGGGCCTTGCCGGCAAACCGCGAGTCCATCCGGAGGGCCGGCCACGCTTCAACGTCACTCACAGCGAGAGGCTCGTCGCCTGTGCGGTAAGCCGCGATCTGGAAGTCGGAGTTGATGTCGAACCAATCAAACGAAAGCCTGCATTCGAAACGGCGCGGGCGCATTTCGCCGAAACGGAACAGCGCTGGATTTGTGGCCTACCGGAGTCGGACCAGGTCAACGGCTTCTTACGGTTATGGACGCTAAAGGAGGCGTTTCTGAAAGCCACAGGACTGGGCCTCGCTCAACCCCTCCACTCTTTCAGCTTTGCGTTCGAGCCGGTTCGCGTTTGCTTCCATGATCCAAAGTTGGGCAATAGCCAGGCGTGGCATTTCGAGCAGCGCGAGATCGACGAACATTTTCTTGCTGTCGCCTGGCGCCAAGACTTGCCCAAATCGTCGGTGGAGATCCGGGAAATGCGTTTGCAGACACTTTTGACTCAGTGGCTAGGATGCGGGTCAGTTTCGATCACCTCTAGAGAATGTCAATAGTGGATTCGACCGCGAAGCACGGGCGATTACGGCCGCGGCGTTAGCCACCTCACTCCTTTCAGCTGATCCTTTTTGAACCTCGGTGGACCGCGTTCCTCCAAGCATGCTCCCCCTTGGGCTGAGCTGACCCTCTCTTCGAAGCTGCAACGGCGCGAGGCGACCGATTGGAAGATCGGCCGCGGGATGCGCGGGACTTGGCTCAATGCGCCATCCGCACGGTTCCTCGGTCACAGCCCTTTACGAGTCGCTTCTCGGCCACTCCCTTGACGCGTCGCGTTCAGAAGAGATCAGGGCACGTGATCGACGAAAAGCGACACGACTGTCGTGGTGAGCCGGCAATGAGCAGTTCGAGCTGACTGCGTTTCTCGGCCGCCCATCGCGCTGGTCCGAGAATAAAGCCCAACCAGCATCGAATAGGACGCATGCTCCCCCGTCGGCAAAAGCGGCCACTTCAGGGCAGGGCCAAGACGCGACAGCCGTCCTGCCCTACAGATCAGCTTCCGCAGATTTGGTGTTGTCAAAGGTAGATTACAAACTTGCTAACGCTCTGCATTTGAGTGACATTTAACTTGATGTTTTCATATGTAATTAATGGAGATATTCAACTTTTCCATATGAACTTATTTTCCATATGAACTTGGTTTTGTCTATATTACAATGTTGTTTACATCCGCGACTAACGCATTGTATGATGTCAACAAATGGTGTCTGTATATTTATAAGAAAACTGAGACTGACCCCCCGTTAACATCATAGAAGGTGAGTTGCTGTGTTTTATAATCTTTCATCAAGCACTCACAACGCCGACGGCTCAACCACTTTTTTTGGGTCCGGCGGCAACGCCACTAACACCTTGGAGCCTGACGGCTCTTCGATTGTCTTCGCCCAATCTGGGTCTGCGGCGAGCAGCGCTGCGCCTGTGTGGTTTGCGCCTGGTCCTCCATCCTCAACAATTCTAAGCTCGGTCATGAACGGTGGATCAGCATTTCAATCAATGATGAACGACGTTTCAGTCTTCAAAATGTACGAAATTATGCTTGCGTTACCCGACGCTACACTAACGTCATTTTTTTCATATCTGAACTCAAAACATATAGGTCTTGCAATTGAGGCAGAACCATTAGTTGCGACTCAAGGTCAACCCGGATATGGTCTTGAATCGTATTCAGAAAGCGCTAGCGATCTCAAAACATTGCTCACGAAGATTAAGACCGACGGGGGTAATTTGAGTTATGTCGCATGGGACGATCCCTGGGCTGCTGGATATGAATCGGGAATTCTCTCCTTTTCGCAGACCGTGTCTGAGGTCGCCGCCGCCACCAACACGGTGCATAAGCTGTTTCCCCAGGCGATCGTCGGGGATATGGAGCCGGTGGGCCGCAGTTCAACCGAAACGCAGGCTTTGCAGACATGGTTCACCGCATACGCGCAAGCCGAAGGCTCCCCCTTCTCCTTCTTCCAGGGGGACATTGGCGGATGGAATCCCGGCTGGGAGTCGATGCTGGCCGCTGACACCAAGATGGCTCACGCGAACGGCATGTCGGTTGGCGCGATCATAGATGGAGCCTGGAATTCACCCAGCGCTACTGCCTGGGCGGCGCAGGCCGTGTCGATGGCGCAGCAGATCATGTCCGATCCGAGCACGCGAGCCGATTACCTTGTGGTCCAGTCGTGGCAGACCACCCCGAGCGAAACGATGGACCCGACTATTCCCGGGACTCTCGCCAGCGTCGCGCTGGATGTCGAAAACGGATTAAGAAGCGCCTCGGCGGTGCCGGCCATGGCCCAGTATAGCGCTTCCAACTCATTACAGAGTGTCGTGTGGTCCGGCGGCTGGACAGCCTTCCAGAACGGGTCCAGTCTGGTTCTCTCATCCCCTTCGGGAGCGGTAATTGCGCAGCTTGCCTGGAGCACGATCCGCGCATTCTCGTTCAACTCCGCAACTGGGGTCGCCACAGTGACGGTGTGTATTTCGCCTGCCACATCGACCCACCAAGAAGTGGACATGACATATCAAGTCAGCGTCGGCGCCGCTGCGGCAGGATTTGTGGTTTCGGCTATCGGTCTCTAGCCTTAAGACAGCCTCGAAATCCTGGACCCATAGGGCCCAAGTACTGCTCTCGCGCGATGTTCGTCCGAGTCGATCTTCCGGTAGAAGGCGGACCCCATACGGCTCCGGCGAGTCGCCCGCCGGAACGCTTCGAGCCGGCCCCAGCCGCTATACTCTGTCGCGCGCTCCCAGCCTCGCGGCCGGACCCAATAATCAGTTCGCTCTACGCGCTGGGGCGACACTTGAGCTTATTATCAGGGGCCGGATTCGCGCTGGCCACGCCCGCTTAGAGCAAATTGCTTTTTGGATTGAGGCGGCCGAAAGGGGAACGACTCTGGCGATGAGTTATGTCGAAACATTATGTTGCTGAAAACCAGAATTTGATTTATGATTGTTCTTTCATTCACTATCCATCGATGGACCCGCCATGACCGAAGATCAAGAGGCGCCATCCGAGCGAGCCCATGAACGAAGCGCGGCGAAAGCGCGCAAGATGGCGAAGCTCGCCTGGAGCCAGAACTCGTTTGACCTCCTCGCGTCCGGCTACACGCCTGAACAGATCGCGGAAGTTCGCAAGGTCAGCGTTCGGACGATCCGGCGCGAGATCGATTCCGCCATCGCCCGGCGCCAGCTCGACGCGCCGGAGCGCTATGTCCACCTACAGGTTACGAGGCTTACGAAGGCGCTCCGCTTCGCGGACGCTGCGCTCGAGCGCGGCGACCTGAAGGCGGTGCGGGCGCTCGTTGCAGTTGTCTCAGCGATGGATCGCTATCATGGGCTAAGTGACACATTCAGGGATCGCGCCAGCCCAAGTTTACCCGGCTCGCCCGAGCTTCAGGCCAGCGCGGCGCCGTCGCCGCCTCTCAAGCTGTTCCATGCCGTTTCGCCTCTCGAAGAGGCCCCGGCGGAATCGGAGATCGTGACAGTTTTAGGCGCCTAAGTGATTGAAATCGATCGATCTCGACCAAAGGCGCCGGCGGCTCGGCTGACGCTAAAGGTTCAAGGCTCGTTGCAAATGGGCGGCGTGCGCGGCCGCGGCGCCGGATGATCCTTCTCGTATCGAGCAAGGATCGGCTCGAGACTTTCCTTCGGCCAAAACTTCGGTGAGCCGATTTCCTTCAAACAGGAGGCGTTCCAATAGGATCCTCCGCGCCCTGATCGCGCGACGGCGTCGATGTCGTGCGATTCAGGATAGATGTAAACTGTCGTCGGATTGTCCTTCATCATCGGGATGATTTCCCGGGCGTCTGATGGCGACCAACTGGTGCAGCCGTCGCTGCGGCCGCCGGCGTAATCCACCAGCTTTCCGACCGGAACGTAACCGTCATGGTTTGCGTACCGGCTGTCCGGACTTTTTCGCAGACATATTCCCGCCAACACCTCGGCTGCATGCCCCCCGATCGCGCGCTGCCTGGCGTTTGCGGCCTCGCCTTCGCCGTCAAACTGCACGAACGAGCGGAGGAAAACCGCGTCTTCTTTCGCGGAGACGCGGTAATAGCCTTTGAAAGAGGTTTTCGTTTCGCTCGTCATATAGGCTCCGCCAGCCGTCAGTTCAGAATCCACCCCATTGCCGAAGTTCTTCGCGCACCGTCTTCCGTTTGCGAAATCCGCGACGCCGTTCAAATCGCGACCGCCGCCGTGACCCGCGGAAATCGCGCGAAACGACCGGTCGGCTTCGCAGATGACGTAAAACCGGCACCCCGCTGCGCCACTACTCGGGCGTGTCGCGTCCATCGCGAAGTAACAGGGATTTCTAACCGCCTTCTGGAGGTAAAGCGCGCGAGCCCTTTCTAAAACGACTCGAGCG
>Ga0208480_1000548_pt1 | contig 14296 bp, 10 predicted proteins | sample NGESurshal092012_4_FD_184485 | JGI IMG/M metagenome (GOLD analysis project Ga0208480, IMG submission 184485) | Arctic peat soil microbial communities from Barrow, Alaska - NGEE Surface sample F53-1 shallow-092012 (SPAdes) | ecosystem: Environmental > Terrestrial > Soil > Wetlands > Peat ... | reverse complement strand
CCGGCGGGTATATTTCCGGTTATCGCGGCTCCCCGCTCGGGCGCTACGACATCGAGCTGTGGCGCGCGGCGGCGCAGCTCAAGCAACACAACATTGTCTTCCGCCCAGGCCTCAACGAGGACCTCGCCGCGACGGCGATTTGGGGCGCCCAGCAAGTCAACAACTTTCCCGGCGCGACAGTCGATGGCGTATTCGGCATCTGGTACGGCAAGGGACCGGGCGTCGACCGATCGGCCGACGCGCTACGCCACGCCAATTTCACCGGCTCCTCGCCCAAGGGCGGAGCGCTCGCGCTCGCTGGCGACGATCACGGCGCGAAATCTTCGACCGCGGTCAATTTCTCCGACCCGTTGTTCATCGCCGTCGGCATGCCGGTCCTCTATCCATCCAACACCCAGGAGCTGCTTGATTTTGGTCTGCATGGCATCGCCATGTCACGATTTTCCGGCTGCTGGGTCGGCATGAAGGTGGTCACCGACGTCGCCGAAGGCGGCGGCACGGTTTATGTCGGGCCCGACTTACCTGAGATCGTTTTGCCGCAACGGCCGAGCGCTCCGCCTCATGGCGTATGGGCGCGCATGATCGACGCGGCAGTGGCTCAGGAAGAGCGGCTCTACCAGCACAAACTGCCCGCCGCGCTCGCCTATGCGCGCGCCAACGGCCTCAATCGCATCATCGGCGACAGCGAGGGCGCGAGGATCGGCGTGGTGGCCGCGGGGAAGGCGTGGCAGGATCTTTTACAGACGCTCGTTAATCTCGGCCTCGACGACGACGGCGCCGCGCTTGGCCTGCGTCTGCTCAAAGTCGGCATGGTGTGGCCGCTTGATCCGGTGATCGTGCGCGATTTCGCTCAAGGTCTCGATCTCATCATCGTGATCGAGGAGAAGCGCCCCCTGCTCGAGGATCAGATCCGCTCCATTCTCTATGGCGATTCGAGAGCGCCAAGGATCGTCGGCAAATATTTCGACGGACAGGCGTTCGACCCTTCGCCGGGCGCGCTGGCCATTCCCAATTTCGGCGAGATCACTCCCGAACTCATCGCCGGAGTCTTCGTCAAGGCGATTTCCCGCCATGATCCGAACTGCGCGCTCAGCGCGCCGGAGGCGCCCGGGGCGATGCTCAGCAATCGTCCCGCGCCGACGCGAAGCCCAGGCTTCTGCGCCGGATGCCCGCACAACCGTTCGACGCCGGTGCCCGAGGGAAGCCGTGCGCTGGCTGGCATCGGCTGTCATTGGATGGCGACGCTGGTCAATCCGCAACAGACCGTCACCGCTTCGCATATGGGCGGCGAAGGCGTGATGTGGCTCGGCCAGCAGCCGTTCACCCTTCAAGACCACGTCTTCGCGAATATTGGCGATGGCACCTACGCCCATTCGGGATCGCTCGCGATCCGCCAGGCGCTCGCCGCCGATGTTCCGATCACCTACAAGATCCTCTTCAACGGCTTCGTCTCGATGACCGGCGGGCAGCCGATCGAGGGCGGCATGACGCCGGTTCAGATCCTCGAAGAGCTTGCCGCGGAGGGGGTCAAGAAAATGACCCTCGTGGCGGACGACCCGGAGCGCTACGCCGGCGTGCCCCTGCCCCACGGCGTGAGCCTTCGCCACCGCGACACGATGGACGAGACGCAGCGCGAATTTCGCGAATTCAAGGGCGTGTCGGTCATCCTGTACGACCAGCCCTGCGCGACCGAGCGGCGGCGCCTGCGCAAGCGCGGCAAGTGGGCCGACCCCGCTATCCGTACCTTCATCAATCCGCAAGTCTGCGAGGGCTGCGGCGATTGCGGGCGTGTGTCGAACTGCATGGCGATCGAGCCCTTGGAAACGGAATTCGGGCGCAAGCGGCGCATCAACCAATCGAGCTGCAACAAGGATTACTCCTGCGTCGAGGGCTTCTGCCCAAGCTTCGTGACCGTGCATGGCGGACGCTTGCGCAAGCCCGAGGCGACCGCGCCTTTGGGCCAGTATCTGCCGCCGGTCCCCGAGCCGATCCTGCCCGAGATACACGAGCGCTTCAGTCTGCTGGTGGCTGGCATCGGCGGCTCCGGCGTCGTCACCATCAGCCAGACGATCGCTGTCGCCGCTTATCTCGACGGACTCTTCAGCACTAATCTCGACCTGACGGGATTAAGCCAGAAGTACGGCGCGGTGACCGCGCATGTGCGCATCGCGCATGAACCCGGCGCATTGCATGCGACCCGCATCGCCGCCGGCGAAGCGGACGCGCTGATCGGCTGCGACCTGATCGTTGCGGCGGGCGATGAATCGATCTCAAAGCTTAAGCGTGGCAAGACGGGCGCGGTCATCTCCGCCGATCTGACGCCGACCGCCGATTTTGCCCGCAATCCGAACTGGAGCGTGGACGCCGACGAGCTCATCGAACGCCTGAAAAACGCGCTCGGCGACAAGGCGCTCATTCTCGACGCGCAACGCCTGGCTGCGGCGCTGATGGGCGACCCGATCGCCTCCAACATGTTCATGCTCGGCGCGGCCTGGCAAAGGGGCATGGTTCCGATTCGCCGGGACGCGATTGATCGCGCGATTGAACTCAACGGCGTCGCCATCGACGTCAACAAACAGGCATTCGAATGGGGCCGACGCGCCGGGCATGATCCGATGAGCGTCGGGACGCTGGTTGGCTTTGATGGAGCGCCTGACGAGCCGCCCTCGCTCGACGCGCTTATGCAGCGTCGCATCGCGCATCTGACGGATTATCGCGACGCGGCTTACGCGGCGCGGTATCGCGAACTCGTCGAGCGCGTGCGCGCGGCGGAGAAAAATGCCGGCCTGGCCGAGGCGCTGACCACAGTCGTCGCGCGCGCCTATCACAAGCTTCTTGCCTCCAAGGACGAGTGGGAAGTGGCGCGCCTGTTTGCAGCGCCTGAGTTTCAGGAGAACCTGGCGCGCGAATTCGAAGGCCCCTATCAGCTCCATTTCCATATCGGCGCGTGGCCGTTCGCGCGCCTCGACCCGGCAAGCGGCAAGATGAAGAAGGGCGAGGCCGGGCCGTGGGCGATGAAAGCCTTCCGCATGATGGCGCGGCTGAAATTCCTGCGCGGCACGTTGCTCGATCCGTTCCGCAACAGCGGCGAGCGCAAGCTCGAGCGGCGCCTGGTCGCCGAGTTCGAAGCCGACGTCGCGGATCTCGCCCAGCGCCTCACCTCCGCGTCCCATCCGATCGCAATTCGTGTAGTCGGCGCCTACGAAACGATTCGCGGATACGGACACGTGAAAGAGGCGAGCGCCGAGGAAGCGGCGAAGGCGCGCGCGAGCGCCCTCAACGAGCTCAAGGCAGGCGGGGCGCCGGTTGAGAAGGCGGCTTAACGGTGCTGCAGGGCAAGACGATCGTCATCACCGGCGGCTTCGGCGCGCTGGGAAGCGTTGTCGCGGAGACGGCGGCGAAGCGCGGAGCGTCGGTCGCGCTGCTTGACTACGCGCCGACGCTCCCTGCGGGCTCGGCCGAGCAGCTCGGCGCCAGCACGCTCATCGTCGGAGGCGTCGATCTGACGTCCCTCACAGCGGCCGAGACGGCGATGGCCTCGATCAAGGCGAAGTTCGGCCGGCTCGACGCGCTCCTCAACATAGCCGGCGGCTTTCAATGGGACACGTTCGCGGATGGCAAGGTCGACAGCTGGGACCGGATGTACGCCATGAACGTGAAGACCGCGCTCAACGCCTGCAAGGCCGCGCTTCCCTATTTGCTGGAAAGCGGCGCAGGCCGCATCGTCAATGTCGGCGCCCAGTCGGCGCTGCACGCCGCTTCTGGATTTGGGCCCTATGCCGCAAGCAAATCCGCTGTGCACCGGATGACCGAAAGCCTCGCCGATGAACTCAAACTCAAAGGCGTAACGGTCAACGCCGTTCTGCCGTCGATCATCGATACGCCCATGAATCGGCGCGACATGCCGAAAGCGGATTTCGGCCGCTGGGTCGCGCCCGCCGACCTCGCCGCGGTCATGCTGTTTCTGGCCTCGGACGAAGCGAAGGCGGTGACCGGGGCGCTCATTCCGGTCTCGGGGCAGGTTTGAGGACGCATCGAGCCTTACTTTCATTTTTAGAAAACCCGCGCCGCACGCTTTGCGATTCGGCCGGGCGCTCGCTCGTGGTATCAGGCGGCGCCGACGCGGCGCGCCGGCGGATAAGGGGAATGAAGAGGCATGAGCAAGACGGCTCTCATCACTGGCGCAACCTCGGGGATCGGCGAAGCCGCAGCCCGCGCGTTTGCGGCCGCGGGCTGGCGCGTTGTCGCGAGTGGCCGCCGAACCGAACGACTTAAGGCTTTGGTCGACGCGATCGGCGCCGACAAGGTGCATGCCCTCGCGTTCGACGTCACCGATGAAGCGGCGCGAGACGCCGCTCTGGCTGCGCTTCCCGACGGATTTCGTGGCATCGACCTCCTCGTCAACAACGCCGGGCTCGCGCTTGGCCGCAATCCCGCGCAAGCCGCCGATCTCGCCCAATGGAAGACGATGATCGACACGAATGTCACCGCGCTCGTTTCGCTCACCCACAAATTGCTGCCCGCGCTGATCGCCCGGCGTGGCGCGATCATCAACCTGTCGTCGGTCGCCGCGAATTATCCGTATGCGGGCGGCAACGTCTATTCGGGAACCAAAGCGTTCGTGAAGCAATTCTCTCTCGCGCTGCGCAGCGACTTGCATGGCGCCGGCGTGCGCGTCACCTCGATCGAGCCCGGCATGGTCGAGACCGAGTTCAGCCTGGTGAGGATGGGTGGCGACCAGGCGGCGTCAGATGCGCTTTATCGGGGCGTGAAGCCAATGACCGGCGATGACATCGCGGCGACAATGTTGTGGGTGGCCGAGCTGCCGCCGCACCTCAACATCAATCGGCTGGAACTCATGCCCGTGAGCCAATCGTTCGCCGGGTTCCAGATCGCCCGCGCCACTTAGGCGCATCTCGGAAAGCGAGGACAAACATGGGCGCGTTCGTCAACGGAACATGGCGAGAGGGCGACTTCCCGCACGACACAAGCGGCCATTTCGTGCGACCCGACTCGCCATTCCGCAACTGGATCACGGCGAGCGGAGAAGCGGGCCCGAGCGGCGCCGGCGGCTTCAAGGCGGAACCCGGCCGCTATCACCTCATCATTTCGCTCGCCTGCCCGTGGGCGCATCGCACCCTCATTTTCCGACGCCTCAAGGGTCTCGACAGCATGATCTCGCTCTCTGTCGTCCACTGGCTGCTCGGCGAGCGTGGCTGGACCTTCGATGCCGGGCCCGGAGTCATTCCAGACCCGATCTTCGGCGCGAGTGAGCTGCGCGAGTTCTATGCCAAGGCGCGCCCCGACTACAGCGGCCGCGTCACCGTGCCCGTGCTTTGGGACAAGACAAAGAACACGATCGTCAACAACGAATCGTCGGAAATCATCCGCATGTTCAACAGCGCGTTCGATGGCGTCGGCGCGGCTGCGGGCGACTATTATCCGACCGGCCTCCAGCCGGAGATCGACGAAATCAACGACCGCATCTACCGAACCGTCAACAATGGCGTCTATCGCGCCGGTTTCGCCACCTCGCAGGAAGCCTACGAAGAGGCTTTCGCGCAGCTGTTCGAGACGCTCGACTGGCTCGAGGCGCGGCTCGCAGGCCAGCGCTTCCTCATGGGCCAGCGGCTAACGGAAGCCGACTGGCGCCTGTTCACCACCCTGATCCGCTTCGATGCCGTTTATTTTGGGCACTTCAAGTGCAATCTTCGCGAGATCAGGAACTACCCGGCGCTGAGCCGCTACTTAAGGGAGCTTTACCACCTGCCCGGCATCGCCGAGACGGTCGATTTCTTTCACATCAAGCATCACTATTACGAGAGCCACCGGCGCATCAATCCAACCGGAATCGTGCCGGTGGGGCCTGAACTCGAGTTGTGACGGGCCAACGGAGCGTCTTGCGCCCGCCGAGGATCAGACAATCGCGTCGTAGTCCGCGTGTGAGCCGATCCAAAACCATAACAGGTCTTCGTCGACCCGCACTGCCAAAGCCCGATAGCGACTGCCGACGCGGACCGACCAAAAACGACCGACTTTCTTGAGCTGCAGGGAAGGATGTCGAGGATTCTCTTTCAGCAGCGCGTAGTTCTTGTCGGCCAACGTTCTGACGCTTTCCGGAAGCTTTTCATACGCCTTCCAGAATGCCGGACTGGCAAAATGCTTCACAATTCCCGCGCGCGGCCGGTGCGGAAATCGGTGAGCGCCTGTTCGGCAAGCCGGTCAAGTCGGCCTGCTTTTGCGTCCCGCTCGATGCTTTCGTCGAAGCGGGCAGCGTCAAAAGCTTCGAACCACGCTCGGAACTCGGCCAGCTGATCCGGGGGCAATTCGGTCAGCGCCTGCTCGATGTCTTCAACCGTTCTCATGGCTATAGCCTATCAAATTGCCGCTTGCGCGTCACCGGGCGCAACCCGGAACGGTTCGTTCTCTCCCGCGAAGGGGGGTGTAAATGCGCCTTGCCCCCGCCTCCCGCCCGTGGCAAGGCGAGCCTCAATGACCGACATCCCCCAGACTGAACAGCGCGCCGCGCCGCGCATTTCTTTCGTTTCGCTCGGCTGCCCGAAGGCGCTGGTCGACAGCGAACGCATTCTCACGCGTCTTCGCGCCGAAGGCTACGAACTCGCGCGCAGCCACACCGGCGCGGACGCGGTCATCGTCAACACCTGCGGCTTTCTCGATAGCGCCAAAGCGGAATCGCTCGCGGCGATCGGCCAGGCTATGAATGAGAACGGCAAGGTGATCGTGACCGGCTGCATGGGGGCGACGCCCGACGCGATCCGCGACGCTTTCCCGAACGTCTCCGCAATCACCGGCCCGCAGGCGTTCGAAAGCGTGATGGAGGCCGTGCGCGCCGCGGCGCCCGCGCCCCGCGATCCGTTCGTCGATCTCATCCCCGGCGAAGGCGTGCGCCTGACGCCGCGCCACTACGCCTATCTGAAAATCTCCGAGGGCTGCGACCACCGCTGCACGTTCTGCATCATCCCAAGCTTGCGCGGGCGGCTCGCCTCGCGCTCCGCGGGCGACGTGCTGCGCGAAGCCGAGCGGCTGGTGAAGGCGGGCGTCAAGGAGCTTATCGTCATCGCGCAGGATACGAGCGCCTACGGCCTCGACCTTAAATATTCCGAGAGCCCGTGGCGCGACGGCCATGTCGCCGCGCGCTTTCTCGACATCACGCGCGAACTGAGTTCGCTCGGCGCCTGGATCAGGCTGCAATATGTCTACCCTTACCCGCATGTCGACGAAGCGATTGCGCTGATGAACGGCGGCAATGTGCTGCCCTATCTCGATGTGCCGTTCCAGCATGCGTCGCCCAACGTCTTGAAGGCGATGCGCCGGCCAGCGGCCCAGGAAAAGACGCTTGAGCGCATCCGCGCGTGGCGGGCGATCTGTCCTGAAATCACCATCCGCTCGACTTTCATCGTCGGCTTTCCCGGCGAGACCGAGGAGGACTTTCGTTTCCTGCTCGACTGGCTGGACGAGGCCAAGCTCGACCGCGTCGGCGCGTTCCAATATGAGCCCGTCAAAGGCGCCAAGGCCAACGATCTCGGCCTTGAGCCCGTGCCGGACGAAATCAAAGCCAGCCGCCTCAAGCGTTTCATGCAGCACGCCCAGGCGATCAGCCGCAAGAAACTCGCCGCCAAGGTGGGCAAGCGGCTCGAGGCCATCGTCGACGAGGGCGGCGCGCGCGAGGCTAAGGGCCGCACCAAAGGCGACTCGCCGCAGATCGACGGCGCCGTGCACATCGCGACGCGCAGGCCTTTACGCGCCGGTGACATCGTAACGGTCAAGATCGACCGCGCCGACGCCTATGATTTATGGGGGACGGCGGCTTGACGGCCGCCAACCGCATCCCCCTGGACCTCGCATCGCCTTGAACCGCCCAGGGTCAATAACCGCGCCTCACGCCGTCGAGGCGCCGGACGGCCTCCCCAATCCGCAGCGCCTGCTCGCATTCACGACCCTCGCCATGGCGGTCAGCATGGCCGTGCTCGACGGCACCATTGTCACCGTGGCGCTGCCGACGATGGCGCGGCAGTTCGCCGTCGCGCCCGAGAACGCCATCTGGATCGTCAACGCCTTCCAGCTCGCGGTCACCGTCTCGCTTCTGCCGCTGGCGGCGCTCGGCGACATCTTGGGCTACCGGCGCGTCTATTGGTGGGGGCTTGCGCTCTTCACTGTCGCGTCGCTGGCCTGCGCGCTCGCGCCGACATTCGCCGTGCTCGCTTTCGCGCGGGTGGTTCAGGGGTTGGGCGCCGCGGGAATCATGAGCGTCAACATCGCGCTCATCCGCTTCGTCTATCCGCACGCGCGGCTTGGCCAGGGGGTCGGCAACCTGGCGGTGGTGGTCGCCGTTTGCTCGGCCGGCAGCCCGAGCGTCGCGGCGGCGATCCTGTCGGTCGCCTCCTGGCACTGGCTGTTTCTGATCAACGTGCCGATCGGGGTGGTTGCGCTCATCATGGCGGCGCGGACGCTGCCAGCGACGCCGCGGTCCGCCAGCCGGCTCGATCTTCCGAGCGTCATTCTCAACGTGTTTACGTTCGGGCTCGTCATCGCCGGCGTGAACCGCATCGGTCAAGACGGGTCCCCCTGGCCGGCGCTGATCGAGATCGCCGCCGGCGTGGCGATCGGCGTGGCGCTCGTCTTGCGGCAACTCAAGCTCCCCGCGCCGCTGCTGCCGGTCGATCTTCTGCGCCGGCCGGTGTTCGCGCTTTCGCTTGCGACGTCTATCGCCTCCTTTGGAGCGCAAGCCCTAGCGATCGTGTCGTTGCCGTTTTACTTTGAAGGCCGTCTCGGCCTCTCGGCGTCGGCCTCCGGACTGCTGCTTACGCCGTGGCCGCTCGCGACCGCTTTGATCGCGCCGATCGCCGGGCGCCTGGCCGATCGATTCATCCCCGGCCTCCTTGGCAGCATCGGTCTTTTGGTGATGAGCGGAGGACTGGTTCTTGTCGCAATGGGCATCGGCGATTCCACACCGCTTTCGCTCGCCTGGCGCCTCGCGATCTGCGGCCTGGGCTTCGGGTTTTTCCAGTCGCCCAACAATCGGGTCATCATCGGCAGCGCGCCGCGCGAGCGAAGCGGCGGGGCGGCCGGCCTGCAATCCTCCGGGCGGCTGATCGGCCAGTCGTTCGGGACGGCGCTGGTGGCGGTTGCGCTCGGACAGGCGCCGAGGCATGCGACGGAGATCGCCCTCTGGGGCGCGGCCGCGCTGACCCTTGCCGGCGCGATCACCAGCGGCTTGCGCAGGGCTGGTTGAGGCGATGCTCCTCTTTGCGCCCAACGTTACGGCGCGCGGGCGCCCGCGCGGTTCCAGCCCCGCCCGCGATCGCCAAAGGCTTCCCAGCCCTGGTCGGTGACGGCGACCGTATCCTCCAGCTTGATGAAGCCGCGACGGGGATGCGCGATCGTCGTCTCGATCGAAATGACCATGCCGGATTCAAGCGGGCGGTCGGAATCATAGGCCGGATAGGGTACGGGCCCGTGGCTCGTGAGCCGCGGCGCCTCGTGGCTGATGAGGCCCATCCCGTGCGCTACAAACTCAATCGAATTCGCGCGCGACGATCTCTTCAACACTTCACCGGCGCTGGCGTAGATCTCGCCGCCATTGGCGTTCGCCCGGATCGGCGTGCGCGCCGCCATCTGGATTTCGTCGACCTCGCCGAGCAGGTCTTCAAGTTCGCTGTCGGGTTCGCCCTGGATCGCCATGCGACAAAGATCGCCTATGTAGCCTTTGTAATTGCCGCCGGAATCAATCGACATGATGTCGCCTGCTCCCCACACCTGGTCGGAGGGCGCGCGATTGAGGCTCGTCCCCGCCGTGATGAGGCAATATTCAAATGTCAGGCCCCGGTTAACCTCTTCGCGGCGAAGCGCCTCGACGACTTCCGCTTTTGTCGCGCCGGGCCCGTGCGACGCAATCACCGCCAGCATGGAATCGACCACGAGTTCGGACGCCAGGCGCAGCAGATCCAGCTCTGCTCGGGTCTTGCGCGCCCGCAGGCGTTCGAACGCCAGGTGCGCTTCGACGAACGTGACCCCGGGCAATTCGCGCGCCATGAGTTCGGCCGCGTCGGCGGGCAGGAACGCGCGCTCGATTCCGACACGTTTCGCCTGGGGGCCAAGCTTCTTGAGATGATCGATCGCGAGCTGCGCGGAATCAAGACTCGCGCCCGCGGTTTGGAAGCTGGGAGTCCAGAACTTCCCGAGGGCCTTCTCATAGGATTCCATTCCGTGCCCGATATAGGTCGATTGGTCCGGGCGGCCTTTGACATAGACGAGAAGAGGCAAATAGCGGCTGACCCCGATCGCGTCGAAATGATCGAAGAAGAAGAACCGGTAGCCGCCAAAGAGATATTGGATGTTGTGCTTCGATGAGATCACCGCCGCGTCCATGCCCGCCTCGTCGAGGAGCGCGTCAAGGCGGGCGCTATCGAATGGCGGCGACTTGGCTTCTGGCGGCGACTTGGCTTCGGCCTTCGCGAACGACTGTGCGGCGGGGCTTTCCATCATAGTTTCCTCCCTCGCGTGTCCCGCGAGATTAAAGTTCCCGCCTCAATCTAGCTCACGCGAGTGTGACTCGCCATCCCGCGCGCTTGCCAAGAGCGCCACAAATCCGTGATCATCGCGAAGCGACCATTCACCCGAACCAAGGCGGATCTCATGCTCTCGGTCGACGCCAAAGGCGTCTTTCCTATCGCGCCGACGCCATTTCTCGCCGACGGCAGCATCGATCCGGCCAGCGTCGACCGGATGATCGACCATTACGTCGCGGCCGGAGCCGACGGTTGCACCATTCTCGGCATCATGGGCGAGGCGCCGAAGCTCGATCACGACGAGGCGATCGGCCTCATCGCCCGCTGCGTTGCGCGTGCGCCCAAACTGCCGTTCATCGTCGGCGTCTCCGCGCCGGGATTCGCGGCGATGCGCGGCCTGTCGCACGCCGCCATGGCCAAGGGCGGCTCGGCCGTGATGATCGCCCCGCCCCCGTCGCTGCGCACCGACGACCAGATCGTGACGTATTACGCGCAAGCGGTCGAGGCGATCGGATCGGACATTCCCTTCGTCATTCAGGACTATCCGCTGACGCTCAGCGTGATCATGACGCCGAACGTCATCCGCCGGATCATCACCGACAATCCGTCCTGCGTCATGCTGAAGCACGAGGACTGGCCGGGCCTGGAAAAGATCTCGGCGCTCCGGCGATTCGAGGAGGAGGGCAAGCTGCGCCGCGTTCCGATTCTAACCGGCAACGGGGGCATGTTCCTCGATTTCGAGATGGAGCGCGGAGTCGACGGCGCGATGACCGGCTACGCGTTCCCGGAAATGCTGATCGACGTGGTGCGGCTGTCGCGCGAAGGGCGGCGCGAGGAAGCGCACGACCTTTTCGACGCCCACCTGCCCCTCGTCCGCTATGAGCAGCAGCAGGGCGTCGGGCTCGCCGTGCGAAAATATGTGCTGATGAAGCGCGGCATTCTCAGCTCCGACGCGCAGCGAAAGCCCGGCGCTACTCTTAGCGCGACGGCAATGGCGGAGGTCGACTATCTCCTCACGCGCCTCGCCCGCCACGACAAGCGCGCCGCTGCAATCGCCGATGTGGCGATGCGTAAGCAAGCATGACGCTCAGAATCCCACAGCCTGCCCGTCGCGACGGCTTTCGGAGGCGGCGACGTAGCCGCCCCCTTCGAGGCGCCAAATGACCTGACCCGCGCCAAAATCGAGGAGGCCGCCGTCAACAAGCTTATGGCCGCGAGCGGCGAGCGCAGCGCGAAAGGCCCCGCTCCACGCCGACTCGACCATCAGACCGCCGCCTTCGACGCGCCAACGGGGGGCGTCAATCGCGGCCTGCGGATTCTGTCCCCTGGCGAAAAGCCTGAGCACGATTTGCACGTGGCCTTGCGGCTGCATCGAGCCGCCCATAACGCCGAAGGCCGCGAGCGGCGCCCCGCCAACAGTCGCGAAGCCAGGGATGATGGTGTTGAACGGACGCTTGCGCGGTCCGACGCAATTCGGATGGCCGGGATCGAGGCTGAAGCAGGCACCACGGTTATTGAGCGCAACGCCGGTTCCCGGCACGACGATTCCCGAGCCGAAGCCGCGATAGTTCGACTGGATGTAAGAGACCATCATGCCCTCGGCGTCGGCGGCGGCGAGATAGACCGTTCCGCCCTGGGGTGATTTGCCGGGGTCCGGCGCTTGGGTGCGGTCGCCGCGGATGAGTCCGGCGCGCTCGCAGAGATAGCCGTCGGCGAGCAGCGTTTCGGCCCTGACCCGCATCGCGGAGGGATCGGCGATGTGAGCGACCGCATCGGCCATGCCGAGCTTGGTCGCCTCGATCGCAAGGTGCTGGAGCTCGGCCCCGTCAGCGTCAAGGCCATCGAGGTCGCAGCGATCGAGAATGCCAAGCGCGATCAGCGCCGCCAGCCCCTGACCGTTCGGCGGCAGTTCATGGATGCGGACGCCCTGGAAATCGATCGCGAGCGGCGAAACCCATTCCGGCTCGTGCTCAGCGAGGTCGGCGAGCGTCATCGCGCCGCCGTCGCCCTCGGCCGCCACGGCAATCGCCTCGGCAACGGCGCCGCGGTAGAAGGCGCGCCCTTCGCTGGCGGCGATTGCCTCCAAAGTCTCCGCATGGTCCGGGCAACGGAAGAGCTCGCCAGCCGCGGGTGCCCGGCCTTGAGGCAGGAAGACCCGCGCGAACTCGCGACAGCCTGCGAGCGTGGCGGCCTGACGCGACCAGATCTCCGCGACGACGGGTGAGACAGGAAATCCTCGGCGGGCGTAGCCGATAGCCGGTTCGAACAATGTCGTGAAAGGCAGGCGGCCGAACCGCTTGTGCAGCGCCACCCAGGCCGAAACTGCGCCTGGCACGGTGACGGAATCCCAGCCGGTCGCGGGCATCGATTGCCGATTGGCGAAACGAGCATCGGTCCAGCCGGCCGGCGAACGGCCCGAGGCGTTGAGCCCGACCAACGCGCCGCCGGAGGCGACCATAGCGAAGGCGTCGCTGCCGATACCGTTCATCACCGGCTCGACCACGGTCAGCGCCACGGCGGTCGCGATCGCCGCGTCGACCGCATTGCCACCCTTGGCCAGCATGGCGAGACCCGCCTGCGCGGCGAGCGGCTGGCTGGTGGCGACACAATTGGCGGCGAGAATCGGCTGGCGAATCGAGGGGTAGGGAAGGCGCCAGTCCACACGCAAGCTCCGCGTCAGGCTCGGCGCACGCCAGTTCGCGCATCTCCGCTAACAATCAACCGAGATACTCCATGATGTAGAGCCCGGCGCCGCTCCAATCGGTGCCGTAGCAGAGGCCGTTCTTGTCGACGAAGACGTCCGCCGAATGCAGCACGACTGGCCGGTTAGGTCGGGGGTCGACGAGTTTCTTCGGGGCGGGCGGAACGCAAGCGCCAACTTCGACCGGCCTCAAGGGATCGGCGATGTCATAAACCCTGACGCCGGCGTTCTGATACGTGGCGAAGATCAAGGTGGAGCTCTGGAACGAGCCGGGCCGGTTTTCGTGGATGTTGTGCGGGCCGAAATGGCCGCCGACGGCGACATAGTCGCGGTCGTTCGGCAAAGGGAATGTTGCGATACTGATCGGGTTCGACTTGACATGATTGTCGAACACCCAGATCGGCTTGAACCCGTCCTCCATGTTATCAAGCACCGCCTCGTCGAGAACGATCAGCAAATTTCGGTCCGGCAAGGGAAGGCAATTGTGAGTGCCGCCGCCAAACGGCGGCGACCAAACGCGATGGACGATCAGCTTCGGGTTGGCCTTGTCGGAGACGTCGACGCTCGCCAGGCAGCCGTCGCGCCAGGCGCAATAGGCGATGTCTTCGGCGATGACCGCGTGGTGGAGGCCATAGCGGCCGCGTTCAAGCGGCCAGTCGGCCGTCTCGCCCGCCGCGAGATTCATGCCGGGCAGCCAGTAGCGGCCGACGATCTCCGGCTTGGTCGGGTCCTGCATATCTATGGTGACGAGAATGTAGTCCGAAAAGCCTTCGATCATCGCCGAGGCGTAGGCCCAGCGTCCGCCGACATACCAGATGCGATGAAGCCCTGCGCCGTCAACCGGCATGAACCCGATCTGGCGCGGCGCCGCGGGCCTCGAAATGTCAAAGACCGCCATTCCCGCCGACCAGTTGCGCGCGCGCTCGGACACATGCGCGCCGTGTGAGCCGGACTGCGGCTTGTAGTAGTTGCGCTCGTCCGCCATCTCCGGTTGAGAGAACATGTCGCGGCCATGGACCAGCAGCAGCAGATCGTCGTGGACCTGCAAATGCAGGCTCCACGTGTT